>WSSedL1CaDRAFT_10000054_pt1 | contig 65057 bp, 58 predicted proteins | sample WetSurSL1Cattail_FD_9464 | JGI IMG/M metagenome (IMG submission 9464)
CAAGCCAGTCAATATCCCGGTTCAGAGCTGGTAATCAAAGGCAGTTACCGGCTGCAGTGGTTTATCGACGGGATCAGAGAACGCGGTCTACTCTTCCGCGGCACTTTTCCCTATGAATTGGACCCCCGCAAGATTCAACGGGAAATCGCAACATTATTGCGGGAGCCGCCCAGATTTTTTTTCGAACAACCCACGCTAACTTACCATCCTGAATTATTGGTAAATTTTCGGGTTAGTTTTGAAACTGATGAAAAAATCGAGGAATTATGCAGTCTTGCCATTGATCTCGTCAGTGGAGTCATTACTTCAAACCTGCTGAGTGAAATCGCCAATAAAAAAATCAATCCCACTCCCCCCAAAAAGCATTTGGAGAAGAGACAGATTTCCTACAGAGAAGGATTTAATTCGCTATTAAATCATTTGAAATGGCAATTACAAAATCATGATGACTCTTGGATGCAATCGGCAGAGGCGCGTTGGAAAGAAGAGGTAACCTACCTTGAAGCCTTTTATCGGGAAAACAACTCCGAAACAACAGAATCAGAATCGGCAAGTGATGCGGAAACCAGTTTCTACCGGCGTTTAGCTGAAGGTTACCGTAAGTTTCAACCGATCATAAGAATTCATATTGTTAATGTCGGCCTGTTATATCTACCAGTCATCCATTATACTTTAGAGTCATACGATGGAGACAAATTACCGGTCTTAATCTATGATCCGGTCCGCCGGAAAATAAAGGCCAATTAATAGCATTATCCCAGATCTCCGAAATGATACAACAATACCGACGCAACTACCAACCCTGCAGTCTCTGTCCGGAGGATTCGCGGCCCCAAAGTCACTGGGATGGCTCCCGCCTTCATCGCCAGTTCCACCTCGTTTTGGGCGAATCCCCCTTCCGGCCCGATCAAAACCGCTATGCTTTCAGGCATGGTTTTTTGAGCATCCAATACCTGTGTAAGGGAGCGTTCCTGTTCTCCTTCCCAGGGAATAATCAACAGTAAACCCGACGGTCGGTGTTTGTTTAAATAGGTAGACCAATTCTCTACCGGCCTCATTTCCGGGATTATCTGCCGCCCCGACTGTTCGGCGGCCTCCCGGATGATTTTCTGCCAACGCTCCGCTTTTTTCCGGGCTTGATCTTTATCCAGCCGAATAGTGCTCCGTTCACTGATCACCGGCTGAAAAACGCTAACTCCAAGTTCAGTGTTTTTCTGGATAATGAACTCAAACTTATCCCCTTTGGGCAGGCTTTGCACTAAACATATTTTAATCTTCGGTTCGGTCCGGCGTTCGGCTTGTCTTACAATTTGCCCGATTACCGTATCCGATGTGATCTCAGTTACTTGAGCCAAGTATTCCTGGCCTTTACCGTTTAAGACAGTAATCTCAGCTCCCAGCCCTTGACGGAGCACATTCAAAAGATGGTGTCGGTCCTCGCCCTTCAAAATAACGGTATTACCGCGAATTTGATCGGATGGAATAAAAAATCGTGTCATTGTTAAAATTCCTTCGTTTAATTTGAATGAGACCTTCCGGTTGACTCCGGCAAAAGTTTCATCGACATATCTGCAGAAATACTACTACTAATTTCAGCCTATCGATCCTATTTTATCAAAAAAATATCCGGGTTCAATTATTTTTATCGAAAAGTATAAACTTTTGCCGGTAATCCCGATAATTTTGCTTTCATACCTATAATTCAACCTGGTTACGAACAATAAGTTAAAATACAAACGCTGGTTCATCCATGGCCCCCATTTATGATATAATACCGGCTAATAATACTTATTGATGATTACGAAGTTTTGGACGGTTCTCTACACTGCCAACGAGACAAGGGAGGCTTTATGTTTTGCTTGGAAAGGTTTTAGCAATTATGAAAAAAAAAGACAGACTACTGTACTTGCGGCATGCAGTCCATGAGTCGCTCTCATTTGGTATTCTTCTGGCCATTGTCGGCGGATTTTTAGACGCCTATACATTCATCGCCAGAGGCGGTGTTTTCGCGAATGCTCAAACCGGAAATATTATTCTCGTAGCCGTATATGCCGCGCAAGCGAAATGGGGACAGGCATTGGCTGCTCTTCCGCCAATATTGGCTTTTGTCATTGGAGTCATTGTGGTGGAAGCAATAAAGAGTCATTCAGCAGCCTTTTTCACGTTGGATTGGAAACGGGCCATTATTATTTTAGAAATTATAGTCCTCATTATCGTGGGTTTTATTCCGCAAACGATTCCCAACATCATTATTAATGTTACCATTTCCTTTGTTGCTTCGGTACAAGTATCTTCATTCCGAAAACTGGTCGATGCGTCCTATTGCACAACCATGACCACAGGGAATCTACGCACAGCCGCAGAAGCGGCATATATCGCTGTGACAAGAAAAGATTATAAATCAACTCTGCGGGCGATTCGCTTTTTTGCGATTATTTTTTCATTTTTCGGCGGAGGTTTTTTAGGCGGGCTGTTAACATCAATTATTGGAGTCAAGGCAATATGGGTTGCCGCATTTATATTAATTGTTTCTTTGATATTATTTATGGTTTATGAACGAGATATGGCGACTTCATTTCCGTATAAAACATGAATATAAATCATGGGTCCCCTAAATGGATATTAAATTCTATTTTTCCTTGTCTTGAATATATCCCAATGCCGATTCCACCATTTCTCGCACTTGATCTTGCTGATCTTTTTTAGCCATTTCAAGATACTCTGCTGCTTCTTTGGTTGCAATCTGTCCCAGACTTCGGGCTGCTTCCCAGCGGTGCTGAGGAACATCGCTATCCAATAAAAAACGCTCTAAAACTTGGAGCGTCCGCTCACTTGGAAATGCCTGCAATGCACGAATAACCTTCCAAACAATTAACGCATGATCCGCATTTTTCGCGAGTGTTGTCATTAGATTCTCGAAAGAACTCCGATCCTTCGAATAAAATGAAATATACCCGATGGCATCAATTATCTCACTTAATACAGCTTTGTCGTTAATTTTAAAAAGATACTGGTTTAGCATGTCCAAAGCGGGAGCTCCCATCCTGATGATACTGCGGATAACCAAATCCCGGGGCAGGGGATAATCCCATTTTTTAAAGATATCCTCCGGTAAACTTTGATATTGGTTGGCACCAATCCTGCCGATATATCGGCTCAGCTCCGGAATGGCGACTATACCGATCCGGCTTAAAGCATCCGATATCGCAATTTTTACGTATAATGCTTTTTCCTTACTCAATCGGTGACACAAATCAGGAATCGCATCCATTGTCCTTCTTTGGCCCAAAATACCAGCAACTGCGGTACGGACCCGGGGATCACCGTCGTTTAAAAGCCGTAGCAGATCCTGATCCTCGTATTGCAAGTATTGCTTTAAAAATTCCGGCGTTATCTCGCCTCTGGCTGACCTGGCGATTTGTTTCTTTGAATTAAGTTCAGGCATGTGAATTAACTCCAAGCTTTCCGATTTCTTTATAAATCTTTTTAATTCTTACCCTTTGAGAGGCTGTTAGGTCACTCTGTCGCTGCTCCAATACTTCCAGAAATCGTTCCTTATTTTGCACATTTACCGCCACTACCGTTTTTTCAGCGTGTTGCGGTATTTCTCTGAGTCTACAAGTTCGGAGATGATTCAGGAGAAACGGAAAAATATGTTGATTATACCTTTCATTCTCTGCAGCGACCAGCGCCAACGCTTTGATACCATTATCAATGGTAATGACCAAACCCACTTCCATTGCCCTGTAGATTTGATCAAGATTAGTGAAAATCTCTTCCTTTCCATGTCTTGTCATCCGCCATTTCATATTCAAAGCGCGAAGGAGGAATCTTCACTGCTAATCGTGAATGGTACCATAAAATACATTATCCTACTTCAGCGAATGCAACCACATAATTGTGACCGTACTTCTTGGCGCACTTTGGACAAGTCGTGTAATAGAAATAATATTTTCGGGCTTTTTTACCGCTCGCGGCCACAAACCGCTCCATCTCTTGGATCCATTTTGGCACGGCGCTATAGGGCCCATCAAAAACTTTGCTTAAAAAAGTACCGTTGAATTTGTAATTTTCAGCGCCGGGAACTTCTTTGGTAACCACTAGATAATACTCGCATTTCCATGGTGAAGGATCATAGGCCAGCATTAAAAAATCTTTCATATCCGGTGCAGCGCCGGCCTGCTCCGCTCTCTTCCATATTCTGGCCATTGTTCGATTGATCACCCAGGGTAACGGAATATGGAAAAGTTGTGGTACTGCATCTTTGATAAATAGTTTATTCTCCCATTGATGGATCTTTTCATCCCAAGGCCTAACGTCAAACTTTGGACAACATACGTCGTTATTTCGCTTTTTCTCACTCATGATGAATCCATCTCTCCTTTTAAACCGATTTTTGTTTCAAATTCTTAATTGCTAAGTTTAATTTCGACAGTATCCCTTGTATTGAAACGGTTGACGTAAAATCGTCTTCATTTTTTCCGGCGCGGTTTTACGAAAGTCACTAAGATAGATTTCATGATGTTTTCGCCTTTTGTCTTCCAATGTCCCCTGATTATCTTCGATGAATTGGTGGACTTTCATAATATTCGGATGTTCTTCGGCAAAAGGCCCGATATGCATAATCTGGGCGGAAATTCCCTCTTGATAACCTTCGAGTCGCAACCGCTCCAGTGCCTTATTCGTCTTGCTTTTCTTGACTTCTTCTATTGCGGCTCTCATCAGATCGGACGCGACAAACTCCGGTTGCATGATCATGTAAGTCCAACACCATTTATCCCGATTACCATTGATAAAATCATTCATATCCTCCGCCCACCACAAACCCTCCAATGGCATTACTACATAGTCAATTCCCCGTTCCTTTTTACTAAGGAATTTGATTTTAAATGCCACTCCGAACAATGCTTGAATTGCATCTTGGGAAGTTTCATCACCAAAATCCATGCCAATCCCGTCAATCATCAGATATTGAAATTCGGGAATGTCAACGATCGCCGGCGTGATGGATGAGGGATTATAGAACTGCCGATATTTTTTCTTTAAATCAGTCTTCTCCATGGATCAATCCCCATTTCTCCCTTAGAATAAATAAACTCGCTGCCCACTCTGCGAATATAACATCTGTGAGTTTAATAATATTCTAACCGAAAAAACATGACACCTATATGTCATATTTAACTATGGAGAACCTGGGGCAAGACTCAACGGATTTAAACCGGGTGCATGGTTTGCAGCCAAGACAAGCTGTGATCGCTTCATTTTCTGCCGCCTTATTCGCCCATTCCGGATCAACCAGTAGACCGCGACCGATGGCGGTAAAATCCGTCAACTTATTTTCGATGAGGTAATTGGCTTGTTCAGGTGTTTTAATATTGTTGACTACAATCACCGGAAGCTGGACGTTCTTTTTCACCTGAGTGCCGCCATAGACGATCCAATTATAATTAGGAGCGTAGGCGCTAAAATCATCGGAAATCTCCAGCTCCTTAGCATCCGGTGTATCCATTCCGGAGGAAACGTGGAGCAGATCCGCGCCGGCTTTCTCAAGTTCCCGGGCAATGGCTATTCCACCTTCCAAGTCCGGTTCATTGCTACCCATCCGGCAACCGACGATAAAGTCGTTTCCTGTTTGCGCCCGGATTGAAGCGATAATCTCAACGGCAAAGCGGGCCCGATTGGCTATACTCCCGCCATATTCATCCAGCCGCTTGTTTACGAGCGGCGAGAAGAACTGACTAATCAGGTAACCGTGAGCGCCATGCAATTCCACTCCATCCAAGCCGGCGTTTTGGGCTCGGAACGCAGCAGCCGCGAAATCGGCCTGCAGGGTATGAATCTCAGCCACGGTTAAAGCTCGGGCTGCGATATTTTTCCCCCGTTGATGAAAGGTTTCACGATAATCTGAAGGCGCGACAATGTCGGCAGTAACACTCTTAGGTGTCTTCAATCCAGCATGGTGGATTTGAACCAAAACCTTAGCCCCATAGCGGTGACAGGCTTCGGCAAGTTTGCGAAATCCTTCAATCTGTTTATCGGACCACAGTCCCAGCTGCAAGTCGGCGAGCCTCCCGGAAGGATTCACACAGGTTGCCTCGACAATTATCAGTCCGACGCCACCTTTCGCTCTGGCCTCATAGTGCCCGATGTTTTTTTCAGTGATCATGCCTTCTGCTCCCGTATAGCCAAAGCAAACCATGGGCGGCATGACGATCCGGTTTTTAACTTTGCCATTTCCAATGGCTATTTCCGAAAACAACCGATTCATTTGGCGATCCCTTTCTTTCCCGATTTGAAATTCTAAATAAATTACCATTATTTTAGCATATTTGTTTGATTTCTTGACACACAATTTGAGCGACTATATAATCATATCAAAAGCAAAAGGCTTAAAAATATTCCATTTGCTCCCGTAATGAAGCAAAAACTCAGGTGAATCCATGGACCGATTGAATGAACAAGTAGTCGAAGCATTGAGAGCCGCTGGCAAAATTATTTTAGAATCTCAAATCGATAAAGCTAATATTATCCAAAAAAGCGCCGCCAACTACGTTACCCAGGTGGACTTTCAAGTCCAGAACTTTCTGGTTGATCAATTGCGACGGTTGTTACCGGATAGTAATATCATTACCGAGGAATCCGAGAACAATCAATTTAATCTTGAAACAGCGACCTGGATTCTTGATCCGGTTGACGGCACCACGAACTTGATGCGCGGTTACCGGCACTCAGCCATATCCCTGGCTTTTTTTAACGGCCAAGCACCGGTTTCCGGATTCGTATATAACCCTTTCAATGATGAATTGTTCACCGCCCGGATTGGCAACGGCGCATATTTAAATGACAAACCGATTAAAGTAAGTAAAAATAAAGATTTAAAAGATTGCCTGATTGGCTTCGGCACCAACCCTTATCACAGGGAGCAGGCATCAAAAACCTTCCGTATTACTGAAAATATATTTATGCATAGCCTGGAGATTCGAAGGTCGGGGTCGGCGGCTCTGGATCTGGCCTATGTAGCTTGCGGCAGGCTGGATGGCTTCTATGAGTATAGCCTGCAGCCATGGGACTTTGCAGCAGGAATGATTGTTTTGGCGGAAGCCGGCGGGCAGGCTACTACTTGGCAGGGGAACCCGCTGGGGGTGTTGAAACCGAGTAGTGTCCTAGCAACCAATGGGTTAATCCATCAAAGTATGTTGAATTTTGTGAAAGAATAGTATGGAACGGCTGAAATTTTAATAAGCTATACATTAAGCATATTTGGCTACCAAAATTGCTGCTCTATTCATTGCCCTGCGCTCATTTCACGCATAAATTGCCCGCTTAATCCCGATACTACCTCTGGGTGAATCCATTTGTACAAGAACTCCCGAAAGAATAAAGCGGTTGCTTCCAATCAAGCTTCGCGCACCACGGAATATGACTTGTCCGACTCCATCGAACAAAATGAGGCATTCTTTCACGAACTGTTCAAAAATGATGACATGGTCGTTTACCGGCATTTTGAGAATCAAAGTGATCCCGCGATCAAATGCTGCGCCATTTTTGTGGCCGGTATGGTCAATTCGGAGATTATCAACGAAAATATCATTTGGCCGATTATCAGTAAGGTCTTGCCCAAAAAGAGCCAACTTCCACTGGAGGTTATCCAAACCCAGGTGATTATGGCCCATGATGTCCAAAAGACCAAGGATCTACACAAATTGACGGAAGCCCTCAATACAGGCAATACCCTTCTGCTATATGACGGTGCCGTGGAAGCTCTGATCATAAACACCCAAGGATGGCAAACGCGGGCCATTACCGAACCGGAAAACGAGAAGTCGCTGCGCGGACCAAAAGAAGGATTCACCGAATCATTAATGATGAATCTTTCTATGCTAAGACGCAAACTCAACACCTATCATCAGTCGAAATTTAAATTCAAGTCTTTGGGCTCCCGCGCCCATACTAAAGCCTGCATTTGTTATATCGAAGGGCTGGCTAATCCGGCGATTCTTGCTGAATTGGAAAAACGGTTGGACCAAATCCAGCTCGACGGTATATTGGGCACAGGCTATATCGATGAGTTTATTAAAGACGCTCCGCTCTCACCCTTTAAAACCATTGGAAGTACCGAAAGACCTGATGTTGTGGCAGGGAAGATGTTGGAGGGACGGATTGCCTTGCTTCTTGAAGGAAGCCCGGTTGCGCTGACGCTACCTCATATTTTCATCGAGTATTTTCAATCCGGCGATGATTATTATATCAATTTCTTTTTTTCCTCGATCAGCCGGATTATCCGGATTACCTCATTTATCTTTACGATCAGCGTTCCTGCGATTTATCTGGCTTTGACCAACTTTCACCCCGAGATACTCCCCACTCCTTTATTGTTAAGTATCTCCGCAGCCCGGCAAGGCGTAGCGTTTCCAACGATTATTGAATTATTAGTTTTAGGATTTGCTTTTGAAATCATAAGAGAAGCAGGGAATCGGATGCCCACTACCATCGGGCAGGCCTTAAGTATTGTCGGCGCGCTAATCTTAGGGCAGGCGGCCGTGGAGGCCCGTATAGTCAGCGCCCCGATGGTCATCGTCACCGGATTGACGGCAGTTACTGGGTTGATGATCCCCGGACTAAGCGGGGCCATAATTATATTACGCTTTATTTTTGTAATTCTGGCCACCTTTATCGGTTTTTACGGTTATATTTTCGGTATGATCGGACTGTTACTCCACTTGTTTGATATTCGTTCCTTCGGCGTGCCTTATATGACACCTCTGAATTCGCTAAACTTGCAAGACATCAAAGATACTGTTGTCAGAGCCCCCTGGTGGTATATGGAAAACCGTCCCAAATTTATCGGCATTATGAATCGGGTCCGTCAATCTCCAAAGAAGTTTTGACAAAACATAAGCATGGAAACGGGCAAGGCAAGGGCAGGGGCACTATGGAGCAATCAATGACCCTAAAGAAAAATAAGTTTATACTCGTAGCGCTGCTCATCATGTCGACCTTCATCACCGGATGCTGGGATTACAAAGAACTCGACGATCAAATCATCATTTTCGGCACAGCCATTGATTATAATCAGGAAAACAAGGGAATTATCCTTACCGCGGAAATTACATTACCCACTTCGTCCGGAAAAGAGAGTAACTTTAGCTCCAAGATTTATCAAGGTAAAGGTCAAAACTTGATGGATGCCATCGTCGATTTGCAATCAAAAGCGGGACGTAGATTATTATGGAGTCATTCAAAAGTGCTTATTCTTAGTGAAGATATTATCGGACAAGAAAAATTATTCGTCGGCATCATGGATTGGATTAAAAGAGCTCATGAAATTCGAGATACGGTATGGTTGCTTACAACCCATGAAAAAACCGCCGCCGAAATTCTTCAGAAATCCAATCCCCAGACTCAGAAAATTATTTCTGCTTATCTGGATGGGCTTTTTTTAGCTGGAAAATCGGAAACTTTTTTGGACGTTCATTACTCCAAATTTATCAAAGATTTACAGTCGGCAACTGTCTGTGCCGCGCTGCCTACCATACGTCTTGAAGATTCCCCCAACGGGATATTGCCCTTACTCGACGGGACTGCCCTCTACTATCGAACCAAGGAGGTAGGCTGGCTTGACGGCAAACGGACCCGAGTCCTTTTGTTGCTGATGAATCAACTAAAACAGGCGGTGTTTGTCCCGGAGCCATCCGATAATCATAAAGTCAACGGCGTGTCACTAAAAATGGACTATTGTCAAACCGACATTAAACCGATTTTAGGCCCAAAAGGTTTGGTGATGGAGATCGATATAAAGATGGAAGCTCAGATTGGTGAGATCGACGGTGAGCAAGATGTGTTTACTCCCGATAAAATCAAAAAATTAATCAAAGGGGCTCAAAGCGAAATTACGGCTCAAATCAATGAACTGCTTCAACTGCTTCAAAAAGACTATCAATGCGATGTACTCGGTTTTGGAAACAAAGTTGAAGCCAAGCACCCAAAATTTTGGAAGAAGATAAAGAACCGGTGGCCGAATGAATATGCCCAAATTCCAACCGCCATCCATTTGAAATTGAGTATTTTCGGCAGCCAAGAAAGCAAGGAAGTTACGAAAGTAGGACCATAGAATGTTTTTAGTGGTAATCACGGTCTTTGCGATAATCGGCTACATTGAAATGAGGCCTTTAGTAAAGCAAGCCAAACTTAAGGCGCTAATATTGTATGCAAGTATTTTCTTACCCGCATTTATTCTCAATTTGCTGCTAAGTATAAATATTAATATACCCAGTCCGGCCCCACCCATGGATGAATTGGTGAAAACGGCAATCAAATTTTTTTCGTCCTTATTTCCGCCACGATAAAAGTAATAATTGGAATGATGATAATATAGGGAATAGAATAGGGCACCAAGTCTGCTTTTAGCCAGGAAGTATAATCCAGCGGACCTTCGAAGAAAAAAAGCGAAGCGCCAAAAATCAGCAGCCCGATGGGAGTGACGATAAACCGGTAATTGTCCTGAAAGCCGAAGGTTCTAGCCAACGCTTTGCAGCACACTGAAAAATAAACACTGGTTTTAACAAAAGCACCCAGAATGAAGACTATGGATAAAATGAGCTCGAATCCATGCACGTAGGTGCCGATCATAATTCTGGCCGCCGAGATATAGGTGGGGTAATACACGTCGGAAGCCAGATTGATCCCCAATACCAATACATTGGACACAGAAATGATAAAGACTACTATTGCTCCGATGGTTGTACCGATCAGCAATACTTTATAAGCGGCTTTTGGAGTACTGAATTTTTTAAAAAATCCGGTGAACACAACAATTTCTCCTAATGGAAAAATAAAAGCCGATAAGGCTCCGTGTAATATATGACCGACACTTTCCTGAAATGCCGGTAACAGGTTGCCCAGATCCATCTGTGGAAACCGGGCAATAATCATCACAGTAATCATAAATAAAGTAGGCAAAAAAAACATAGTGGCGAAACTGCAAATTGATTCGGCTCCGGACTTTACCATCCAGATGCATATGAATGTTACAAAGATATCTAAAACGACTTTAGGCGTGTTGGGCAGAGCCGTTACCCTGATAAAATGGACCAGAAAAGTGTTAATTAGTACTACAACATAAAAAGCGGATATTATATAGACTGCATTAATTACCTTTGAAAGTGCTTTTCCAAAACATTTTTCAAAGATTTGAAAGATATCCAACTGGGGAAAGAGGCATTTTATTTTAGCGATCATCAGGGCCATAAGCACGGTAAAGAAATAACAGATCACTATGCTAAGCCATAAATCTTTTTTGGCTTCCAACGCAAATATATCCAATGAAGAGGTTCCAACGATATACAGAACGATCACCGATATAATTTGTTTGTCGGTAATATTGTCTTGGTCCAAATATTTATCTCCAGGGATTTATTTGCTATTATTATCATCGATTCCGGGCCTCAGTTTATCTGATTAAATAGGAAAACCAAAATAAACTGACGAATGTTTAGAAATTTATTTGACGACAAGACTATTGTTTCTGTTCTAAATAATATTATTCCCTAATTGATCTAAATGGTTTCTGCCAAGCCGTCAATAATGGCGGATTTTAATTGCTCCAAATACTTAGTATCTTGTAGTAATTGCCGTTCTTCCCGGTTCGAAAAGAAACCTAACTCCACCAAAATACAGGGCACTTCCGCCTGACACAATAAATAATAATCACTTGACTTCGACAATTTGCGGTACGGTTGGACTTGATTTAGATATTTCTTGACATGCCAGGCGATTTTTTGAGCTACCGGGGAATGGGCGGGATAATATACAATCGGCCCACGGTGGTAAGACAATTTATTCCAGTTGGCATGAATACATATTATGGTCGAAGCACCCGCCTTTTCCAGCTTTTGAATCCGGCAACAAAAATCATCCAACTTGTAAGGACGATTTTTATAGGTATAAGAGGAATAGGACGATAAAAGTTGATCCTTTTCCCGGGTTAACACTACCCGATACCCTCTTTTTTTAACCCTGCCGCCAATGTTTTACTAAACCTTAAATTAAGGTCTTTCTCAAGCATATCCCCGGATTTGGTTCCGGAATCAATTCCACCGTGGCCAGGGTCGATGCCAATGACAACATTTTTATTTCTAGAGGGTCTATTCGTAACAGGGGTAAAAACAAATTTTGAAAGGGGTACCAGACGAAAAAATACATCACGCTCGGTGTGCGGTAGGTTTAGGCCTGTCGCAATGGTTGACGCCGGCGATGCGGTCAAAGTAGTCCGGCTGTCCAAGTAAAAACAGTTTTTTTGTTGTAATTCTTTAAATACTGCTTCCAATATTTTAGGAGCAGCGGTTGCCTTAGACCCCATATGATTACTTAAGCCAACCGCCATCGGTAAAATTTGAAAAGCCTCATTCATCAGCTTTTTAATCTCGGCCGGCGTGGCAGCGGCGGAGATATACTTCTTGCCGTACCAGCGGGGATTAGCGTTAACGGCTTCAAAAGGCATATGTACGATAATCTCAAAGCCTTTTTTCTTTGCTTGTTCGGCTTGTTGATATGAAAATTCTTCAAACGGCATCATCGCAAAGGTCAATGGATAGGGGAGCGCCATCATTTCCTCGATTCCGCCGGCCCGCCCTCCAAAATCATCGATGACAATTGCAACTCGCTTTTTTGAGGAGTAAATACCGTTTGCAACTCCGAAATACAACCAAGCCAAAATCCTCTTTAAAAATTGTAGTTTTTTTAGAAGCAAACCAAACATCGAAATGCACCAAAATGCAAAAATAAACCCCCCGGTTGTGAAAAATTTGAAGTCTGGCTAACAAGCGAGAACCCCGGATACCTTTAATATCCGGGGGTTCTTATGGTTTTACCGTTAACGCTTATGCTTATATTGAACATAGTTAAACTTGGCGGTTATGTTTCAAATGCAGCGTCCGATGCAGGAAAGTTTATCGATTACTTGGTAACTACCGATACTCCTGTATCGACTACCTTACCATCAGCTTTAACTTTACCTTCTAAAACACCAACCACTTTTTTCATGCCTTCATAACCCATTACCGATGGATTCTGAACCATGGTTGCCTTCAAGAATCCGTCTTTTAATAAGCTTTTAATAGCATCGGATGAATCAAAGCCAATGCCGACAATTGGTTTGCCGGACTCTCTAATTGCATTACCGGTACCCACTGCGGAACCCTCATTAGCGCCAAAGATACCAACGCAACCCTGGGTAACATAATTTGTAGCGATATCTTTTGCCTTGGCGGCATCACCATCACAGTATTGAGTGGCCAATAAGGTGTAACCCTTACCTGCCAAAGCCGCACGGAATCCTTTTTCACGAGCAATGGTAGATGCGGTTGCCGCGTTAACACTGATAATACCGATTTTGCCTTTTTTAACGCCCGCTTTTGAAAGATCCTTCAGCATTTCAAGACCTGCTGTATTGCCTGCCCCTTCGTTATTGGTCGCAAAGGTTGCAACTGCAGGGAATTTTGCGGGAGAGTCAACATAAATAATTTGAACTTTTTTCGCTTGGGCTTCTTTTAAAGCGGATGTTACTGCATCCGGACCATTTGCGGCAAGTAAAATCGCATTAGCGCCATTAGCGACCGCATTATTAATCATTTCAATTTGTTTGGCATCGTCTTTGATGTCAGGAGCTGTCCATTTGTATTCAATATTACCAAGCTCAGCAACTGCCTTTTTACAACCTTGGTCAATTCCTGCCCAATACTGATCCATTTGGTCCATGGTGATCAGAAAAACTTTAAACGTTTTGAGTGCGGCACTTGTAGATACCGAAGCCAAACCTACTGCGAGAACGAGTAATGCACATAGAAACAGAGTACTTACTTTTTTCATTAACCTTCTCCTCCTTTTTTATATAAAAGCCTTAGCTTTTAAAAAGCTGCTTTGGCTTTTATTACCCCGGGTTTACCAACGATGCTTTGGTGTTCGTTTTAGTCTTGGTTTTATCGGTTCTCCGGTTTCGGACAATTACATCCATGAGTACTGATAACACAACAATAACACCGATTACAATATTGCGGATGGCAACCGGCGCGCCTGCAAATTGCAGTCCGTTTGCCAAGGCTCCCCAGATACATGCGCCAACAACTGTGCCCAGTAAAATGCCCTGTCCTCCAAGAGTACTTACGCCACCAATAACGGCTGCCGCAACCGCATACAGTTCATAAGAGTTACCTGCATCCATAGTTCCCATACCCGTGGTGGCACAGGTGATCAGTCCAACAACACCCGCGCAAAATGCGCTTACCACATAGGCCTTGATCACCGTGTTTAAAGTGTTGACTCCGGATAGACGAGCAGCTTCCAAATTGCTTCCTGTCGCATAAATATGCCGTCCGGTCCGGGTTTTGCTGAGCAAGAAGTTAAAAATGAACCATAAAACAATGGCAATAATGATTCCGTTAAATATGCCGAACGTTTTACCATAGTAGAAAAAGTTACGGAAGGCATTGGCAACGGGACCATCACCAATTAGATTGGTGTTGTAATTGTTATTCACAATTTGAGCCACGCCACGGGCGATGGTCATTGTGCCCAAGGTACCAATAAATGAAGGCAACTTGCAGCCGGAAACCAAGAAACCGTTAATAACACCGGTTAATATACAAATAACAATTGTAATTCCCGCTGCAACCCACGGGTCAATCCCGCGCGTCATTAAGGTTGCCGACACCATACAACTCATACCGACCACCGAACCGATTGAAAGGTCAATGTTTCCAGTAATCAATACATAAGACTGAGCAATACCGATTAAAAGAATCGGTGCAATTTGTCTTAAAAGATTTGCCACATTAACCGGCGAGAAAAACAAGGGGTTAATGATTCCGAAAACCACACACATCACAATAAGACCGGCACCTACTGTAATGACCTGACCCATTCCGCGAATGTTGAATAATCTTTTCAACAAATTAGTTTTAATCATTTTGTTACCTCGAATTCTTTTGGTATCTTTCAGCTCGCAATAACTTTGCTTTCAAAGCGAGTAGCATATTCTAAAATCGTGTTTTGGGTTGCATTTTCCTGATTCAGCACTCCGGTGATTCTGCCGTCACACATGACTATAATCCGATCACTGATACCCATGATCTCCGGCATTTCCGATGAAACAAACAACACCCCGATTCCTTGTTGCTTAAGCGCATTCATGATATTATAAATTTCGACTTTTGCGGCAACGTCGATACCACGGGTAGGCTCATCAAAAATTACCACCTTCGAATTCCTAGCCAGCCATTTTCCCACAACGACTTTCTGTTGGTTTCCACCCGAAAGGCTAGCAGCATCATTTTCAGGATTCGACAGCTTTACGTTTAGACTGGAAATAGCTTTTTCAATCATTGCTGTTTCTTTTTTCTTATTGACAACGCCGGCGTAATTACAGAGAATATCCAAGTTCGGTAGGGCGATATTTTCTTTAATGCTAAGGCCTGTGCAAAGCCCGTCTTTCTTTCGATCCTCCGGTGCAAGGACCAGTCCGGCTTTAATGGCATCCATGGGACAGTTGATGGTAACTTGTTCTCCGTTTATAAGAATTTCTCCCGAATCCTTTGGATCAATCCCGAAAATCGCCCTAGTGGTTTCGGTACGTCCTGCTCCCATCAAACCGGCGATTCCGACAATTTCCCCCTCATACAAATCAAAGCTGATATCTCTGACCATTTTACCGGCATTAATATTTCTTACTTCGAAAACTTTTTTGCCGCGTTTGGTTATTACGCGCGGGAATTTTTCTTTAATTTCCCGTCCGACCATGTTGGTAATAATTTCAGGCATGGTGATTTCTTTAAAATCTGCGCTGGTGATATACTTACCGTCACGCATGATGGTTACTCTGTCGACAATGTATTGGAGCTCCTCCAAACGGTGAGAAATATAGACTATCCCGCAACCGTTCTTCTTTAAATCCCTGATTATGGCAAAAAGTTCATCTATCTCCTTGCTGGTTAACGCACTTGTAGGCTCATCCATAATCAGCACTCGGGCATTCGTGGAAAGCGCCTTGGCAATTTCCACCATTTGCTGCTTGGATACAGATAAATCCCCTACCACTGTTTGCGGATCGATATCTATTTTTAACCTGTTTAACAGTTCGCGCGCTTCCACATTCATCACTTTGTTGGATAGCATTCCACTATGGCACTTTTCTCTACCAAGGAAAATGTTTTCAGCCACAGTAAGATGAGAACACATATTCAGTTCCTGATGGATAATGGCAACACCTAAAGCCTGCGCCTTATGGGGTGTCATATCTCCCACTTTTTTATCGAAAATGCTAATTTCTCCGCTATCACGCGTGTATACGCCGGAGAGAATTTTCACGAGGGTGGATTTGCCGGCGCCATTTTCCCCTAAAAGAGCCATCACTTCGCCGGATCGTAAATAGAATGAGACATCGTCTAATGCTTTTACTCCGGAGAATGACTTGAAAATATGTTCCATTGTAACGATATAGTCTGCCACTTCATTCACCTATCTTTAGTCGATGGATTCGTTCTCAACTCGTAATTAAATTATAACAAAAGCGTAAAATTTAGATATGGGGGAGTTTTTGTAATTCAGGGTGGATTCTTTTGAAGTTTGGTATTAGAGGTTCACTGAAAATTTCTCACTAAGCTTGTGAAGCACGCGTACTCACTGGCCGCTGTATAGTTCATTGACTAACGCTCCGTTTTCCATGACTAAAAGACGATCTGCTATCAAAAGAGAGTCTGAAAGATTGACTGCCAAAATAAGAACCGTAATTTTTTTGTTTAGCAGCATTTTGATTAAATTGCATATCTGAAGGCGCATCGACATATCACCTTCGAAAAATGGGTTGGTACAAACGACCATCCGTGGATTTTGCATGTGGATTCGGTAATACACAAGACTATACAAAGATTGTACAGATAACTGTGTAATATCCGGGGCAAAGATATCCTTACCGATAATCGGCTCGTACTCCTTAACAATACTCTTTTTAATTGTTTTTCGCATCCAGAAAGATCGAAGCTTTTTGTCCGCCGTAAAACACATATTGTCAAAATAACTCATTTCCTTAAATAATAAATTTTGAATTGGTTTTTCCGGAATAAAACCCAAGGTTTTAACTGCTTTTTTGGTGAGGGGTTCCCCATCGAGTAAAATTTGCCCTTGCCCGGGTTTCCTTTCACAGTTCATTAGCGCAAGAATGTCTATATACACAGTGTTGTTCTTGTCTAATAACACCACACATTCTCCCTCTTTGATGGTAAGGGTAAAATTATTTAGGCTTCCGCTTGAAACATTACAAAACTTTAGCACTTCTTGTTGATTTTTAAAGGGCTTTTGCGGCTTTTCATTATCGAAACCTTCGCCGATTACGGAGGTTTTAACCCGGTAGACCCACGGAAAATCGTTCAGCCACTCTGGCAGGGCCTGTCGTTCATGGCAGTTTTTGTAGAATTCATTGGTAAAAGGCAGGATATTTTCTTCCATAAATTCATCCTTTCCCAAAACCTTAAGGGCCTTGCCGTTTTCCATTAAGCAGATTTTATCACAAATTGAAAAAGCCTCCTGATGATGGCTGCAAATATATAAAAATGAAACACCGAAATCGGTATATTTTTGCATGAGTTTATGAAACCGAATAAGATCCTTAGTACTTATAAAGTTACCTATATCACGGATTATGATTAACTTTGCTCCGCCTATAATAGCCCTTAACAATTCCACAATACATTTTTCGTAGAGGGTTAAATCTTCCACCTGCTGTTCGCCATGTAAATCGACTCCGGCATCCATGGCAAACATTTTAAACTGTGAATTTAGAGTTTTGGAATTAATAATATATTTTTTAAAACCATGGCGCATTACATAAATATTGTCCGCCACCGTTAAATTTTCAATCAAGCTGGACTGCTTTTCAACGACCGCAACCTTATTTCGGGTTCGTGAACTGTGGGCATAGCTGTTTACCAGGTTTTCGCAAAAATAAACCGAGCCATAATATAAAGGTACATTTTTACAAATTAATTCCAGTAGACTATCCAGTCCATGCAGGTTAATGGCAATCAAACCCATAATTTCCCCGCGAAAAATATGGAGATTAAAATTGTTCAAAAGTATCACGCCATTTTCTGCTGTGATAATTTTTTCCAAACGTAAAATTTCCGGCCGCATTTTTTCTCCAGGCTCCTTATACCTTAAGACTTTAGCCTATAAGGCTCAGCCCTTAAGGATTGTCTGCTCCTGAATGTTTGTTAATAACGGAAGCGTAATTTCCACGTCAGTACCAACGCCTTTGGTGCTATAAACGCAAATCCCATATTGCTCTCCAAATAGCAATTGGATCCTTTTAATCACATTGACAACAGCAATACCACCCTTTTGCTCCGAGTCCGGTTTTATATAGTCCAGGGATGAGTTATTTAACTTTTCGTTCAGTTGCTGTAAGTGAAGCTGGTCCATGCCCACACCATCGTCTGATATTGTAATTAAAAGACGGGTCTGGGTTGTTTCCAGTTTAATACGTACAGTACCGGTACCTACCTTTCGTTCAATTCCATGGATGATTGCGTTTTCCACAATCGGCTGTAAAGTCAGTTTGGGCAACTTATATTGTAAAATGGAGGAACTATTTTGGGGGTCATCATACTCGACGACCAATTTTAAACGTGAACCAAAACGGTATTGTTGGATAAAAAAATAATTTTCAATATTTGAAAGTTCATCTTCCAATAAAACGAAATTATCCAGATTCGAAATCGTGTATCTAAAAAATCTGGCCAAAGCTTCCGTCATTTCCGCCACATTATTAAGTCCCGCGCCGAGAGCTTCACCACGAATACCCTCTAATGTATTATATAAAAAATGAGGATTGATCTGATTTTGTAATGCCAAGAATTGAGCCTGACGCTTGCTAACTCTTAAAATTTCATTGGTGTTGATAAAACCCTTCAGCTTTAAAAGTGCCTGTTCCATTTCGGGCGTAAAAGAAAATCTCATATCATACAAACCTTCAACCGTGTAACCGGTAATAAAAAGATCCAGCATTTTTTGAGTTTCGGCATATGGCTTATAAATCTTATAGTAGATCCCATAAAGTATAGCCGAAAAGGCTATGGTTCCACCGATGGCTACCCAAAGAAAAAGGCTGTCCTTACTTGCTGCTATAAACAAAAAAACCAACAATAGTACAATGTTTATACCCATGACCCCAATGGTTAACATCGTGCGGTAAAACAAATAGCGACTGTATTTGCGTTCCAACTTTTTTCTCCTAAGAGTGAATTGTATAATTACCTTAGAAATATTTTTAGAATTAGGCCATACTCTTAAGAATAAAGCTTTCTAAACTCCCCAGGCTTAATTCCCGCATACTTTTTAAAGGTTGCAATAAAATGCTTTTGGTCCAAATACCCCACTCGATTACAAATTTCTGCGATATTCAGGTTTGTTTCTCTTAAAAGCTCCTTTGCATTTGAGATACGTACTTCAGTAAGATATTCGATAAAGTTTTTTCCGGTTTCTTTTTTGAAAAGGGCACTAAAATATGAGAGATTAAACCCTACCATTTCGCTTATTTCTTCCAGCCCAATCGGATTCATATAATTTTTTTGGATATACTCCTTCGCTATCCGAATGGGCCTATTGTCGACCTGTTTTTTCTCTTGCACAATAAAGTCTATTTGCGTTTTTATTAATAAACCGAGGGATTCAAACAACCGTTCTACGTTTCCGCAAAGAAACAATCGAGTTTTGAATTCTTCATAGATTTCAGCAGGGATTTTCACATTATATTGGGTGTTCTTAATCAAGACCATAAACATTTCTCCGGCTGCCAAAACCAATTGATAAACCGAACTGCCCTTCGTTTTTTTGTCTATCGGTACGGCACTGGTGAGTGTGTCAACCGCCGACATCGCCGCCTGCAAATCCAACAGTTCAACGGCCTGAGACATCCTCCGCCTGAAATCTCCTAAAAGGAATTCCTGGTTTAGTAGTACATGTTCCTCTATAACGGGTATATCTTCGTTCATTTTTCCGATTCCATCCACCAGTCTTTGAAACACTACGTTTTGAGCCGAAATAAAACATTGAGGCAACTTTTGGATGTCCTCGGTTTGCTTCCCCACGCAGAGTGTAAATATATCCTTGTCAAATACAGTCTGTTGAACCAAAAGCTCCGACATTACAGCCTTAAGCTGACGACGCACAAACAGGCAATTTTCCAATGGATAATTAAGCAGCGTATAAACTATAGTATTCTTACAGTAAATTTCCATTTCATAGCAGCTATCACCCAATATGGAATCCAAAATTTTGCTAACCTTCTGATACAATACTTTCATACTGTCGGCGTTATAATCCTCGTACCGGCAATCAATTTTGATAGCAGTTAGTTGGAAAATTCCTTTAACAAACTTAAAACAATATGTTTTATTAAGCTCCTCAAGACTTCCTATGACTCCCCGGGAATTGGATAGAAAATCTAAAAACAGCTGTTCCCTTTGTTTGCTGGTATCGTCCTGTAAGCGCAAACGCAATTGTTCTTGGGCAGATAGCTGTTCGGTACGTTGTAGACAAAACAAACGAATTTTTTCAAGTGTGGCGGTTAACTCCTCTTTTTTGATTGGCTTTAATAAATAATCACTAACGCCATACTTAATAGCACTTTGGGCATATTCAAAATGCCTGTATCCACTGATAATGATAAACTCGATGTGGTCGTTTATTTCCTTTGCCTTTGCGATGAGCTCAATACCGTCATAGCCCGGCATCCGGATATCCGTAATAACGACATCCACCGCTAGCTCTTTAATGCGTTCCAGTGCTTCGATACCGTTATATACTGTTGCCACGACTTCCATATCGAAATCTTTCCAATTGACCAATTTGGAAATCAATGTGCAGACCTTTTCCTCATCATCCGCAATAAGAACCCTAATCATATTAACCCCCAAAGGCTTTATTCCCCGAAAAATTCTCTTTCAATCATCGCACAGAGCGCATGATAAACCGGAAGATGATATTCCTGGATTTTAAATGTCTCAAGAGCGGGAACAGTAATCGTTACATCACAAAGATTCTTCAGTAAACCACCATTTTCGCCCGTAAAACCGATAGTATGAATTTCGAAGGACTTGGCGATCTTTATGGCATTAACCACATTCTTGGAATTACCAGAGGTACTTAAGCCGATTAATACATCGCCGGCCTTTCCATAACCATACACTTGTTGGCCAAAAACCATATCGGGCGCAACATCATTGATAAAAGCGGTCGCTAAAGCCGATTGACTCACCAAAGAAATCGCCGGCAGGGCCCTTTGTAAATTAGCGCTCAGATAATGATATTCTTCAGGAAAAGCCCTTCGTAATCTTTCCTGATCCGCTTCCGTGGGCTTCCGTTTGGATAAAAAACCTTTCATTAATTCACCGACAATATGCTCGGCATCCGCTGCACTGCCGCCGTTACCACAGACCAGCACCTTACCCCCATTTGAGTAGCATTGGTGCAATAGATGATAAGCCTCGGCGATGCTTTCCTGACAGCCTTCCAGTTTCGGATAACCTTCAAATAGTTGATTTAAAATCATTTTGATTTCATTTCTCATAGCTATTGCTCCCATAAACCATCACTCCCATCATACATAGCTACTGCCAATGCTGCATAGTCCCCGATTTGTTCACCGAGTCCCGCAGGGACAATCCGACAAACTTTTTGTGTATAACTCAGGGTCTCCCGTTGGATAACCTCCAGCGCGGTTTCTCGCAACAGCTCCTGGCAACGGCCAAAAATACTTCCGATAATGATCTCTTCCGGATTCAAGATATCAATTAAAATCGCCAAACCCCGACCTAAATACCGACCGCAAATCCCAAAAATTTCTAAAGCCAATTTATCGCCAGCTTTGGCTGCTTCACTAAGGATTTTAGCGTTTACCTGTTCTAATTCGTGAACACTAGCGCAAAATGAAACGCTTTCACCCATTTGCAATTGTTCCAAGACTTTCATCTGTGCCAACTGCGCCAATCCGCCTCCGCTACAAAATCCTTCAAAAGAACCGGCTTTACCATAACCGACCGGCCCAAAATCCGCCAACCTGATGTGACCTACTTCCCCAGCCATGTCACTGGTCCCACAATACAATCGATCATTTAAAATAAGCCCGGCTCCCATTCCAGTGCCGAAAGTTAAAAAAATTATGTTCTGAAAACCTATCCCCGCTCCAAAGCGCCACTCAGCCAAAGCGGAAGCGTTGGCATCGTTTTGCAGCCGAGTTTTCACTCCGAAGCGCTGTTCAATGATCTCGACAATATTGATGTTATCCCAGCCTATCAAATTTGGCGGTGACAGGATGATACCTTGTTTGCTATCGAGCGGTCCGCCGCAACTGACACCGAAGCTTTTGATATCTGAAATCTTCAGGCTATTTTTAATTAAAATCTGTTCGATATTGTTAAAAATCTGCTGCAAAGTGTAAGTTACACCCCGGGAACTTTCTGTTGGAAACATAACTTTATCAAGAATATCCGGCTTTTGATTCATCGATTTGCTTCCCAGAATGACTGCACACTTTGTCCCGCCAATGTCAATCCCGATCATGTTGGACATTATTTATTGATGCCTCCCCGGTCTGTTAAAACATGAATCTCATTTCAAAATTTCTGCTTATCGATGCCTATGAAATGATATTCTTAATATAGCCAAATAAACTGCCTTTGTAAATGCCCTTATCGTGGAAAGAAGAAAATTTGATGATTCTGAATGAAGTGTTTGATTGTATCCGCGGAAATTCTATGCCGATCCCGCCTTTGAAGTAATGAAGAATAATTGGAAGGTTTTGGAAATAAATTTCCCTACAAAGAAAACACGTTGCAGCCAAATCTCAAAGATCATTAGGGCCGGTTGATTTTCTAGATTTTCTATCGTTGAGCCTTGGGTTGCTTATAAATTCTGCCGTTCAATAACCCAAATTCAATTTCGCTTCAACTTTTGTAAGGGATGAGTATGGTTGAGCCCATCCATTGAGTAAATCTAAAGCATCATTGGAACCATCCTTTTTCTCAAAAACAATAATCACCCATTGTTGCAACTCTTCTATTTCCATCTTGCAGTCCACCACTTAACGAACTATTGGAAAATAATGGGGGCCGGTAAAATACTCCGGCCCCTTAGCATTCTTAAACAAATCAATCCCCAAATTACCAAATTAAATGATTAACCCTTTAAAGAGTTCCCCTTCGTTGAAAGCAATCATTAAAATATCGGACTGATATTCCGGTAGTAATCTTTATCCCAAATCAAACTAAAGTGAATCAACCCAGTTTTATATGACAGCTTTAGAGCGTATCCAGGATCTTTTGTAAGGTTTTCAATTTTCCCACATGTTGCGCCCAGATTCCAATTATCATTGAAACTGTAAGTGACCCCATAAGCAAAATAATTAAAATCATAACCGTAGCACTTACCAAACTTACTATTGACGATTACTTTGTTTTTTGACCAGGTAAAACCGACCTGGTAGACATTTTGATCTTCAAAGCTATTATTAATTGATTCTATTTTCATACCCATTGTCATTTCATCACTTAGAGCCACATTAGCGCCTAACATGTAATAATCATTGCCATCACTGGAATCTGACTGATATATTTCCCCGAAGAGTTTTGCTTTTTTTAAATAATACATTCCATCTGCTTCATATCCACCAATATCTGAATCATCACCCGAATCAAGATAATCACAGCTTAGGGCGATATAACCATTATCATTCAAATTAAAACGGTACCCCGGGCTTGCGTCATAAACGTCATCAAGAGCGCCAGCTCGCGAATGCAGGTCATTTAGCCCTAAAAACAGACCGCAATCAAAGAGATAACTTCCAGCAACGAATTCTATTTTTTCCATTGGCTGATCTTTAAATAAATCTGTATAAGCGATGCTGACGAAAGATTGATCGTTTACACTAAAATTTAAGGCAAGATATTGCGACTCCGGAAAACCAAAAGCACTCTTGCTTTTAGGAAAATGCACCGCCTCTATATTCAAAGAAGGTTGCGGTTTGCTGCAATCAAACCATTGATCATTTTCCGGCCTAAACATGATAGTTAATAGTTCTTGCGTTGTTGACCAATTGACAAATTCACTGTTCAAGGGATGAACTGCCGCAAACGAGGACAGTGGCAACCCGAGTAATAATCCGCAGGCTAAAAATGCAATCAATAATCGTTTCATATGTATCCTCCCGGATTTTTTTATCTCTCATGTTTTATCATTAATATTGAATCGTGTAAATCCCTCTGCTTACCTCCAGCGGATTACCATTGATATCCTCATAACGGGCGTCAAGCCAGACATCGTGACTTTTCAGCTGAGGTGTGCCGAATTTAGTCCCTACATTATAGGACATTGTTGTACCGGAAATTATACTGCCGTCGACGGTAACTGCATTATTATTATTTTCGTCAAATGTGATCCGGTATTCAGTGGCATTGGTGATAATATCCCAGGTCAGATTGGGTGAAGTAAAACTCATCTGCGGCACGGACTGGATATACATTCCCAGGGAAGCAGTAACCACCGGTAATTCCGCAATCACGTTATTCCCACTTAGAGCTTTGATCTCAAATTGATACGATCCCGCTGCAGGCGTCACATCCTTCAACTCATCATCAAAATCAAGATAAGCTTGAGGGCGGTCCGCAGGGAAATCTCCGTCGGCACTCTTGTCATAAGTATTGGAATCCCAGACTTCATTCCTCTGGTAAAATATTTTGTAGTGATTAGCGCCTTGCACTTTATCCCAAGCCAGGATGAAAAGGCAGGTATACTTTGTTAAGTCGATATTAGAACTCTGGGTAAAATCTGCCGTCCGTAATAATGGTGTAACCCGTTGGACCCGGGGCGCTTTAAGGTTTAGCTCAACCCGTTTCCAATTGCAGACCGGTTTCGAAAATGCCTTACTACTCATGGTACTGTTGGTGGAGCCGGGATCGGACTGGCTTTGGATGATCATTCCGACCCCTAATGATTGATAGTCCGGTGTACCTCCGCCACCGCCACTGCCGCAACCGTTCAGAGGGACGCAAATCATTGATAATACAATAAGAATCGCAATCCTTGAGCTCACTGCCGTTTCCGACTCCGGTCTTCTTACAGCTGTAATTCTCTTCCACATTCCGCACATTTTCATAATACCCCTCCCTTAGGATCGGCGGCCGTAATAATCGTATCAGTCCAAACCCCGCTCTCACCCGCAGTATTTATCACAACCACTTTTATTTGATAGGGCGTTCCCGGGGAAAGCCCGGTAATCGAAGCTGTGTCGGCATTTGCCGCTAAATTTATTTGTTTTAAGATTTTTCCGGTGTCGTTGCGATAAATATCGATCCGGTAAGCGGTTTCGTCTACGGCATTATCGGTCCAGTTCAAATCGACCCGGCCTGCTGAAACAATGGTCCAGCTGAGGCCGGTCGGAGCCGCCGCAAAGTTGGGAATGGTGATGTCGCTGTTAGTAATGGCATAGTCTGATGATCCAAAGTTATTGACCGCTTTGATCCGGTATTGATATTTCTTGCCCGGTTCCAGAGCGAAGTTGGGATCACTGCAATCCACTGATAAACTGGTTTGGTCGAATCCCGGATAGGCTACCGGTTTCCATGTTATATCGCCAACCTTTTGCTGTTCGATGACAAATCCGTTTTCGTCGCTGGCGTTGTCCCTCCAGGTGAAGCCGAGGGTATTCCCGTCTAAACTCACCGTCAGGCTGGATGGAGAATTGGGTGCTGTTCCTGTACCCGGTACGACTTTTATCCAATCTTTACGACTGTAGTTCTTAAGATTATCGTAAGTAAATACAGCGTAATAATAAGTTTTTCCGCTGATCAATCCTTGATTATCCAGGTATACGCCAGCCGAACCGTCATAGACAATAGTTCCATCGGTTGGATAGGCTGGGATAACTCCCGATTTGCGTACCAAAACCACTCCTGCAGCATCGGCCGGTTTGGTCCAATTGAGTTGAACCGACTGGTTGACAATTGTGGCGCCTAGATCCGTCACTGCACCGGGTGGGGTGTTGTCGCCGTTTTCCACGAGATAGGTTACCTCCAGCCTGGGTCGTCTGGTTGTCACTGTTTCACTGGCGCCGTAAAAGACTAGACCGTCGTTAGCGCCCCAGTTGAGGGATTGATCGGCAGTAAGGTACCAGCCTTGATTCTCTTTTTTACCATCTCCACCTAGCCAATCTGCCAGAGACGCGGTAACATCGAGTCTAATCTCACTGTAGCCTTCGTTTTCAAATATCGAAGGGATTAATTCATAGGTATCAACCGGCTGGGCAGTTCCGAACAAAGCGGTGATATCGGCGGCATTGTCCGCCCATTGGATATTGCGGCCCCGGCGATGGTCCCGGTATTTGAAGTCGAGTCCGCTAAAGAGACCACTGTTACCGAAGTAAGGTTTACCTTTGATAGCAGGGTCGGTAATCTGATATAATTTGAAACCCCGCGGCTGGTTTTGGTTTCCGTCGGCTTTTTTGAAAGCCAGGATTAGTTTAGCACTGACGATTTCTGCGTCATTAGGGATTTGGCCGGTGTTTGATCCAATCAACTGCGGAAAATCGATCCACAGATCGGAATAATTCCCGCTATTGCCTTTACCCAACCAGAGCGTAGCTGAGTTAATCTGTACTGAAGGACTGTTTCGAAAGCTCTGGGCTGTCTGGAGCAAATTTGCCGAAGTCGGCTTTTCGTTAACTCCCGGTTGATAATTGATAACGGTCACATTAATTGTATAGTACTGGCTGGTAATATCACTGGGATTCCACCCGGTCATAAAGGCCCGGGCTTTCAAAGTGGCACTCCCGGTGATCACAATTGGGGTACTGTTATATAAAGCCGACTTTTCAGTTGGATCACTGCCGTCGATGGTGTAGCGAATGATGGCTCCGGCAGTAGCGCACGTGATATTGACACTTAATGCGGTGTTGTATGGCCCCGGTAAGAGCGGGTCGAAACCCGGTGCGGCAATTTCATTATAAGAAAACCGGTCACTCGCTTTCGCAGTACTGGTGCCACCCGGGGTGGTTACCGTCACGTCCACGGTATCAGTTCCCGCTGGAGAGGTCGCTGTGATCTGAGTATCGTTATCGACTGTGAAACTGGTAGCCGAATTAGTTCCAAACTTCACCGCCGTAGCTCCGGTAAATCCGGTGCCCTTAATCGTCACTATTTTTCCACCGGCAACTGGTCCGCTAGCCGGACTGATGCCGGTTACAGACGGGGTCGTCACATAGTAAAAACGGTCATTCGAACTGATGGCGCTGGTGCCGCCCATTGTAGTTACGGTTATATCCACTATACCGCTTCCTACCGGAGTGATCGCCGTGATCTGAGTGCTGCTGTTGAAGGTATAGCCGGCCGACGTCCCACCGAATTTTACAATTGCAGTACTTGTAAATCCTGTGCCGGTAATTGTTACTGAGGTTCCTCCCCCGATCAGACCGTAACTGGGACTAATACTGCTCACTACGGGGACAGGCAGGAAACTTACCGTTGTAGTCTGACTCACCGTCACGTTATCCGTCACGTCCTTAGCCGTGTAGGTCACCGTTTCAGCATGGATGTCGGTCACGGTGAAGATTGCCCTTCCATTGCTCTCTGTCACGGCACTGGCCAGTGAAATGCTGGAACTCCCGCTTCCCTGGCTCAGGGTCACCGTCTTGCCGCTCCCCCCCGGACTCCCATTGCTGTCCTTCAAAGTCACCGTGATGGTAGCGGATTTGGTCCCGTCTGCCGGTAAACTGGATAAACTGGCCGTGACCGTTGATTGCCCGGCGTTGGCCGGGAGCGAATTGTAATAGTTGTTAGTACCGGGATCGAAGGTCTCATTGTTTAAGGTTATGGTACCGTTCTGGTTATAGAGATCCTGGCCGACGGCGCTGCCGAATCCACCGTAGCCAATGCCTCCGCTGCCGAGATAGCTTTGGCCGCCGTTACCTCCGGTCACACTTTCGCCGGAAAACTGGCTGTTCGTAAACACCAGCGACCCGGTATTGACAAAGATGCCCCCGCCCTTTCCACTGCCACCATTACCGCCGGAATGATCCCAGGCGGTGCCGCCGATGCCGCCGGTGGTGCTGTCGCTGGAAAATTGGCTGTTAGTAATCTCCAATGTCCCGGCATTGACGAAGATTGCTCCGCCACAACCATCACCGCCGGTACCGCCTTTGCCATTATAGGGAGAATTACCGCCCGTGCCGCCAGTGGCACTGTTGCCATTAAACTGGCTGTTTTTAATCGTTAATGACCCGGCATTGATAAAGATCGCTCCGCCATTTCCGTTGCCGCCATTACCGCCGTAGCCCTCGGAAGGGCTGTAGCCATTATCTCCTGTCACCTTATTGTTTTTGAAAGTTACATTGTCTATGGTTACGGTGCCGTTCATGACCAGCAGACCGCCGCCATTCCCGTTGATCTTGCCGTTGGCAATAGTGAGATTCTTAAAGGACACCGTTCCACCGTCCACCTCAAAGACACGGTACAAGTTATTCCCGCTGATTGTTACACTAGCCCCGTAACCGTCTATAGTAAGGTTCTTATTAATCGCCGGCAGCTGGCTCTGTAGCAGGATGATGCCGGTAAGACCAGCCTGAAAAGTGATCGTGGTCCCCGGTGGGGCATTACCTATGGCATAGTCCAGAGTACCCAGGCTATTGCCATCGTTTACGGTGTTCACAGTCCAGACGTATGAATGAAAAGTCACCATAGCGGTCTGGCTCACCGTCACATTATCCGTAGTGTCCTTGGCCGTGCAGGTCACTGTCTCGGGATAGGTGTCGGTCACGGTAAAGGTCGCCTTTCCATTACTGTCCGTAGTGACACTGGGCGGTGAGATGCTGGAATTTCCGCTGTCTGCATTCAGGGTTACCGTCCTGCCCACTGCCGGGTTCCCATTGCTATGTTTCAAGGTCACTGTAACGGTTGCCGAAGTGGCGCCGTCTGCCGGCACACTGAGTAGGCTAGCCGTGACCGTAGACTGTCCGGCATCGGGAGGCAGGAAAGTCACCACCGCGTTATTGGTTAACGTTACGTTATCCGTAGTGTCCTTGATCATATAGATCACATTCTCGGTATGGGTGTCGGTAACAGTAAATGTCGCCGTTCCACTAGTACCCGATATAGCGCTGGCCGGTAATATGCTCGAACTCCCACTCCCCGCGCTCAAAACCACGGTCTTGTCGCTTGCCGGGTTCCCGTTGGAGTATTTTAAAGTCACTGTGATAGTGGCGGAAGAAGTGCCGTCCGACACCACACTGGTTGGGTTGGCCGTGACCGTGGACATTCCGGCATCGGGAGGCAGGAAAGTTACTGCGGCGGTCCGGGTCATCGTCACACTGTCGGTCTCATCCGTTGCGGTGTAGGTTATAGTCTCAGCAAAGGTATCGGTCACAGTAAAGGTTGCCGTTCCACTACTATCAGTTAGGCCGTTATTCACCGCTATTATTGTCGATTTACCACTGCCCTGGCCCAGGGTCACCTTCTTGCCACTCCCCCCCGAACTTCCATCGGCGCACTTCAAGGTCACCGTGACGGTCGAGGTAGTCACGCCGTCCGACGGCAGACTGGACGAACCGGCCGTGACCGTTGATTGCCCGGCATCGGCTGGAATCGAATTGTAATAATTGTTATTTCCGGGAGTGAAGGTCACATTAGTTACAGTTATTGTTCCATTCTGGTTATAGAGATCCGCGCCGAAGGCGCTGCCGGGAAGACCGTAGCCACCGGGTGCGCCGGTGGGGTAGTAAACGGCTTTTCCTTGATTGCCGGCCGTCACATTACCACCGGAAAATTGACTGTTGGTAATCGTCAGCGACCCGGTATTGATGAAGACACTGCCACCCTTTCCATTGCCGGCATTACCGGCGTAACCCCTATTAGTGTTGCCGGCGTTGCCGCCAATGGAGCCGTCACCAGAAAATTGACTGTTGGTAATAACTATTGTCCCGGCATCGGCGAAAATTGCCCCGCCGCAGCCGTCAGCGCCGGTGCCGCCATTTCCAGTCCATCCATTGCCACCGTTGCCGCCAATTGCGTTGTTCCCATTAAACTGGCTGTTTTTGATGATCAGCGACCCGGTGCTGATAAAGATTGCCCCACCATTGACGGCGGCACCATTACCGCCATCGCCCGTAAAATATTGTTGAATACTGTTGCCATTATCTCCCACCGTTTTATTGTTGGTAAAAGATACACCATCTATGGTTACAATGCCGTTTTTGATCAACAGGCCGCCGCCGTTCCCGTTGGTATTTCCGTCGGCGATAGTGAGATTCTTAACGGTCACCGTTCCGCCGTCCACTTCAAAGATACGGTACTGGCTTTGTCCACTAATGGTCACGTTGGCTCCGGACGCGTCAATGGTCAGGTTTTTATTGATCACCGGTAGCATACTGGTGAGCTTGATGGTTCCGGTAAGCCCGCTCTCGAAGGTGATGGTGGTTCCCGCCGGGGCGTTGTCGACGGCAAAGCGCAACGTGCCGTAGTTACCGGAGTCGCTTAAGTTATTCACCACACTGCAATCGACCGGATTAAAAGTCACTGTGGCAGTCTGGCTAATTGTCACATTATCCGTCGTATCTTTAGCCGTGTAGGTCACCGTCTCGAAATGAACATCGGTTACGGAAAAGCTGGCCCTTCCATTGCTGTCTGTAACGGCCTCTGCCGGTGATATGCTTGAAATGCCGCTCCCCGCGCTCAAAGTCACTGTCCGGCCATACCCCAATGGACTTCCGTTGGCGCTGATCAGGGTCACTGTAATGGTCGCGGCGGTGACGCCGTCCCCCGGCACACTGGCCGGGCTGGCCGTGACCGTGGACTTCCCGGCACCGGCCGGAGAGGGATTGACATAGCTGTTATTTCCGGAACCGAAGGTCACATTAGTGATAGTGATTGGACCGTTCTTGTTATAGATGTCCACACCGGTAGTGCTTCCGGTATTACCGGTGCCGCTGGGACTTGTACCGGGAGCGCCTCCGATTACACTATCGCCGGAGAACTGAGCACCTGTAATCGTCAGGGTTCCGGTGCTATTATAAATCGCCCCGCCGTAACCGTTACCGCCATTAGAGCCGGGATTGTATTGGGCAATAGTCCCGTTGCCCCCCTTCCCTCCGGTGGCTATATCGTTGGAAAACTGGCTATTATTAACAGTCAACGACCCGGCGCTAATAAAGATCGCCCCGCCGTTACCGTCGCCTCCGACAGTGCCATTGTTGTTTTGAGTACTCCCGCTGCCGGCGCTGCCGCCGTTGCCGCCGGTAGCCTTATCATTGGAAAACCGGCTGTTGTTAACGGTTAGGGTCCCGGAGGTGACATAGATAGCCCCGCCATTGCCGTAACCACTTCCGCCGCCGGAGCCGCCATAACTGCCCCCGCTACCGCCATTGCCGCCATTACCGCCGGTGACCTCGTTGCCGTCAAACTGACAGTTCATGATCGTAAGTGTTCCACCGTCCAAATAGGTTGCTCCGCCGGAGCCACTACCGCCGCCAGCCCCAGGATCAGAGCTGCCGATACCGTTACCCCCATAACCGCCGATTGCCTGATTGTTCCGGAAATCAACGTTTTCAATGGAGACCGTACCGCCTTTGACCAGCAATCCACCACCGGTTCCGTTCTTACCGCTTTGAGCGCCGCCGGTCTCGTTACGGTCGGTCCCGTTTTCCCCTGCCGCCTTGCCGTTAGATACAGTCAGGCCCTTAATCAATACTGTCCCGCTGTCCACTTGGAAAACGCGGTACTGGCTTTGTCCGCTTATCGTCAGCAGGTCAGCCCCGGGGCCATAGATGGTCAAGTTCTTGGCGATCGCCGGCAGCGGACTACTCAGCGTGATCGTGCCGGCCAGTCCGCTTTCGAAGGTGATTGTGGCCCCCGCTGGGGCGTTTGCCATCATGTAGCGCAGGGTACCGGCGCTGCCGTCGTCATTAAGCGTATTCACCAGCCAGTCGAACGGCATAAAAGCAACCGCGGCCGTCTGGGTCAAAGTCACATTGTCGGTCGTATCCTTGGCCGTATAAGTTACAGTCTGGGCCACGTTGTCGGTCACGGTGAAGGAGGCCGTACCGTTGCTGTCTGTATAAACACTGGCCGGTGTTATCACTGAACTGCCGTTCTGGCTCAGGGTCACCTGCTTATTAAGGCCCGTCGGGTTCCCGCAGGCGTCTTTCAGGTTCACCGTGATGGTCGCGGTACTGGTGCCGTTGGCCTTCACCGTGAGCGGACTGGCGACTACCGTGGATTTTCCGGCATTAGCCGGGCCGGCTTGGAAATGCACGGTGGCTTTCTCGTTCATTGTATTGCCAAACCCGTCGGTAGCCCGATAGATTATATCTTCGGCTTTGGTATCGGTCACGGTAAAAGTAGCGACGCCGGCAGAGTCTGTTATTGCGCTAACCGGTGTTATTGCCGAACTCCCGCTGCCCTGACTCAAGGTTACCAGGGCCCCGAATAACGACTGACTACCTGCGCTTCCACTAACATATAATCTCACAAAGATGGTAGCAGTGGAAGCACCGTCCGCCGTTACGTACGAATTCGAATCGACCCGGACCTGGGAATTTGTGATATCGACCGCCGAGGGCTCATTGAGGGTGGCGTTATGGTCAACCAGGCCGCTATTACTGGTGGCATAGATTTTAACCTTACCGAAAGTACAAAGATCATTGAAATCGCCTTGACCGGCTGCTCCCCAAAACGCGTAATTAAAAGAGATGATCGGAGCCGTACCGCCGTAGCCAGGTTTGACGGCATTGTCGTTGAACGTGCAGTTGACGATGTTGACCGTACAAACCTCATTTACATAACTGCCGATATAAATCGCCCCGCCGCGGCTGTAACCGCCGTTGCCGCCACATCCGTAGTAGAAATCATAATAGTCCCCTTCACCGTATTCGCTCGATCCGGGGTTCCCGCCTTTGCCGCCGACGGCTTGATTGCCGGTAAAAGTGCAGTTCACCATAGAAAGCGATCCGGACGTCAGGCACACCGCCGCACCATAGCCGTCTCCGCCGTTGCCGCCGTTGCCGCCACACACGCCGAATCCGTTACCCCATGGATCGCTGCCATTACCGCCGTTGCCGCAATAGCCTGCGGTACCGCCGTTACCGCTCCTAGTGCCATTGGTGCTTTTGGTATTGGGCCCGATGGTGCCGGCAGGACCGGTGGTGTCTGCAACTGCCGGGTCACCGGCGGCGCCTTGGCCGCCCGCGGAATAGTCGATGGGATTGTTTGTATCGTAACGGCCGTAACCGCCCCCGCCGCCGCCATAATTGGTCCCATCTTTATAACTGTATAAATTGCCTTGGTTTTCTAAAGTGTTGCCCGTACCGCCCCGTGAAGTCGTAAACGACGGAGCCAGATCGCTGGCGCCGCCATTGCCGCCTTCGCCGCCGCTGCCGGTGCCGAATAGTACGAAGCCATGCCCGCCGTTGCCGCCGTTACCGCCATTACCACCAATCGCCGAGTTGTTGGAAAAAGCAACTCCGACTAGGGACACCGTGCCGCCTTTAATCAGTAACCCTCCGCCGCCGCCGGCCGCGCCTCCTCCCCCTCCTCCTCCGCCCCCGGTGCCGTTTTCTCCGTCGGATCCGTTACTCCCCACCGTTTTGCAGTTAGCGACGGTCAGGCCGGAAATGGAGACGCTGCCACCGTTCACCTGGAAACCGCGGTACAAGTTGTTGCCGTCAATCATCAACTGTTCGGCCCCTGGGCCGTTGATGGTGAGGTCCTTATTGATCACCGGCAGTGGCCGCGATAGGTGGATGACGCCGGCCCGATCAAAGATACAAACCTTCTGGCCGGGAGTAAAGTTGCCACCGGACGGGGAGATCTCTGGTATCTGGGCCGCAGTGATACCATTAAATGAAAAGGTCGCTGTTGCCACTTCCGATTGAGGTAAAAAAAAGATTCCTAAAATAACTGCCTTGACCGTCCCGGACTGGGATACGGTAATGGGATCGGTATAGAGCCGGAGCGTGGTGCTGGTCTTAGGGTCCGAACCGTCGGTGGTATAACCGATGGACCATTGACTACTGCTATACTCTTCGGGTTTTGTCATGGTCAACGTCTGGGGGCTGGTAAAGCTGCCGCCGGCAAAATCGCCGCCCGCAAGAGAGAGCATCGGTATGTCCGTGAAAGCGGTGGTAAAAGTGGCCGTGGCCACATTGCTCCAGCTGTTGGTGGAAAGGTAATAGTTGGCGGCCCTGACCGTCATAGGCTGGGAAATGGTGATGGGACTGGTATAAAGCAAGCGCGTGCTGCTGGTGGTGGGGTCCGTCCCGTCGGTGGTATAGTAACACCGGCCGGTGATATTGGGGGAGAAGTTGATTGTGTCCCCGGCTTGGGCGTTGGTGATCGCGTATCGCAAGGTGACGTCATTGGCGCTGCCGTCGCCGTCGTTGGCATTGGTCACGGTCCAAGTGGCCGCCTGGACCGACGTCGCCGCCAAAGCAAGAAATAGCCCCACAGCGAGCGTCACTGCTACCAGGCGCCCCGCTATTTTGAGAATCCGGATTGGAGTTTTCATAATAATCCACCTCTTTTGATACTTTTTCAGCACGTAAGGGAAATTATAAAACAACAAAACATATATGAGAAGAATAAGCATTCGGATAGCAATTTTTCACTTACGATTTTTTGGGGTAAAAATAGCTGAAACCCTCTTTTGAATCTAATGCTAAAAGTATTAAATATTTTTGGTTGAAAGCCGTAATTTTTAGATTCAAAAATGAAAACCCATCTTATCACAATCCCCCACTTTCAATTTTAACAATTGTCACTTAACCACCACTTAACGGAATTTTTTGGTAAAAATAAGTAAAACCCTTGAAGGTCAAGGGTTTTAACACAAAAATGAAAAGAAATGGTATAAAAGTTTTTCTTACAAAAATTATTATTTTTGAAAATTTTTTCAAAAAAAAGGGACGAAAACGGACTATTCCCCACCCTCTCGCGGTATCAAAAACATCACCCGAGTGCCCTTACCAGGTTGACTTTCAATACTCAGACCTTGGCCTAAAAGTTTCTTTAACCTGAAATCAATATTCCATAGCCCTATCCCCTGGCCGGCGTCGTCCGTATATATCTTTGCCAATCTTTCCGGTAGGATGCCCGAACCATCGTCCACCACCGAAACAAGCACGCCTTCCCCGGTATTTTTGACAGCAATCCTGACTGTACCATGACCGCCTTTTTTTCTGATACCATGGCGGATTGCATTTTCGACCAGGGGTTGGATTGAAAGCGGCGGGATTTTGACTCCTCGAGTCTCTTCGATATCAAACTCGACGCTTAATTTCGAACCGAAACGGGCCTTTTCAATTTCCACGTAGGATTTTGTCAAGCTGATCTCATTCTTGATCGGAACATACATCTCCAGGTTCCTGAAATCAAAACTCTGCCGCAGGTAATTGGCGAATTCATCAATTAACAGTCGGGCCTGCTCGGGTGCTGTCTCACAGAATGAGGAAATCGTATTCAAGGTGTTATATAAAAAGTGCGGCTTAATTTGTGCCTGCATAAACGCTAATTCGGCACCAATAGCCTTATCTACGGATTTTTTAAGATTGACTAACGTTCTGACCCTTGCCAATAGCTCTTCCGGCTCAAAGGGCTTCGGCAAATAATCGTTGGCCCCCGCCTCAAAACCGGCGACAATATCTTCGGCGGTGGTCTTGGCCGTGAGCATCAGCACCGGCAGGTCAAAATTGGATTTGCTTTCCCGTAGCCTGCGGCATACCTCATAACCGGACATCTCCGGCATCATCACATCCAAGATCACCAATGAATATTGATGTCTTCCGCCAAGTTCTTCCAGGGCGGCCTTGCCGCTATCGATCATTGTAACGGAGTAACCGCTGATCTTAAGGATCGCGCCCAAAGAATGCAAATTCAATGCATCGTCATCTACCACAAGGACTTGGGTTCCGGCGCCGGAGCTGGTTTTTTTGAATTTAACCGGCTGTTCCCCTAAAGCTGCCGCGGCTAATTCCCGTGCGCCTGTATTGACAGGTAAGTCGGTATTTAATTTTTCCTCTACCCGTAACCCGTCGGGATTCTCATTTTTAGGAACGTCGGCGAGGGGCAAAGTAAAATAAAATGCGGAACCTGCGCCCAATTTAGACTCGACCCGAATGCTCCCTCCCTGCAGTTCCACCAGTTGCTTGGTGATGGACAACCCGAGCCCCGTGCCGCCTTGCTTGCGAGTCAATGAGGTATCCAATTGCTCAAAGGACTTAAATATTTCTTCCAGCTTGTCCGCGGCGATACCTTCACCGGTATCGCTGACACACACTTCCAGCATTGCTCCGTTTCTCCGGGCAGCCACTTTGATATAACCCCGATTGGTAAATTTCACGGCATTGCCCATCAAGTTGTACAATATCTGGATCACCCGGTTTTCATCCGCCAACGCCAGCGGCAGCCCAACCGGAAGCTCGCAAATGACTTCATAATCTTTGGTCTGACTTAGTTGCTGAAAAACTTTTGCTACCGTCTGAATCAAGCCGTCCAGTCTAACCGGCTTGATGTTTAACCGGATGTCACCGTGTTTCAGTTTGGAATAATCCAGGATATCATTGATCAGAATGGCCAGTCTCCGGCTGCTGGCGGCGATCATTGATAAATTTTGCTTTTGCCCGTTGTTCAGTTCACCTTCGCTCCCCCGCAGCGTAGCCTCGGTGATACCGAGAATGCCGCTTAAAGGTGTCCGCAGCTCATGAGAGGTATTGGCCAAGAATTCATCCTTGATTTGATCAAGCTTCAGAAGCTTTTGGGTTAAGCCTTCGACATCACGAAAAGCTGTCGAAAAACGGCGCGCTAAAATAAATGATTGTAAAACGAGCAGGGTTAATAAACCGGCTTGGACTAAGAAACCGTAATTACTGAGAATGATGTTATTCTGGTATAACATTACCCGTGCGGCGCTGAGGATCAGAGCCAATGTCCCGATTAGCGCCAGCATGGCATCTTTTTTCCGGTCCATGAAGGCTTTCATTAAGCAAACTATCGCATAAATGTAAGCAGCGGCTGCCGCAGCCTCAACCGGATAAATCAGGCGTGTATAAGACCCGATCGGAGTGAGCAAAAACATCCCCGCCATCAACACGCTATAAGCCAAAAACCCTTTAAGGGCTTTTTTGGAGGTTTCTTCCGGAAATAACTGATCAATAAACAAGAGAATCAGAATAGGAAACCAAACTAATGTGATACATGCAAGGGTGATGACAGCGTGGTAACCCGCCGCAGGAGGCAGCCGGTAAAGAAAATAGTCACCGAAAACCGCAGTCCGGCTCATGAACATCAGACAAATCAACGCAAAATACAAGCTGCTCTTACTTTCCGGCCGCAACAGGAAAATGCCCAAATAATAAAGGGCCATCACCGCCAAAGCCCCGATTAAGAGCAAATCTTTATCGGCGGTATCCCGGTACCGTTTCCAGATTTGTTCGGGAGCACCCATGGTCATCCGATACCACATGCCGCCCCTGGCATAAGAAAAGTTAGCCACTTGGACGATGAGTTCAAAACTGGTTCCCGGCGGAGTGAACTCGACAATTCTAGGCCGGTACTGGGGTGCGAACAATTTACTGTTGGAGCTGACTTCCCCATTGGCAGCGACTAATTTGCTGTTAACATATAAGCGATAAGCAGCTGAAAAGGTTGGAATTCTCAAGGCCAGCGGCTTTCCTTCGGGAACATCAGCGACTTGCAGCCGGTAGGTAGCCCATCCGAACCCCGGGAGTCTTTTTCCCCGGATCCGGTACTTATTCCATACTGCTGGGGCTTTGACCCGCAGATCGGGCTTACGATTCCTCCCGAAATCCTGGTAAGTCAGTAACTTTTTCCAGTAAAAATCCCATCCGCCGCTTAGGGTTACAATACCGTCCCGTTCCGGATTCCAATTCTTCAGGTCCAACCGGCCGTTGACAGGATATATCCGGCCCTTGCCGGGTTGCAATAAAATAAAAATGCCGGTAAAAATAAATCCGGTAATGATTACACAGGACAATAGCAGGACTATCCGCTTGTTTGCATTTGTTTTCATCATAATCATCCTGTCGACCCTTTATTTTATCCGTATTCCTACATTCGCTTTTTTCTAGTAAAACGTTCGCTAAATAACTACCTAAAATTGCGAATGTTTTACTTAAGTAGAGCGTATCTATCCCATTTCTGATTGCCGTTTATTTACGATACGCTCTACTAGTAATCTCCTTTTCTGGGACCCTCCCGCGGAATCCTAAAAATGACCCGAGTTCCTTTGCCGGCTTCGCTTTCAATCTTTAAACCTCGGCCAAAAAGCTTTCTGAGCCTGGAATCGATATTCCATAGCCCAACTCCCCGTCCGGTGTCATCCTTCATGATTTGATCCAACTCCTCCCGGGAAATTCCGATACCGTCATCGGCCACCGTAACTAGAACATCTTCCCCGGCTTTGATAACTGAAACAAATACTGTTCCACTACCGCCCTTTTTTCGAATCCCATGACGAATTGCATTTTCCACCAAGGGTTGGATTGAAAGCGAGGGAATCTTTACCGCACCGACCTCAGCGATCTCGAATTTTACGGTTAACTTATCTCCAAAGCGGGCTTTCTCGATCGCAACATAGGATTTTACCAGCCCTATCTCTTGTGCTATGGGTATATACATCTGGGGACTTTTAAAATCAAAACTTTGCCGCAGATAATTGGAGAAATCATCAATTAATTGCCGGGCATGTTCGGGAGCGATATCGCAAAAAGCAGAGATGGTGTTCAAAGTATTAAACAAGAAATGGGGCTTAATCTGTGCCTGTAAAAATGCCACTTCAGCTGCAATGGCCCTATCAACCGATATTTTCAGATTCACCAGCGTTCCGACCCTTACCAGCAACTCATCCGGTTCAAATGGCTTTGCCAGATAATCATTGGCCCCGGCTTCAAAGCCGGTGACAATATCTGAAATGGTCGATTTTGCAGTCAGTAAGAGCACCGGCAGATCAAAATTGGATTTACTCTCCCGGATCTTCCGGCAGACCTCATACCCTGACATTTGGGGCATCATCACATCAAGGATTACCAATGAATAATCATGGTTTTTTTTGAGTTCTCCCAAGGCATCCTTACCGCTGTTAACAGCGGTGACGGCATAACCGCCGATTTTAAGAATTTCTCCCGAAGCATGAATGCTAACGGTATCATCATCCACCAGAAGCAGTTTAGTACCGGCTTTTTTTTCGTTTCCACTACCGGATTGTTCCTCAAGTACTGCAACGGCTATTTCGGGAATGACACTTTCCATTTCGCTTGCTTCGGGAGATATCGCCGTTACGGGTAAAGTAAAATAAAATTGAGATCCCAAATCCGGTTTGGATGTGACCCAAATACGCCCCCCCTGTAATTCCACTAAATGTTTGGTGATGGATAATCCAAGTCCGGTGCCGCCATGTTTGCGTGTTAACGAAGTATCCACCTGTTCAAATGATTTAAAGATATCATCCAATTTATCCTCAGGAATCCCTTCGCCGGTATCGCAGACCGTTACCTCCAGCATCTCCCCTGTTGTTCTGGCTGATACTTTCACATAACCCCGCTGTGTAAATTTTACGGCATTACCGATCAAGTTATACAATATCTGTACCACCCGGTTTTCATCGGCCAGCACCGCAGGCAATGCTGTCGGAAGGTCGGCATTGATCTCATATTGTACGGATTGATTCAGCTGTTGAAAAACTTTTACCGCTGTAGAAATCAAGCCGTCCAACCGTAGCGGCTTCACATTCAACCGGATGTCGCCGTTTTTCAGCTTTGAATAATCCAGGATATCATTGACCAAATTGGCAAGTCTTCTACAACTGCCGGATATAATCGATAATTCTTGCTTTTGCCCGTTGCTTAATTCCCCTTGACCGCCGCGCAGTAAAGCCTCGGAAATGCCCAGAATACCACTTAAGGGTGTCCGCAGTTCATGGGAGGTGTTGGCCAAAAATTCATCTTTAATTTTATCCAGTTTCAAGAGCTTTTGCGATAGTGCTTCCACATCGTGAAAGGCTTGTGAAGAACGACGCGCCAAAACGAAAGACTGCATAAACAACAGGATAAATAGACCGCTGGGTACCAATTCACCGTAATTGCTAAGAATGATGTTATTTTGGTATAACATATCATGAAGCGCGCAGATAATGACCATTACTGACCCAACCAGTACCAGCAGGGCATCTTTTTTCTGATTGACAAATGCCGCACATATGGAAATTATTGCATAGAGACCTGTAATTATTGCAACAACTTGAACCAAATAAATCGATCGGGTATAAAAAGAAATCGGAGTCAATAAAAACAGCGCCGCCATAATGAGCCCATAGACCAGGAAGCCCTTAAGGACTTTAGGGGAAGTCTCTTCCGGAAATAACTCTCCAATCAGCCAGACTGCAAAAATCGGAAACCAGCAAACCGTTATATATTCAATAATTACAATTGCTCGGAAACTTATCGCCGGAAATAAACTAAGAATTAAATAGTTCCCGTAGACCAACGTCCGACTTACAAACATAAGACACATAAAGATAAAATAAAGGCTGCTTTTATCCTCCCGCCGCAGCAAAAAAATACTCAGATAATAAAGGGTCATCACTGATAATGCGCCGAATAAGAACAAATCCTTATACTCTATCATCCGGTCCATAGCCCGGATTTGTTCCCTAGTGCCCAGGTCTATTGCATACCACATTCCGCCCCGGGCATAGACGAAATTAGCAACTTGAACGATTAGTTCGAAACTGCTTTCTGTCGGCGTAAACTCCACAACCCTAGGTCGGTATCCGGGCTCAAAGCGCTCCTTACTAGTACCTACTTTTCCATTAACGGAGAGCAGCCGATTATTAATATATAATTGATATGCAGTTGAAAAAGTTTGAATCCTTAGTGCCAGCGGCATTCCTCTGCGAACATTGATCACTTTGAGGCAATACGTGGCATATCCGAAAGCGGGCAGGTTTTTCCCCCGAAGCTTATAGCGGTTCCAAACCTCCGGAACATGAACCCGTAGATCCGGTTTTGGGGAAAGCGCGCTCAGTTGCTGAAAGTTCAGAAATCGATTCCAATAAAAATCCCATCTGCCGCTGAGGTTTAAAGGTCCATCTCGGAGCTCATTCCAATTTCCCAAATCCAACTGGCCTTGTGTCGGATATATACGATAAATGCTTGGTTTTAAAAAGAAAAATGAGCATCCAAAAGTAATTGCTATGATGGTAATGCCGGATAATAGCAATCGTAACCGCTGATTCGCTGTTAACGGCTTCAGAGTATAAATCCCCCTTAGAAATAAACATTGATTTTTTTATCTCACTAAAGATTCAATTTTGGTCTAGCGTTATCCCAGCAGTTTCATGAAGCTTTCATCGGGTTCTTGCCGCAGTTTTCTCTTTATTTCATTTTGATAAATCTTATAATAACGGTTGGCCGAATTTAAATCATTACCCCGTACCAAAGCCTCAATTAATTGATAGTTCAATTCCCGGTGCAACGATTCATGAATTAAACCCAGCCTGAGCCATTCTGCTGCTTTGGGGTAGTTTTCGTCATTTTTATAATATCCGGCTATCTCCAGCAACAGACGAATGAATTGATCTTTCAGCATCTGCCGGTTGTGCTCTGCCCAATAAAAATCCTCACCCTTGAGATAGTCTCCGCCATAGAGGCCGGCTACCTCTTCGTATTCAAGGATATTCCCCTGATTTACTTTTCCATGTTTTGCGATAAATTCCCCAAACCGGCAATAATCGCACCAAAATCCGCTCGTATCAATACGATAGCTACCCCGGTCATGTTTAATCGGAATTGTAACTTCCATTTGAAACAAGGCTTTTTTAATGTAATGAAGGGTGGTGTTGAAATAAATCAACGCCCGATCACCATCGTATTCTTCCCATAAACGATCAATAATCTCATTGCGGTTGACAAAATTTCCCTTGCGATCAATCAAGAACGCCAAAAGCTCCACCGCTTTCTCAGTACGGAATTTTACCTCCTCATATCCGGTGGTCACCCTGAATTTGCCAAAGCAACGAATTTGAACTTTGACTGGATTCATAGGGATCGTTTTTTCCCTGACGATTCGCTCCAAAGTTTCCCGTAATCTCTCTACAGTCACAGGTTTCATCAAATAATCCAGCGCATTGAGACGAAAAGCTTCTACTGCATACTGGTTATAAGCAGTAATAAAAACAACGGCAATCCGCCCCTGGAGATCGATAACCCGATTTGCAAGCTCGATACCGTCCATATCGGGCATCTCGATATCTAAAAAGGCAACATCAACTTGATTGTTTTTTACATAGTCTAAAGCAACCAACGGTTCGGTAAACGTATTCCTGACCTCGACCATACCACTCTCGTTTAGAAGTTTTTCCAACTTGACGACGGATGGTTGTTCATCATCCACAATAATAGCCCGAATCAAATTTGGTTCACCTCCGACGAAACCATAAAAATGCAATATAATATTATTTTCGCTAAATTTCGTTAATTCCCTTTAGTGGCTAACCGTTACTGTCACTGCATAAGGCTGTGCAGTACCGTCAGAACCGGCAACTACATAGACTATGGGAGGAAAAGAAAAATCATTTTTAGTGACTCCGGATATCTGCTCTACTGAACCTACCCAAACCTTGTCTCCTGAAAATGTAAATGTTGCCGCCAAATTCTCTAAGTCAGTGCCGCTGGGTACAATTACAGCTATCGTATGGTCGGTTTGATTGATCGTACCGGTGACTGAGGGATCGATGAAACCGAAAGTCTTAAACTCATTTTTTTGTCACTACTGCCTCCGCCACAACCGCTAAGGGTGACGGCCAACAATAGTATGGTTACCAAAAAGTAAGCGGGCAATTTTTTCATTTTTGATACTCTCCTCTTTAAATAATAAATAATAGACATTGATTCCAGTTTTATTTTACTACCCGCCACTTAACCAGCACTTAACGGATTTTGGGGGAAAACAAAGAAAACCCTTGAAGGTCAAGAGTTCAATAAGTAATTGAATATAACTTCCTAGCTAAATAAATTCCCTCAAACAAGAGGTCGGAAACAAAGGTCAATTGTAAACTGCTAATTGTAAGTTGGTTGACAATAGATTGCTATTAATCTATAATTAAGCGAAAAAATTAACCTAGTACAAATTGGGAGAACTAGAGTGACAAATTTACTGCAAAGTGTTGAGGAAAAAATTTATGACAATGGCACCATTTCTTTTAGCGAGGCAATTTCACTAGTGCAAACCGATAATTTAGAAGAATTGTTAAACACTGCCGACCGAATCCGTCTCCATTTCAAAGGGAATAAGATTGACCTCTGTACAATCATGAACGCCATGTCGGGGAAATGTTCGGAAAATTGCAAGTTCTGCGCCCAATCGGGTCATTATGTTACTGATGTTGATGAGTATCCATTGGTGGATCTTGAACAATCACTAGCGCTTGCTAAAACAAACGAGGCCCAAGGCATACATCGGTTTGGGCTGGTTACCAGCGGTAGAGTAATTTTGGGGAAAGATTTTGAGAAAGTCATTGAAATTGTTAAAGTACTAAAACAAGAAACTCATATACAGATCTGCGCTTCACTGGGGTGTATTACTCGTGAACAAGCTACGCGGTTAAAAATAGCGGGCTTGTCCCGATACCATCATAACGTGGAAACCAGCAGCGACTATTACAGCCAAATATGCGATACCCATACATATCAAGACAGAATCAATACCATAAAAGGCGTACTCCAAGCCGGACTGGAAATATGCTGCGGTGGCATTATCGGTCTCGGCGAGGATGTGAAGCAGCGGATTAAAATGGCTTTAGAGATCAAAGCGTTGGGCGTTAATTCGGTCCCCATTAATATTTTAAATCCAATTCCAGGCACCCCCTTGGCATATATGAACCGGCTGCAACCGGAAGAAATCTTACGAAGCATCGCTATTTTCAGGTTAATTCTGCCTCAGGCTGTCCTTCGCTATGCGGGCGGCCGCATCGCTTTGGGACAGTTCCAAAAAATTGGATTACGGGCGGGAATCAATGCGGCCATAGTTGGCGATTTTTTGACAACCACCGGCAATAAAGTAGCGGACGACGTGGTAATGATGAAAGAACAGGGGTTTGAACTCTAAACATGGCTAAAGGAATTTTTATCGTCGGTGTACCGATAGCCATGTGGAAGCAGTAGTCCCGGCTTAAACATATCGGATTAGTCTGGGAATAACTGGCTTTATCGTCACAGGCAGTACCGAAATTACACCCTTCGGAACAAATTAAAACGTCAAAGATCTGATGCAAATATTGACTTTTTTCATCGCACTATGAATTGGCGCCAGATACTCCAAATTTTTACAAGCATGATCACTCTTTTCAAGTCATTGTCATAGTTTACTTTGGCGGTCGAAGCAATAAAAACGGAGATTTGTTCTCCTCTTGCCAACTCTCGAACCGCCGCCAAAAATTCAGTCCCACAGCGAGAAGTTTACTATCGGCGATAATGTAGTTGTTTATCCTCAAAAAGAAATAGGTATTGTCTATGCCCGTTTAAACGATAAGGGGGAGATCGGCGTTCAGCTAAAGGGAGAGTAAAAGCTGATAAACCACAAACGGATCAAATTAAAAATAGCCGCGAGTATGCTATACCCGGAAAACTATGATTTTTCCATCATTTTTGATAGTGTGGAAAACTGAAAAGCTCGCCATCTAATGGGGAAACGGCATGTCGAGGGCAATGTAATTATTACTGAGGGGATAGTGGATAGGGGATAGGAAATGAATTCAATTTACATTTGCAATTGAACAAACAAGGCAATTTGAAAGAATTGGCTTGGCTCTGGTCACCTATACAAAAAAGATGGCCGAAAATATAAATACCTCGACAGACCCTCCTTAATGGTGGAAATTGATAATTAATAACCAGCTTTTTAACCAAGCCGTTCATAAAATTTTGATCTCCTTGTTTGCTGCGCTCTATCGCTCAGCCAAAACAAGTTTATGATGAATCGGAGCAGAAAAAATTCTTTACCGCATTCTTGACAAACAAATATTTATCTTGATACATAAAAATCCGCCCAACATTATTAATGCCTTGTTTTTCTATAGAAAATCCGAACTATGCAATTCGTTTAAATTAAATATAGGCCTATTTCGATGAACACTCATCACAAAGGCCTCGTAAGTATAATTCCCGCTCTTCAATGCAATAACCCGGTTTCATATTTGAAATTTCCGGCAGGGACAAATCGACTAAGCATTCAACTTTACCACAAGAACGACATACAAAATGAGGATGGCAATGCTTACGCGAACCACAGCCGCAATAAGCAAATTTCCAAACCCGATCACCGTTTTCAACCCGATGGACCAGACCTGCCTTCAGGAAAGACTCCATCGCCCGATAAATGCTAACCCGATTTAATCCAACGCCTGTTAATCGTAAGGATATTTCCTCTTGGGTTAACGGAGCTAAAGCGTCCATCAATATGCCCAGCAAAGCGGCTCTACCCGGAGTATATCTTAATCCAGCCCCTTTAATTATCTGCGCAATCTTTTCATCCATTATTATTGCCGCCTCATCCAATAGACTTCGACAAATCTTCAATGGCGTCACAGACTTGGGATGGTGAAGTAAAACCAACACCTTTCAAGGCCTTGCGCCACAAAATACTAAACCAGATTTCAACTTGATTGAGTCATGAGCCATGGGTCGGAGTAGCCCATTTGCAAACGATCATAACAAAAGCCCGATGGTTATCCTGCAGCCGAATTATCAGCAAATTCTTTTGCTGATTTTAAACAAGACTTGCAAATGTTTTTTCCTTTAAAATGAACAATATCGGTAGTGCTTCCGCAAAAAATGCATGCCGGTTTATACTGAGCGAGGTAAATTTTTTCACCCTCTACATAAATTTCAAGCGGATCTTTTTCGTCAATTTTCAAACTACGCCGTAATTCAATTGGAATAACAACTCTGCCTAATTCATCAACTTTTCTGACAATTCCGGTAGACCGAATCATAATAACGACTCCATTTCTCTTGCGTTGTGATTTCTAAATCGCATTTGCGCTTCTGTCTTATTTACCATTTTATTGCACCTGCAAATATGTTCTTCCTTACTACCCTTGTGATTTACTGGAATCCAGCCGGATTATTTACAACAAAAACATTAATCCGAGTTTTCTCAGAGATAAAAAACATCATCACTAAACGCAACTTAGTTGCGTTTATTATAACTCGTTTTTTCCTTTATGGCAATATTTGTTAAGAAAATATATAGAATGAAATAAATGTTTTGAATGCCGGATTATGAGAAATTTGCCTATATCGGTTTTCCAGTAGTTCTTGTGGCATATCAATTTTATAAAGGTCACTTGGATTGAAAACTACAACGGGAATAAACAAGCTAACAGCAGTCGTCATACCAACTCACATGTCTCTTTTCGCAAAACAGAGGCATAAATATAGTCAAATATGGTCTTACTCCCTGTACCGGCGTATTCTTAAATTATTTTAAGGGTTTTGATCCAGCGACTCCAGCTGTATATACATGGTCAACCCCTCCAGAATAAAGCGGCTTTTTTAATTTTTAGCAAAGCCGCTTTCCCTAAGCCTGTCACTTATACTCTGTTTCTCAAAATCGATGGGAATGAAAATAAGGTTATCCGGGATTTCAATCCCCTTCTCCCCATACCGTTCTACCTTCGCACTTTGAGTGGTTGAAACATCCATCTCAAATATCTCTTTTTATAATAATAAAAAATACCTTCATTACAATACTTCTTTGTGTTATCGTTTAAAACTATTCTTTTACTTCTGTGCTAAAAGATTTTCGGTATAAGACGCCAGGGGACTCGGTGCATGTATTCCTCGTATTGACCACCCAAATTTTGAAACAGGAATTTCTCTTCTTGGATAATAATCAATACGATCAACCCCAAAAGAAGAAAGAATGGCGCAAGCATCCACAGGATGCCCCAGGCAATGACTAAACCCAGATCCATCAGAAATAGACCAAGATACATGGGGTGGCGTATTTTGGCAAACGGGCCCGCGGTTACAAGGTTCTGGATTTGCGATGACTGCTCATGCGCATGCCGGTGAAATTTATGGCAATAAAGATGAAAAAGCCAACCGGAAATGAAGACCACGCCCCCGCAAAAATTGGAAAACGGTGTAAAAGGCAATCTGCTCTATGAGAAATATTCGCCCAAAACGCCAAAGGCTATGATTAAGACAAATCCACCCAAGATTAAGATGTTTGGTTTTACTGAAAGGATCCTATCCATAAGATTTTGCTTATTCATCGCGTCTCTCCTCTCTTAACTTACTATGAATGGCTTCATACCTTTCCGGCTGCCAGATATGTTAATGGAATAATTCCTTTACGCACCTCGCAGTGAATCACTTGATAACGATTGTTTTCGATGAACCGTGTAAAACTCTCTGCCGACCAGCGCTGAAAAGCTTTAAAGCCAACCAAACCCATTACAAAACTTGATATCCTGCTAAGATAGTTTTCTCCATGGCAGAAGGTAGGGACAAGCAACAGGCCGTCCTTCTTTAAAACCCTGTGGGCTTCGGCCAAAACGCGCTCCGGTTGTAACATGACATGTAAGGCATTACCGATCACTACGGCATCAAATGCACCGGCTGCAAAAGGTATTTGATAGGCGTCTCCAACGCAAAATTCCACATTGCCGATATTGCGTAACCGCGCTTTAGCTTCGGCCAGGCTGATCATCTTGGGCGAGATGTCAATCCCGTAAACTTTTTTCACATGAGGCGCCAATTCAAGCGTAAGCAAACCAGTCCCGGCGGCTAGATCGAGAATCATAAAATCCGGTTGCAATTCTTGACGAATCAATGCTAAAATTTCCCCGTACAACCCGCTTGAGTTTTTCATGAACGAATCATAGCGCCGCGCGAAAAAATCCCAAAAGTCCCGTTCCCTCTTTTGCCGGATGACATCCATATGTACTCCTCCTCGTTTATAATCGCAAGATATGTAAGCGTCAAACTTCAAAAAATATATGGTATAATTCTCTTCCTTACTTTTTTTTGATATTCGACATACTCCAAGCCATACTCCGCCACTAACGACTTTTCTTCATAAACGGTCATGAAGTAATATAAACCGACGGATACCGGAAAATAAAGTAAAGAGACCGCAGCCTCAGAAAATAGGATCACTCCTAAAAAAGCAAGGAGCGTTCCGGAATAAATCGGATGCCTGACCACCCGATAAACTCCCGCCGTGAGTAAAGCGGATTTTTCTCGTAAGCTCGGCACCACTCCGATTTTAAAGAAGGCTAATATAATGACTGTCAAACCTCCACAAAACAACAAAAAACCCAACGGGATTTTCAGCCAATCGTAGATTAAAATATGAAATCTTGGTTGTGTCAAAAACGGTGAGATGAATAATGGACCCACAAATAATAACACCACCGATTTCTGTAACAGGACTGGCATCCTAAAAAAACACTTTTTTCTTGCTTCATCATGCAAGAAAAACAGATAGATCATGGTTGCAATGAAATGAATGCTTAATGCTAAACCAACCCATAAAACCGCTTGTCTCATTGCTTGTTGATTCCCCTTTCATAAGTTTAACAACAATAAAGAATAATAATTCGTTATTCATGCGAAAAAATATGGTCAATCAAAAAACTGCGCCAATCCCCGGATGTGATACTTGATAAAATCGTTGACGGAGTTTTCCACCCAGGCATCACTCTTGTAATGCCTTATAATTTCAAGCAGTCCTTCGATGAGATTGGTAGCGCTGATGTGCATGATAAAAGAGGCGCTCTCATTCAATCGGCTGTCTTTCAGACTGCTTTTTAAATGCTGTTCCAAAAATTCAATCAAATTCTCCTTAAACTGCTCATATTGAGTCCCCCGGCTTTTATCAAAAATCAACAATAAGCGTAAGTGATTTTCTTTGATAAATCTACCTGTCCCTTTGGCGACGGTCTGAACAAACCCTTCGACAAAGCCGGAATCGGTGAAACTACGGCCAGTTTCATATTCCATAAATCCCTGCATCAACTGATTGATTTGACAATAAACCGGATCGACGATGACCGCAAAAAGCTTTTCCTTGCTTTCAAAATAATTGTAAATGTTACTGGCGCTAACCTTTGCTTTTTCGGCCATGTTTTGCATTAACGCTCTTTCAAATCCTTTTTCAAGGAATACTTCAATCGCGGCCTTTTCAATTTCTTCCCGAACTTCATCCTTTAAAATTTGCATTAACGAATCCTTATTCGTTTTTGTTTTATTATAACTTGTTTCATTGAGATCGTCAAATGATGCATAAATGCGTTTATTTTCCGGGATGCATCCGCATCCATCTCTCCCATGAGTAGACTGTATTAATACCAGTTAGCTTCCGCTTCCCGATACCGTAATGAAGGATGCACGATTATTTTCGTAGGCATTGATCAAAAAGCGGTCGGCTTAATCGCGCTGGCGGATACCTTACGTAAAAATGCATGTGCCATTATAAAACGAATTCATGTAATAACAAAGTGACATTTCACGCTGCATCCTGCCGGGTTTTCCTTCCCGGCAAGGATACCGGTAATTATTAATTCATTTGATATTGGGTCTTTACCATCGCTGCAAAAATTCCTTGTTTTGCTTTTAATTCCGAAGGCGCCCCTGTTTCTGCGATAGCTCCGTCTTTAATCACAACAATTTTATCAGCTCCGGAAACGGTTCTCATCCGATGAGCAATAATCAAGACGGTCTTATTCTTTATAAGCTCGCTGAGTGCGCTTTGGATTTTACTCTCATTTTCGGTATCAAGCGATGCCGTTGCTTCGTCAAGCAAGATAATCGGAGCATCTTTGAGTATGGCTCTGGCTATGGATATGCGCTGCCTTTCGCCTCCCGATAATCTTGCTCCGTTTTCTCCAATCAAGGTATCGTACCCTTGCGGAAGCTTTTTAACGAACTCATCGCACCTGGCGAGCCGTGCCGCCTTGATTACTTCTTCATCCGGCGCATCTTTTTTCCCAAGACGGATATTATCCCTCACACTTGAATTAAAAAGCGTAACATCCTGAAAAACAATGGAGTAGTAATTTAAAAGCGTTTCCGGGTCCACCCGTGCGATATCTTCTCCGCCCAAAGTAATGACCCCGCTGTCGATATCCCAGAATCGCGCCGACAGCTTTGCTGCCGTACTCTTTCCTCCGCCTGACGGTCCTACCAGCGCAGTCACTTCGCCTTGCTTTGCCGTAAAGCTTACATTCTTCAATGTCTGCACACCGTCTTCATAGGAGAAGTCGACGTTTTTGAATTCGATATCATAGTTTTGCGGATCAAACTCAGATTTTCCATCCTGTCTTGGCATTTCATCCATCTCTTTCATGCGTTTAAGCCGCACATTTAGAAAGATAAGCAGTGCAAAATGTTCCATTGTATCCATGATCGGGTTATAAATACGCGCTGTAATTACCAGAAAAACAAGGTAAGTAAAAATATTTACAGAACCTGTTGCTAAAAGATAAGCACCGTACAATATCACACTGGGGAGCCCAAGCTTTAAGAATACATAAGACAGGTTGATAAATGCGCCTAACAAAAGCTCTCCCTTAATCAAACGCTTTTCATAATTGTCTAGCTTTGAGGTTAATGTATTTGAAAAGGCCTCTTCTCGATTATAAGCTTTTATTTCACAAGCCGAATCAAGCCCCTCTTGAATTTTATCCGAGATGTCTCTTTTGATATGATAAAATTTAGCCTGCACATTGTGTTGAAACTTTCGCGACAGATAAAAGACCAAGGCCGCCACCGGAACCACCCAAAATACGGCAAGAGATAACTGCCAGTTGTAAAAAAACAGCATCACTCCAATAATTAGAACATTCAATACTGCTGCATAAATTTGCGGAACCGCATGGGAAAAAAGCATTTCAATCTGGGTAGCGTCTTCCATGATGGTTGAACTTAAATCGGCAATATCCTTTTTGCCAAAAAAAGCCAAAGGCAGCTTTCTGAGTGTTTCAGCCAGACTAATCCGTCTCCTGGCGCTTTCTTCGTAAATTTTGGTGTAGGCCGAGTTGTATTGAAAATACGCAATAACCAACATTACCAGGAAAAACGCTGCAGACATCACAACGTAGTAGAGAATGCTGTTTTTTGCGTTATTGGAAGGGTTTAAAAGCAAACGCAGATATTCATCTAAAAATTTAAAGCTGAGGATTACCGGAACCATAAAGCTGATGTCCATGACTACAGTCCAAATAATTGAACAAAGAAGGTCTTTGGCGCCTTTTTCAGACATGGCATATTTATTTTGGAAATATTTAAGCATATTGTCCTCCTTGATTGACAGTCTCTTTGGTTGCTATTTTCCAGGCGACCGATTTTTGGTATTCATCCCACATCGTTTTGTAGATGCCGCCTTTCTTCAGCAGCTCCTGGTGGGTTCCTGTTTCCGCAATTTTTCCGTTTTCGATAACCAAGATTCTATCGACATTTTGGACGCTGGTCAGCCGATGCGCAATCATCAGCGTTGTTTTGCCGCGGCTAAGCTCTTTAAGGGCTTTTTGAATTAAATGCTCGTTTTCAGGATCGGCAAAGGCGGTGGCTTCATCTAAAAGCACGATCGGAGCATTCTTGACAATCGCCCGGGCCAGCGCAATTCTTTGCTGTTCTCCTCCGGAAAGATAGATTCCTTTTGAGCCGATTACCGTATCAAGGCCCTCAGACAGGTTTTCGATAATCTCTCTTGACTGCGAAAAATCAATCGCTTTATTTATTTCCGCTTCTCCGGCGTTTTCTTTGCCAAAGACGATATTCTCTCGTAGTGAACCTTTCAATAACTTTGTATTTTGAAAAACAAAGGAAATAGTGTCCATCAGTTCTTTTTTGGGAATCTCCTTGACATTGACTCCTCCGATTAATACTTCGCCTGCATCGACATCCCAAAAACGGGCGGCCAGCCGGGCGATGGTCGTTTTCCCGCCTCCGGAAGCTCCGACCAGCGCGATCGTTTCACCTTCGTTTAATTGAAAGCTGATTTTATCGATGGCGCGTTGGTCGCTTCCTTCATATGAAAACACGACATCCTTAAACTCCAGGCTGTGATTTTTGATGTTTTTCCTGTTTTCGCTATAGCTCATGCCCGGATAATCTAAAAGGTTATCCAGTCTGTCAATCGCTTGCTCGGCAATCATGGTATTTTGCTGAAAATGCATCGATTTCATCAAAAGCGTGGTAAAGATTGGCGATATCAGAAGGTAAAAGATAAAGTCCGCGAGCACCAGGGGAATATTTTCTTCTCTTCCGATTAAAAAAATAGCCATTGGAATTAAAAAGAAAGCGGCGGATTGCATAATCACGGTGAAAAAGGACATCGGTTTTCGCCAAAGCAGCGTATACGCATGAACCATCTCTTTATATTTGATGATGCTGTCATAGAAACGTCTAAAAGAAAAGATGGTTTGACCGAATGTTTTTATCACCGGAATACCGCGGATATATTCCACCGATTCGGAGCTCATTTCTTCCAAAGAATCATAATACATTTTTTGAAATTTTTGCCCTTCGGAACTCATCATAAATTTCATGGTGATAAATCCCAAAATAATTGGAACAAGCGAAGCAAGACCCATTCTCCAGTCTACAGTAAAAATCAAAACTACCAAAATAATAGGGGAGACGATGCTGCCTGCCATATCCGGGAGCTGGTGCGCTAGAAATGTATGCGTTGTCCCCGCTCCGTCGTTGACAATCTTGCGTATTTTTCCGCTTGCATGCTTATCAAAAAAACCTAGCGGCATCGATAGTATTTTTTCCATCCCCACTTTTTGCAGTCCGACCTCGACGTGAAAGGCCGCCAGATGTGAACTCATAAGTGCGCCGAAATAGACCACGATTCCTCCGATGGCGCTTGCAAAGGAAAGCCATGCATAAAAACCGACCTTGGAAACATCAATCCCTTGCGGAGCCGATAATATATCACGGGTGATGTACCATACAAGCACAAAAGGCAATATGTTAAAAACCGCGGAAATTCCCGACAATACTAATGACAAAGGCAAAAGTGCTTTCTTCTTACCCATATAAGGCGTGAACCTTTTTAAAACAAATTCTTTTTTCTCTTTTGGCATACTGTTTATCCTCCTTAATTGGTTTTAAGTATAGGGTTTTGAAAACCCCAGAACATTTGATATAATTGAAAAATTTTTAATTTGTAGTCCTTTCTTCCGGGCCTTGATACCGGTTTTAACCGGTAAGATCTTTACCAGCCGCGCGGTTTTAGGCTGCGGATTGGCGCGCATGTTTTGATTTATTGTTAGTTGTAACTAACTTTTTCTTTGATACTAACCCCTGCTGGATTGCTCAAAACTCTATCTTATGAGCGGTATTTTTCGAAATGCACCACCATGTTAGACACAACTAACTTTAAACTTTACAAGCCATCTATCTCATGCTTTTAAACCAGGTTGAATTCACTGATTATGGACTTAAAACTTTTTTCCAACCTGCGGTGAAAAAAATCCGAAGGCTTTCGATATAACTTTTGGCCGTTTCCTTCGTCATGTCGTGCTTTACAACTTCAAATACGGCCGAGAAAAAAGCACTGGAGACGATATGCATAAACTCAGGAGTAATTCTGCCGGAAGTCAAGCCGTCGTTGCCGGTAGATTCAATAAATTTAAGAGTATACTTCACCTCAATCGCTACCAAGCTATCCATAAAATCCGCAAAAGCAGTACCCTCGGCGCAAGTAACCAACAACTTAAACTGGTCTAAATGATCATAGATATAGTCAATAAATTTTTCTAATTTGTCAATAGAATAATCAAATACCGTTTCCTCCTTAATTTCTTTGGGAAGTTTATTAAATTCTTCATGTGCCACTAAAAACAGTTCCTTAAGCCCATTTGCGGCAGGACCCACCAACTCCACAAACATCGCTTCCTTATCGACAAAATGGCGGTATAACCCGGCCGCGGTCATACCGGCATCCGCAGCGATCGCTCTCATGGAAGCTTTTTCAAAGCCTTTTTCTAAAAATTCCCGTTTCGCGCAAGGAATAATTCTTTGATAGGTTTCGGCTTTATCCTTTGGCATACCAATACTCCTACATTTCTAGTAAAATAAACAATGTTAGCTAACATCGTTTACAATATACCACTTTATTATAACGCTGTCAAGCGGGTTGTGAAAAAAACATATTTAAAATACCGCCTCCTGGATGACTGATGGAATATACGGTATACTTGAAAAAAATCCCGGTACTAAACCCGGGATTTATTGTTCAGATAGGTAAAATAATAAAAATATTTTTGCCATTGGCGATCCGTTGAATGATACTGAAGGAATACTCCCGCCATTGTCCGTTGGCCAATTCTTGATGCCGGTAACTCATCGATCCACCCAAAGGTTAACTATGGAAATGATTTTCCCCCGAATTTGCGGATCATCAACTCCCCGGCTAAAGTTCCCCAACGAAGGTCTGAGATTAATCATGGAATCGAATTCAAGAAACTCATCATCATCAAGATCCGGATATAAATTAATCCCCCACAGATTTTTCTGATCCGAGCCGTTTTCGATAAGCAGTTCTTCCTCATCGGAATGAAGTTCCGCATCGACAGCCATTATCTCTTTTTCAACATCCACAACCCTTTCTATAATATTTCATAATACAGAAGTTTCGATCCCTGTGAAAAAGCAGGAATGCGGCGTGCGATAAAACCTTTAATGCCCCACCGTGATTTTTCCTGATTCATATATTGATTACCTCCGGAAGATCCAATTCATAAAAGACCGCGCCGTTTTTATTCGTAACGCGATAAAATCTGGTATCCAGCCCACAGCCGATGTTCACAACTACCGCCTTATTATGTCGGCTTATGAATGCGGCAACCTTACGATCAAAATGTCGTACACGGATTGCAACTCCAATTGCGCTGAAGTTGGCCTTACCATATTTTGAAAAATCATAATCGATCCGCTTGACCAGTTCGACTGCTTTCTGATCATGAATAATCGCTTTTGGATGTTGTGTTTCCATGCTGCGCATCAGAAGCGGTATAAACAAGGTATCCGCCACGCCATCTTTTATTTGCGGTTTGATTTTATTCATATTTTTATCCGCCCCTCTTAAGGGCCGAGAATAGCCCTTTCTCTGTTTCGATATTTCCAACTATCACCTTGCGCTAATTATAAAACCATAGCGACAAGTTTCTTCCCAAGTTCCCTGCACCCAGCCAGACCAGTTTCATCAGGGGTATTATGGAAGATTAATCCATCCGCCACCATTTTAGCTCCCGCCGTCTCCATGCATTCCTGCCAATCTCGCATCCACTGACCGTCGCCCCAATCATAAGAACCAAACAGCGCCAACGGTTTTCCTGCCAGTTTTGCTCCGGCTAAAGACGCCACAAAAGGTTCCATCTCCGATTCTTCCAGCACCTCGCTGCCCATAGCCGGGCAACCTAAAGCGATCCCATCCGCTTTCAATACATTTTCTTGGGCGGCGGCGTCGACTGTCAAAATCTTCACCTCGGTATCATCGATTTTAGCGCCTTCGGCAACCGCTACCGCCATTTTCTGCGTATTTCCCGTTCCGCTCCAATAAATAATCATAATGCTTTTCATCTCGTCATTCCTTCATTTTTTTCTCACAACATTGTTTCAGGCAACCGCCTTCACAATTACCGCCACAACCACTTTCACCTCTGGCGGCGCGTCTCACACTCCAGATAATAATTCCCGCCAAAAGCGCTACTACTCCGGTCAAAATCAGATATTTCATTTCTTATCTCCACCCTTTCTCCTATTTGACACTCAATAAAAGCGTCTTTTCTGACGAATCCCGTTCTATTGCCTCAAATACCGAAAAATCGGTTTTTTCCATTAATTCCAGCAAATTGGGGTCAAACTGCAAACCGCGATTGATCCATAATTCTCGCCGACATTCCGCTGCGCTCAACGCTTTTCGGTACGGTCTAGCGGAAGTCATCGCGTCAATCGCGTCACAAATCCCAATAATTCGTGAACTTAAGGGAATATCTTCGCTCACCAGTCCGTCCGGATAACCCTTGCCATCCCAACGTTCATGATGGTGCAGGACGATTATGGCTAAGGCCTTTAAATGGCTGGAACGGGCCAAAATTTGATAGCCAATGGTTGGATGGCGCCTTAGAATTGTCATTTCCTCCGCTAACAAGGGACCGGTTTTGTTTAAAATCTGATCCGGTATCCCAATTTTCCCGATATCATGGAGATGCGCCGCCAAATGCAAATCCTCCAAGGCTTCGCCTTGCATCCCGGCAATTTGGCCTAACTTGTAAGCCATATCAGCTACTCGAGTGGAGTGCCCTTTGGTATAAGGGTCCTTGGCTTCCAAGGCAGTGACCAGGCATTCAATGATTTCATGATAGATCTCAGCCATCAACCACCAGGTATTCACGACTTACCCTCCACAGCGGCGGTTTTCAGGGAAAGCAACGCCTCTCTCAGTTGGGAACAGGAACGTTTCACGAATATCACTTTGAGCCCTTTTCGTTTGGCAGCGGCCTTCACCCCTAAAGCCAACTTATGATTAAGAAAATCGGTGAAGACCAGTACCCCTTCGGCTTCCCGGTGAATCGCCGTTTTCAAATCGCCTTTTTTACGCCCGGTTACATGTTCAATCAGCCGAAAACCATGCTTCTCTAAAACTTTGGGTATATTCCCCAAACGATCTCCGCCAAAAATAACGATGGACATTTTATCACCCGCCCTTATCCCGTACATAATATCGACTTATCGATTAAATATTCTCGCGGTCCCTTGCCGGTCTTCATCAGGCGGAGGAAACAATGTTGGGCTTCCTGGTAACGGTTGAACAGGGTCAGTTTGAAACCCGGGTCATGGTAGACCTTCCAATAACCTTCCGCCAACGCATTTTTCCCTCCGTTTTCAATAAATCCCAATACATCCGGCAAGGGAATTCCAAGAAAGATTCCAATTTCATGAGGACATCTTTGTTCAAACCGGGATTTCAGATCCGCCAAAGCCGTATTCAAGCTCAGTCCTCTCCGGTAACCGCAACTAAGCAAGTATTGGGCTGCCGCTTTTTCTTGCAAGACATTTTGGAGCAGATTGGGATGATAAAAGAGCACGAATGTCCGCTCCGGAGTCCGGCGCAACTCATCATACTGAAAATTTTCCGTACCAGGAATTCGATCCCGATTTTCTCGCCAGATATCATTCAAGCGGCGCCGGGGCTCATTTCCGAAATTCAACAACACGGCCGGTTTCTGCTTTTCCAGCACCGGTGATGAATGATAAGCGATTATGTATAATAGGGAATCAATGGATTGATCATCCTCCGTGGATTGACCATGCCAAAGGCCTGCGCTCCTATAATCCCGTTTCATCATGTTTCTCCATTTCCATATAAAAGTTAGTTACAACTAACTTGTTCTCTAAAAATTCCCCTTTTTATAAATTCTTACGGAGACACTGTTGACAAATGCCATAAATATGGGCTTCTTCCACCAAAAAACCACTCTTCTTCAAAAGCTGGGTCATCCATTCCGCCGGCTTGGGATGTTCCTGTATCCCTCCGCATTTCCGACAAATCAACCAAAATTTACTTTGCCTGTCAAGCTGAAGGCGGTAACGATTGCCTTTATCCCCCGTAGGAATGACGGACAAAAAGTTTAAACCGCCGAGCAGCGTTAACGTGCGATATACCGTGGCCATTCCAACATTGGGAACATTTTGTTTAATCAAACTGTAAATGGTCTCACCGTCAAGATATTGACCGGATTGCCGGAGTAAAACATCCAATACCGCCCGTCGTTGGGAGGTCAGGCGATAGCCTGCTCCGGTTAGTGCCAAGATTACTGCGGATATTTCGGATGCCGTCCGACCTGTTTCTTTAGGAGTAGACTGCTGCGCTTTTTTCATTGTCAAAATTCTTTCCGGCATCGCGTTGAGGAAACCAAATTTCCTCAACGCATAACCATCGATGTTTAACCGTTCATGCTCCTAAATTCCGACGTTCCGTGACATCGAGCGTCTGCAGATTTCTTTTACCCAGCCACCAGAAAGTAATAGCCGTAAGAGCCAACAGCGCCAATGGAATGATGACCCAAATCAATTGATGCCCCAGAGTAATCTGGTAGAACAATGTCGCCGATACCCAAGCCAGCACTGTCAAATAGGCCATCGAGAGCCAGCCGTATCCTTTGCCGATTTCTCGTACAGCCGCACCCAGAGCGACTACACAAGGCATATAGAGTAGAATGAATAATAGATAAGCATAAGCTTGAAGCGGCCCTTTGGTAAAATAATGCTGCATCACGGAATAAACCCGTTGATCGGCGCCGACTTCCTCTGCCACTTCCTTTTTATCATCGCTAATCACACCCAGACCCAACGGATCCCGTAAGCTTTCCCAAACTCCGCTTAAAGCCTCAGGAATCGAGGCAAATGCATCCTTAACGCCTCCCCATAAATCAAACCCTTTATCTTCTTCCGCGGCTCCACCCTCTTTTTGAGAAGTGGCCGAATCAATTTGGCTATAAAGGGAATTCAAGGTTCCAACGACGGCTTCTTTGGCAAAAATCCCTGTAAAAAGGCCTACTGTTGCCGGCCAATTTTCCCTTTCCACCCCCATCGGTTCAAAAACAGGTGTAATCGTCTTGCCGATTTGCGCTAAAACCGAATTCGGAGAATCTTCATTGCCAAAAGTTCCATTGATGCCGAATGAATTTAAAAATGCCAATACCGTTACTATAACAATAATAACCTTGGTGCGGAACATAAATACTTTCAACCGGCTCCAGGTATACTCCATGACATTTTTAAAATGCGGCGCATGATAGGGCGGCAGTTCCATCACAAAATTGGACCTTTCACCTTTAAAGAGCGTATTTTTCAATAGTAAACCGGTCAAAATCGCAAATAGAATCCCTATTAAGTAAAGAGAGAATACCATATTGGAAGCGCCCGCGCCGAAGAAAGCGGCTCCGAATAAGGCGTAAACCGGCAGACGGGCGCCGCATGACATAAAAGGAATCATAAATACCGTTAAGTAACGGTCTCGCTTGTTTTCCAGCGTCCGGGTACTCATAATCGCCGGTACGTTACAACCTAATCCCACCAGCATCGGCACGAAAGCTTTACCCGGCAGTCCAATCCATCGTAAAAAGCGATCCATCACAAACGCAGCCCTGGCCATATAGCCTGAGTCTTCTAATATCGATAACATTAAGAACATCATAAATATCACCGGAATAAATGTTGACAGAGTCTGAACTCCTGCCCCGATCCCCCCGGCTAAAATCGTAATCAGCCACTGCGGAGTATGAATCATTGATAGCAAAACGCCAAATCCGTCCACAAAGATTGTACCGAAGAGAATATCAAAAAAATCGATGAAAGAACCGCCGAAATTCATGGTCACCCAAAACATCAAGTACAGCGCGACTAAAAAAATCGGAATCCCCAGCAACCGGTGCATGACGATCTTGTCAATGCGATCGCTCATCGATTCCCGGGCAGCGCCGCGATGCACCCCATTTCCGGTCAAGTTATGGATCAGACGGTAGCGGGATTCGGCCATAATTATATCCGGAGTATCTTTCAGCTTGATTTCCAGCCGGTCCAGTTCATCTTTAATTTGGGTTTTCTTTAAAATGCCCGCCCCGGTCACCTTGTCGGTAACCCATGAATCCTGCTCCAATAATTTTAACGCCGCCCAGCGCGGATTGACCGCGAGTATTCCTTTTGCTTCTTTAAGCTGCGGACTCCAGGCTGCAATCACCGCTTCGATTTCCGCCGGATATTCGGTCAGTTTATCGGAAACCGCTTGCTGACGCCAGGCTTTAGCGATTGCGTCTTTGACATTGTGCAATTCCTTTTTGTGCGTGGCGCTGATTCCCACCGCCGGACATCCCAAGCCCTTCGCCAGTTGCGGTAAGTCAATCGTAATCCCTTTTCCCGCCGCCAAATCCATCATATTGACGACCAGTAAGACCGGAACGCCCATCTCCATTAGCTGGGTGGTTAGATATAGATTACGCTCCAAATTAGTAGCGTCTAAAATATTAATGACCAGTCCCGGTTCGCCGCTTAAAATATAATCCCGAGCCACCCGTTCATCTTCGGATTGGGCCGTCAGGGAATAGATGCCGGGCAAGTCCACCAGGGAGATTTTTTGTCCTTCGATTTGAAGGACGCCTTCCTTTTTTTCCACCGTGACTCCCGGCCAGTTGCCGACCCGTTGGTTGCTTCCGGTCAGTCCGTTAAAAAGTGTAGTTTTACCGCAGTTGGGATTGCCTACCACGGCGATTGTTCTTACTTCCGTCATCAACACTTCCTCCTTATTTGTAAAATATCAGCCTCCGCTTTGCGAAGCGACAAATTATAGTCGCGCACCATAACCTCAACCGGGTCGCCTAAAGGCGCGACTTTGATCAATTTAACTTCAATTCCTTTGGTGAGGCCCATCGCCAGCAGTTTATTCCGGTAAACCGGATCACTGCCTTCATAACCAATGATCTCCCCAATTTCACCGGGTTTCAAATCTTTCAGCCGATCACTCATACCTCAAGTTCCTCCTTATTTTTAAATAGCGCCGGATTGGACATAAATCCGGTTTAAAGATTTCCAGTCCATCATGATCCGGCTTTGATCAACCCGGAGAATAAAGGACTGATGTTGGTCACCTCTGGTCACGGTTATAACCTTACCGGGGATAATACCTAACGCCAACATTTTACTGCGAAATTCTTCATTTCCTTCCATGCGTAATACTGTCCCGCATTCCCCGGTCCTTAGAGCGGCAAGCGGCATTTCAACCTCTGTCGTTTTAGTTTTACAGCCCGCTGAGTTCTGCAGGAACAGGTCAGGATTTTCTTCCACTACCAGCAAAGTTTCCATCTTCATCCATCTCCTTAACTATTGTTAGTATCGCCTAACTTATTAGCAAAATCTTTTTTACAATCCTGCAATCACTTCCTTCATTTGTTCGTCTAACCTAACAAAAAATATTGGAAGCTACTTTTATCGCCTTAAACATCTTTCATATGTTAGTCATTCCTAACATCAAACCAAAAAAATTTATTTAACTTTCCCACTATTATCAAGGCGATTTTCCGGACAACCGGACTTAATTATATTATCCAAGTAAGCAACTAACCTCTCCATAGTCACCGAGCTGATAAAGTGTTCAATCCCGCAAGCATCCTGCTCGGCCGTTTTAGAATCAACGCCCAAAGTTTCACTGATGAATCGCGCTAAAATTCTGTGTCTATCCCGCACTTGCTGGGCTTTGAGTTCCCCCGAGTCGGTTAATTGCAACGGCCCATAACGATCATGAGTCACTAATTGCAATTCTGCTAACTTGGTCACTGCCTGGTTAACACTGGACTTGGCTACCTGTAACTTCTCCGCCAAATCGGTGACCCGAATGGATTCATTTTCTTCCTTCAGATCCAGGATGACTTCCAAATAGTCTTCCAAAGATGGAGAAAGCGACATTCTTTCCCGCATAATACCCTCAATTTTTAATTGTTAGGTCTTACTAACTTTACAATAATACTTTATCTCATCTCCTACGGATTGTCAAGTAATAAAGTTATAAAATCTCAGTCCCCTGGAAGACATCGAAAGATTAGCCGCTTCGGTAGATAAAAGAACTATTGTCACCCTTAGTAAAGTTCATGAACGAATTGGCCGCTTAAAACAGAAGTAGCCTTCCATCTCCAAGCACTATGACATCAACGTGGAAACCGTCAACGATAAGGCCAGCCGAGTTGTGTGGATTATGAATCTTATAGGAAATACTCATTGCGCTCAGCAGAACGTGATCCGATCCCGACCATTTTCCTTAGAATAGTACATTACCTCATCCGCTTTTTTTACTACCTGCTCCATGCTAAATTTTTCGTTGATCTCAATAATTCCTACACTCACCGTTACAGTCAAACCGTTATCTTTTTTCTCATTTCTAAGAGCGTCCATAAACTGGCTGATAATCCGTCGGGTCTCCATAGGTTCGACCGCTAATATTCCTATAAATTCGTCCCCACCCCAGCGAGCCGCAATCCCATATCCATTAATTGCGTTTCGCAGCTTGTCGGCAACCATCGCCAGAACTGCATTTCCAAACATGTGGCCATGCATGTCGTTAATTTCTTTAAAATTGTCAATGTCGAACATGAAAAACGTCTTTTTTTGTTCATGGTGCTTCCGGACAAATGCCGGATAATACTGTTCGGAGAACAACTTCCGGTTCGGTAGCCCGGTCAGTTCGTCGGTATTCTCTATGGTTACGATACGCTTATTGTAATTAATAAATACCACCGTTGTGACAACAATACAAATCATAAGTGAAATGAGCATAAAGAGCACATTGCTCTTGATCCTTTCTTGGAATGAACTGCTAATTGAGGTGGTTTCCATCTCAAACACCAAGTACCAGCTAAGGGTGTCGTCATATTTAGTAATCAAACATTTTCGCTCGCCGCCGGAGGTAAACCACTGCATTTGAGAAGCACCGGTCTTGTTCATCTTAATTTTTTCCTTGATTCCAGTGTACTCCGGCAACTTGTCCCGACTCACAAAAATATCGGTGCCGCGAGTGAAAGAGTTCTTAGCACCACCCACATTGATGATATAGACTGACAGATCGTAGTCCTTTTTATAGGAACGAATCATATTCTCGATGGAGGAAGCCTGCAGCCCAACACCGATTATGCCTAAAACCTTGCCATCGGCCCCCTCCACCCGGAAGTTAACAAATACGGTAATAATATTATTATTGGCCTGGTTCGTATCAACCTCTAAATCGTACTCGTGACCGGATGCTAAAAAATTATAATACCAGACATCGTGAGCATCGTTCCTTGAAATCGTCTTGTTCAAACCGTCCTGATAATAATAATTGCCGGTCCGAGCTGAGATGCAAAACACTGTCGTATAGCCGTATTTTATCTGATAAGCCTTTAAATAATTGTATAACTGTCTCAGATATGAATCGTCTCCGGCATTTTCAGGTTCCTTTAAAAGCCAAGCCTTAAGGAACACATCGTTTGCCATTGTCTTGGAGACCATCACCGGCTTGTTCATAGAGTATTCGATATGGTTCGAAATATTTATATTCGCGAGACTAACAATGTTTTCTAAGTGTTTTTCGGCCAATTGCTGGTATGATTTTGTATCTCGATACACAGTTATGGTAAATCCAGCCGCAATAGAAAGGATAATAATCATATTACTAATCAGCAGCACATATTTTTTCATAGTAGACTCCTCTGGTATTTGATCGTCCAGCGTGCACCTGGGGTCGTGAGAGTGCACAACAATTATGTAGACGGAAACTGATATATATCTTTACCTTAATACGATGATTAGAAATAGTCAATATAACTTTCGAACAGTTTTTAGGCTTCAATTTACAAGAAATCAAAACAAATTTCGGCGAAATGTTGTCGTTAAAATATTTTACAATTCAATACAAAAAGCCCGCAATAAAAGCTGCGAGCTTTGAATTTTTATTATTGGTGGAGGCGGACCGCACCTGACGTTATCCAAGTATACCGTGATTATTTTAACCTCGATCCGGCAAGTAAGTTACAATTTTTCTGCAATGATGCAAAAAAAATTGGCCGGATCGGGTTCATTGTTTGAATCCAGCAAGTCTAAATGCGACTGAGGTTTTTGGGGTTACTTGCCGGATTCAAGTTTAAATAAGTAATCAGTAAAACAAGAATTTAATAGAAGTCATTAAGTTCATGCATGGATTTTAATTTTTTAACTTTTATAGGAATTTAAGGCCTGAACAAATGTTCTATAACCATTTTGTTGCTTCGTTAAGCCAGTACTATATTGGTTTCTTCATTATAGCACTTATTCATATATGGAACTCCTTATCATCATATTTCCAATTCAAATCCATTCTAACGAAAAGCCATAATCCACTTGTTAAAAAGAAGTCGTATTTGTTGTACTTCCTCATCAGTTAAAGGGGAGAGAACATTTCTTTCACACTTCATCAGGGTTGGCCAGAGATCATTTAAAATCCGTTTCCCGCTGTCTGTCAATTGCAGGTTATAAGTCCGGCGATCCGTTGTATTTTTGATACGAACGATAAACCCAAGTGATTCAAGATGGTCAACCCTTTTTACCATTGTAGTTCTATCAACACGGATCGCTTCACCGATCTGTTGTTGAGTTGCTTCTGGCATTGATCGGATAACGGATAGCATTCCATATTCTCTAGCATCAATATGATAAGGTACCAATTCGACATTAAATTTTTCAATCATTTGTTCGTTCAATTTTCCAAATATAAAACCCATACTATCAAAAATATTAAATATTAAAAAACACCTTCTTTCCTTAAATTAATCATTTGTTAATATAATCAATTTAACCTGAAACCGTGACCTAAAGCCTCTAAGATGCAGGGAAAAGCTTGTCAAATCTAGAATAAACACAGGTAAATAAATTCACCTGCGAGGTGCTGAACATGTATGAAGTACGTTTTAGCGACGAGCGACTTATTACGGCTTCCGGACTGTCCGTTGTAGGACTACTACTTAAACGAACGCAGTTGGCCAAACGCCTCAACGAATCTAAACTGGAGGATAATCCAGACCCTAAAATCTCAAATAGTGACGTGGTTTTGACCTACATAGGATTATTGTGCCAAGGGAAAAACGACTTTGATCATATTCGTGAAATGGATGCCGACCCGGAGTTTTACTGCAAAGCATTAAACGTCCGGAATATTCCCTCCAGTGAGACATTACGTCAAAGGCTGGATATGTCGGTCAACCAATGGTTGCAGGATATCCTGGAAGCGAATATTGAACTTTTGCAAATGACGGATGCCAAGTTTACGCCTTGTTCCGAGGATTTCATCCCATTGGATGTTGATGTATCGCCCTTTGATAATTCTAAGACTAAAAAAGAAGGCGTGGCCCGGACTTATAAAGGGTTTGACGGATATTCCCCC
>WSSedL1CaDRAFT_10000055_pt1 | contig 64577 bp, 74 predicted proteins | sample WetSurSL1Cattail_FD_9464 | JGI IMG/M metagenome (IMG submission 9464)
GTGCGACAAGGGCTGCTCGCTGCTCATGGAAAATATCGGCTTTTTCTTGATGCGGACGGCTCAACATCCATCATGCATCTTGATTCTTTTCTGCCTCAGTTTGAAGCTGGTTATGATGTCGTTATAGGATCGAGAAAAATAGAGGGATCGTTCGTGCAAGTGCATCAGCCGAAGTATCGTGAAATCATGGGCGAAACTGGCAATTGGCTGATACGTATCGTACTCGGACTTTGGAGTTATCCTGATACTCAGTGCGGTTTCAAGATGATGTCTGCTGAATCCGCTGAGCAGGTGGCGAGCCGGATGGTTGTTGATCGGTTCGGATTCGATTTTGAACAGATTGTGCTTTCGATCAAATTGGGATTCAAGGTGAAACAGATGCCGGTGCGTTGGATGAATGAAGAGGGATCAACAGTAAGATTGACCGGTCCGAACGGCTTCATTCAGGTGATTATCGATCTTTTTAAGACGAAATTGAGGCTTCTGACAGGTGCATATCGTATCCGTGAATATACGAAAAGAAAACGAGTAGCATGAGATGTGCGATAGTATCTCGAAAGAAAAAAGAAAAATGAACGAAATAAACATGTCAGAAACAAGAGTAGAAAAAAAGCATGATGCATCATCAGCTTATGAATCTGAGTTGCGTCAGGATATCGTCACTGGCGATTGGGTGGTTATTGCAACGGGACGTGCGCGTCGCCCGGATGATTTCGTGAAACCAGACCGTATTCCTAGTATCGAAGGGGCTGATCCATTCGAGAATCCTGAAGCGAGTGGTCAGGAAAAGGACGTGCTTGTTTATCAGCGCAGTGATGGCGATTGGAGTTTGCGCGTCATTCCAAATAAGTATCCAGCCTTTTCGCGCGGACGTGCCGTCAAGGAGATTTCCGAAGGTCCGTATTTTGCGATGAATGGATCGGGTTATCATGAAGTCATCATCACTCGTGATCCGCATCGTTCGCTCGGTTTACTTGAGACGTGGCAGGTTGCAGAAGCGCTTGATGCCTATCAAGACCGATATATAGCGCTCATGAATCGTAAGAGCGTCAATTATATACAGATCTTTCATAACCACGGGAAAGAGGCTGGAGCTTCCATCGCTCATCCGCACTCGCAGCTGATGGCTATTCCGGTTATTTCTCCTTATATCCGTCTTGAACTGGATGGCGCGGAACGGTATTATCGGAGCACACGTCGTAAAGTCTTTGGCGTTATCGTAGAACATGAGCGGGAAACGAAGAAACGTATCGTTTTTGAAAATGAGCATTTCATCGCTTTTTGTCCATTCGCTTCGAGAGCGGCATTCGAGGTATGGATAGTCGGGAAACGCCCGAATCCGTATTTTGAGCGTATAACTGATGAAGAGAAATTCGCAGCTGCAGAAGCGCTTCGGAAATCGTTGAGGGCTATCCACGATGGTCTCAATGATCCGCCGTTTAATTTCTATATCCATACGGCGCCGTGCGATGGCAAAGATTATCCGCATTATCAATGGCATATAGAGATTCTTCCGCATACGGCGACTTGGGCTGGTTTCGAATTATCAACTGGTATAGAGATATCAACAATCAAACCGGAAGCAGCAGCAGAATATCTGAGATCGAAACTTGATGACTGATGGGGGTATGAATCGCTGATGAGCAAGAACTATTGGAGTATGCGGAAATTCTATGTTGTCGGTAATTTGAAGATGAATCTTCTGTCGCGCGATGAAGCAGACCAGTATCTTTCATTGATTATTCGGGAATCGGAAGGGAAGATTTTTCCGCACGTTGTCGGTATTCTGTGTCCGCCAACGATTTATCTTGAGCGGTTCGATCGGTTGCCGGAAATCTTCCGCAAAGGTGTTCAGAATGTTTTTTGGGAGAAGAGCGGCGCTTTCACGGGCGAGACTTCGCCTGCTATGGCTAAGAATGAAGGGGCTGAGTATACGCTTGTCGGACACAGTGAGCGGCGTCTGTATGCTGGTGAAACGGATGCTATCGTTCGTGAGAAGGTGGCAGCAGCGCTGAAGCAGTATCTGACCCCGATTGTTTGTATAGGAGAGACAGGGGAAGAGCGGAAAGATGGTATGACGGCTGCAACGTTGGAACGACAGCTTAAGAGCGTTTTTTCTGGGTTATCGAAGCTTCAGGCTGAGAAGATTATCGTCGCTTATGAGCCTCGCTGGGCTATCGGTACTGACCGTTTGCCGGAAAAGAGTGAGATATTCGAAGTCGGCATGCTGATACGGACGCTGCTGACAGAGTGGTTTGACAAGCAGACTGCTGATCGTGTCATGATGCTGTATGGTGGTTCTGTGAAGAGCGTATTCCTTCCCCAGGTGCTTTGGGAAGCAGGGATGGATGGAGTACTTGTTGGCCGTGAGAGTTTGTTTCCTTATGAGATCATCAAAATGATGCAGCTGTGCGAAGATTATGCGATTTCAGAAGAGCGCGTAAAAGAAGATGATATTCATTAAAAGCGACAAAACATATGTTGGCGAATGTAAAAGAAATGTTGGAGAAAGCGAAAGCGGGCGGTTATGCGGTCGGTGCTTTCAATACGGTCAATCTTGAGACGACGAAGGCGATTATTGAGACGGCTCAAGAACTCTCATCGCCGGTCATACTGCAGATGACAGAAAAAACGTTCGATTATGCTGGCGGGAGGGCTATTTTCCATCTGATCAAGAATATATCCGAGTTTTATGCGAATGATATTCCGATCGGCATTCATCTTGATCATGGTAAGAACTTTGAAGTGGTGATGCGAGCGATGGATATCGGATTCACTTCCGTCATGTATGATGGGTCGCGCAAAGAGTATGTCGATAACCTCATGATGACGAAGAAGATAGTCGATATTGCTCACGCCCAAGGAGTAGTGGTACAGGCTGAACTCGGCAATGTGCCGTATCTCGGGGAAATCCAAACAGAGGGCATAGATTGGGAACGCTATATGACTGATCCGGATCAGGCAGCGCAATTTTCTTCTGAAACCGGTATCGACACGCTGGCAGTGGCTATCGGTAATGCCCATGGTTTCTTTCGAGAGCGTGAACAGCCGGATTATGACAGGCTTTCCGCTGTCGCATCTCGTGTCGATCTTCCGTTAGTGCTGCACGGGTCATCCGATTGGCATGAGGATCGTATTTCCGAGGTTATTAAACGTGGCATCAGTTGTTTCAATGTTGATACGGCGGTCCGCGTTGCGTTTGTCAGCGGTTTGAGAGAAGTTTTGAGAGATGGCGATGAGACTGATTTGCGGAAGATTATGGGATCAGCGAAAGATTCTGCCAAGAAAGCAGTCAAAGAGAAGATCCTTGCTTTTGGGAGTTCCGGAAAGGCCTAAGAGTCAGATGCGTCACCCATAGCCGTAAGATGAGCATTAACCGGTATTAATCATCAAAATGTATGAAGAAAATAGCTATCAATGGGTTTGGACGTATTGGACGCGCAGCGCTTAAAGTGGCTTTGACGAAGGATGATATCGAAATCGTAGCGATTAACGATTTGACGAGCGCCGATATATTGGCTCATTTGCTTCGATATGATACGGCGTATGGGCATTATCGTGAGACTGTCGAGGCGCGTGGCGCTATGCTAGTCATCGCTGGTCGGGAAATTCCTGTTTATGCTGAGCCGGATCCGAAGAAATTGCCGTGGGGTGAATTGGACGTTGATGTCGTGCTTGAATGTACGGGGCGATTCACGGATAGTGAGAGCGCGCGACAGCATATCGATGCCGGTGCAAAGAAAGTCGTACTTTCTGCTCCTTCGAAAGGTGATGATGGGTCTGTTCCGACATTTCTTATCGGGGTCAATGATGAAAAATATGCTGGCGAACCAGTCATTTCGAATGCGTCATGCACGACGAACTGTTTAGCTCCGGTTGCTGATGTCATCCATAAGGCGTTTGGTATTGAGAAGGCGCTGATGACGACAGTTCATTCCTATACGGCAGATCAGAATCTCCAAGATGGTCCGCATAAGGATCTGCGGCGTGCTCGCGCCGCTGCACAGAATATCGTTCCGACCACGACTGGTGCAGCTATTGCCGTGACGCAAGTGATGCCTGAATTAGCAGGGCTTTTTGACGGCTTGTCGGTTCGCGTTCCGACAATCGTCGTATCGCTTACTGACTTCACGTTCCTTTTGAAACGTAAGGTAACGAAGGAAGAAATCAGTTCGGTTTTGAAAGAAGCATCGAAACAGCCGCAGTATCGCCCGGTGCTTGCTGTTACTGATGAGCCGTTAGTTTCTTCTGACTTCATCGGAAATCCGCATTCGACTATTGTTGATCTTTCCATGACAAAAGTGGTGGATGGTGACCTTGTGAAGATCGTTGCGTGGTATGATAATGAATGGGGATATTCGAATCGGCTCGTTGAGCTGGCAGAGCGTATCTGACCGGAAATATAAAAAACGAAAATACGAGAAAATGAACGCAACGACCATGGGGAGGGATGGAGTGGAAGCGCGTCTTCGCGAAATTGCGGAGACTCCTTTCGGTGCGTTGACTGATGATGAAACGCTTGAATTGCTAGCGGAACGTAAGGATCTTTCCGCGTTGCTCCAATCATTCGAACAGGAAGAGCGTGAGCGTCGGGAAGCGGCCGAGAAATTGAAACGCGAACAGGAAGAGACACAAATGGCTCTGGAGGCTCTTAATAAGAGTATCACGGCCGATAAGAGCGATGACGATCTTCTTCGGTTGATACGTGAGCGTCAAGCTCTTGAGGAGAAGCTTGGAAAATCAACGCAAACGGCAGAAACACTCACTGAAGCTCCCGAGACTTCTTCGTCGGAAGCTGTTTCGGATATGGCATCAGCAGAGGCTCCGGAATCTGCTCTTGAGTCAACACATCATGATACGTCGCTTGATACGGTTGGAAATCCGACAATCAAGATGGAACAATCTGATGATGAGTTCGGACGCGAGCGTATTTCCATCGATCGCACGGAAGAGACCGGAGAGCTTAAGCAGTATCTTGATCAATTGGCAGAAAGCATCGATTCGCTCGGGTCTTTTCTTCAGGGTGTTCCGGCGGCTATGAAGGCGAATCGAACATTCATGCGTAAGGTGGCGGAAATTGATCCGGCTTATGCGATGCATTATGCCGATGAAAGTCTGAAGCGCGATGAGTCGTTCAATATTGATGTGGTTAGTATTCCGAATCGGCGTCATTCGGGAAACGTACTGGCAGAAATGTTGCCAGAAGCGCGAACGGCACGCGTTGTCATGATCGGTATCCAGCAAGATTATAGGAATATCAGGTTCGCGGCACCGGATATGGAAGGGTATCGCGAAATGATTGATATTGCTAAAAAAGGAACGCTTGAGCAGGTAGCTTCCTTGAAGGATGGCGCTGACGTCGCTTTCTTGGTTCCGAAAATCCTCCAGAAAGATCAGGAGTTTATGCGGCAAGCGGCAGCGCTCGCTCTTCCTCCTCAAGAAGAGGCGGATGATACTCATGGTAGCCAGGATGCCGTCTGATATTTTCTCTCTATGTACGATCTTCTCATAAAGAACGGAACGGTCATTGATGGCAGCGGGCGTCCGATGTATCGGGCAGATGTCGCTGTCACCGACGGTCGGATCGCTGCCATAGGCGATCTCGGGCATTCCATCGCTCATCGTGTTGTTGATGCCTCGGGGCAATATGTCACCCCTGGATTTATCGATGTGAATAATCATTCCGATACATATTGGCAGCTCCTTGCTGCGCCGTCTCTGATGAGTATGCTTGCACAGGGAGTAACGACTGTTATCGGGGGAAATTCCGGGAGTTCGCTTGCCCCATTCACTGATCCCGGAGCGATCCGTTCTATCCAGAAATGGACCGATGTTGAACGTATCAATTTCAATTGGCTCTCGATGAAAGAATTCCTTGATGAAGTGGAAAAACGTCGACCGTCAGTGAATTTTGCAACGCTGGTCGGACATGGAACGCTTCGTCGCGGTGCGATGAAGGATGAGACACGTTCCATCACTCCGAATGAGATTGGTATCATGCAGGACATGCTCAAGCGAGCTCTGTTGGAGGGTGCAATCGGATTTTCGACCGGTCTCAAATATACGCATGCTCGCGGAACAGGCTTACGAGAATTGATTGCGCTTGGCAAGACCATAGCTGATAAGGGTGGCGTTTATGCTACGTATGTCCGTGATGAAGAAGAGGGACTTGTGAAATCAGTCGAAGAATCGTTGCAGGTTGCCAGGGAAGCCGGTGTTCCTCTCCACATATCGCATCTGAAAGCGGTTGGCGAAAAGAATTGGCATCTTATGGATGAAGCGCTCAATCTGATTGAGACGGCAGCGTTGGATGATATCGACGTGACGTTCGATGTCTACCCGTATACGACGACTGGTTCAGTATTGTATACGTTCTTGCCAGATTGGGTCACGCAAGATGGACGCAAGATGATGCTTGAACGTTTGAAAGACAGCCAAGTGCGTGCATCGGTGATACGTGATATGCGCCGTAAAGAAGTCGATTATTCTCAGATACTTATCGCTTCATCGTCGCTTTCGAAGATGCTGTCACGACGGAAAATATCAGAGATAGCCGCTTTGCAGGGGAAGTCACCGGAAGAAACTATCGTCGATTTTTTGCGGGCAAGCGATGGGCGTGCAATCGTATCGCTCGAAGTGCTTTCATCGAAGAACGTCCTCAAAGCTATCAAGAATCCGTTTTCAATCATATCGAGCAATGGTGTCGGCTATGCAAAAGAATATGCAACGACGGGTGAGCTCGTCCATCCGAGGAATTTCGGGACTTTTCCGAAAGTATTAGCGGAATATGTCCGTGATAAGCAAGTGCTTTCGTGGGAAGAAGCGATCCATAAGATGAGCGGCAAGCCAGCGGCGAAATTTCATTTGGAACAGCGTGGCATATTATCCAAAGGATATGCGGCTGATATCGTGGTCATCAATCCAGATACGGTTGAAGACCGGTCAACCATGGAAGACCCGTATCAATATCCAGCTGGCATACCGTATGTCATTGTTAATGGCACAGTTGCTATCGATGACGGGCGGTTATCGGAAGGGCGCACGGGACAGATTGTGAAAAGGAAACGTCGTTTGTTCGAATGGTAGTATTGTTGAGTATCAGGATTTTCGTTCTGTCACGCGGTTGTTGTTTTTCTCCAAGAGGGGTACAATACCGATGTTTCGCTATCCATACGCTATGCAGGAATCTTTTTTCAAGGGGAAACGAGTCACCGTTTTCGGACTTGGTATCAATATGGGAGGTGTGGGAACGGTGCGTTTTCTTGCTGAGCATGGAGCGCGGGAAATCATCGTGACTGATATCAAAGGGCATGATGAGCTTGCTTCTTCCATACAACAGCTTGCAAAATATCGTACTATCACATATGTGCTTGGGCAGCATCGCCCGGAAGATTTCACTCGCACCGATATGGTGATCAAGAATCCTGGTATTCCTTGGACAAATGAATATGTGAAGTTGGCAGAAAAAGCAGGCGTTCCGATTGAAATGGATTCGAGCCTCTTTTTTCGTTTTTCCAAGGCACCGATTATCGGTGTTACCGGAACGAAGGGGAAAACGACAACTGCATCGCTTGTCGCTCATATTCTTGAGTCGGCTGGCCGCAAGACGGTCGCTGTCGGTATCGGACAGACAGGCGTGCTTTCGATGCTTCCGAAAGCAACGTCAGACAGCACAGTCGTGTTTGAGCTTTCATCGTGGCGGTTATCGGCGCTAGGTCACATGAAGCGGAGCCCGCATATCGCAATTATCACGAATCTGTACCCGGATCATCTCAATTATTATCGGACTCTTCCGGCTTATGTTGATGATAAGAAACAGATTTTTCGTTATCAACATCAGCATGATGTACTTGTTGCGAATTATGATAATGAGATGGTTCGTGATGCGGTGCAGGACGCCCCGTCAGAGGTCATCTGGTTTTCGAAGGAAGGCAGCATTGACGGAGATGGCGTTTGGAAAGAGGGCAGTGTATTGTGTGTGAGACGCGGTGGTAGGCAGGATGTGCTTTTGCCGCTTGAAAAAGTGCCATTACCCGGCGAACATAATGTCGATAACGTATTGGCTGCTACTGCGGCTTCTTTGGCTGCCGGACTTTCAATAGAACAAATACGGCGTGGCATAGAAAGCTTTAAAGGTGTTTCGCATCGTCTCGCCTTTGTCGCTGAGAAACGTGGCGTAAAATATTATGACGATACTGCGGCAACCATTCCGGAAGCTGCTATCGCCGCATTACGTTCTTTCGATCATCAGCCTATTCTGATCGCTGGTGGCAGCGATAAGAAATTGGAGTTTGGCGCGTTCGCTGAAGAGATTATCGAACGTTCCAAGGCGTTGGTGCTGTTTCGTGGCGAAGGAACCGAGAAGCTTATCCATGAATTGCGGAAGCGTTTGCCGGAATATCATTCGTTTACGGTTGTGGAAAGCATGGGGAAAGCCGTAGAACTCGCATCGCGTTTTGCTGAATCCGGGGATAGCGTGCTTCTTTCTCCTGGAGCGGCAAGCTTCGGCCTTTTCAAGAATGAATTCGATCGCGGCGAACAGTTTGTCGCTGCTGTAAAACGTCTTTGAATCTTTTTCTCCGAGCAGTCCTTGACTCTTCCAGGCGCATGTCGTACTATACCCCTAGAGGGTATTTTTTATCGATCAACGCGTATGGTGGAAAAAGCGAAGAAATCGCCCGTACTCGTTCGCATCGCCCGTATCGAAGGACAGCTCAAAGGTGTTCGTCGGATGGTGGAAGAGAAGAAGGATTGTCTCGAAATCATCACGCAGATCACGGCTATCCGCGAAGCGGTCGCTATGCTTGGAGTCGAGCTTCTCAAGGATGACATATCCTGTAAGTGGGATGGCAAAAAAAAGATCGATGAGGCGTATTTAAAGAGCCTGTTCAGGATGCAGTAGTACCTTATTGCCAAGTGTAGCGAGTGAAGCGAACGTGTCCTTTCGTTTCCGAACGAAGTGCGGGTAAAATCGGGTCCAAACCCGTTATTGAAAACTTACTAAAGAGGAGAAACACATATGGATAAGTCACAGTACCTTTCCAAAGTATCAGGGCCAGCGCTTGTTTTTGGTGCGGGTGGTATCGGGACGGAGATTGTCCGGGCATTCGTCGCTTCTGGAGCATCTGCTGTTGCGTTCACTTACAACAAGAACCAAGCTGCCGCTGAAGCGTTGAAATCAGAGGTTGAAGCCTTAGGAGCCAGGGCGTTCATCGGTTCAGTGGATCTGATGGATACCGATGCTTTGACGGTGTTTCTCGACAAGGCGGCGGAGGCGTTTGGTGAAGAGATTACTACTGTGGTCAACACGGTTGGTATTTCTCCTAACACTCCGCTTCCTGATCAAACTCCTGAGGAGTGGAGACAAGTCTATGAAGTCAATGTTTTCGGTCCATTTTTCTCCTCGAGGCTCATCGCTTCACGTATGAAGAAACATGGCGTTAAAGGATCGATTACGCTGATTACATCGACAAACGGTATTAACTCCCAGTCTTCGATTTCGGCCCACTATGATTCCTCGAAAGCGGCTCAAGCTCACATGATGCGAATCATTGCTGAAGAGTACGCGCCGGCTGGTATTCGAATCAACGGTGTCGCACCCGGGTGGATCAATACCAAGATGAACGATACGTTGCCGGAAGATGAGAGAGAAAAAGAGATGGCAAAAATCTGGTCCGGTCGCTTTGCTGAACCAGCAGAGGTTGCGAAGCTTGTCGTGTTTGTCGCTAGTTCGGGCGGGTCGTATATCTATGGTCAGAATTTGATGATCGACGGTGGATATCGGTAGCTTTTCCGGCGGACTCCCTTTTCCTGTGGAGCCCGTCATTTTTATACGGTATAATAGGAATGTAATCATTTTTTCCCATCATATATGTACGATATTATCATTGTCGGAGGCGGTCCTGGCGGGGTCGCTGCTGGCATTTACGCAGCCCGAAAACAAATGAAAGCCCTTTTTATCACTGAAAACTTCTTGTCGCAATCGACAGTATCCGCCAGCATTGAGAATTGGATTGGTACGGTTACGATTCCAGGCTATGAATTTGCGGCGACTCTTGAAAAACATCTTCGAGCGCAAGAGGGTCTTGAGATCAGGACAGGAGAGAAGGTGTCAATGATTGAAGGACTGCCAACGGGCGAGTATGCTGTTACGATTGGTCAGAGTGAGCGTGTTGAGACGAAATCGCTCGTCATCGCTTCCGGAGGCCGACATCGTCACCTGGATGTTCCGGGAGAAGAAAAATTCAAAGGGAAGGGCGTGGTATATTGTTCGACGTGTGATGCGCCATTTTTTCGTGGCAAGCGCGTCGTCGTTGTCGGTGGCGGCAATGCCGGACTCGAAGCTGTGGAGGATCTTCTTCCGTATGCGAGCGAAATAACGCTCGTTGTCCGGTCGGGCGAGTTGAAAGGCGATCAGGTAACGCGTGATCGTATCTTGGGCGATAGCCGAGTCAAGGTCGTGTATTATGCCTTGACAGGAGCGATCTTGGGAGAGGAAAAGGTCGAAGGCCTTGCGTATAAGGACGCGAATACCGGAGAAGAAAAAACGATTGAGGCTGACGGCGTATTCGTTGAAATCGGTATGGTGCCGAATACGGAATTCGTGAAAGATTTGGTTGATCTTAATGAGCGTGGTGAAATCATCGTCGATCATCGTACGCAGGCAGCATCGAAACCAGGCATTTTCGCGGCCGGAGACGCAACTGATGCGCCATATAAACAGAACAATATCTCTGCCGGAGAAGGCATCGTCGCAGCGCTCTCGGCGTATGATTATGTAAGGAGGGGGAAGTAATTTTAGGAAAGAATCAAGGAGAAGAGAGGTATGGACCTCTCTTTTTTATGTCGAGCATTCTGCTGAACAACAGCTATGTGAACGTCTTCTACGTCGAGGGCAAAAACGGTGAAGTCTTCGCCGTGAGTGTCCGCTGTTTCCTCGACGGCCGCGGGTGGTACGTCGGCGTCTGGGGGGCTCGGCGAGGGTGGCCACTGGAACGCTGATTACCAGGTTCTCTGCCCCGGCAACGCAGCCCTGTGATGATGTGACCCTTCAGTCATTTCATTCAGACTCTTGGACATTTAGTCTCTTAGACCCTTGGAACTGCAACAAGTTCCAAGGGTCTTTATTTTTTTGCTTATCAAGTATCTTGTTTTTTCTATTGGCATCTTTACAATAAAGAAAAAACGTGCTATACTTGTAAGGCAGTGGGAAAACGGGTGCCCGGATTGTCCGGTGTATCCGTTTTTTCTTTCTCGTGAAGTCGTGGCTTATTTTACGGCTTTCCGAGAATATCACAGTTCTTTGAAAACAGTGCATATTCAGGAAAATAATATTTTCCTTACTTTTTCAAGGCATGGTTCCCTGTCTTGGCTGCTTTCTTAAAGCGGCACAACCAGATGACACCGCTCCGCAATGACTTCGGGGCGGTTTTTTCGTTTTAAAAGCTTGATTTTTGGCCATTTTCAGGCTACACTTTCGGGGTATGAGGAATGAAGCGAAAGTCCGTATCGGATCTGATATTGAGAAACGTTCATATGGAAGCATTCGAAATCGAAGGAGGGAAAAAATTATCCGGAGAGATTGCTGTCATGGGATCGAAGAATGCAACGACACCGATATTAGCTGCAACGCTTTTGACGGAAGAAACATGTGTGATTTCGAATATCCCGCTTATCGAAGATGTGTTCCGCATGCTCGAGATTTTGGAGAGCATGGGGGCAGATATCGAATGGCGAGGAAAGCGCACGGTTGCGATCACTGCAAAGCATATTGATCCGCAGAAAATGGATGTCGCGAAAGTGAAGAAAATCCGCTCTTCTATCTTATTGCTCGGATCGCTGTCGGCGCGTTTTGATTCGTTCCGATTTTATCATCCAGGCGGATGCGTTATCGGGGCACGTCCGGTCGGAACGCATTTTGATGCTTTGCGAAAACTCGGCGTCGATATCGTTAGTAAGAAAAAACAATATGCCATCGATGCCTCTGGCCGGCATGCCGGTACGGTTGTCCTGCGTGAGATGTCTGTGACGGCGACGGAAAATGCGATGATGTTGGCAGCGAGGATTTCCGGCAAGACTACGATCAAGATCGCAGCCGCTGAACCGCATATCGAAGATCTCGGGAAGTTCCTGATATCGCTTGGGGCGAAGATCAAAGGCCTCGGAACGCATACGATTGAGATTATCGGATCGGCAAATCTCCATGGCGCGAAGCATGCGGTTATTCCGGATGCCAATGAAGCGGCGACATTTCTGATTCTGGGAGCAGCAACAAAAAGCTCGATTACGGTGCGGCATGCTCGCGAGGAGCACATGGATCTCGTTCTGGAGAAACTCCGCGAATTCGGTGTGGATTTTATCGTTGCTCGGGATGCGATAACAGTTGTGCCGTCCGCAAGACTTCGATCAGTAGCAAAGGTGGATACGCGCACATATCCCGGCATTCCGACGGATGTACAGGCGCCGTTCGGCGTGTTAGCAACACAGGCTGAAGGAGAGACACTCATTCACGACTCCTTATTTGAAGGTCGTTTCAATTATGTTCCAGAACTTGAGAAGATGGGAGCGAAGGCGTCAGTGCTCAATCCGCATCAGGTCATTATTCGGGGCAAGACGCGGCTTCATGGTACTACGATTCGTAGCTATGATTTACGAGCAGGCGCCGCGCTTATCATCGCCGCGCTTTCAGCTACGGGGAAAACTCTGATTGAGGATATCTATCAAGTTGATCGCGGGTATGAGCGGATCGAAGAGCGGCTTGCGAAGATTGGTGCGAGAATGCGGAGGATAGAAATATAAGTAAGACTGTCGCTATGGGAATACCATGGCATATGAATACGATAGAGGATTATGAAACCAGTTTTTTTACGGAAAATAGGTATTGATCTTGGAACTGCCAATACGCTCGTATTCGTTCCAGGCCAGGGCGTGGTTATCAACGAACCATCGGTTGTCGCTATTTCGCTCACTGAGAATAAGGTTCTTGCGGTCGGAAACGAGGCAAAAGAGATGCTCGGACGTACGCCTGATACGATTGTGGCGAGCCAACCGCTCAAAGATGGTGCTATCGCTGATTATCGCATTACGGAGGCGATGTTGAAGTATTTTTTGAATCGTGTCGGCGGACGTATCCGTTTTTTTCGTCCTGAAGTCGTGCTTTCTATTCCGGCTGGCATCACATCGACAGAACGGCGTGCAGTGATCGATGCTGCGCTCAAGGCAGGCGCCAAGGCGGCTTATGTCGTGAAGGAACCGATTCTGGCAGCGATCGGCGCTGGTATTCCGATTCATACAGCGCAGGGAAACATGATTATCAATATCGGTGGCGGTACCTCAGAGATTGCCATCATCAGCTTAGGGGGTGTTGTAGCAGCACATAGTGCACGTGTCGGCGGCAATCGTATCGATCAGGCTATCGCGGATTATATCAAGCGAAAGTATAGCCTGGCTATTGGCGATCGGACGGCGGAAGAAGTCAAAATGAAGATCGGTTCAGCCATAGCCCAAGTGAAAGAAGACCATATGGATGTGCGTGGGCGTGATTTGATGGGTGGATTGCCGAAGACCGTGAATATCTCATCGAATGAAGTGACCGAAGCTATCCAGGATGAGCTGCGCGAAATCATCAACGTCATCAAGCAGGTGCTGCAAGAGACTCCTCCTGAACTCGCGGCTGATATCATGGATAAGGGCATGGTTCTTTCGGGTGGTACCGCTCAGCTCCGTTATCTTGATCAGCTTATCTCAAAGACTATCAATGTGCCATGTTATGTCGCGGATGATCCGGCATTCTGCGTCGTGAAAGGTACTGGAATCGTGTTGGATAACCTGGATATCTATAAGCGAAGTATCATGTTGGCTAAATAAATATCCGGCTATGCTGATCGGAATAGATGCTTCACGGGCGTTTCTCAAGCAACGGACAGGCATCGAAGAATATGCGTATCAGACCATCAGGCATTTGCGGACGGCTCTTCCTGAGACAGATATTGTCGTCCTGTATGTCAGGAAGAGGTTCGTGATGCGTGGCTTGGGTATTATCGCGGAATATCCAAAAATCGATTTTCCTTTGCCGGCGCATTGGCATGTGCGAGGCATCTGGGCGCCGCGTTTCTGGACACAAGTCGGGCTTTCGCTTGAGATGTTCGTGCATACCCCGGATGTCTTGTTCGTTCCGGCACATACGATTCCGATCGTTCACCCAAAACGATCGATCGTTACGATCCACGGGCTTGAATATGAGTTTTGCAAGGAAGCATATTCGTTGTGGGAGCGTCTATATATGCGTTTTTCTATCCGTTATTCTTGCAAGGCGGCGAGTACGGTCGTGTGCGTTTCGGAAAATACGAAGCATGATGTGATGCGGCTGTATGGAACATCGGAAGCGCGTATTCGAGTCGTGCATGAAGGATATAGCCATAATGATGTTATGCCAGACATGGATCACAGACTTCAAAAGATTGCGAAGAAGCCATATATGCTTTTTGTGGGCAGACTAGAGGAGCGGAAGAATATCATACGGATTATCGAAGCGTTTGAGATTTTGAAGGAAAAGTATCGCATACCGCATAAGCTTGTCTTGGCGGGCAAGCCGGGATATGGTTATCAAAGAATCCAGAATCAGAAATGTCTGATGAAAAATCGGAACGACATCATCGAACCAGGTTACATAAGCGAAGAAGAAAAGTGGCAGCTTTTACAAGGCGCTGATGTTTTTCTTTTTCCAACGCTTTATGAAGGTTTTGGTATTCCGGTTTTGGAGGCGCAATCGGTCGGAACGCCGGTCGTTACATCAGAAACGTCTTCTTTGCCGGAAGTGGGTGGCGAGGGAGCAGTGTACGTCGATCCGCTGGACACCGAGAGCATTGCTGAGGGCATTCAACAGCTTCTTTCGGATAAGGCTTTCCGGGATGGTATAATAGAAAAAGCGGCTCACAATGTGAACCGCTTCAGTTGGGCGCAGTGCGCCGAGGAGATCAGTCAGGCAATTCAGCAACCTCGACCTTGAGCTCGTATCAATAATGAAGCTATGAATCAGTCCGGCCATAAAAAAATAGCTCTCGTCCATGATTTCCTTGTCTCGTACGGTGGGGCGGAACGGGTTTTGCAAGCGATGGCTGAGCTCTATCCTGAGGCGCCGATCTATACGCTTGTCGCTGATCCATCGGTTGTGGCAGAACATTTTCCTGGGCGGGATATCCGGACATCATGGCTTTCGCGTCTCCCGAACTGCATCAAGAAACGGTACCGCTTTTTACTTCCGTTTTTTCCGGTAGCTGTTGAAACATTCGATCTGCGTGATTTTGATCGAGTCATATCGTCTTCGGGGGCATGGAGCAAAGGTATCGTGACACGTCTGAATACGAAGCATATCGCATATGTCCATTCTCCTATGCGGTATGCTTGGGATTATCATGAGGCGTATCTTCGCGAGCTTGGCATGCGCGGTCGGCTTGGGCTGTGCGTGAGGATGCTTATGTCGTATCTCCGAGTGTGGGATCGCCAAGCTGCCGAGCGTCCAGATGAAATGATAGCGAATTCGGATTTTACGCGTGAACGTATCCGAAAATATTATCGAAGGGAAAGCACGGTCATATATCCGCCAGCGCTCTCGCTTGCAGAACAGTTTCCGATGATACGGGATAGCGCGGTTGAGCGTAAGCATTTTCTGGTCGTATCGCGCTTGACGAGTTTCAAGAAAATCGATGCTGTCATTGAGGCTTTCAATAAGCTCGGTTTTCCGCTTATTATCGTCGGAGTCGGACCAGAACAGGAACGGCTCAAGAAAATGGCGCAGAAGAATATCGTTTTTGCAGGTTTTGTTGCGGATAATGAATTAGCGAAATTGTATAGCGGCGCTCGAGCACTTGTTTTTCCTTCGGAAGAAGATTTCGGAATGGTCGCCGTCGAAGCGCTTTCATTCAGTACGCCAGTCATAGCGTTTGAATACGGAGGTATACGGGAAATCGTATCGCCAGGAAAAGACGGTGAATTGTTCCATGCAGTGACACCGGAAATTATTGCAGAAGGGGTGAAGCGTTTTCTTGCGCATGAAGGATCATACGATAAAATATCCATGCAACGTTCCGTAGAACGCTTTGGGCACCAGCGTTTTGCGGATGAACTGAAGAAATTTATCGAAGAGCATTCATAGATTCTTTTGTGGTGCTTCATCGGTATTTGGTGATTTTGAGACTGTTATCGAACATATGCATATTATCGGGCATGAAAAAGAACGGAAAAAGCTCTCAGAAATAGTCGGGAACGGCTGTGTAGCGCAGAGTTACTTATTTTCCGGCCCGCAGGAAATAGGAAAAAGCTTGTGCGCTTTGGAATTCGCGATGAGTCTTGTCGGTGAGCGCGGATTCGTTCCGACTGATGTTCGGCCATATCCGTTCGATGTCATGGTTGTGCGACCTGCTGAGGAAACGAAGCGCGGTGTTACGAAGACAAAACGTATTCCAGCCGAAGCGGTCCGTGAAGCGCTTGCATTTTTGGCTGAGTTTCCTGTCGTCGGCGCTTATCGAGTCGTGATTATCGAAGATGCGCATATGTTGTCGATGGCGGCGCAGAATGTTCTTCTGAAGACGCTTGAAGAGCCGAATCCCTCGTCGGTTATCGTGTTGCTGACACATGAGCCGGGCAGTATCATCGATACAATCTTATCGCGTGTTGAGCGCATGAGGTTCGGATTCGTTCCGGAAGAAGAAATGTTGAGCGGTTTTTCGGCTTCGGAATTTTCTTCGCGCATCGGAAATGGAAACATCGCCCCGTTCTTCTTTTCGCTCGGTCGGCCAGGCATGATTATCCGTGCTCTTTCCGATACGAAAGGATTTGCCGCTGACCAAGAGCGCTTAGCGAAGCTGTTTCGCTTATCGACACTGTCTCTGACTGAGAAACTCCGATTCGCTGAAGAATTGTCGGCCGATGTTCCTCACACGATCCGCTTGCTTGAATGGTGGCTGCCAGGGCTTCATGTCAGGATATCTGGTCTCGATAATCGGCAAGCGCAGCGCTTTTTCGGATTACTTGAGGAGACAGAACGGACTTTATCGCTTTTGAAGACAACGCAAGCGAATGCGCGTCTTTTGCTTGAACAGCTTTTTCTTTTCGTATGAGATTGTGGCCATGGAGAAAATCAAAACGGCAGATGCATCATAGAACTCTTTCTCAACCGATGCAGAAACCGGTCATCCGGCATCGTCGAGGCTATAGAGCGCCATCTGCCGGAAGAGTATGGCGTATTATGGGCATAGTGTTGCTATGGACAGTCTTCGGTATGACAACCGGGTATATGGTCATATTTTCTCCGTATATGCTCGTGATGGAGTCGTCGATTTCAGGCAATACAGTAGTGTCGTCTGATGAGCTTACAGCGTTTATCAAAGAGGAACTTTCCGGAAAATATTATGGCATCTTTCCAAAAAATAGTCTTTTGCTTATTAACCCATCGCGCATGGAGGCAGCGATTAAGGAGAGGTTTCCATTGATTCGACGCGCATCGATTGCACGGACGTTTCCTGATCGATTAGATATCGGCATAACAGAGCGGGAGCATATTATCCTGTGGTGTCAGACTGACGGACATTGCCTTTTGTTGAACGAGGATGGAATCGCCGTATCGAATGAGCGGGCTGTTTCTGATGAAAATCGGGATGTTTCCATACGGGTTACTGATTTGAGCGGACGATCAGTAACACCTGGGCAGCGTTTATTCGATTATGATTTCGGTGCGTTTGTTGCCGCATTCCGTCCGATTTTCGAATCGCGAACTGGCATAGGCCTTGAAGATGGATATTCGACTGCTTCACGCTTTGCATACGATATGAGAGCGAAGACATCTGAAGGGTGGGAAGTATACGTCAATACGGAGCTTCCAGCGGATACATCGATTGACATGCTCGTACTGTTTTTGGAGAAGGAATTGCCAGCCGAGAAACGTTCCCAGTTGGCATATGTCGATCTGCGTACGGAGAATCGTATTTATTATGCTTTGCGAGACAGCGGTCAAGAGGAACAGAACGAGCAAGCAGTTTCCGACACAATTACAAACCAGACTGCGTCAGCCGTTACACCGTCTGCGTTGCCTGTTTCCGATACGTCATCAAAGAAAAAGAAACATTGAATCGAAACCCAGCCGATTCAGCGGTATCGCGTTTGCGCTTATCAGGCAAGAGCGTTTTGTGATTTAAGGGATGTAATAGATAAAGAAGGAATCGCCAACGCGAGTGAGTGGTTTGATGTTTGAAAGCCAAGAATAATCCCGTTCGCCAGCCGACTTTTTCTTGTAGATGCTTTCTTGATAGAAGAATGTCGAGATAGCATACCAGCCGGATTCCGGTTCTCGTGATCCCCACCATGGAATGTAGGTATCGCCGAGATAATAAGCCGGACTTGAACCGCCAAAATAATCGACGCGTATCTTGTCGATGATGGGCATTGCCGGAAGTGCATCGTTGCATTCTATGGTGGTAGCGTTTTGTGCGCAAGTGTTATGGCGAACAACAAAATCACGAAGATATTTGAGATCTTGCCCCCAGTCCGCATTGGAGTCGGTGACATATTTATAGCCGTTCGCATGACCGCCGACGGCGGCATTGAAATAGGAGAGGTAGTACGGATAGGATAGAATAGGAACGGCTATGACTACGAGTGCGAATATGAGCATCAGGATGCGCGAAAGTTTCCGATTGAGGATGTTGCCATCACAACGTTTGAGCATGTCTCCGGCGGATTTTGCGGCCAGCATGTAGAGGAATGGCAGAATCGGGAAGAGATGGCGAAATCCGATATTGAGGTTGCCGCTCATACTGACAATCATGTAGAAAGTGATGAAGAAAAGTGAGAGATATTGGACAGTTTTCGCTTGAAATGAACGAGAAAAAATGGTCCAAAAGGATAAGCCGGATGCATGTTCGCGAATGGAAGAAATGATGCCTCGGCTGAATGATAAGGCTGTCATCGCGATAAGAAGTACCAAGAACGGGAGTGTTTCCTTGAAAATGAAGACGACTGGGAAATAAACAGCTCGAGCTTGGTCGCTTACGGTGCCGAAATAATAGTAGACATTTCCAGCCTCGACACGTGAGAAGACCTTGGCAACGCCGACGAAATAGACCGCGAATGGACGGAGTATCGGTGATTCTGCGAGCGTTGTGACAGCATTATGGGCAAGATGTGCCGGAACGTTCGGTTGGGAAAGGAAGAGATCGGCGAGATCATCTACTTTGGTTTCCGGCATGGCATACATATTGAGCGCGTAGACAATCCAGATAATTGCGAAGGATATGGCGACGCTGCCGATGAAATGCAGGATATAGGTCATGTATGTTTTAAGTCGAAACATACCGGTGCTGAGAAGGCTTCCGGTTGGTTGTCGTTTTGTGGCTGCAAATACGAGCAAGAAAAGTCCGAAAATCGGGAAAAGGAGGACAGCAGAAAATTTTGATGTTTCGGCAATACCAAGAGCAACGCCAGCCGCGAGCATGGATGAAGTGTTCGGTTGGCGTAAGAATCGAATGAAAAAATAGGCGGCAGCAAAGATAACAGCGGCGATGCCGAGATCGGTTGTTACGTAATGACTATGCGCAATGATATTCGGATCGGCGGAATAAAGGAGCGTTGCTAAGAGGCCAGCGATGGTTCCTCCGATTTCTCGCGTCCAGAAAAAGATACCGAATCCGAGAGCGACAGCCAAGAGAGTGATGGGTAGGCGCGACCAGAAAAGGATACGGTCAGAATCATTGCAAGCCTGAGCCGGATCTTGGCAATTGAGGAAGAGGTCTCCCGCTACCCATTGTTCGTTCCGTCCGTTCTCCCAAGCATCAGAAGCATAAGGAAATGTGAGGCCGAGAAATTGCAATGGCAGTCCGGCGAGATCTTTGATGAGTGGCGGGTGTTCAGGGTTGAGGCGCATGTCGTGAGCATCGAGATAGGTATAGGCAGATGGGATGTGGGCTCGCTCATCATACGTCGCGGATTCATGTGAAGAAACGATGGTTGAGACGATGAAAAGTATCGTGAGCATGGCTGCGACGAATACGAAGGGATGGCGACGGAGTGTTTCCATAACGGCAGGATGTTATTGATGATTATGGTAGGCGGATGATTGTGAAGGCGCTCTGCGTTCCAGGGTGGAGATCAATCGTTTCAGCTATCGCATCGGGAGCAAAGCGGCGGATGTTCTCTATGACTCGGCTGTCATCATTGATAAGGATGATGACACTGTCATGCCGAGCGATGGTAGTATCAGTATCTGGCAAAAGATAGGTGAGATTTTCGATTTTCCGATAGGTGAAGAAGAATATCGGCTGGACATTGATGGGGAGATGGTTGCCTTCGATACGGCTTCTGTCGGTTGATATGACGTATTTGTTGGTTTGAGGTGGAAGTGCAAGAAGATAATCGGCTATGTTACGAAGATTCAGATTGAATGCGATAGCTTGGTTCGGATTATGAGCGTAGAAGACAAAGTATTTCGTGATGTTGAAAAGGGCACTGAGCGTGAGTGTGAGCATGATTATGGCAAGGAAGGCGGTCTTTGATCCGGTTTGTGATCGGAAGGCTTTCCGAACAAGCCAGAAAGCAGGAAGGGTGGCGATAAGGAAAACTGGCATCTGAGTGCCGATGGAACGGAGCGCATGCGGCAATCCTTCGTTCGTGAGGAATTCCGGCATGAGCATCACGAAAAATGAACTGAGCAAAAACATATAGACCGCAAGGTGGGTGTCGCGCTCATGCTGACGGAAACGTCGACCGATGAGGGTGACGGTTTTCCAGATGATATAGAGGAATCCTGCGAGGAAGAAAAATCCGATGAAAGGATCCAGGATGGGATAAGGCGGATAATTATGGCGCCAGTTTTGGTCTCCCCAGAAATTATATTTTATGAGACTGAGGCCGAATGTCTTTCCGAGCGTGCCGAGGAAATCGCCATGATTGATGGATGGCGAAAATATAGAAACGGCATCGGCGCGTGAATCGAAATGTTCCGGATGCGATATGAAGAAATCATAGAACATCGGTGCGGCAGATATAGCTGCAGCGAAGATGAAAATAGCTGTGTGTTTCCAATAGCGTGCAAGGAAGCGTTCATAGGAGAGAATGAGTGCCGGAAGCAGGAAGATAAAGATGATTGGTACGAGCCGGAAGGCGATATAGGTGTGCAGGCCGAGGCCGACAAGAAATCCGCTGATGGCGAAATCAGAGAGACGGCGGGTTCTGAGACCGCGGAAGAAGTAATAGAAAAGGAATGAAAGAAGAGCGGTTACCATGATGGCTCGGAAACCGATGCGTGAGAAGTTGATGGCCCAGAACGACGTTGCAGTCATGAAAGAAGCTATCAGGCCGGCCGATCGGCGATGGAAAAGTTCTGATCCGAGGAAATACATGCCAGCAACAGCGAGCGTTCCGAAGATAATAGACCAGAGCTTGAGAGCTGTGAGCGTATTGCCGAACATGAGAAAAGCGACCGCCTGGAGATTGATAAAAAGGCCTTCGCGGCCGTAATTATTCGGATAGAAGAGTTTGTAGTCTCCGGTTTCGTTCGCTGTGAGAGCGTCGGCAGCATTGACAGCTTCATCAGGATAGAGTCCGGCTGGCGCGGAATCGATATGGTAGCTTCTGAGAAAAAGAGCGAACAGAACGATGCCGAGCAGAGCGATGCCACTCGTGATGCGTGTGAAATGAGTATTCATAATGCTTGTCTTGCTGTATCGGGATTTTCCTGATACGCAACTTCTTTATTTGTGTTTCTTATGGTAAGATTATAGCAAGGAATATTCCTTTCTGAAAGTAAAAAAGAAAAAAAGTGATGTCGGATACATTTCAAAAAAATCATGACGGTCGAGGNCAGTCAGGAGGAGGCNCATTGNCGGTTTCTGAGGGCGTCGAATCGATTGCCCGAGAAAAAATGNCAGCTGTTCCCATAGCGTCAGCTGAAGGCTATGAGGGTCATGAGGATGGCGTTGATGAGATGCATAAGGCGCTGAGTGCAAAAGCATCAGATGCATTGGATCGTATAGAAACGGCCAGAAAAACGATTGAGATGCGCCAGTTGAACGGATGGATTACGTCCGAAGAATCAGAGGAATGGCAGAGTCTCATCAATGACGCTGAAATAGCTCTTCGTGAACATATCAATGGTTATGAGGTCGGAACAATGGATTCGCAGGCATTTGAGGCGAACGTCGATAGCGTGGTTGCGAAGATAGATATTGATGCGCTCAATAGACAGCGTTTAGAAACGTTCGCGGATTATCCAGAAGCTCAGGAACGTATGGAAAGCGCCATGAGCGCTATGCAATCAGCCTGGGAAACGTATTGGCATGAACTCAAGGATTTTGGTGGTATCTCAGACATTCAGAAACGCGCATTTTTTTTGCAAGAGGTATTTCCAGAGCTTGAGGTGGTAGTATCTGAAGGTCTTGGGGATTTGATTTCAACAAGGGATGCGCGTCTAGCTATTCAGGCGATGGTGACCCGTATTATGGATCGGAATGTTTGAGAAATTATAAATCTATGGGGCGTATGGAACACAATGGGATGCGGAGACGCGGAAATTCGAACCGGGGCGGTTCGCATGATGTATCAGAGGGACAAGGATTAAGTCCTGAAGACTTAGCAGTGCTTCGAGCTGCTCAAGAGCGTTCTGTTGCAGCAGCTCGAGCAGAGCTGCAAGGCTCAGATTCTGTATCGTCAAGTAACGGAGGAGAAGCGTCAGAAGTCGAGAATGTGTTGCCTGGTGTGGAGAGTGATAATCAGCCAGAGAAGAAGGGAGATGTTGTTACGGACGAACACGGGCCTGAAAACTCAATAGTGAGGCGTGATACGCCACATTCTGAATCGGAAGAGCAACAGCCGAGTGAAAATGCGGTTAAAATTTCTCATGTTGAATCGAGAAGTCAACAGCAGTCAGACGCTGCATCTGCAAAAGAAGAAAAACAGCCTGATGGAAATACAGAGAAATCTGCAGAGGAACCGACAGAGGAAGAAATCGCACAAGCTATCGCGGAAGCTCAAAGGCTTGTCGGAGAACATAGTATGGGAGCAAATAAGGGTCAAGAGGGTGAGGGTCAATCCGATGATCAGAATCAATCGGCAGAGCGACAGCAGTCAGGCACTTCATCTGAGGAAAAGCCGCCTACGCCAGAAAAAAAATCGGCTTCCAGTACGGCATCGGAAAAAGCTGAAATGAAAAAAATAGAGATTGAGAAGCTTCGTGATGAAGTCGAGCAAGCTCGCAAGGAATATGTAGAGAAGGATTTTAAGGTATCAAACATGTTCGCTCGTTTGAAGTCGCTTTTCCGAAGCATCGATGATACCCAGCCAAATGAGGATGTCAAAGAATATAAACGGCGATATTTGTCGAAACTTTCATCGCTCCAAAAGGCTCAATTCGATGAAATCAATCAGTCGCGTCTTTCCGGGAAAGATTTTGATGAGGCTATGAAGGGTATGATGCGCGGTTTCCGTGTTGATGAGGCTCTGGAACTCATGAAAGAACGCGATACGTGCCGTTTGGAAGATAAATCATGGTCTGGGAAGATAGCGAATGGATTCCGGAAGGTCGGTGAATGGTATAACAGCCAATCGACGTCGGCTAAGATTGTTGTCGGTATCGGAACGGCGCTGCTTGCTGGTGCTGTCGGTGGTCCGTTAGCGGCGGGCGGCGTTGCTGCATGTCGGAAATTTCTTGCTTCTGCCGGGCTTTCAGTGGCTTTTGATGCTAAAGCGGATGAAGAAATGATGCGCAAGTTTCGAGAGCAAGCTGAACATGAGCTTGAAAAGGATTTGGAAAAACTCTATGGAACGAATCCGCAAGAATTAGAGAATACGCAATCAAAAGAAGAACAAGCGTTCATCAATGAAGCTCGGTTCCATCGAATCGGCGGAGCTATTGTTGATATTGATTCGTCGTATAAGGATCTCATTAAGCAGCGTGGATGGAATGCTGTCAAGGGGGGTCTTAAAGGATTCGGCGTCGTATTCGGCGGCGGTTATTTGGTTCAGGCAGCGATGGAGCATGGAGGGTCTGAGGCGATAAACCATGTGAAAGATGCGTTTGCTATCACTGGATCAGCACCGGCGAATCCTGTTCCGGAAGTGGATCCCTTCGCGATGCGAGAGACAGTCGCCGGATTGCACGCACCTATAACGCCAGATATTTCAGCCGATCTTCTTAAGGATTATGCGTTGACATCTGCTGATGGTCCACGTGGTCTGTGGGGGGTGCTTGAATCGCATTTGCCAAAGGATATGCCTCAGGCTGATAAGACGAAAGCAGTAGCGGCACTGGAGAAAATCATCAGTCAGAAGCTTGATGCGATGTCGCCTGAAGAATTGCAGGCGACAGGTTTCCGTAGTCCGGATATCAATTATGTCTACGCGGGCGATACGCTTCATTTCGATCATGTATTGACATCAAGCGATGTGCATTCTGCGATCGGCAGTACGCCCTATGGCGCGGATTTTGAACAGCCGGGTTATGAGAATGACGACTTCGGAGTTTCTCATCCGGAGCCCGCCGCTGATCAGCTTTCTGAAACGGCAGAGACTTTTCCAACATCGGCTGATACTGTTGTTGATGGGACACAAGAAGTGTCTCCGGAAGGAGTTGAACTATCGTCTGACGGCACAGGCACTGTGGATGGTATCGCATCAGGCGCAGAACAGGGTGTGGTTGAAGCGTCGTACATATCAGATCCGAAATTGTTCCTCAGTGAACATCCCGATCAGTTCCCGAATTTCAAGCATGCATTGGCAAATTTTCGCATCCATATCTTCCAGACTCCTGAGATTTCCAGTCTTCCGGATGCTGATTATGATTATGTCAGCCATAAACAGCTGGGGTACGCTGATGCCGATCGGATAGTGAGTGGTTTTCGGAGCGGTGTTGAAAGCAGTAATTTTCCGCTTCATGAAAGCCAGATGCAGTCGCTTGATCGGTTTGCATCGGCAGCGCAGAGATATTTTGGATCGGATGGCATAGCGAAACCGCATGAAAGCATTGACGCTTATACGAGTCGTATCGCCGCATTCGTTACGCAGCGACAGATGGAAGAACCGAGATTTAAGTTTAGATTTTAATATGTAGCAGAAGGATAAAGATAAGTTTATAATAAGACATACGTATATGGTGTTCGATCAAGAATCCTTGAAGGAAGATATCATCAAAACGTTCGATCTCGAACAGGTACCGGAAGATCAGCGTGATAAGTTGATTGGAAAGATCAGTTTGACGCTTATTCGCCGCATTTTCATTGAAACAATGGAAAAGCTCGGTGATCAGGGTGTAGCGGATTATGAGGCGCTTATGGATCGCTCGGCATCTCAAGAAGAAATCGAAACTTTTTTGGAAAGCCGTATTCCGGGATATACTGTTTTCGTTGAAGATGTCGTTACGGCGTTCAAAGCGGAACTTTTGGAACGGGCTGCTTGAACAAAAACGAAAGAACTTTAGCGGTAGTGCCAGTAATCGGATGAAATGAAGCTATAGATTTTATGCCTATTATAGAAGAACAGATCGAATTGTCCGAGTCGCAGCCAGAACATGCGTCAGCGCATCGTTCCGATGAGAGCGACGTGTTCCATATTGAGACTGTCGTATCGCCGGAAGTCCATGAACAGGCACCGGAACGTTCCGAGAGTCATTACAAGGAGCTTCTTTCGAAGATTTCTTCGTCATCTCCCGCAACAATTTCTCATAATGATACCGTTTCTGACGTGAAGCATATCGCTGCGATGACTGATGAAGAAGGAAAGATTCAGAAGCTGCTCGACCTAGCCGATACCAAGGGTGTGACATATGCTGTGAAAGTCGCTCAATCGCTAGGTGATTATTACGCGCTTGACCGGATGCATGATGAATTGGTTGATAAGCTCTATGACGGGCTGCTGGATAAAGGATTGATTACTAAAGAATAGCATTTATATCGATTATGGGAGGATTCGATATCAACACCGTACTCGTTCCGGTCGCGTGGATTTCCGCGTTTGCAGCGATTGTCAGCGGAGGACTTCTGATTATCAGGAGTTTCTTTCGTTTCCGTTATCAGGTCAACCAGTCCGTCAATATGGATCTGGAAGTAGTGAAGGTGACGAAAGGTGGAGCTTCAACAGAAAAGCGTGAACAGCAGAATGCGGAAGCTTGGAAAGACGAAATCCTTGCCATGGAACAGCTTCTTGCTTCGCTGTCCGTTTTAAAGCCGAAGGGAAGCTTTCTGAAGAATCTTTTTTTTGATACGCCGACCATCATTTTCGAAATAGCCAATCCGTCGGCAAATGAGGAAATATCATTTTATCTTTCCATACCGAAACGGTATCGGGAAAGCATAGAGAAACAAGTCCATGGTTTTTTCCCTCACGCGGTTGTTGAAAAAGTTCCGGAATATACTATTTTTTCTCCTGGCAGTCGGGCTGCCGTGTCGATACTCGGTTTGAAGGAAAGTCATGCCTTGCCGCTTAAGACATATCGTACGCTCAATATCGATCCGTTGAATGGCATCACGAATGCATTGAGCAAGTTGGAAACGAATGATGAGGGAGCTGCTATCCAGCTTATTTTGACTCAAACTGGGAATGGATGGCGTTCAGCGGGACGTTCTATCGCACAGAAAATGCAGGAAGGGAAACGTCTTAAGGATGTCCAAAATGAAGCATCGATTTTTCGAGGTGTTGGACAGCAAGTAGGAAAGGAGATGGCTAATACGTTGTTCAGAAAAAAAAGATTCGATGAGCGCGAAGAGAAAGCGGTCATATTGACGCCGGAAGAACAGGAGCTTGTGAAATCGATTGATAGCAAAGCGAGCAAGACCGCATTTCGAGTGAATGTCCGTTTGCTTGCATCGGCAGCGACTGATGAACGCGCGGAAGAAATTTTGGCACACATGGAGAATGCGTTCGCTCAATTCGAGAATCCAGAAGTGAACTTGTTCCGAGTTAAACGTCGCCCGAAGAGCCGTCAGCCGGTCTATGATTATATTTTCAGGAATTTCGATGATGAGAATTCGATGATTCTCAATGTTGAGGAAATAGCGAGCATCTTTCATTTTCCGATTTCGACGACTGAAACGCCGAAGATTAAATGGCTCAAGGCGGGCGCTGCTGCACCGCCGATCAATGTTCCGTCTGAAGGATTGCTGCTTGGCTACAATGACTATCGCGGAACGAGGACGGATATTCGCATCACCGATAATGACCGTCGCCGCCATATGTATGTCATTGGGCAGACCGGTGTCGGAAAATCGAATTATCTTCAAGAGATGGCTAAAAAAGATGCTCAATCCGGCAAGGGCTTCTGTTTTATCGATCCGCATGGCGATGCTATCGAGGATATCCTAACAGCTATTCCGAAAGAGCGTGCTGAGGATGTCATCCTCTTCGATCCGGCTGATGTTACACGTCCGATAGGCATCAATCTTTTGGAATATGATGCGGCGCATCCTGAACAGAAGACCTTCGTTATCAATGAGATGATCGGTATCTTTGATCAGCTCTATGATCTTAAAGCGACTGGCGGGCCGATGTTCGAACAGTATATGCGTAATGCTATGCTGCTTATCATGGAAGATCCTGATAGCGGATCGACGCTGCTTGAGATATCGAAAGTGCTTTCTGATGAAGAGTTCCGGAAGTATAAACTGTCAAAATGCTCCAATCCGATCGTGCGTGATTTTTGGTTGAAAGAAGCGGAGAAGGCTGGCGGTGAAGCAGCGCTTGCTAATATGGTTCCGTATATCACGTCTAAGCTGACGACATTCATATCGAACGATATGATGCGTCCGATTATCGCTCAGCAGAAAAGCTCTCTTGATTTCAGAAAAATCATGGACGAAGGAAAGATTATTCTCGTGAACCTTTCCAAGGGTAAGATCGGTGAGATCAATGCTAAATTGCTTGGCATGGTCATCGTGGGAAAGATTCTCATGGCATCGCTGTCGCGCGTCGATATGCCAGAAAGTGAGCGGCGTGATTTTTATCTCTATCTCGATGAGTTTCAGAATGTGACGACGAATTCAATCGCACAAATCCTTTCGGAAGCGCGAAAATATCGGCTTGTTCTCGTTTTGGCGCATCAGTTTATCGCTCAATTGAAAGAAGAGATTTCTAAAGCCGTATTTGGTAATGTCGGTTCGCTCATTTCATTCCGTGTCGGTCCAGAAGATGCTGAGTTTCTTGAGAAACAGTTCGCGCCGGTCTTCACCGCGAACGATATCATGAACGTTGATAATTATAATTGTTTTGCCCGTCTCCTGATGAATAATGAGTTGACGAAGCCGTTCAATATGAAAACATATCCGCCTACGCAGGGAGACCAAGAAGTAGCGAATGCTCTTAAGGAGCTGTCTCGATTGCGGTATGGACGTGATGCTGCAATCGTGAATCGTGAGATTATGGAACGTGTGAAGCTTTCGGAGCAGGTGGCTTAGGGATTTTTGAATAGAGAGATATGAGGAAGCGCACTGAAGACGCTGAATAATTGGGGTTTTGATAGAAGGTGCGTATACGATATCGTAAAAAACTCACTGCATGATAGTCAGGCGAGTTTTTTTGTTTTTCGGTTGTTGGCTAATGCGGATTCTAGAAGCGATTAACCGGATCGTTTATCAGCGCGAGAGCTTGAATGAGAAGACGGATGATCCGGAAACGAAGATGGCTTCGTGCGTTTTTTCGTTCACGATGAATGCTGAAGCATCGGATAATGAGTCTGATGCGTATTGAGCAATGAGCGACCCGGTCTGATCCCATTCGATGATACGTCGCCCAGTTTGATCGAGAGCGTAGACATGGTCTGTTCCTGGCACTGAAAAGAGATCGGTAATGGAGACGGGCGAAGATGGCGAAACGAGTGTCGTTGAGAGACGGCCGCGGAAATATCCTTTGACAGTTGAGGCATCAGAAGAGAAAAATATCGTTTCATTGACCGCTATGCGCGCGCCATTTGATGGCTTAGAAAGGTCTCCGCGCATCCAAGCTGTTGGAGTGCCAAATCCTCCATCGGATCGTGGAAATCGGTAGATTTGTCCTGATGCAGTATCGAAAATATAAAGATATGTGAGATATGTTCCTATACCGCCGATTTCGATTCCTTCAGGTAGGGGGAGGGTATTCTTTACGAAAGTTCCGGCAATCGGGCTCCAAGCGTAGAGTTCTTTTTGGCTCGTATAGACGAAGAGAAGTTTGAGATCATCCATGGATGAGATGAATCGTATCTTAGCGCCTGATGGTAAGCTGTACGATTTCTTATCGGAGAGGTCGATGATGTTGTTATCAGAAGCGATGTATGTTTTATCGCCGAGGACTGCGATTGCCGATATAGCATTGCTTTGCGATGTGAGAAGTGTCACTTCATTAGTTGTTGTGTTAGCAGTAGTTGATGAAGCGCTGCTTGTCGGCGTTTTTGAAGAGGATCCGTTTTGGATGGATGAAGTGTTTGTTCCGTGGCTTATAAGCCAGATGAGCCCAAAGGAAAGCGTGATAAGACCGATCGTGCCGCTTATGACAATCTTTTGATGGAGTGANGAAAGCCTACGATAGAAGAGAGAAACATTTTTGAAAATGGTCCGTAGTTCGCCTTTAAGGAACCGGACCCAGACAGCGGCTTTTCGTGAACTAGAAGCGATAGAGCGATGTGAAATAGCAGAGAAAGCAATGAATTTTTCGTGAAGGATCTGGAGTTTTGGCTGTAGCCACGTTTGTATTTTTGAAAGAATAACAGCGATGCTAAATTGGTCTATCTGGTTTATTGGATCGGTTTCTATCATGCGATGAGGATACTGATCATCGGTCGGTATTGTTTCGTCTGTGTTGGCGAAAGATTTTTCATGAGTCGCAGGACGGGCATAGAAGGCTGAAAGTTTTTCCCTGATGAATGGAGGGAGAGATTCGTCTTTAGCTTGTTCCGGTTCTGGGACTGCGGAATCGGGCATAGTGGCGCGTGTTGGAATATCGGTGACAGGCTTCGGCGGTTCGGGAGTGCGCGTTGTTGATATCGTCTGTGCAGTCGATTTTTCGGCGGCTTGCCGTTCCATTTCTTGACGAGCCGCTTCAGCAGACGCCTTGGCTCGTTCCTCTGCTTCCCGACGTTTCGTTTCTTTGATTTGAGCTGCCCGCTCGGCCCATTGTTGCCGGAGCGATCGATAGGTCTTTCTTGTCGCGATACTCGCTTCTTGCGAGATGGTATCAAAAGCAATCATGCCTTGCTTTCGCATTTTTCTCATCCAACGAGCTTGTGAGAGCGCAAAAGAACGCAAAGACGATGCTGTTTCTTGCAGCATAAGATTGAAACGTTCCATATTCGGATGCGAAGACGGAGCGTCTGGTTCGTCGCCTTGGATGTAGATATGTCCTGTTTTCGAATCGACGTATTCGTTTGGTATTTCTGGCGCAACGTTTGACTCTTCGGGCGTAAGTGAATCTTGAGGTATTCGTTCTGCGGTGGCAAAGGCGGCTTGACTGAAGACGTTACTGGTAGCCTGTCGAGGATGCGGTTTCGATTCATGATTGTTCGATTCCGGCTGAGGCACCGGCTTAACGATGTCGATAACGATGGTTCCAGCCATGTCGACTTCGTTTCGAAGTGCTGTCCTGAGAAATTGCCGAAACCGTTCGTTATCCATGCGAGCAGCGTTCTTTCTGATGTCTTCAGATGAGAAGAGCGCTAAGAGTTCCGGAGAAGTGACGATAACTTTATCTTCGTCGAGCAGTCGGCCGCTCGATATTTCGACAAAAGTTTTGATAGGATTAGTACGGGATTCTTCTGACGCTAATCCGTCAGCTATATCGGAAAGGGTCTGGTTGCGGAAAAGAAATATCGTCGCATTGCCAGCAACGGAAAAATGGAGATTGTTTTTTTCAAAAACGCCGATCGCTCCATGGAAATTGCCAAGCCAAGCGACATTGCCGTGTTTGACGAGTTCGGCAAGAGCAAGATTGAGCTTGTGGAGAGCCGCCTCGAAACTTTCGATGGCGCCGCGTCTCGGATTTGCGAAGTATTCTTTTTTGGCGACAGACGCCAAGAAATTGACGATATAAGCGGAATCATCACTTTGATCATCGATTTCAAATATGCCGATGAGTATCCCAAGATTATCTTTGGCAATATTTTCACTGACGTAATTGAAAGTTTTGATGAACGGTTCATATGCCCGTTTAGCCGCTATGGGTATTTCGGTTATGGTGCGTCCCAGTTCCGGAAGCGGCTGAGTCTTTTCAAATCGTTTCTTTTCTGGCATAGCGAGTAGAAAAAGCGGCTTGCGCTAAGGTTGCGAATCGACTGCAGGAAGAGTCATCTCGCTTCCGCGGATTGAAGACGGCGGATTGCGACACCGTATTCGTATAGTATACCATATTTTAGAAGAGAGAAAAGCTTTTCCTCGGGGTTTTTGACGCTTTTCATGTTTCGTATCCAACAGCAGACATTTTGACTTTTCAGCCCTCCTCTCATATACTTCAATGGAGAAGGAGGGATCTCATCCGGTTTCTGTATATTATGCCCTATGTCGCTTGCACTGTTTGATACGCTGTTCGGTTCGAAATCGCGATCACGCCTTATCCGATTCTTTCTTTTGAACCCAGAAGGAGAGTTCACGGCTGCCGAAGTTTCTGAGAAGACGATGATACCGAAGGCTGATACATCGCGAGAACTCGTCCGGCTTTCAAAGATGAAGTTAGTCATCGGAAAAAATCGAAAAGGCAAGAAATTCTTCGTTGTCAATGAAGAATTCCCGTTTTATGTCGAGTTGAAGAGCTTGGTATCAAAGCTGAATGTCCATGCCCAGTCCCAGGTGTTCCGGAAGCTTAAGATAGTCGGCGAAGTGAAGCTTATTCTCATCAGCGGACTCTTCCTCAACTATCCTAAGAGCAAAGTCGACATGATTCTTGTCGTAAACAATGTGAATCGGACGAAGCTGAAGCACGCTATTTCTTATCTTGAGGCCGAAGTCGGGAAGGAGATCCGTTTTGTTCTCATGAACAATGAGGAACTCCATTATCGCCTCAATATGCTTGATCGTTTCCTCATTGAGTTTCTCGAAAATCCATACGAAGAAGTGACAAACAAGGTTCCTGAGCTCAAGCGGTTTGTTGCCGGCTTGAAACGCTAGTTCTGAGGCGAGTAAGATAAAAAATCAAGAACGCGTATGCTTACCGGAGCGGTTATCTTGTTCGGTGCCATTATTGCCGGCCTCTTGGCATGGCTGATTGCTGTGCTTCGCAGCCATTCAGGTTCTGATAATCGTGAACAATCTGAACTTGCGGACCGTATCGAGACGCTCGATCGTCGTTTTGATGAGCGACTGCACCTTATTGCTGGAGCGATGAATCAGCAGTTAGCCCATTTCCAGCACACGCTCGATCGTCGTCTTGACGATAATGGGAAGCGTCTCGATGAGCGTCTCGATGGAGCAGCTCGATCATATGCGGATGTACAGCGAGGCTTGGCTGAAATGCGTCAGTCGAGCGAGCGCATTCTTGAAGTAGGTCGTGAGGTGGCCTCTCTCCAGGAAATCCTGAAGGCACCGAAGATTCGTGGCGGCTTTGGAGAACTTATGCTCAAAGATCTGCTCGGACAGATGCTACCAAAAGAGCATTTCGAATTACAGCATGCATTCAAGAGCGGTGAAGCGGTTGATGCGCTGATCCGTCTTAAAGGGGGGTCGGTGAGTATTGATTCTAAGTTTCCTCTTGAGAATTTCAAAAGGATTCTGGAAGCGAAGGCAGATGATGAGCGGAAAGCGGCTCGCAAAGTGTTTTATGCTGATGTGAAGAAGCATGTCGATGCCATTGCGTCGAAATATATCGTTCCGGAAGAAGGGACTCTTGATTTCGCATTGATGTATATACCGGCAGAAAATGTTTATTATGAAGTCATCATCAAAGATGATGATGATCAGGGATTGCTTGATTATCTGACGAAGAGGCGTGTCATACCGGTGTCACCGAACTCATTGTATGCCTATATGCGGACGATCCTTTTCGGGCTCCAGGGGTTGCAGATAGAGAAACGCGCTAAAGAAATCATGGGACAGCTTGAGAAGCTTTCGCGCGAGCATGAGCGTTTTGAACGAGAATTCGAAGTACTGGGAAGCCATATAGGGAATGCGCATAAGAAATATGAGGATGCAGAGAAACATCTGCATCGCGTGAGTGATCATCTTGATTATGCTCGTCTTGGTTCAGCTGAAGCCGTGAGTGATCAGCCGGAGCAGCTGAATATCGGAGAATGACTTCTATATATGGAACATGACAGGAATCCTTTGATGAATACGTGTGAAGAAGCGGTAAGTACGCCTGATGGAGGTGTGCGTTTCTGGAAAAATTCCATCGTGAGGACGCTTGTAGCATTTGCGTCAGTATTGATGCTAGCAGGTTTTGCCGTTCTGCTTTTCTTTGTCCGATCGACTTGGACGTTGCTCGTCCTGCATTATAATGTTTATTTTGGTGTCGATATTCTTGGCGCTTGGTGGCAGGCTTATATCCTTCCGGTCTTCAGTTTGTTCTTCTTCGGCGGGCATTTGCTTTTATCTTGGTATTTTTATCAACGTCGGGAGCGTATCGCCGCATATCTCCTTCTTTTAGCGGCTGTATTGCTTGAATTTGGAACATTCGTGGCGATTTCAAGCATCGCTTTCATCAATTACTGATTTTGGTAGACATTTCGGAATATGCGATGGGAACTTTTTCTTACGCCGTTTATCGAAGCTTTTCTGCTTACGCTCGCCATCGGAACCGCTTTTCTTTCAGTACCGTCATTCCGGAATCGGACGTGGCGTTTTGGTGCACGTCATGGTAAGGTCGGACACGTCCCTCGCTTGGGTGGCATCGCCATGGTCGTCGCTTTCGCTCTCGTTCTCTTTATCCATCCATCTCTCGTCATAACGAAACAGATTCTCGGCCTCATCACTGGATCAGCTCTCGTACTCTTGTTCGGATTTTGGGATGATATTATTGAATTGAGTTGGAAGACGCAGGTTTTTTTTCAAGCGTCGCTTGCCATGATACTTTTCATTTTCGGCATCCGCATCGTGTCTTTGCCGAATCCGTTCGGTGGGATTTGGACATTCCCATCTGAAGGATTTGTCATCCCGATATTCGGTATGCTTTTTATCTGGCTTTTTTTGACGATGAATGCCATGAATCTGCTTGATGGACTCGATGGCTTGTGCGGCAGTGTTACTTTCGTGACACTCATGACTATATTTTTTCTCAGCTTGAAGCCGGAAGTGAATCAGCCGCCAATCGCTATTGTGGCTATCGTCGGCGCTGGTGCTGTCGCCGGTTTTTTCGTCTTGAACGCTCCTCCCGCAAAAATTCTCGCCGGAACGGTCGGATCCATGTTTCTTGGATTTCTCGTTGCGGTGTTGGCTGTTATCGCGGGAACCAAGATTGCGACAGCGCTGCTCGTCTTATCGATTCCGATAGCTGATGCCGTGTGGGTTGTCGGGCAACGGATCAGAGCGGGGGTGCCTATTTTCCGTCCCGATCGTCGACATCTCCATTATCGGCTCCGTGATCTCGGATGGTCAGAGAGGAAAATCATGGGAGCGTTTACTGTTGTGACGTCGTTCATTGCGTTTATTGCGCTCAATACTCAAGCGGTCGGAAAATTATTCGCTATTATCATGGTGCTTGCCATTGTCTTTGTGTTCCTTTTTGTCGTAGAGCGTTTAACAGTCCGTACGAGAACATGATGTGTTCAAGGACGGATAGCACTGAGGCAATAATATGATGATGCAAAAATATCATTTCCGATATGGCTTGTCTTGGGCCGTCATTTCAGTTGTAAGTATCGTTTGTGTTTGCGTTGTTCTTCTTTTTGTCCGATGGTTCATTGTGGAGCGCGTTCTGTCTGGAAAAACGCCATCGCTTATGATCGGAGGAACAACGTATGCGATAGAGCTTGCGTCGACTGATATCGAACGAACGAGTGGGTTATCTCATCGTGATGGGTTATGTTCCGTATGCGGTATGCTCTTTATCTTTGATGCTCCTGATTTCCAATCGTTTTGGATGATGGATATGCGATTTCCCCTCGATATCATTTGGATATCTGAACGCCATGTGGTCCATATTGAGCATCGCATACAGGCTGATGATAAGCGCATACTGCGTCCCGATGTCAAAGCGGATATGGTGCTTGAGCTGAATGCTGGTGCTGCGGATAATTTAGCTATCGGTGAAAGCGTAGTATTCCTGCGTTGAAGGAATAATTTCAGAAGAGATATCGGCATACAAAAAACCCCGGCATTCCGGGGATTTTTTGTTTTTGGTTGAATGTTTCCAAAAGACCTTAAGGCAATTACTTGCGCTTGGTGGTCTTCTTGGCAGCCTTCTTGACGGTCTTCTTTACCGCCTTCTTGACGGTCTTCTTTACCGCCTTCTTGGCAGCCTTCTTGACGGTCTTCTTTACCGCCTTCTTGGCAACCTTCTTTTTAGCAACGGCCATAGTGATCACCTCCTTCGAACCGTCCACTCATTCTTGTTCGCATCGGTTCATGCGAAACATGACGGAGGATCGGAATTATTTTTTGTTTTTTACGGCACGTATCATTTATCGAACGTGCATGGTATGGAAAAGTTTTTCCATACAATTTCATTATACTCTTTTCTAAAGAAATGCAAAGAGTAATGCGTGCATATGTCAAGAGAAATTGCGCATCATATGATGCATTCGCGCATCGTTTCATATGAGAGATGAATGTGCATGCGTTTTGTTACGTACCTTGTTACGTAACACATCGGAGAGGGCATGATTGTATAGCACAATTGATTATCTCAGCGATGTTCTTGATAATGGGTATCCAAACGAAGTGATAGTGTGCCCTGATGAACATGTCTAAAAGAAGCTTTTATTAAGCAGAAAAATGATTGGATTGTCTAGTTGACAGCGCGGGTCAAGGAACGTACCATGAAATGTGATGAGGTCGATTCCGGAAGGGAAGGGCGTAAGCCGCTCCTGGACCGGAGGCTTCAACGCAAGCGCACATTGAAATCCCCATTCTCATCCTAGAAAGAGAGGTGACTCTATCATGGAACAGCAAGATCCTATTTTTGAGGATACCCCGGTAAACCAAGCGAAGGTTTGGCTTCAGGAGAATCTCCGCATTATCGTGAGCGTCTTTATTGTCGCAGCAATCGCTTCAGGCATCTATTCGTATTCGCAGCGTACACAGAATGCATCTGATGATGCTCTGTTGAACAAGAGCGGCGGAACGGAATCGTTGGCTGATAATCGTGATGCCGCGAAGGAAGGCGTGCAGGGTGAAGTGAAGTCCGGTGTCGTCGTGACTCCGGAACTTAGTCGCGAGACTGAAACTTCGTTTGTCGAACAGACGGAACGCGGTAACGGTTCGACACATCTCGCTCGCCGTGCGCTCGCGCATTATCTCGAGCAGAACCCTGACTCATCGCTTTCAGCTGAGCACAAGGTATATGTTGAAGATTATCTTCGCAAGCATGTCGGTTTTCAGGGGGCAGTGACATCGAAAACGTCGATCGAATTCCAGAAGGACCTGATAAAACAGGCGATTGAGAAATCGAAGACATTGAATGATCGTCAACTCCAGAATTTGAAGAAATATTCCGCACGTGTCAGCGCGTATCGTTGATTCGCAGGAATGCTATGCAGTACGCCGTTCTTTCCGTACGGACAAAAGCCCCGCAACGCGGGGCTTTTGTATTGGCTGTAAGGATTATGTATCGTGTAGATCAAAGCGCTATCCGGAAGACACGCTCACGGCCTGAAAGATCGCAGAAAAGAGATGTTTCGCTATTCGGAAAGCGTTCTTTGAAGAAACGTTCGAGTATCGGCGATTGTTCTGGGCTGATTTCGATGAATAGTATGATCGGTTTTTGAAGCGCTGCCGCTTCTTCAAAGAGTAATCGATAATGATCGAGGCCGTCAGTGCCGCTGACTAAGGCTGTCTGTGGTTCGAATTTTCTGACGTCATCGGAAGCGCTGAGGTAAATGTTTTCAGAAAGATAGGGCAGATTGGCGATGATGATGACGGCATTGGCTGCAGCAAGCGGTTTTTCAATCGGCTTGAGCAGGCTTCCTTCGTGAAATGAAATGCGAGCGTCGATTCCGTGCCGTGCAGCATTTTTTCGGGCGACTGCAAGTGCACGAGCAGATATGTCCGTAGCGAAGAATGAACTGATGGGGAAGTTTTCTGCCGACTGTTCTTTGGCAAGCGTAATGATGATATTTCCGCTTCCCGTGCCGATATCAGCGACGACCGGCGATCGCCATTCCGAATGTCGCATCTCATTTAAAACGAGTTCGATGAGCAATTCCGTTTCTGGTCTCGGTATGAGCGTATCTGGAGTAACGAGAAAATCACGCCCGTAGAATTCTTTATGGCCGGTAATGTAAGCGATCGGTTCGTGTGCATACCTTCGTTCGCAGTATCTTTGTAGCGTGTGCTTGGTTTTTCGATCCAATTCGTATTCTGGATGTGCGAGTATGAAAGCCTTGTCTTTATTGAGCGCATGCTGAACAAGCACGGAGAAATCTTCCGGGCTGAGCATGGCAGCGCAGGTCTTTCTGCATGTTTCGATAGTCATGGCGTAATCGATCAAGATGCCTGCCCGTATTATTTTGAGGATTCTTGTTTTTCGAGTTTGAGACGGATGTCTTCTTGCTCGAGAGCATCGAGAATCACATCGATGCCACCGGCTAGGATGCCCGGAATGCCGCTCCATGATGTCTTGATACGGTGATCGGTAATGCGATCTTGCGGGAAATTGTAAGTACGGATTTTTTCGCTTCGATCACCAGTTCCAATCTGGCTTTTCCGAGCATCACCGATCGCTTTCGCCTGTTTTTCCTCTTCGAGCTGATAAAGTCGAGAACGGAGCACTTTCAGAGCTTTCTCTTTGTTTTTGATCTGAGATTTTTCATCTTGGCAGCTGACGACGAGACCGCTCGGCATGTGTGTGATACGGACAGCACTATAAGTCGTGTTGACGCTTTGTCCGCCAGGTCCGGAGGAACAAAACGTATCGATGCGGAGATCAGTTGGATTGATAGTGATTTCTACGTCTTCAGCTTGTGGCAGAACGGCAACCGTCGCCGTTGAAGTATGGATACGTCCTGCCTTCTCGGTTTCTGGGACGCGCTGAACGCGATGGACACCGGACTCATATTTCATTTTCTGATAGACCGATAAGGTGCTTCCGCCGCGATTGATTTCGAAAACGGCTTCTTTGAATCCTCCGACTTCTGTTTGATTGGAATGCAGAAGTGATACATGCCACTGCTGTTTTTCGGCATAGTGTGAGTACATGCGGAAGAGTTCAGCGGCAAAGAGCGAAGACTCATCTCCTCCGGCTCCGGCGCGGATTTCGACGATGATGTCTTTGCTATCGTTTTTGTCTTTTGGCAGGAGCAAGGTTTTGAGTCCAGATTCAAGGACTGTTTTTTCTGCGGCGAGCTCCAGATTCTCTTCCATAGCAAGACTTCGGAGTTCTGGATCAGATTCGGATTGAGTGAGTTCGGCATTGTCACGCATCGTCTTTTCAATCATCCGGAAACGATGAACATGCTCCATGATAGCATCGAGTTCTGATTTTCGTCGGCCGAGAGAAGCGAGTCGTTTCGGATCGTTCGTTATGTCAGGTTCATTGAGCGCTGCCGATAGCTCGGCGTATTCGCGTTCGATATCTTCAAGAAGATGTTCCATAAAAAAGACGTGTGTGTCATCGGATGATTGGCTCATTTTTCTGTTCGTATAGAAAAATCCCGTCCGTAGTCCGGGCGGGATCCGTTTTTTCTTATGTGACGGACGTCCGGTCCAATACGGCAGAAACGGACAGTCGCTAGGCGGCCTTGCGAGTCTCGGTTTTCGACTTGCGTTCCGCAGCTTTCGCTTTCGGAGCTTTTTTGACGGAAGCCTTCACTGCGGCAGATTTCTCTGTAAGTTTCTTGAAACGGTCGACACGTCCGGTAGTATCGATAACTTTCTTCTTTCCGGTATAGAGCGGGTGGCACTGAGAACAGATTTCTGTGTGCATGGATTCAACGGTAGAACCGGTTTCAAGCACGGCGCCGCAGGCGCAGGTGATAGCCGCTTTTTCGTAGTATTTTGGATGGATGCCCTGTTTCATAGAATAATCACTGACGGATACCCAGAGAGTCTAGCACGTGTGCTTGAAATTGGCAAGAGCAAAGAGGACTTGATTGACAATCGTCCCTATTCTGATATACTGTCGACTGTATTTCTCTCTGCTTGTTTGTGCAGGGAAAATCAGTCATATCTCATCCGAGGAAGCCATTCCTGGCCATGCGGCTTCAGGCTTCATAGAATATCGGAGGATAGGTGGCCCCGAGGGGCGATGTAATTCATATGAAGGAAAAACGTTATGTCGGAAGCAATGACAGCAGAAGCAGCAGCGCAGCAACGGAAGGATGCAGAGAATACTTTGGACGCAAGCTATTTCGCCGAATTTGATTTCGGGAAGTTTCAGTCCGGTTTAGAGGAGATGCTGAAGGCCGGCGTTCATTTTGGCCATTTGAAATCTCGACGGCATCCGAAAATGGACCCGTATATCTATACGACTCGGAAGAATATCAATATCATCGATTTGGAAAAGGCCGCAGAGAAGATTGATATGGCTGGGAAGTTCTTGGCGGATGTTGCGAAATCCGGTAAGCCGATCCTGTTTGTTGGCATGAAGAAACAGACGCATGCAACTGTTCGTTCAATCGCTGAGCGTCTTGGTGAACATTTCGTCATCGACCGTTGGCTTGGAGGCACACTGACGAATTTCAGCATGATTCGCGGACGAGCTCGCCATCTGGTTGACTCTCAAGAAAAATCCGAGCGCGGTGAGTTCAAGAAGTATACCAAGTTTGAGCAGAGCAAGAAGACAGAGGAAATCGAGCGTCTTGTGAAGAAAGTCGGCGGTATCCGTCATATGCAGGAGCTCCCTGGCGTCATCGTAATCGCAGATGTTAAAGAGGCAGGACTCGTCATCGATGAAGCTCGCAAGATGCGTATTCCGTTGGTCGGCATTGTCGATACTAACGCCGATCCGAGCCGGATCGATTATCCGATTCCTGCCAATGATGATGCACTCTCATCCCTCCGTTTCGTTTTTAGTGTATTAGGGAAGGCTGTTGTTGCAGCGAAAGTCGCATCAAAGACGAAAGAAACAGCCGCATAAGAGCATGCGGATGAAGAATCGCAAACTAACGCATACGAAATTCTTATGAGTCAGATGGAACAAGTAAAAGCATTGCGCGAGAAGACAGGCGCGGGTATCGTTGATGTGAAGAAAGCACTCGATGAAGCTGCGGGCGATGAAGCGAAGGCTATCGATATTCTCCGCAAGCGCGGTCAAGATAAGGCCCTCAAAAAAGGTGATCGCGAGACGCATGAAGGTATTGTCGTGTCGTACATCCATTCCAACGATCGTATCGGCGCATTGGTGAAGCTTTTTTGTGAAACGGATTTCGTAGCGCGTAATGAGGATTTTCGGGCGCTTGCACATGATATCGCTATGCATATCACGGCTGCCGCTCCGCAATTCGTGAAGCCGGAAGATGTTTCAGCTGAATTGATTGAGAAAGAGAAAGCGATTTGGATAGAACAGCTTGCGCAAGAAGGAAAGCCTGCCGAAATGCTGGAGAAGATTCTTGCTGGAAAAGAGCAGAAATTCCGTAATGACCTTGCTTTGCTTACCCAGTCGTTTGTGAAGGATCCGTCGAAGACGGTCGGAGCGCTTATCACTGAAAATATCCATAAGATTGGAGAGAATATCCAGGTCGGAGGATTTGTTCGGTACGCGCTTTAAAGATGTAGAAAGAACGTTTGTCTCCGAAGTCGCCATAATCAGCCAATGATACATCTGCAGCGACATGTGGTATCTCATTGTCCCCCCCATCATAGTTATATGTTCTCTTGCGTTCCTTTTGTGGTATCTTTCCCGTAAGGGCGCTGATCCGCTCGTGCAAAAGAGAATGTCTGGAATGGAAAACGAGACTGCACAGATATCGTGGATGCATGAATTCATCCTCCGTATCATGGAAAAAATCATGCAGCGCTTCAAGGTTTCATCATTGCGTGTCCACAATGCGTTAAATGATCAGCTTCGTTCCATCAAAGAAAAACGACTGGAAACGCAGAAGTCACCAGCAATAGCAGAAGAGGTATCGGAGGATGTGGTGGACACCGCTGTTGCCGCACCGAGGCGTGCTGAAAGAAGCGATTCATTCTTCGGACGTTTTCGCAAATTTTCCGAACATGCTGTTCCTCAGCGTGTTGAAGGAGAGATTACAGACGGTTTGGAAAAGCAGGATCAAAGAGTCCAGTCGGAAGAAACCGTTTTAGAAGCGTCTTCGTCGAGTCGGAGTCGTCTTATCCAGCCTGCGGGTCCTGGCCCTGAGCAGCCATTGATGCATCAGGAACAGCCATCAGTTCGTCGGAAATCATCGGTTGACACTGATCGTGAAGAATCACTTATCGTTCGTATATCAGCCAATCCGAAGGATCATACAGCCTATGAAGCGCTGGGCGATTATTATTTGGAGAAGGGGAATGCCAAGGATGCTAAAGAGTGTTATCGCCAAGTGTTACGGCTATCTCCGACGCATCGGACAGTGAAATTGAAGATACGCCGTTTGGAGCGGTTGCTGATTGATCAGCGCGATTGATTTTCGAGGGGTTGAAAGGAGCTTGAATATCGGATATGATGGGAAGGCATATCCTGATTACGCCGTTGTAGCTCAGTCGGTAGAGCACCACCATGGTAAGGTGGGGGTCACCAGTTCGATCCTGGTCAACGGCTCAGATGGAATGTGAAGAGATGGAGAAGAAAGAATGGGCAGGTGGCGGAGCGGTCAATCGCAGCAGACTGTAAATCTGTCGCCTTCGGGCTACGGGGGTTCGAATCCCTCCCTGCCCACCAATATCCGTTAGCGGATACAGTTCGCATGAACGGATAATCGGCGCAGGGAATCGATGATATTCCATTTCATCGATTCCCTGCGTGCCGAGAGTGGGACATTTTCTTTATGCCACCCTAGCTCAGTTGGTAGAGCAACGGTTTTGTAAACCGTGGGTCGTCGGTTCGAGCCCGACGGGTGGCTCATATTGACGAATACCGGATTATCGCGTAGAGTAGGGAGGCTTACGACAAGCGTATTTTTTCGTTTTAATCGGAATGTTATGGGAAAGATCAAGGAAAACATGGCAAAGCTCAAGTGTTCGAGCTGCGGCCGGATTACGCATTACACTAAGCGCAATAAGAAGAAGGTGAAAGAAAAGTTGGAGTTGAGCAAGTATTGTCGCTTCTGTCAGAAAAATACTGTCCACGCTGAGAGCAAATAGCGACAAGCTTTTTCTCGGGCGAGAATCCCGAATGCTCGGGATTTTCTCTTGTCGGCAGGACATATAACAGTGGAACGGGGGCGTCGTATAATGGTAGTACAACGGTCTCCAAAACCGTTTGCGTGGGTTCGATTCCTACCGCCCCTGCAGGAGAAAAAAAGAGGCCCTATCGTCTATCGGCTAGGACATCTCCCTCTCACGGAGAAAAGAGGGGTTCGATTCCCCTTAGGGCTACAGTAAAAAATAAATCCCGGGTTTACTCTCGGGATTTATTTTTTGTATTAAGGGGAATTGAGCAGGTATTTGTTTTTCGTTATTTCGCACGTGCACCATCTTGACAATTTATGAAGATGTGATATATATTTATTCTTGTTCTTTACAAATATAAGGGAGGAAGTCCATGATTGAAATATGTTTCAAGGCAGATTTCATGACGCACCATGTTGGATCGACGCGTCGTGTCACCGATCTTCTTGTAGAAGTCAGTTCTGTTGTAAAAGCGTTTTGGTTATCCGACAAGGTAATTGAAAATACTTGTGTCGATCGTATTTTGGATGAGTGTCCTGACGTGGATATCATTGTTTCTAGAGGTGTCACCAAAGGAACTTCGCTCGTTGTGCCGTTGTGGTATGCGGAGAATGGCAATGATATGTATGATCGGTTCATAGCGGTTGATAGCATCAGTATGGCCGAATGGGCAATATTCCAAGGATGGAATATTTTGGTAGGCTTCGATGATTTTGATGTTATCAGTAGGTTAGTTTCACGGTTTAAAGATCGTCCTGAACGAGTGTTGATGTATCCTCAATCGAATATGTATGAGTCATTTTTTGAGGGGCCGTTTTCTGGAATGAATATGCTTCGGGGATTATTTTTGTGCCGTCGTCGTATACAAAAAATGTCGGGTGCAGCTTAGCAATTTTCGTCCTGAGCATTAAAAATGTTCAGGACGATTTTTTGTATTGTATGATACACTAGAAGTGTTGCGGGAATGTTTTTTGTGAGTTATCGCTTTCTTATGTCTACTCTTATTTTCGATATAGAAACCGTTGGCGAGGATTTTGATAGTCTTGATGGAACGAGTCAAGACGTGCTCACACATTGGATCAAACGCGAGTCCGAGAGCAGTGAGAGTTATACGGCAGCGCTAGAAGATCTCAAGAATGGTATGGGTTTCTCGCCGCTCACCGGACAGATTGTGGCGATTGGCATGTATGATGGCGAGCGCGAAAAGGGCGCGGTGTATTTCCAATCGTCACCCAAGAAAGAAGAAAAGAGTTTTGAAGAAGATGGCTATAAGTTCGAGGTGATGACGGAGAAGGAAATGCTCCAGAAGTTCTGGGAGGTAGTAGAGAAGTATGATACGTTTGTTACTTTCAATGGCCGGCAGTTCGACGTGCCGTTCCTTATGGTGCGTTCGGCGGTGCATGGCATTCGGCCAACCAAGAATCTTCTTGCCAATAAATATCTCAACTATCATCCGTCCAATGCACGACATATTGACCTCTTCGACCAATTGACGTTCTACGGGGCGATGCGTAAGAAGGGGAGTTTGCACCTGTGGTGCCGGGCGTTCGGCATCGAGAGTCCTAAGAGTCAGGGTGTGGATGGCGATGATGTGAAGATGCTTTTCGACAAGGGGCGTGGCGCTGACATCGCGCGTTATAATTCCCGTGATCTTCGTGCGACCTACGAACTATACCGTAAGTATCTTGAGTATTTGCAATTTTGAACTGGACCGTTTCTGATACTTGTCCGCGGTTGCCCCTCGTGCTATCATCGTAAACGCGTTATCTATTCGTATGGCAGTATGTATTTATGGATGTCAGACAAGAGCTCAAATCGTTTAAGGAACGTCTTGACCCGAAAATCGCCTCATATTTCGATACGGTGATTGCTGAGGCCGGGAAAGAAGATGACCTTGTGGCTGAATCGATCAGTCATATGCGTGAATTGGTGCTTTCCGGCGGTAAGCGACTTCGAGCAGCGCTCATGTATTATGGCTATCTCGCTGCAGGCGGCCGCGAAGAGGAGAAGATTATTGATACGACAGTCGCTGTTGAGCTTATCCATGCATTCTTGTTGGTGCATGATGATATCATCGACCGTGACGCTATCCGCCATGGCGTCCCGACACTCCATAGCCGTTATACCGATTATTCCAAGCGATTCTTTCCGGACAAGGATGCGGAGCATTTCGGCGAGTCGATAGCGCTCATTATGGGAGATATGCTTTTCGCATTCGGAAATGATATCATTTTTCGTGCGCCCTTTGATAAGGAACTTGTTTTTAAAACGCTCTCTAAGCTTCAGAATATCGTCTCGTTCACGGTCATTGGACAGGCTCGGGATGTTTACATGGAATATAAGCGTGATGCGACTGAAGAAGAGATTCTTAAGATGTATGTCAATAAAACCGCTAAATATACCGTGGAAGGGCCGCTCCATCTTGGTGCTGTATTAGCGGGCGCGACACCTGAGCTTCTTGAAGATTTGTCGGCATATGCTATACCGCTCGGTATCGCTTTTCAGATTCAAGACGATATTCTTGGCGTATTCGGTTCAGAAGAACGCATCGGGAAGCCGATAGGATCTGATATCGCTGAAGGGAAGATCACACTGCTTGTTTCATTGGCTTTGAAAGAGGCTGACAATAGCCAACGGGACAGGCTGAAGCATATTTTAGGCCTTGGTGATGCGATGACGCTCGATGACGTGGCAGCATTCCGCTCGATTATGGAAATGTCCGGTGCTTTGGCTGGCGCTCGATCGTTGTCGATTCGATATATCGCTGAAGGGAAAGCGGCTTTGGAACGGCTTCGTGGAAAAATCGATCCGCGGGCGCATGAGTTTTTGTCTGGGATTGCTGAATATATGTTGGATCGTGATCGTTGATTTTTATTGTTATGGCTTCTATTGAATTGGAACGGCTTCCGAATCATGTTGTAATTATCCCTGATGGAAATCGCCGCTGGGCTGCTGAACATCATTTGAAACCTTGGGAAGGGCATGAATTCGGTGCGAAAAATACCGAACAATTAGTTCGTGAGGCATTGCGAATGGGCATCCGAGAGCTGTCTTTCTGGGGGTCATCAATTGAGAATCTGAAAAAGCGGCCCGTCGCAGAAAGCCGCGAGTTGCTTCGGATATACCAGCAGCATTTTGAAGATCTCATCAAAAGCGATGATATCCATCGCCATCGTGTCCATATACGTTTTATCGGACGTTGGGAAGAACAGTTCCCGAATGAGCTTAAGGATGTCATGTATCGATGTCTGCAGGCGACGAGCGATTATGATGGGAATTTTTTGAATTTCTTTTTGGCATATAGCGGTGATGATGAGATGAAACTTGCTATCCGGAAGATTGCTGATAATCTTCATGCTGGTGAAGAGGTGACTGATAGTATGATCAAGCGTCATTTGATGACGAATGATATGCCTCCAGTGGATTTTTTAATTCGGACGGGTGGGGAACCACATCTCTCTGCCGGATTTATGATGTGGGATATTGCCAATAGCCAGTTGTTCTTTTCTGAGTCTTTTTACCCGGATTTCGGTCCGAAGGCGTTTGAAGAAGCGATAACTGATTATGCTATGCGAGGCCGACGCTTCGGGAAATGAGATTGTCAATTTTCCTTTGAAAAACGAGAAAATAGGACGGAAAAGATGTTTTTTGAGAGATATTTGTCGGGGTTTTCTCAGAGGGTTTGACAAAAAACATATACTCCTCTACAATACAGGTTACGTTGAAAAATCGCATAGGATACAGGTAAAGAGAGGGTAATCAACAGCTGTTTCAGGAATGAGGATTGATTGCTTGCCGAGACTTCTCTGTTTTTTCGTTTGCGGAATCTCTCGCATCCGGTATCGCTTTGCAAAGCACAAAAAAAGCATAGTATGGCCAACAATAAGGAAATGATCCGAGTCGAGGGTGAGGTTTTAGAATCATTGCCAAGTACGACGTTTCGCGTTCGATTAGACAATGGTCATGAAGTACTTGCGCATATCTCTGGTCGGATGCGGGTGCATTACATTCGTCTGCTTCCTGGAGATCGTGTAACGCTCGAGATGAGCCCGTACGATCTTTCCAAAGGGCGGATTGTGTTGCGCAATAGGTAATCCCGATTTTTAGTTTATAGTAGAGTCTTATGAAGGTACGAGCATCGGTCAAGAAAATCTGTGCGCATTGCAAAATCGTCAAGCGCAAGGGAGTTCTCTACGTTATTTGCACGACTCCGAAGCATAAGCAGCGCCAAGGGTAATTTCTGCGGAAGCGAGAGCGTCGATGAGAAATTTATAAGTCAAGAAGCTACAAGTTAGAGAACTATGATACGAATCGCAGGCATCAACATTCCAGATAATAAGAGGATAGAGGTTGCTTTGACGTACATCTACGGCATCGGTCTGACGACGAGCCAAAAGATTTTGAATGATCTCGGTATCGATGTGAATACTCGGACGAAAGATTTAACGTCCGATGAGGCAAATCGTCTGCGTGATGCGATCGAGAAGAAGCATCGTGTCGAGGGTGAGCTCCGTCACGTCGTGAAGAGCAATATCAAGCGTTTGAAAGAAATCGGATGTTATCGCGGTACACGCCATCAGAAAGGGCTTCCATCCCGTGGTCAGCGTACGAAGACTAATACGCGAACCGTTCGCGGAAATGTCCGTCGTACGATGGGCAGCGGTCGTAAGAAGTCCGGTGATAAGACATAAGATTGAAATGAGGCTGGAGCTGGATAGCTAGTATCGTCAGCAAACGCCTTATCTTAAGAAACTACGATCGAGCATTCATACCATATGACAGATGAAGTGAAGAAAATTGATGAAGAGGGGGTAGCGACACCTATAGCTTCTGCTGAAGAGGCTGTGGCTGATAAGAAGCGCAAGAAGTCTTCGAAGCGCCAGATTCTCAAGGGTCGTGCCAGCGTTCAGTGCACGTATAATAATACGATTGTCACCATCGCTGATCTTTCCGGCGCTGTTCTGGGATGGTCGAGCTCAGGGCATCTTGGTTTCAAGGGTGCTAAGAAATCTACGCCATATGCCGCAACGCAAGTCGTAGCTGACTTGACGGAAAAGGTGAAAAAATATGGCATTCAGGAACTTGAAGTATTCGTAAAGGGTGTCGGTTCCGGTCGTGAGGCCTCTATCCGTGCTTTGTCGAATAACGGGTTCAATTTGTCGGTGATTAAGGATATTACTCCTGTCCCGCATAACGGATGTCGTCCGCGTCGTCCGCGTCGTATCTAGTTAAAGAGGATAGGAATAACAAGACTTCTCAATTATGGCAAGAATTCTCGACTCAAAATGCAAACTCTGCCGTCGCGCAGGTGAAAAGCTGTTTCTTAAAGGGGACCGCTGTTCTTCACCGAAATGCGCAATGGTGCGTCGCCCGTATCTTCCGGGTGTCCATGGCCATAATCCTTCCCGTGGCGGAAGCGAATTCGGTAAGCAGCTTGCGATGAAGCAGAAGATTAAGCGTTTGTACGGCGTCATGGAGCGGCAATTCCGCCATCATTTCGAAGAGGTTCAGAAAGTCCCTGGTATTACGGGTGATCAGCTCCTGTCCCGTCTTGAACGTCGTCTTGATAACGTTGTGTATCGTCTCGGTTTTGCAGTATCTCGGACGCAAGCGAAGCAGCTCGTTTCTCATAAGATGTTTGAAGTGAACGGAACGCGGCTTAATATTCCTTCGGCTGAGTTGCATGTTGGTGATACGATTTCTCTTAAAACGAGCAAGAAGGACAATGCATATTTTAAGCAGCAGATTGAATTGCTCAAGACGAAGAAAGATATTCCGCATTGGCTCGCTCTTGATATTGAAAAGCTTTCAGGAACGGTTATAGCGCTTCCGTCTCGTGAAGATGTAGGTGTCAGCGTTGATCCTCAGATGGTCGTCGAATATTATTCTAAATGATATCTCTTAATATCCATTAAGCGTTTCCGGTGGCCGTCCTCGATAGGACAAGGTCCGGCGTCCATCCGAAACATCGCAATGATATGCAGACAATAACTGCTCCGCAGAAGCCGAAATATACTGAGCTTGGTGAGAACCATGGCAAGTTTGAGGTCATGGGTTGCTATCCTGGGTATGGTACGACGCTTGGAAACGCCTTGCGCCGTGTGTTGTTATCGTCACTCGAAGGTGCGGCTGCTACATCAATAAAGATTGCCGGTGTTTCACATGAATTTTCCGCTATTCCGGGTGTCATGGAAGATGTCGTACAAATCATTTTGAACTTGAAGCAAGTCCGCTTCAAGCTTTATGGTGATGAACCGGTTAAGGTGTCTATCAAGCATAAGGGTGAAGGTGTCGTTACGGCGTCTTCCATCAAGGTTTCTTCGAATGTTGAGATCGTGAATCCGAATCAGGTGATAGCGACAGTGAGCGACAAGAAAACCGAATTGGACATCGAAATTGAAGTGAACAAAGGTCTCGGCTATATTCCGGCGGAACAGCAGGAGCGTGAAGAGCGTGAGATTGGTGTCATCGCTATTGATTCCATCTATACGCCAGTCAAGCGCGTGAATTATGAGATTGAGAACATGCGCGTTGGTAAGCGGACTGATTATGACAAGGTAACGATTGAAATCGTCACGGATGGCAGTATTTCTCCGGTTGAAGCATTTGAAAAGAGCGTTGAGATTTTGGTGGAGCAGTTCTCATCCATGATGGGTTCGGCTGTTGAGGAAAATACCAAGGATATTGAAGCCATTGAAGAGGTGCCGGCTGAAGCGGAGGAGTCGTCCGCGGCAGCAGTTGAGGAAAAGCCGAAGAAGGCCTCGAAAAAGAAATTCGAGTAAATCGCATGAGGCTGAGCGCGATTATCCGGTTGGTCCGGAGAACGGCGAGCGTCAGATAAAGTCAGTATTATGAAACATCGACATGCAGGAAGGGTCCTTTCCCGGGGCCGGAACCAGCGCAGAGCATTGATCAAGACCCTTCTCGGGAGCCTGATTCTTCATGAGCATATCAAGACGACTGAAGCGAAAGCGAAAGAGGTCAAGAATTTTATTGATCAGATTGTCAATAAAGCGAAGGTCGCCCGTACTGATGTTGTTCGTCGCGTCGCTATGATTCGTGAACTTCGCAAAGATATTCCGATGGTCGCCGTTGAAAAGCTCGTTTCTGATTTTGGGACTCGTTTTGATACGCGAACGAGCGGATATACTCGTATCGTGAAGCTTGATGTCAGGAAAAGCGACAGCGCCCGTATGGCTATCATTGAGTTTGTATAATGGAAATCCCTATGGCACAGAAGAAAAACATGATCGATCGGAAGTATCATCTTTTCGATGCGCAGGGGAAAGTCCTCGGCCGTCTGGCAACCGACATCGTTAAGGTGTTGACTGGAAAAGACAAAGTTTCGTATGCTCCGCATATCGATGGCGGTGATTTCGTCGTCGTCATCAATGCGGATGGTATCGACGTCACTGGTAACAAACGTACCGATAAGATTTACCATCGGTTTAGTGGGTATCCTGGAGGCATCACTTCGATAGCATTCAAGGATCAGCTGAAGAAAGATTCACGGAAGCTTATCCGCCAGGCGCTGTACGGGATGCTCCCGAAAAATTCCTTGCGTGATCGGATGCTGACGAGACTTTTCATCTATAAAGGAGCGGAGCAGGAACATACCATCCATGTGACTCACGAATAAACGAGAATTATGGCAACCACCAAAGCAACTACGAAGAAAGAAGTAACGAAAGAATCGGTTCCGAAAGCGGCTCCGAAGAAGAGGGTGACTGTGAAAAAAGCAGTTGCCGTAGCGGAGCGTTATACATACGCTGTCGGTCGTCGTAAAACGGCTGTCGCTCAGGTCCGTCTGTACCCATCAAAGAAAGCCGAAGGAGCGATTGTTAATGATCGTCCTATCCGTGAGTATTTTGGTACAGCGGCTTTGGAAGCGGCTGCGTTGTCTCCGCTTGTGGCTGCAGGTCTTATTGAGGCTTTCCGTATCACGGTACTTGTCCGTGGCGGAGGTTTGAATGGGCAGGCAGATGCTGTGAAGCTTGGCGTTGCCCGTGCGCTTGTGGAGCATGATGCGACACTTCGTCCTATTCTGAAATCCGGAGGGTTTATGACGCGTGACGCTCGTGCTGTCGAGCGTAAGAAGCCAGGTCTCAAAAAGGCACGTCGCGCACCGCAGTGGGCGAAGCGCTAGAAGAAAAAATGATAGAAATCAAAAAAGCGCCCGTTAGGGGCGCTTTTCATTTTTTATAAACAGAAGAATCTTTTCGAGAGCCTGAATTTCAGCATCAGAGTGTGGTTGAGTCTCATTACGTTCTTTGAGTTTTTGGTAAAGGTCTGTAATGATACGTTGGTGAATAGTTCCTGTCTGCTCCGAGGTCTCAATATCTTGGATAAGAATGCTCATAGCGATGAGTGGATGGAACGGTGGTTTATAATAATCGCGATCCGGAGTGGTCAACGCGTCGTAGATGTCCGCTGATCGAAGTATGCTGAGCCCGTCTGCTATGAGATTTGCCCGATTCTGCTCATGTTGATGTATCTCGGTCGATGGAAGCGGTTTCCATTTGAGAGGTTCATGATTGTAGTCATGATGGTGCGAGGCGATGGCCGCTGCGACAGACATCTTTTTGCTTTGGAGGATGGCTCGCGTCGCTTGTTCATGGTACTCGAGTATTTTTCTGAATGTCATATGCGGATCGATGCCTGATTTCTCCAATTCGATCGTAGTGGCATGGTCGAAGGCTCTATAAGCCGGAACGATATCAAGAGGATCTTGGCCTTGTCGTGATGCCTCAGATAGATAGCGTTCAAGGGCAGCGGCATCTTTTTGTTCAAGCTGATTTTGGTCAAAGGGACGTTCAAGTCCATTTTGATCTTTCCAAGCATTCGATAACAAAGCCCATGCTTGTCGTGATCGGCCATCGTAGAGTATCTGATGAGGAATGGCAGTTTTTCCGATATCGTGGAAGATGGACGCTGAAAGCATTTCGCGTACAGTATCATCCGTAAGGAGCGCTCGTTCGTCTAGATAGTGCCCTGTCGCGCTATCATAGCGTATAAAATGGTCGACAATCGAAGCGACTCGCAATGAATGGATGAAGGTTTTGTGGTCGTATTCATCCAAGACAGCAGCCATTTCCCAATGTTGAGCGGAAAAATAGGCATCAGCTTTGCCGAGTATGCCTTCGCCATCTGGAATATTCTTAAGATGACGTATGCGTTCTTTCAATTCGTGAGGAGACTGGTTCAGCTGATCAGCTATGGCGTTGAAATTTTTGCAGGGATTTAGGGAAGATTCTGGGATATGATGTTCCGGCATAAAATTATCCGCCGGGTGATTTTTGGGTGGTTTCAGTTGGAGCGATGGTTGTGGCACATGTGAAAAGATATCATCTCCAGGTGTTTCAAAGAGTGTCATAAGCGTTATCTGCGAAAATTTTTCGATAGATATGTGGCACTCTTTATAATCCGAAAAGCCCGGTTGATTGGAGGAAAGATATGCTTTGGACAGTCCGAGCATCGGCATCGTCTGTCCGTACAAAGTAGAGCTTTTTTTCCTCGGATCTCCAGATGATCTGATTTAACGGGGCTGGAAAAGATATGATATCCGATATGACGCGTTTGTCACGATTGTCGAGCTCAATGAGTTTGACAGTATTTCCGAACAGAAAGAGCACATGTTCGTAGTCGCTAGTCCATTGTACGAATTTGATAGGCGATGAGAAGCGAGCTATCTGTGCTGTCGTATCAGCCTCTCGGATCGGCTGGACATCCCAGTCGTTGCAGAAATATACGGAAATGCCAGTAAGGCTGAAGAAAAGGAGTTTCTTGCCATCGTCAGAGAATTGCATGCCCTTTACGTCGTTTCCGATCTGTTTTATCGGAGAATCTTCCGCGAAAGCATTGAAAATGAAAAGGCCGCCATCTGTCCGATTGAGTATGGCGATGCGATCGTCATCATATCGTATGAGAGAATAATCATCATCGGTATCGATAGCGATAGGGGTGAAAGTGATTTGTTTCGGGTCGGCGGACACTTCAGCAACTGGCGTCTGGTAAATCATGCCATTGTCACTGCTGAGATAATAGATATTGCTGTTTGAGAGATCGTAAGCAGCAACATGCTCTTGGACAACGATGGGATGGGTATTTTCCGGGGAAGAGATGTTCGCACGATAGAGCGTTGAGTCTTTTAGGAACAGTATGAAGTTTTTGAGCATTGGATCCCAGCGAGCGCTATGGATGTTTTTCTGATCGTCCAAGGAAAGAGTGAGCGCTGTTGCAGTATTTGTCTCGATATCAGCGATAACATAAGAGCGGACAGTGTCTTTGATAACGGGAATGATGAGTTTCGTGCTGTCGGGAAGCCACTCGATGTTTTCCGTATCATCTTCCGATATGGTGGCATCGGATATCGAAAAGAGCTGCTCGGTTTTTCCAGTTCCGGTGTCGAGAGTGCTGACAGAATATTGGTTGTCTGATTTTTTTACGATAGCGAACAGATTTTCTTTCGGAGCGTGAAACATCTTTATGACTTGTTCTGTGCCATCAATTGATGTAGTATCGTAGTTATCCTTTACGAGAATGACGTTCCAGAACTCTGTTGAGAGGCCGCTTTGCACGATGGCTTTTTTCGTCCATGTCTTGTAACCATCTGCTGATACGCTTATGAAATGTTCGCCAGGAGCGAGTCCAGCGATATGGATGGAATCATTCAGCATCCCGACGCTTTTCGATGGAATAGTTTCGCCATCAATAGAAATGTCAATCGTATCCGGATCTGACTGTATGCTGATTGATCCGGTATAAATGAAGATGCCTCGCTCGAGATTGAATCGATAGCCGAAAGCGTAAAAGAGGACAGAGAATGTCGTTACGAAAAAGAGGGTGACGAAAATCCAAAATATGAGCGGACGAAGATGATAGAGCATAAAGATGAATAAAGCCGTTCCTATACTTTCTTACAGAGTAGCTTTTTTGCATAGTATTGTCCAGAAAATCCTTCAGTCAAAGGATTTTTTTTGACAGTCATAGCGGCAGGATGGTAAAATTTCGCTGAAATGATCTTTTGCCGATTATGCAGCAAGTGAGCAGGTTTTTTTCTGGGATTGATTTTCCACAGACGCTTCCTGGCGATGTATCGCTTGTTTTCGCGTTTATCGGTTTGAGCCTTGCCTTCGGTTTCTTTTTCGGCCGTTTCAAATTGGTGAGTATCCTGATCAATGTCTATATCGCATTGGCGTTCATCGGCGTCATGCCATTGTCGATATTTGCATTTTCGACAGATTATGGCAAAGTCATTGTCTTTGTTTTGTTGCTCGCTTTTTTGACCGCTATTGATGAACGACTTTTTGATCTGCACATATCAAGCGCTGGATCAGATTTTTTTTGGAGGCTTTTTGTCATGAGTATTCTTGTAGCCGGAACTATTCTTTCCACAATATTATCGTTTTTACCGAAAAGCATCGCGCTTTCTTATGTTTCTTCTGTTGCTTATGGTTATTTCGCATCACCGTTTGCACTGTTGTTTTGGTTGACCGTACCATTAGGTATGCTGTTATTCATAAATAACCGTCTCCGATAGCTCTTTTTAAGAGGTTTTTTCAAGGAGATAAATGATTATTTTGCTTTAAAAAAGCCATAAAAAACGTTTCAGTTTTGTGAGGTAATAGCACCTCTTGACAGTCTTTTCAGAGCTGCTATACTGGGTAAGCAATCTGGATTCAAATGTGGATTGCTTTTGTTTCTTTTTCTCCCGAATTTAGATTTATTGAGCGCCTTGAGCGTCATGATTCTTTCGGAAAAAGTGAGTAAGGAGAAACAAAGCACTTTGACAATCGAAACATTGAGCAATAGATGATCACAATTTTTTGTGGTTAGTCCTTACTTCGAAGCTTCGTAAGAAGCGGAGATGTAAAAGACGGAGAGACCTCTATTTGGTAGCAGTGATGCTATCACGGAGTGTATCGCAAGATATGCTTCCATTTTGAGAGTTTGATCCTGGCTCAGGATGAACGCTGGCGGCGTGGATAAGGCATGCAAGTCGAAAGGGTTTAGGCCCTTGGCAAACGGGTTCGGATAACATAGGAATCTACCCTGAAGTCGTGGATAATCTGGAGAAATCCAGGATAATACACGATATGTTCTACGGAATAAAGATTTATCGCTTCAGGAGGAGCCTGTGTCCTATCAGCTTGTTGGTGAGGTAACGGCTCACCAAGGCTATGACGGGTAGGGGGTATGAGAGTATGGCCCCCAACATTGGAACTGAGACACTGTCCAAACACCTACGGGTGGCTGCAGTCGAGAATATTCCACAATGGACGAAAGTCTGATGGAGCGACGCCGCGTGCGGGAAGAAGGCCTTCGGGTTGTAAACCGCTTTTCTCTGGGAGCAATTACGATGAGAGTACCAGAGGAATAAGAGGTTACTAACTCTGTGCCAGCAGTAGCGGTAATACAGAGACCTCAAGCGTTATCCGGATTTATTGGGCGTAAAGCGCAGGTAGGCGGGTATGTTAGTCGGATGTCAAAGACCGGGGCTCAACCCCGGACAGGCATTCGAAACGGCATGTCTAGAGAGTGTGAGAGATCAGTGGAATTTATGGTGTAGTAGTGAAATGCGTTGATATCATAAAGAACACCCAAGGCGAAGGCAACTGATTGGCACATTTCTGACGCTGAGCTGCGAAAGCGTGGGGAGCGAATGGGATTAGATACCCCAGTAGTCCACGCCCTAAACGATGCATACTAGGTGCAGGGAGAATCGACCCTTTCTGTGCCGTAGCTAACGCGTTAAGTATGCCGCCTGGGAAGTACGAGCGCAAGCTTAAAACTCAAAGGAATAGACGGGGATCCGCACAAGTGGTGGAGCATGTGGTTTAATTCGATGGTAAGCGAGGCACCTCACCAAGGTTTGAAATCTAGCTGCAGAGCCCAGAAATGGGATGTCCTTCGAGGGTGCTAGACCAGGTGCTGCATGGTTGTCGTCAGCTCGTGTCGTAAGATGTTCCGTTCAGTCGGGAAACGAGCGCAACCCCTGTGAAGTGTTATACATGTCACTTCAGACTGCCCTCTCATTTGTTCAGAAACAGAGATGTTTGTGAATAGGTGAGAGGGAGGAAGGCGGGGATGACGTCAAATCAGCATGGCCCTTTGACACCTTGGGCGACACACGTGCTACAATGGCCGGAATAAAGGGTCGCCAAATCGCGAGATGGAGCCAATCCCAAAAAGCCGGTCTCAGTTCGGATTGGAGTCTGCAACTCGACTCCATGAAGCTGGAATCACTAGTAATCGTGAATCAGCCACGTCACGGTGAATGCGTTCTCGGATCTTGTACTCACCGCCCGTCACACCAAGAGAGCTGGCAATACCAGAAGGCCCCGGGTCAAATCGGGGACGACGGTAGGGTTAGTAATAAGGGTGAAGTCGTAACAAGGCATCCGTAGCGGAAGCTGTGGATGAATCACCTCCTTTCTAGGGAGATAATGGTGTACAAAATAAGTATCATCTTCGGATGATGCTTATCAAGAGTTGATACCTAGTATCAAATTCTTAACCAATATGGTCGTTCATTACGCTTTATCTGTCAGCGCTTCGGCAAAGACAGACGTAGTAATGAAACATAGTAGCCATAGAGACCTCTGTCCAAGGACTAACCGCAAAAGATTTCGATACTTCTATTGTCTGCAAAAACCAGCCCGTAAGGACTGGTTTTTTGTTTCGTACGGTCGCTGGTATACTGATTGTATGAAAAAACTCTTTTTATCTTTCAGCGGGAAATTTGTCATCGAAAATTGATAAGATACTGCTTCAGTAAAAAGATATGATGTTGAAGCTAGATATGAAGAGAAAGATCGAGAATGAATCGAGAGGATTTATGAATAGCAAGAATATCGTTTTCATTGAGGGGGAAATATTTTTTATCTATTGAAAGCTGTGTAAGAGTGGCTTTGGTATTTTCATGAAGAAGATTCCTGTTTGCATAATGGTGTAACGTCTTATGATAAGGGTGATTTTTATTACAATGATGGCGGCTGTGGCGTATATTTCGGCGTATACGTTTTTTGCTGATTACCGAAAGAATGATCTTACTTCTTTAATTACGGAAGTGCCGTTTGTGGGGAATGTGATGCAACAGGTTGCGGAATCGGTTCAACCGATTTTCCCGGCCGCAGAAGAATCACAAGAAACGTTATTTTCTTGGGAATATCAAGGAGAAAAATATAGCCTCAGCGAGACACTCTATGCGTCGTATTATCGTTATTATGCCTCGTTGCCGATAGGCATCACTGATGATGGGAGTCTTTCGAAGAGTGCTAAAAGCGAGAGAGGAAATGCGATGTTCATGAAGTCCGCTGATGGAGATGATACGATAAAGCAGCTCGCCGAGTCTTTGCGTGTTCTCGGACAGCAGCATGCGTTAACGGATGATCACATAGCCGAGCTTGTGGTTGCGTTTGTACAAGCAATCCCATATGACCAACAGAAAATTGATCGTCGTGATGCCGGTCAAGATGGGGCGACTGAGAAGATATATTACCCGTATGAAACGCTTTATCTGAAAACGGGTGTTTGTCAGGATAAGAGCTATCTTGCATATATGCTTCTTCAAGAGCTCGGATATGGCGTAGCCCTTTTCGTTTTTCCGGAAGAAAATCATATGGCGGTAGGTATCCAATGTCCGGCCGCGTATGCGAATTATAGTTCGAAGTATTGTTTTGTTGAGACAACGAGTGTGGGCAATCGTATAGGGTTGATCCCCGAGCTTTCTTCGGGAAGCCGTATCGCTTCATCCGATCATGAAATAGAATTATCGGGTGAGAACGAATACAGCGAGCTTGGAAAGCCGGATATCGAAAATATATCAGCTGGCAAGGATTATACGGCTATTGCCGATACCATAGCGATGCAGAAGGAGATTGGTGATCTTAAAGCTGCTATTGTGTCGAGTCAGGCAACGCTTAAGAAAGCGAAGGCATCCATAGATAGCAATCAACAATCTGTTGATGATATGTTGAAAAAGCTTAAAAAGCTTTCTTCAACTGGAAAATATGAAGAATACAATGATTTGGTGAAGGAGTATAATGATGCGGTATCAAGCCTTACATCTGAAATCCATTCTTATAATGCGAAGGTCAAAGCAAGCAATGCGCTTGTAACAAAGTATAATCATCTCATAAAAGAGTTTTATCGATGACGTTGCGGCTTCCGTTTCTGTCAGAAAAGCGTTATAATATAATAAATATAACCTCTCATTTCTTATCAGAATATGTACGAGCGGATTTTCCAGGCTGTGAAATCAGTATCATTCGTTTTGGTTGCATTTTCAGCAGTTGTGTGTGCTTATCAATATGCTGTTTCGGTAAGGAATGATTATCCCGGAAAAACGTTTTCAGTCGATGCGTCAGGAGAGATCGATACGACGCCGGATGTCGCTACTTTTTCTGTAAGTGTTACGACAGAAGGTGGAAATGATGTCGCTGGAATTCAACAGTCGAATACCGACAAGATGAATCAAGTAGATGCTTTTTTGAAAGAACAAGGTATTGATGCGCGGGATATCAAGACATCGCAATATAGTATATCGCCGCGATATGAATACCCGCCGTGCGGAAAGGTCTCGTGTTCAGCGCCGAAGATTTCCGGTTATTCGATTTCGCAGACATTCGATATAAAAGTGCGTGATATTGCGAAGCTCGGAGCGTTGCTTTCTGGCGTTGTGGAAAATGGCGGCAACACTGTTTCTGAAGTGAAGTTTGTTGTTGATGATAGTGATGCGGCGCGCGATGTTGCTAGAAAAGAGGCTATAAGGAAGGCACAGGAAAAAGCTGAGTCCATAGCGCAATCGGCTGGTTTTCGTCTTGGAAAACTTGTGTCAGTATATGAAGATACCGCTGCTGATACATCGAACACTGGTGACGCTAGAGACGGTTTGATGAGCGCAAAACTTTCTACGCCGGTGATAGAACCGGGAACTCAGGAGACTCAAGTGCAAATGACTTTGACATATGAAATCCATGATTGAGCAGATATTTACGGCATGTCCATGGATGATAAGGAATTGATAGAAGCTCATTTTCAAGGAGATGTTCAGGCATTCTCTTTGTTGCTTGATCGGTATCTTTCACCGATGTATGGTTTTGTCTTCCAGATGGCTCGTGATCGCGAGATGACTGATGATATTGTCCAAGAAACATGTATCAAAGCTTGGAAGCATCTTTCAGGATTTGATTTGGATAAGAGTTTTAAGACTTGGATTTTTACGATTGCTAAGCGTACCGCTCTTGATTATTTCAAAAAAAAGAAGGCTATTCCATTTTCGGCATTTGATGATGGAGATGGTGGGAGCATTTTTGAAGATGTGAGCGATATTCGAGAGAAACCTGACGAAGAGTTTATACAAAATGAATCAATAGAGGAACTTGATAAGGCGCTTGATCTCCTTCCGGAAGGATCGAAAAATATCCTCGTATTGGCGTATAAAGAAGATTTGTCGCTTCAAGAAATAGCCGAAGTGCTTGGAGAGCCGTATAATACTGTGAAAAGTAGGCATAATAGAGCCCTTCGGAAGTTACGGAACATTATGGCGCCGAAAAATCTTACAGTATCGTAGTATAAGCATCAATAAAGCATTTTATGGATACACTTCGCACTCTCTTTCATCAGATTCCTAGTCAAGAAGCCTCTTATGGTTTAAAAGGCCGTATTTTGGCGGCTATTGCCACAGAATTAGAAAAAAGAGTCAAATTAGAGCGTCGAGCGGCTTATACAGGTATGTTATTCTCAGTTGCGATCGCTTCCATCGCTAGTTTCGGGTATGGAAGCGAATTTATCCAATCCGATTTCTGGAGTCTTACTTCTCTCGTATTATCGGATACTAGCGTTTTGACAGGATATTGGAGTAGTGTGGCGTATTCGCTGCTTGAAACTTTCCCGGTCGGTGCAGCCATAGCATTTGTGTTGCCGGTTTTCTTGTTTTTGATATCTCTTGGGACATATTCGAGATTTCAGCAAGATGCTGATCGATATGGCCGCTACCGGATCGGGAATGGCACATCTGTAACCGCATGACTGGATTGTAATATATTTTCAATACCCTTAAGCCGTTGTAAATCTTTATGAATATATCGAATCTTTCACAGTCCAGAACTTTTCGCGTAGCGGTTGTCATTGTTGGTGTGGCGCTTGTGGCGTTGTTGAGTTTTTCGGCAGGCCTTACGGTCGGAATCCGCAAAGCGAAATTTTCGTATGCGTTCGGTGAGAATTATGAACGGAATTTCGGTACTGGAGTGCCGATGTCTGGAAGACAACAAGGCGAAGATGGTATGATGGATGGAGGAAAGCGTTCGATGATGCCATTTGCCGATGCTGACTCCCGAGATTTCCGCAATGGGCACGGCTTGGTAGGTGAAGTTATTTCGACTGCGGATGGGTCGATTATAGTGGAAGATGTTTTCGGAAATGAGAATACGGTTTCGGTAGGGGACAATGTCATAGTAAAAAATGGCCGTGAGACAGCATCTGTATCAGATATAGCTATTGGGAATCATGTCGCTATTATTGGTGAACCAGACGAGGAAATTGGGAAGGTGTCAGCACGATTTGTGCGCATTTTGCCAGAACCATCGGTTGGTGATAGTGTGACGAGTGTAGTAGACGATAATAATCAATCAGAGCGTTAATCTTCTTTTATGATAAAAGATATCTTACTTGTTATGAAGAATCATTGGAAAGCGATTGTGACGATTGTTCTCGTCTCAGCATGTGGTTTTTATTATTATAATAAATCATCTTCTTCTCAGACGACCACGACTGTTATGCAGCCTCAAGAAGTTGAACGTGGGGATTTGAGTGTCAGTGTATCCGGTAGCGGACAGATGGAGGCGATTTCTCAAGTTGATTTGGTGTCGGTTGTCGCCGGGGATGCTATCGCTGTCAATGAAGTTTTCGTTAAGAACAATCAGGAAGTTAAAAAGGATCAAGTTATCGCCGTGCTTGATACTCAGGATGCGTTGCGTGATATCGAAAACGCTAAGTTAGCATTGCGGAGTTCACAAATAAAGCAGAAACAGGTGGAGGATTTGTATGAGAATCTGACAAAGGAGGATCGTTGGCAACGCCAGACTCAGGAAGTGGATGTGCAAGAACAACAGATAGCTTTGGAGAAGACACAAGAGAAGCTTCAGGATTATTATATTAAGGCGCCATTTGATGGTATTATTACAAGCCTTGCGGTTGAAGCAGGTGATTCCGTGTCTAATACGACAGTTTTAGCTTCGGTTATCACGAAAAAGATGCATGCGACAGTCACGTTGAATGAAGTGGATGCTGCGAAAGTCGTTGAAGGCGATAAGGCAGTGTTGACGTTTGATGCCTTACCTGATGTGACGCTTTCTGGAACGATATCGCGCATTGATACGATTGGTACGGTTTCCTCAGGAGTCGTTTCGTATGATGCTGAAATTGAGTTGGATACTCAAGATGATCAGTTAAAACCAGGTATGAGCGTGAGTGCTGATATTACAGTTTCAGAGCGGAATAATGTTGTCTTAGTACCGAATACGGCTATTACAACGACAGATGGGAAAACGACAGTGGAGACGTCACAGGGGACTAAAGAAATCAAGACTGGTATTACGGATGATGTCAATACCGAAGTAGTGAGTGGTTTATCGGAAGGCGATGATGTACTCATTGAAACGGAAGTGAGTTCTTCGGAAACAGCTTCTTCATCAAGTTCTTCAAGTATTTTTAAATCGCTCTTTAGCGGACCTGGCAGACGCAATTAATTATCAGATCAGGCAGGCTCCCTATGATTCAATGTAAAGATATCAGGAAAACGTATGTGAATGATGGTAATTCGACAGAAGTGTTGAAGGGTATATCATTCGATATTCAAGATGGTGAGTTCGTTTCGATTATGGGACCGTCCGGTTCTGGAAAATCGACACTCATGCATATCTTAGGCGCACTTGATACTGCTACGAGCGGGAAATATCTCCTTGATGGTAAGGATATCTCAAGTTTCTCTGAAGATGAATTGGCACATATCCGGCGTGATAAGATCGGTTTCGTATTCCAGGCATTCAATCTGTTGCCAAGAACAACGGTTATTCGGAATGTTATGTTACCGCTTATTTATCAGGAAATTCCGGTTGCAGACCGCTTGGAGCGTGTTGAGGCCTCATTGAGGGCCGTCAATCTCGATGAAAAACGATGGGAACATCATTCAAATCAACTTTCCGGCGGCCAGATGCAACGTGTCGCCATAGCGAGAGCGCTCGTCAATAATCCATCGCTGATTCTGGCTGATGAGCCGACGGGAAATCTTGATACGAAGACAGGCGATCTTGTGCTTGAGACATTTGAACGGCTTAATCGTGAGCATGGGCATACCATCGTGTTGATTACTCATGAGCCAGATGTTGCTGAACATGCTGATCGAACATTGTTAATCCGTGACGGAGAGCTTATTTCAGATACGAAGAACGTCAAACCATAATCTTCCACTTATGCTTACTTCCGATCTGACACAGGAAATATATACATCAGTCACTGTCAATAAGTCACGGTCTGGACTGACAATGCTTGGTATTGTTATCGGTATTGCATCAGTTATCGTTATGGTAGCAATCGGACGTGGAGCGCAGTCTTCTATTGAGGAAAGTATCCAGTCTATCGGCTCAAACTTGCTGATGGTTCGTCCAGGTGCAGAGCGCGATCCTGGATCGCCTGTCATGGGTGCGCGTGGATCCGCTGAAACGCTGACGCTTGATGATGCGGAAAAACTTCCTTCTATGGTTTCAGCAATCGAATCGGTCGCGCCGCAGGTTTCATCGAATGGCAAACAAGTGATTGCAGATGGTCAGAATACCAATACGAGCATAACCGGTGTGACGGAAGTATATGCTACTGTTCGGAATGTTTCCGTATCATCTGGGAATTTTATTTCTGCGGCGCAGAATAAGAATCTTTCGAAGGTAGCGGTCATCGGTCCGGATGTCGAAGAGGCTCTTTTTGGTGAGAATGCGACTGGTACGGTCGGAAAGAAGATACGTATTGCTGGGACGGAATTCACGATTATCGGTGTAACTGTTGCGAAAGGCGGTACAGGCATGGGGAGTTCGGATGATGTCATATATATACCGCTTTCGACGGCTCAGCAGTTTTTCACGGGCAGTAAATATGTCTCGATGATCAACATACAAGTCAAGAGCGGAGCTGATATGGATGCTGCATCTGCGGCAGTTACGACTGCGCTTTTATCGCTCCATGATATCGCTAATGCCGATGATGCGGATTTTTCCATTATGAATCAGGCGGATATTGTCTCGACTGCTTCATCGGTAACGAGTACGTTTACAGCGCTTTTGGCGGCGGTTGCCGGTATATCGCTTGTCGTCGGAGGGATCGGCATCATGAATATGATGTTAACGACTGTGACGGAACGCACTCGCGAGATCGGGTTGCGGAAAGCTATCGGCGCTGAAGGACAGGATATACGAAAGCAGTTTCTTTTTGAAGCGGTAACATTGACATTCGTCGGAGGAGCGACAGGCGTGGCGTTAGGTTGGATCATTTCGTATATCGCGAATGCCTATGGTGTGACTGCTTCAGTCTCTCTGAATTCCGTTTTGCTCGCTTTCAGTGTTTCAGCAGCTATCGGTATCGTATTCGGATATTATCCGGCATATCGAGCCGCTAAATTGAGTCCTATCGAAGCGCTCAGATACGAATAGCGTTTCTCAGAAAACAGGATATCTTTCTTGGTATCCCATATTGAAACAAGTTTTCTCATTATGGCCGAGGTATCAGCGAAGAGATTGCGATTTCCTGTAGAATCGTACGTTCCGGATGGTATCGTTTTCGGTAAGCGCGCGGAACATCAGGGTATCTTCTGGGGCGTGCATCTTGGTGAGGATTGTAATCTTCCAGCTGGCACGGATGTCTATGCGATTGGTGATGGTACTGTCGTGTATGCTGCCTTGCATGAAGGAACCGCGGAAAAGGGCAATTGGGGACATATCATTATAATCCGTCATCGGCACCCTCGGCTGAAGAAGGTTTTCTATTCGCTGTATGCGCATTTAGGGAAGTGCTTCAAGAATATCGGTGACGCGGTCGTTTGTGGGGAGCCGATAGGTTTCGTCGGTGAGGCATATGTTCCTGAGAATGGTTTTTGGCCGGCTCATTTGCATTTTGCGATCTATATAGGGCCATGGAAGGGGGAAGTTCTTCCAGGGTATTGGAAAGAAGGAGATAAGCGGACACGGCCCGAATGGTGGCGATGTCCGAGTGAATTCATTCGTGAATATGATGGAAGTGAAAAGAAAAAAGCCTGATCAGGCTTTTTGAGAGACGGGACTTATTTGGTAGGAAAGAGGTTCATTTATAGTGCGCTCGGAGGGGATCGAACCCCCGACCCTCTGGTTCGAAGCCAGATGCTCTAATCCACTGAGCTACGAGCGCGGTGCTTTTTAAGGATATCAGAAAAATAGCGCTTGGTCAATCGCGAGTATTGACGAGCCTATTCCATTCTGATATCATTGATATATCGCTTGAAAAAGCATTTTTTTCTGTTTCATACAGAATAAAATATGGGTGTATAGCTCAGCTGGTAGAGCAGTGGCCTCTTAAGCCAACGGTCGTAGGTTCGAGCCCTACTACACCCACAAAGCGCCCTCGTAGCTCAATGGATAGAGCAGGGGTCTTCTAAGCCCTTGATGTAGGTTCGATTCCTGCCGAGGGCACAGAAGAAAAAAAGTGAAAAAGCCTCCAGAGGGGTGACTATCGTTCAATGGTAGGACAATGGTTTGTGGTACCATGAATCAGGGTTCGATTCCCTGTAGTCACCCCTGTGGGGGTTTTTGTTTTGCTTGTATTTTTTAGGATAAAAAAACACCGGAAACCGCGTGGGGTTTCCGGGGGTGGCGTTGAGGAGGCTAGGGCTCAGTTGGGTCGTTGCTGATGCCATCGCCGTTGGGGATGAAACGTTCGTCACTGATCCAGCTGGGATCTTTCATGATGTGCTCCTTTCGCTTCGGTTGGGAGGAACTACGCTTCCAGTATGGCTCCGGCCAGCCCTATTGTCAACGGGTCTTCTTGTAGGCTTCCCATTGTTTTTTGGACCAATTGTCTGGCTTTTCAGTTAAGATGGTTTCTTGTTGCTGCCCTGGATGCGGGTAGAGACTCGGAGATTTATAGTTGCTTTTAAAACTGTCATTGATAATCGTTTCGTCATCTTTGTTTTTGACTGTTTGCGTG
>WSSedL1CaDRAFT_10000056_pt1 | contig 64433 bp, 59 predicted proteins | sample WetSurSL1Cattail_FD_9464 | JGI IMG/M metagenome (IMG submission 9464)
GCACGTTAGTGCGATAAGCTGGAGAGCGGTGTCATGCAGGAACTACGCAAAGACAGTCTTTCGTTCATAGAGGCGCTCGGGCAGTCGGTCGCCAACGTTTCGCCTACGCTGACGCCGGCTCTTGCGGTCGCCGTTGTGGCCGGCATGGCAGGCACGGCCTCATGGCTGGTGTATATCGCAGCAACCATCGCGCTCCTGATTGTCGGCATCAATGTCGGCAAGCTGGCCAAGCGAATTCCTAACGCGGGATCGTTTTTCCTTTATGTGTCGCGATCCATGGGGCCGTCTTGGGGTATGCTTTCAGGCTGGTCGATGCTGGCAGCCTATTTGTTCACCGCCATGGCACTCACCGTAGCGACCTCGATTTTCGTGAAGACGATGCTAATCTCGCTCGGGTTTACCTACATGATCCCGAACATCATCTACTACGCCGCGGTGTCGGCCATTGCCTTCCTGTTTGCGGCACGCGATATCCGCATTTCGGCCCGTATCGGGTTGACGCTGGAAGCGATTTCGGTGGTGATCATCCTGGGCGTTGCCTTCATGGCGCTGTCGAAGTACGGCTTCAAACCCGACCTGAAGCAGCTCGACGTGATGCACTTGAATTATTCCGGCTTCGCGCAGGCAATTGTGTTCGGCATCTTCTCATATGTCGGCTTTGAGAGTGCGGCCACGCTGGCCAAGGAAACACGCAATCCCGGCAAGGCTATTCCGAAAGCAATCAACTTGACGGCGCTGATGGCTGGCCTGTTCTTCGTCATCACCACGTACGTCATCACCCAGGGTTTTGGCGACGACAGCGTCAAACTTGGGCAGAGCGGCGCGCCGATGGCCGACATCCTGTCTGGCGACAGCAAGTATCTTGTTGCTCTGGTCTATTTCGGCGCTTCGATATCGAGCTTTGCTTGTGCTTTGGCCTCACTCAACGCCTTCGGCCGCATGACGTTCTCTCTTGGACGCTACCAGTTTCTGCATTCGTCGATGGGCATGGTGCACAAGGATCACCAGACACCGCAAGCGGCTCTAGTGGTGGGTGCGGTATTGAATTTCGTACTCACTGCGATCTTCGCGGGATTTTCCGAAACCAGCACCTTCGGTTGGTGGGGCACTTTGGCGTCCTTCGGTTTCATCATCGTCTACTTCCTGACCTCGGTGGCGGCGCCGCTGTATCTGAGGAAGACGGGCGAGCTGAAAATCGGCGACGTCGTGATGGGACTTTTGGGTGCCGGCCTGATGGCATTCGCACTGGGCGGCAGCCTGTATCCGATCCCGGCGTACCCCTACAATCTGTTCCCTTACATCTTTTTGACCTACATTGCGGTCGGTATGATCTGGTACTTCATCTTGAAGGTGCGGGCGCCGCAAGCAATCCTGGGCATTGAACGCGATATGGAGACCGCCGAATCGGTCAAGAAATAAGCAGAATGTTCGTTAGGTTGTCGCGGCCGTGTGGGATCATCCCGCACGGCGCGCGCATTCCGGGGGCAGAGCATCGTCATGGCTAACGATGCGGACTTGTTGAAAGGGAGCAGCTGGTCGCTGGCGATCGGCACAGCCACGCGCCACGTCGGAACGGCTTCGCCTGATTTCTACGGCCTCTACAGCGGTGACGATCTCGGCAGCCCCGGCCGGGGCGTTGTTGCGGCCATCGCCACGGCCGATGGTTCGTGGGAAGCGGCCCAAATCGCTGTCAATGGGTTTGCCGAAGGCTATTTCGGTGCCGGCGAGGCGTTGAGCCCGGCCCGCGCGGCGGCTCGGTCATTGTCGAGCATCAACAGCTGGTTACACAGCCAGTCGGTCGCCAGCCGTACCGGGCGTGGTTTGCATTCGTCGTTTTCTGCCATTCTGTTTGCCGGGCGGCGCATTGCGGTACTGCATATCGGCGATTGTCGCATCTACAGTTGCCGTCACGGCGAGATCAGTCCGCTGACGCCCGATCGCTTTCGCTCGGAAGGCAGGCGCCTCTTGGGTTCTGACGAGGCCTTGCAGATCGAGCGTATCGAGACGGATGTGCAGGAAGGCGACCGCTTCATTTTGCTCAGCGCGGGAGCCGCAGACTGCTTCGACGCGGCGGCCAATCTGTCGGTTCTGGGTGTTGCGGGCGATCCGAAGACGGTGGCGCAACAGATCAAAGCGTTCATGGCCGAAGTGTTCCCCAATCACACCGCCAGTGTGATGGTTGTCGACCTCGTTGATTTGCCACGGCTGGCTTATGACGATGTCTCAGCTCGGTTTGCCGATCTGCCCATTCGCAAGCCGCCGCAGGACGGCGATCTGCTTGACGGTTTTCGTATCGGGCGCACCATCAATCGCGGCCGTTATACGCTGCTCAAGCGGGCGCGCGATGAGGCCAACAGCGCCGAGGTGGTGCTGAAATTCCCGCTACCTTCGATGCTGACTGATCAGGTATTTCGCGCCGGGTTCCTGCGCGAAGCTTGGGTCGGCACGACAATCCGCTCGGAGTGTGTGGCGCGTTATCTCGACATTCCGGGCGACCGGCAAACCTGCCTGTACCTGGCGATGCCGTTCTACAAAGGCGATACGCTGGAATGGCGGCTTCTGCATCCGCCGCGCGTTTCACTGGCGGAAGGTTGCGGGGTTGCTTTGAAGCTTTGCAGTGCGGTCACCGAGCTCGCTAAGCATGGGGTTGTTCATCGCGACATCAAGCCCGAGAACGTGATGCTGCTCAGCGACGGTAATGTAATTCTTTTGGATTTGGGGCTTGCCTATCTCGTCGGCATCGATGATCCCGAAGAGGACCGGTTGGGGGGTACCACACGTTATATGGCGCCCGAAGTGTTTTCCGGCACGGCACCCAATGCGCGCACCGAAGTGTTCTCGCTCGGCGTCACCATCTACCGTATGTTTACGCGTGGCAGATTTCCGTTCGGCCAAGGTGAGCGCGTGCCGCTCAAGCGCCTCAGGCCCGACCTGCCAGTGTGGCTTGGTCTGTGCCTGAAGGCGGCCATCTCGACCAATCCTGCCGACCGGTTCGCCGACGCAGCGAGCTTCGCAGCGGCACTGCACAACGGCCTTGTACGCGGCGATATGCGGCCGGGGGGCATACGGCTCCAGATCAATCCTTTGTGGCTGTGGCAGGCGGCGGCGGTGATGTTTGCGCTCTCCACCCTTTATCTGTGGCTCATGCGGTAGCGGTATGCGTATTGCGTATTTGAGCGATCTGCATCATGAGTTCGAAATCGGTCCTGGCGCCGCGGTACTGTTTGAGGCGGAAAAAGTGCTGGCGCCTGCTATGGGGGCCGATCTCGTCGTGTTGGCGGGTGACATAGATATCGCCGAGCGCGGTGTTGAACGGGCGGATGCCATTGCGCGTTTAACTGGTCTTCCGACCGTTTATGTTGCCGGCAATCACGAGGCCTATGGCCACGATCTACTGCATCTCGAGCCACGGCTGCGTCAGGCGGCCTGGCGCACCGATGGTCGCGTACTGTACCTCAATTCTAACGTTGTGCGCTTCTGGTTCGGGGGCGAGCTTCTGCTCGTACTCGGTTGTACGCTATGGACGGACTATGCTTTACGCGTTCCGGGTGCCAAGCAAGGAAGTGAACAGCAGTTGCAGGACTACAAGGAAATCCTCTACGACAGTGCTCCGTTCGGCCCGGCCCAGGTCATCGCGATGCACAAGCGGCAGAAGGCTTGGCTCGGCGTTCAGCTGAAGCGCCTCGCCGCCGACAAAAACAAGCCGAAGATCCTGGTGGTGACCCATCACGCCCCGATTCCGGAAGCCTTAGGGGAACGGACGGCCGCGCTGGCAATGGCCTATGCGTCCGATTTACGTGCGGAGATAAAGGTCTGGCCACCGCTCGTGTGGGTTCACGGGCATACCCATCACCGTCATGAAACGCGCATCGGCGCCTCGTCGGTGCTATCGGCGCCTCGTGGCTACCCCGTTCCTGGCGGCGGAACCGAAGACTACGCCTGCGGCATCTTTGACTTATAAGCGCGATACGCCGGTGTCGTCGTACCGGGGCCATTACGTGTCGCTGCCAGCACATCGTTTGGAGCGACGATCAACTAGATGTCGTTCCTGGTTCACGGCGTTGGAGGCTTGTCGGTCATGGATAACCTTTCCCAAGGGATTACCGAGTGGTTGGTGGAGGATAACGACGCTTCGCGAACTGTTCCTACGCCCGGTTATCTCAGCCGACACTATTGGTGGGCTTACATTCATCCATGGGCAGTGAAGTTCTGGGACCACTTGCCGATTGTCAACATGATCCTGCTCGGCAACTATAGCCGGTTGCGCGATGCAGCCCTGCGCGAGTTTGACGGCCTTCACAACGCGAACGTACTTCAGGTCGCCGCGGTTTACGGCAATCTATCGCCGGGCGTCGCGGACCGGGTCATCAGCGGCGGCGGCCATTATGACATTGTCGATGTTTTGCCGATTCAACTCGAAAACGTACGGCGCAAGCTGGTGTCCATACGTGGCATCCGCTTGTTAAATCAGAATTCGGAGAAGCTCAATCTCGCCGACGCGTCCTACGACAAAGTGATGCTGTTCTTCCTTCTGCACGAGCAGCCTGAGGCGGCCAAGGCGCGTACGCTGGCCGAGGCTTTTCGTGTTGTGAAACCGGGTGGCAAGATCATCATTGTCGATTTCGCCAAACCGTACCGCTGGAACCCGTTCCGCTATCTTTGGCGCGTGTTCCTGGCCATCTTCGAACCGTTCGCGCTTGCGATGTGGTGGAACGATGTGGCCAATATGATTCCCGGCTACGCTCGATACTGGCCGATGCGGCGGGAACTCTTCTTTGGTGGATTATTCCAGAAGGTTGTCATCTCTCGCCCTGGCTGATGGGATGGCGCGGCGACGCCGCTTTGACCGTTATCTTGGACGGAGATGGGCCTGTCAGCTTCGGAGCGCTACGCTGGCCGCCGACACCTGCTAGCCGAGGAACTCGGCTATTCCCGTTAAGGCGTTGGCCTGTGTTACTTCCGGCCCGGGATCAGTATTTGCCTGCTGGCCGCCAGCCAAGCTTCGAACTCGATCAGCCGGTCGATCAACGCCGTGCCGAGAGGCGTCAACCCATAGGTGACCTGCGGCTGTTGACCGGCGATTTCTTCGCGATAGACCAAGTCGTCCCGCTCAAGCTTTCTCAAAGATAAGGTCAGCATCCTTTGCGACACCGGATCGAGCGCTCGCTTGAGCCTGGCAAAGCGCATTGGGCCATAACGCAGCACCTCAAGGATCGGAAACGTCCATCGGTTACCGAGCTGGCGCAAAAGTCGATGGGTACAGGTGAATTCGCTGGCCTGCTTGCCACCCCGCGCAGGCGATGTACGCCACTGCAAGGTAGCTGCATCTTCTAATATTTCGGGTGTCGTCGGACATAAATCTACCGCCGCCCCGTCATTTGCCTCGTTGATGTCTTCGAGAGAATCGAGTGATGACGGCATAGCGCTATACCGATGTGGCGCAGCTACGCCTCATCTGCCTTATCGTGGCAGCATTCTTGCGAGACATACAGTCACTCCCGAGAAAACTGCGCTATGCGCTTGGTGGACAAGCGAACGGTGTCAACGCAGAGCAAACAAAATCACATTACAAATGATAAAATACTGCGATTCGACAAAAAAGACTAGTCGGTCGGAAACGGGGATGACGTGGCCCGCAAGAAGAATATCGATCGCGATCGCATCCTCGACGCGGCTCATAACGTCGTGCTGTACAGTGGCGCGCATGCTTTGACGCTCGACAAGGTCGCCGCTGAGGCGCACATCAGCAAAGGTGGCTTGACTTACACCTTCGCGACCAAGGAAGCGCTATTGTCGGCTATACTCGATCGGGATGTCACCCGCTTCCGTAACCGGCTTGAAGCATTTGGAGCGACCCACTCTGACGCGACTTACCCGGAGCTGCGAGCACTTCTGGAAGGTTGCCAGGATGTACATGGGCCCGCCGAAAGATTCGTCGGCCCCGTGTTGGCTGCACTTATGCACGCACCCGGCTCGCTGAAGTCGACGCGTGCCTATTTCCAGTGGATGTTGTCGAAATTACCGCCCGGTACGGCTCAGGATCGCCGGGCTCGGCTGGTCTTCTTTGCACTGCTGGGTTTGGTTCTTATTCAGGGGTTTGGACTTTTGTCGCTAACGGCGACCAAACGCAGAGCCATGGTCAAAGACTTCATCAACTTTTTGAATGCCCACCGGTGTTGATCTCGTTTTGCCTGTCGGCGCTGAGTTCGGCCCTCACGGGTTCGGGCTGAGCGCATCCATCTCCGGTCACGATGCTCCGCACCAAGTTCAGCACGGCTTTGCGGATATCTGGGTCCTTGATCGAAACAAAGCACTTCAGGAGATCGGTGCCGTTCCCGTCGGTCAGCAATGCCATGTAGTTGGCCGCTTCGCCATTGCCACCCGGCGTGTTGGTCGGCCCGGCGGAGCGCAATTCTGCCTCCTGATAGAAATAGTCGATCGGGACATTGAGTTTGCGCGCTATCGCATAAAGGCGCGTCGCGCTGATGCGATTCATGCCTTTCTCGTACTTCTGCAACTGCTGGTATGTAACGCCGACGCTGGCAGCGAGCGAATTAGCATCGACATCCATCGTACGGCGCCACAATCGCAATCGGCCCCCAATGTACTGATCCATCTCGCAAGGTTTCTTCGAGGTGTTGTGGTCCGAGGGTTTGCTTGGCGAACTCATACGACCAATCCTGGAATGAACGCAAAGCGCCTGCTTACGGCGCAAAAATGCCGGATGCGACAATTGCAGGGACTATTGCAGGTGGACGAAACAAGACGATAGATACGGCCTTTCCTGTATTTACAGAATCAGTTAACCAAATTCCGATGCACTCCTCTAGAAGGCACATTTCTGTAACCGCAATCATTAGAGGCTGCCAAACATCGCAAAGCAGTGGGTCCTAGACGCACTGCGCAAACGCGTTGTAGCCATATAGATATTGGACAACTATTCACGCACATAACTGCGATTGCGGCGTGTTGCAGTGCACTGCGCCGCGTTCGGCGCGAAGATAGCCCGTGACAATCTGCCTGCACGTTGTGTGAGAGCGCGCGAGATGCGGTATCGCGCTGCTATAGACGGCTTAGTTAGCGGTTGAAGTCTGCTGTTTACGTTACTCGTGAGCGAAACGAGCCTTGGAGCCCGTTTCGAAAGGGGGCGAAATGGCGAAGCAGGCACGGCCGACGGTTGTCGAAATAGCGGGCCCGGCGGATGTCCGGACTATCACGGAATGCCACGGCAGGTTGCTGGCGGCGATGAAGCGTAGCAAGGCCGTTCAAGTCGACCTTGTGGAGCTTGCGGAAGCTGATCTCACCCTTGTGCAACTTATCGAAGCGGCGCGCCGGTTTGCAGCCAGTGCGGGCTTGACGATCAAGTTATCGGCGCCTGCTGGCACCGATCTCTGCGAAATCTTGCGGCGTGGCGGCTTCCTCAAAACCGCCGACAGCCGTGGTTTTTGGCTGCATGAAGCGGGAGCAAACTGATGGCAGCGATCCTCGCCGTTGACGACTCAGCGTCCATCCGCCAGGCGGTCAAGATCGCGCTCGGGTGCGCCGGACATGCGGTCTCCGAGGCGGTACATGGACTCGACGGGCTTTCCAAGGCCGCCGGCACCACATTCGACCTCGTCATCACCGATCTCAACATGCCCGAAATGGACGGGCTGACGATGATTCGGGAGCTGCGCAAGAAGCCCGCTTATGCCGGGGTTCCGATCCTGTTTCTCACCACCGAAAGCGACGCCTCCATAAAGAGCCAAGCCAAGGCGGCAGGTGCCACCGGCTGGATCACCAAGCCTTTCGCCTCCGATCAACTCGCCAGAATCGTCGACAAGGTCCTCGCCAAATGAGCCAAACCGATCCTTCAGAAGTCTTCCGCGTCGAATCGCAGGAATTGCTTGAGCAAATCGAGCAAGGTCTGCTCGATCTCGAGAATAACCCGTCCGACAGCGAACTCGTTGCCCGCGTCTTTCGTGCTCTGCACACCCTGAAGGGCTCGGGTGCGATGTTCGGCTACGAGGCGCTGGCCGCCTTCACCCACCATTGCGAGACCGCGTTCGATCGCGTGCGCAAGGGGGAAGCGGCTGCAACGCCAAAACTTATAGGGGCGGTTCTTGCCGCCCTCGACCATATGCGTGCGCTCGCAGCAAAGCCGGATGCTGAGGCCGGCGATGGCGAAGCGTTGCTCACCAGCTTGCGCCAGGCGATGGAAGCAGAAAGCGAGTTCACTTCCCCGACCCCGCCCGCTTCCAAAACCTGGCGCATCCGCTTCAACTTGCCGGCCGACTGCCTGGTCAACGGCACCCGGCCGTTATCGCTGCTCGACGAGTTACGCGCCCTCGGCGAGGCCGAAGTTGTCGCCGTCACCGACGACATTCCGGAGCTTCCGGCCTTGGTGCCGACCGAGTGCCATCTTACTTGGCAGGTGACCCTCAAGACGGAGCAGCCTAAGTCGGCCATTGAGGACGTCTTCATCTTCGTCATCGACGGCATGACGCTCGAGATCGAAGAGGTTGGCGCCGCTCCAGAGAAAGTGGCCGCGCCACCAGTCGCTACCGCTGCTGAGCCCGGTAATGTTACCTCGCTGGCAGACCGCCGCAAGGACCGCGACGAGCATGCTCCGGAGAAATTCGAGGCCCGCCTGCCGATGGCGAGCGAGACCGTACGCGTGCCGGCCAGCCGCCTCGATGAACTTCTGGACCAAGTTGGCGAGTTGATGATCGCCCAATCGCGCCTAAAGCAAGTGTCGGCGGCGACGTCCGACATGAACCTTCGCTCGGTCGCCGAGGAAATCGAACGGCTAGCGTCCGAACTGCGCGATTCTATGATGTTCGTGCGTATGGTGCCGATCAGCCAGCTGTTTGGCCGCTTCCGCCGCTTGATCCACGATCTGGCGCGCGACACCGGCAAGCAGATCGAATTTGTCACCCAGGGCGAGACGACCGAGCTCGACAAGACGGTGATCGAACGCCTTGCCGATCCCTTGATCCACCTAATCCGCAACGCTGCCGATCACGGGCTGGAATCGCCTGCGGATCGTATCAAGGCGGGAAAAACCGAGGTCGGACACATCCATCTGGCGGCGCGCCAAGCCGGTGCCGAGGTCGTTATCTCGGTGATCGACGACGGCCACGGCATCGACCGCGAACGGGTGCGCGCCAAAGCCGAGGAAAACGGTCTTATTGCGCCGGGCGCCACACTCTCCGACAACGAGGTTTATCAACTTATCCTGCAGCCGGGATTTTCCACCGCGTCCAGCATCACCAATCTGTCGGGCCGCGGCGTCGGCATGGATGTGGTCAAGCGCACCATCGAAGGTTTGCGCGGCGCCATCGAGATATCCTCTACCGCGGGCCAAGGCTCCAAGGTCAATCTGCGCATCCCGCTGACTCTAGCCATTATCGACGGTCTGTTGGTGCGCATCGGCACCGGGCGCCACGTCATTCCACTGTCCAACGTCGAGGAATGTGTCGAGCTTTCGCGCGAACAGGATCTTCGCTCGACCGGGCGCAGCTTCATCACGTTGCGCGATTCGCTGGTGCCGTTCCTGCGTCTCAGGGAAATGTTCGCCACCGGCACCGATCCCGATCCCTACCAGAAGATCGTCGTCGTTTCGAATGGTGCCGAGCGGGTCGGACTCGTCGTCGACCAGATTCTCGGTCATCACCAGACGGTGATCAAACCGCTGTCGCCGTTCCACGCTGCCGTCGACACATTCTCTGGGGCCACCATCCTTGGTGACGGGTCCGTCGCCCTGATCCTCGATGTGATGCACCTCATCTCCGCCGGCCAGAAACAGGAGGAGCGGCTTCGCGCCGCGCGTTAACACCATGACAACCGAACAATCAGGCGGCTGGGACGATAGCGGTCACTTGCAGGTCCTCACCTTCGACATGCAAGGCGAGACCTTCGCCATCGAGGCCGGCATGGTGCGTGAGATACTCGACCGCATTCCCGAGACCGTCGTTCCCGGAGCACCGGAAATGGTCGGCGGACTGGTCAATTTTCGCGGTCGCGTCGTGCCGCTGGCCGATCTGCACAAGGCCTTCGGCTTCGATCGCACCGAAATCAGCATGGATAGCCGGATCATTGTGATCGAATTTGACATGCACGGCGAAGCTACGCTGGTCGGGCTCAAAGCCGACAAGGTGCATGAAGTGACGGTCTTGGAAAAAGCCGCCACCGAATCCGCGCCGCGCGTCGGTATGCGCTGGCGCCAGGATTTCATCCACTGCCTGGCCAAACGTTCGGGCGACTTCATCGTCGTGCCCGATCTCGAACGAATCTTCACGGTCGGCTGCGGCGCGGAAGCCACAGCTTTGAAGCAACACTGATATCAACCGCTCTCAGGAGACGGGATATGCGCTTAACGATCAAACTGAAGCTGAGCTTGGCTTTCGCGCTTACTACGATTTTGTCATTGGCATTGGCTGGTATCGCCCTCGGCGGACTGGCGTCCGTTCACACGGCGGCGGCCGATAATGCGGACATCGCTTACGGGAACGCGAGCACACTGGTTTGGGTACTTGCTGCCGTTACGGTTGTCGCGGCCGTTGTCGCGGGACTTTGGATTGCCACGTCTGTGATTGGCGGCCTGAAGAAAATCGCAACGGCTGCCGAGGCTCTGGCGAAGGGCGATCTCGACAGCGCGGCGGAACACTACGCCGACGATGAAATCAAGGCCGTGGCGGATTCGCTCAAGACCGTGAGCGCCAATCTGAAAAACACCACCGATGTTGTCACCCGCATGTCGGTTGGCGACCTCACCTGCGATCCCAAGCTTGTTTCTGATAAAGATACGCTCAACAAGGCGCTGCAACTCGTGCTGGCGGCGGAACGTCGGATTTCGGCCGGTACCGAAAGGGCGGCGCTTGGTGATCTGTCCTATGCCCCCAAGATGCGGTCCGACAACGACAAGCTGGCGGCGTCGCTGATCGCCATGATGAACCGTTTCCGGACGATCGCGACATTTATCGAACACATGGCGGTCGGCGATCTCTCGAAAGATCCCGAGGTGCTGTCGGATGTGGATACGATCGGCAAGGCACTTGCTGGCCTCGTTAACACTGAGCGGAAAATCGCGCAGGACATGCTCATGGTCGCGGCCGGTGACCTTTCGTTCGAACCAAAACCGCGCTCGGACGCGGACAATCTCGTGATCTCGATCAGAGACATGGTGCTGTCGTTGCGCGAGAGCGCCGCCGTGGCCCATGCCATCGCCATTGGCGATCTCACCAAAGACCCAGTCGTGCATTCCGAAAAGGACGAACTTGGCAAGGCTCTGACCGCGGTGGTCGCGGCCGAACGCAGGGTCGTAGACGGCATGGGCAAGATCGCTATCGGCGATTTGTCCTACGATCCCCATATGAGGTCGGACGGCGACAAGCTGGTGGTCGCGCTGACGACGATGGTCAAGACCTTGCGGGCAATTGCCGCCATGGCCGAGACGATCGCAAATGGTGATCTGACCGTCGATATCAAGCCGCAATCGGACAAGGACGAGATTGGTACCGCGCTGAGGACCATGGTTGAGCGCCTGCGCGGTGTGGTGAGCGATGCCATCGCCGCCGCCAACAATGTCTCGTCGGGCAGCCAGGAACTATCGGCCACTTCCGAACAAGTCAGCCAAGGCGCGACCGAGCAAGCCTCCGCCGCGGAAGAAGCCTCTGCTTCGATGGAGCAGATGGCGTCCAACATCAAGCAGAACGCCGACAATGCTTCGCAGACCGAGAAGATCTCCAAGCAGTCGGCCAAGGATGCGGAAGCCTCGGGGGATGCGGTCAACAAGGCGGTTCTCGCCATGCAGACCATCGCCGAGAAGATCACCATCGTGCAGGAAATCGCCCGTCAGACGGACCTTCTGGCGTTGAACGCGGCGGTGGAAGCAGCCCGCGCCGGCGAACATGGCAAGGGCTTTGCGGTGGTAGCTTCGGAAGTGCGTAAGCTTGCCGAACGCAGCCAAACGGCCGCCACGGAAATCAGTGGGCTATCGAGCGAAACGGTGAAGGCCGCCCAATCAGCCGGCGAAATGCTGGTCAAGCTGGTGCCGGATATTCGCAAGACGGCAGAACTGGTCTCCGAAATCTCCGCTGCTTGCCGCGAACAGGACATCGGCGCATCGCAGATCAACGAAGCGATCCAGCAGCTCGATAAGGTCACCCAGCAGAACGCCTCAGCGTCTGAGGAAATGTCGGCGACCAGCGAAGAGCTGGCCTCGCAAGCCGAAGAGCTGCAGACCTCGATCGCCTATTTCCGTACCGACACCACCAGCGGACAAGCGCAGGCCAAACCGGGTCGTACGCCGCAGAAAAAGCCGGTTGCGGCGGCTGTCGTAAAGCCGGTGACGAAGGCAACGGGCAAGCTTTCCGTCAAGCCGGTGGGCCGCAACGCCGTGGCCGAACAGCAGGCGCGCGTGAAGGGCTTCGCACTCGACATGGGCCACCACGACGCGGGCGACGATGGCTTCAAGGAGTACGCATAACAACCATTTTATCCGGCGAGGCCGTGTTCCGTTGAGGGCCTCCTCGTTGCCGACACATCACATCTAACGTTTCTCGGGAGGGGGACATGCGCTTTACGATCAAACTGAAACTGGGTCTGGCGTTTGGGCTTATCGCCGTAATGCTGATCGGCTCATCGTATTATGGCGTCATCAGCCTGTCGTCGCTCAATACGGCGGTCACCAATCTGATTCAGGGACCGGTGGAGCGGATGAAAGCTGCCGACAAAACCGAAATTGACGTTATAAATTTTATCCGGGCGGAAAAGAACATCGTCTTGGAGACCGATAACACCAAGCTGCAGTCGTATAATACCCAGCTCACCAAATTGCGGACGGACATTGATAGCGATCTCGAGCACGGCAATCAAATCGCGAGCGAGAAAGGCAAGCCCGTCTGGGAAAAGATGAGCAATATCTGGGAGCAGATGAAGCCGCTTGACGACAAATTGCGGGAACTTGCACTACAAAACAAGGATACTGAAGCTGCGGCCGTTTCGATGGGAGCCATGCGTAATGTCGCCAACGATATGGTTCAGTCAGCGGAGCTGATCGTCGCTATTGGCAACGCAGCGATGAAGAAGGCTCACGAGGATACGAATGCACTCTATGACGAGACACGCAACATCCTCATCGGTGTTGTCATTGCCGCGTTGTTGATTGCTGTGGCTTCTGCCGCCTGGGTGATGATCTCGGTCACTACGGGTCTCAAGAAGATCAATGTCATGGCGCAAGCCGTGGCGATTGGTGATCTCAACCAGCATATCGAAGTCAAGACCGATGATGAGATCAAGGACGTCGTCGACTCCGTCAACGTCATGACGGCCAACCTGCGAAACACGGCTGGCATGGCCGATCAAATTGCGGTGGGCGATCTGTCGGTGGAGCCCAAGCCGCTGTCAGAGAAGGATGTCCTCGGTAAGTCGCTGAAGACGATGGTCGAGAACCTGCGGGCGACGGCCGAGACCGCGAACATGGTCGCAGCGGGTGATTTGTCGGTGGAACCCAAGCCAAGTTCGCAGAAGGACGTGCTCGGCAAGGCGCTGCAGTCGATGGTTCTCAACCTGAGGGTGACCGCCGAGACAGCCGATACGGTGGCGGCAGGCGATCTATCGGTACAACCCAAGCCGCTGTCGGAGAAGGACGTGCTCGGCAAGGCACTGTTGGCGATGGTTGAGAATTTGAGGGGAACTGCCGAAATCGCCGATAAGGTCGCCGAAGGCGATTTGTCGGTTCAGCCCAAAGCGCGATCGAACAAGGACGTTCTCGCCCTATCACTGGAGCACATGGTGACGAACCTGCGTGCGGCGGCGGCTACCGCCAATCGCATCGCGGAGGGCGACCTGACCGTGGAGCCGAAGGCGGCATCGGAAAACGATGCCTTGGGCAAGGCGTTGATCACGATGGTCGAACGCCTGCGCGCCGTCGTTGGCGATGCAATTTCCGCTGCCAACAACGTCTCGTCGGGCAGCCAGGAACTGTCGTCCACCTCCGAGCAAGTCAGCCAGGGCGCCACCGAGCAGGCCTCTTCTGCAGAAGAAGCCTCTGCTTCGATGGAACAGATGGCTTCCAACATTAAGCAAAATGCCGACAACGCCTCGCAAACCGAGAAGATCTCCAAGCAGTCGGCCAAGGATGCCGAGGCCTCCGGCGAAGCGGTCAACAAGGCGGTTCTCGCCATGCAGACCATTGCCGAGAAGATCACCATCGTGCAGGAAATCGCCCGTCAGACTGATCTGCTCGCGCTCAACGCAGCGGTGGAAGCAGCGCGCGCCGGCGAACACGGCAAGGGCTTTGCGGTGGTGGCTTCGGAAGTGCGTAAGCTTGCCGAACGCAGCCAGACGGCCGCCACGGAAATCAGTGGGCTATCGAGCGAAACGGTGAAAGCCGCCCAGTCGGCCGGTGAAATGCTGGGTAAGCTGGTTCCTGACATCCACAAGACCGCGGAACTGGTCTCCGAAATCTCTGCCGCCTGTCGTGAGCAGGATATCGGCGCCAGTCAGATCAACGAAGCCATTCAACAACTCGACAAAGTCACCCAGCAGAACGCTTCGGCGTCCGAGGAAATGTCAGCGACGAGCGAAGAGCTGGCCTCGCAAGCCGAAGAGCTGCAGACCTCGATCGCCTATTTCCGCACCGACTCCACCAGCGGACAAGCGCAGGCAAAACCGGGCCGTGCGTCACAGAAGACCCCCGCGTCGTCTGTTCCGACAGGCAAGCCCGCTATCAAGAGTGCGTCGAAAGCTGCCGGCAAGATGGCTCGTTCCGGGTCTGGTTCGGTAGCTGAGCAACAGGCCCGCGTGAAGGGCTTCGCGCTCAACATGGGCCACCACGACACGGACGACGATGGCTTCAAGGAATACGCGTAGCAGCGACTAAGTCCGGCGAGGCCGCGTCCCGTTCAGGGCTATCGCCTCGCCGCCACATCAAATCTGACGTTTCTCCGGAGAGGGACAATGCGCTTCACCATCAAACTAAAACTGGGTCTGGCATTTTCGATTTTGAGTATCTTGTTGATTGCCGCGTCGTATCTCGGCATTTCCCATTTGGCATCGCTAAATGACACCATGGTGTCTGTTGTCACTGGGCCGGTCGACCGGATGTATACGGCCGAGGAAATCCAGGTCAATTTGCTGGATGTCGCGCGCACAGAAAAGAACCTCATCATGGAAAGAGATCCGCAGCAGATGCGCGGATATGACGACAAACTCAACCTGCTCCGCACCAAGATGGACACCGACATCGATCACGGCCACACCATCTCCAGCGAGAAGGGCAAGCCTTTCTATGAGGCGATGCGCGCGCAGTGGGATCAGATGAAGCTACTCGACACAAAGCTTCGCGAACTCGCTCTTGCCAACAAGGATGATGAGGCAACGGCAGTCTCGTTCGGGGCGTTGCGCACAGTCAATACCGCCATACAAAAGACGACCGATGAACTGGTCGATTTGACCAAAACGCAGATGAAAACGGCCACGGAAGGTGCCGAAGAGGCCTATCAGCAGTCGCGCGCGCTTCTGATCGGCTTGGTCATTGGTGCCGTTCTGCTGGCCGCTGGTTGCGCGGCCTGGGTGATGATCTCGATCAGCGCTGGTCTCAAGAAGATCAATGTCATGGCGCAAGCCGTTGCGATCGGCGATCTCGACCAGCACATCGAAGTCAAGACCAACGACGAGATCAGGGATGTGGTCGATTCCGTCAACGTTATGACTGCCAACCTGCGCAACACCGCCGGCATAGCCGATCAGATCGCTGCCGGTGACCTCATGGTGCAGCCCAAGCCGCTGTCCGACAAGGACAAGCTGGGCCAGGCGCTGGCGAGCATGGTCGAGCGTCTGCGCGGCGTGGTCGGCGATGCGATCGCCGCCGCCAACAATGTTTCGTCGGGCAGCCAGGAACTTTCGGCCACGGCCGAACAAATGAGCCAAGGTGCCACCGAGCAAGCCTCGGCCGCCGAAGAAGCTTCCGCATCGATGGAAGAAATGGCCTCCAACATCAAGCAGAACGCTGACAATGCCTCGCAGACCGAGAAGATCTCCAAGCAGTCGGCCAAGGATGCGGAAGCCTCCGGTGATGCGGTCAACAAGGCGGTTCTTGCCATGCAGACCATTGCCGAGAAGATCACCATTGTGCAGGAAATCGCCCGTCAGACAGACCTTCTAGCGCTCAACGCGGCGGTGGAAGCAGCGCGAGCCGGCGAGCACGGCAAGGGTTTTGCGGTTGTGGCTTCGGAAGTACGCAAACTCGCCGAACGCAGCCAGACCGCTGCAACCGAGATCAGCGGCTTGTCGGGCGAAACAGTGAAAGCCGCCAAGGATGCCGGCGATATGCTGGCCAAGCTGGTACCTGACATTCACAAGACCGCCGAATTGGTCTCGGAAATCTCCGCCGCCTGCCGGGAGCAGGACATCGGCGCGTCGCAGATCAACGAAGCGATCCAACAACTCGACAAGGTGACCCAGCAGAACGCCTCGGCGTCCGAGGAAATGTCGGCGACGAGCGAAGAACTGGCCTCGCAGTCTGAAGAGTTGCAGACCTCCATCGCGTATTTCCGCACCGACTCCACTGGTGGTCAAACGCAGGCGAAGCCGGTTCACGCACCTCAGAAGAAACCGGGTTCGTCCGTCGCACAACATATGAGCACCAAGCCCGCCGCCAAGCTCGGCGCGAAAACGGCCGGTAAGGCTCGCGCGACCAATACGGTGGCTGAGCAGCAGGCGCGCATCAAGGGGTTTGCGCTCGATTTGGGCCACAAGGATGCGGATGACGATGGCTTCAAGGAGTATGCGTGACATGTCAGCGACGTCGGACGAAATCCAGTACGTCACGTTGTGTCTCGGGGCGGAAGTATTTGCGGTGCCGGTCGCGCTGGTGCGCGAAATCCTGGACTACCGTGCCTCCTTCCGCATCCCGGAAGGGCCGGATTATCTCCTCGGCCTGATCGACGTGCGCGGCCGCGGAACACCGGTAATCGATCTTCGCTTGAAGCTCGGCCTGAGCAAAACGGTGCCGGGCCCAGCGACCCGCATCATGGTGCTCGACGTGCCGCTCAACGACCGCGTCCTGGCGCTTGGCCTCGTTGCCGACAAGGTACTTGAGGTGGCGAATTTGCACACCGCCGAGATCGAGGCAGCGCCCGATGTCGGCGTTGCCTGGCGGTCCGACTACATCGCAGGGGTTGTGCGCCGGGAAACGGGATTTGTGGTTCTCTTTGATCTGCCGAAGTTGCTGACGGCGGACCTCGCACTCATCGGATCTACGGCAGCAAAAGCGGCATAGGACCGCGTGGAAAATGGTTGGGATACAAACGGCGTTGGCGCCGCGTCCGGCGCCAACCGGTGCAAACGAGCCGCTCAGTGACAGAAATTTCTGGCGTCTGTGCGATCTCGTCTATCAGACCTGCGGCATCAAACTGACAGCCAAAAAAAGAAGCATGATCGACGGTCGCCTGCGCCGGCGCATGCGCAGCTTGGACATCGCCAACATCAACGACTATTGCAGGCTTTTGTTCGATGGTAACCCGTCCGCCGACCTCGAACTCGTCTATTTTGTCGATGCGGTCACGACCAACAAGACTGATTTCTTCCGCGAGCCGGCGCACTTCGTCTTTCTACAGAATTGCGTCTTACCGGGCTGGCGCGAAGAAGGCCGTCGCCGCGCCAAAGTCTGGAGTGCCGCCTCTTCGACGGGAGCTGAAGCTTATACCATCGCCATGGTGATCGACGACTATTTTCATGATCGCGGCGGATTCGACTACTCGATCCTCGCGACCGATATCTGCACGGATGTTCTGGAAAATGGTAAGGTCGCGCTCTATCCTGACCACATGCTGGAACCGATCCCGGAGGAGTTCCGCCGGCGCTATGTGCTGATTCCGCGCGATCCTGCGCGCCATGAGTTCCGCATTGCTGGCGCCTTGCGGTCCAAGGTGAATTTCCAGCGGCTGAACCTGATGGATGACCGCTACACCTTTGACCGGAACTTCGATCTTCTTTTCCTTCGCAATGTGCTGATCTATTTCGACCGTCCAACACAAGAGGCCGTCTTGACCAAACTCTGCGAACACCTACGCCCCGGCGGCTACCTTTTTCTCGGTCATTCCGAGTCTCTGGTGGGCGCCAAATTTCCGCTCGACATGGTCGCCAACACGATCTTCTGCCGGCGGTGATCTATGGTGATGCGAGGTAAGAAGGTCAAAGTTCTGATCGTGGACGATTCCGCCAGCGTGCGACAGACATTGTCGGCCATTCTGGAGAGCGACCCGGAGATTGAGGTCATCGGTGTCGCTTCGGATCCATTCGTGGCCGCGCGCAGGCTGGCCGAAGCCATGCCCGACGTCATCACGCTCGATGTCGAGATGCCGCGCATGGACGGGATCACCTTCCTCAAAAAGCTGATGAGCCAGCGCCCTATTCCCGTGGTGATGTGCTCCTCGCTGGTTGAGGCCGGGTCCCAGACCTTGCAGCAGGCGCTAGAAGCCGGTGCGGTCGACATCATCTTGAAGCCGAGTGTCGGTGTTGCCGAGCACTTGGCGGAAGCCAAGATTCATATCTGCGATGCGGTGAAGGCCGCAGCAAAGGCCCGCCTTGGCGCCAACCGCGGTCGCGTCGTTGTAGTCTCCCATCAGCCGGAAAAGAAACTCTCCGCCGACGTCATGCTGCCGCCGCCACCCTCGCGCGCTATGGCCAAAACGACCGAAACCGTGGTCTGCATCGGTGCATCGACCGGTGGAACGGAATCCCTGCGCGAGGTGTTGCAAGCGCTGCCCGCCGATCCGCCGGGCATCGTGATCGTTCAGCACATGCCGGAAAAGTTTACGACCTCGTTCGCTGCGCGGCTGAACAGCTTATGTGCGATGGAGGTGAAGGAAGCCGAAGATGGCGATGCGGTGTTGCGCGGCCGCGTGCTGATTGCACCGGGCAATCGCCACACCGTTCTGGAACGTAGCGGCGCGCGCTATCACGTATCGGTCAAGGACGGGCCGCTCGTTTCGCGCCATCGCCCATCGGTTGATGTCCTGTTTCGTTCGGCGGCAGCCGCCGCCGGTTCTAACGCCATCGGCGTGATCATGACGGGCATGGGTGACGATGGGGCACACGGAATGCAGGAAATGAAGCAGGCCGGCGCCTTCACCATCGCCCAGGACGAAGCGACGTCCATCGTCTTCGGCATGCCGAAAGAGGCGATCGCCCGTGGCTGCGTTGATCGCGTCCTGCCGCTGCAATCCATCGCGTCGGGAATCCTGCACGCGGCGGCGCGCCGGTCTTAAGCCCTTAAAACAGAACCGCGCCCGGATCGTCGGCCCGCGCCATCCGGCCCGTGGGGCTGCGGTCGATCGCCATGGTTGATAGAAAAGCCTGATGGAGCGCGCGTTCTGGTGCCATCGTGTAGGTCTCGGAAAAGCTCATCAGGGTTTGGATGAGTTCTTCGGGAAGACTGTCGCCCGCTGTATAGGCCCCGTCGGCCAAGCGTGTGGCTTCGGTTGTCGCAAATGACAGGATGTCGCCGATTTCCCGGCGCAGGCACAGCCGCGTGCTTGACAAGCTCAAGATGTGAACCACGGCATCGCCCTGAGCGGCAACTTCGGCGAGATCGTTCTCTGTGATGTCGCGGGCTTCGCAGATCCGCCGGGCGGCAATGGTCAACGCCGCAGCGGCGGATGCGGACTTGCTGTCTTGCGTACACCGATCACCGCCAGTTTCGATGACGGCGCTGGCCAGTTGCAGCAGCTTGTCGAGCGTCGCGAGCCCGACATTTGCGGCTTCTTCCAGCAAGCGGCCATTCTCGCGGATTTCACTGGCGACGCTGGCGAGCGGCGGATTGCTGGCGCCGTCGTCTGCCGGTTCGAATGCCATGGCCCCCATCTGGTTGCGAAGCGCCTGGATGTGATCGATGTGTTGCCCTAACCGGTGCGCTGTCGCGATGGTCGTTCGGCCGGTTTCCATCGCCGACCGGTCGGCAGCCTCGATGGTGGTGACGAGCTTCAAGGCGGCGTCGATCCGCGCCGCAAGGACGTGTAGGAAGCCGTTGTTTCTGCCGCCGTCGCGGTCGAAGGCGATGTCGTGTAGTTTCAGAAGCACTTTGGCATCGGCCGCCATTTTGTGCATGTTCTTTTCGATTTCGGCGATTTCCCGGTCGAAATTTGCCTTGATCTCGGCGAGTTGCTTGGCGATCAATGCATGGCATGTGGCCCGGTAGCGGCGACGGATTTGTGGCGCCGCAAAGGCGGCATCGGCTTCTGCCTGGATCAAGCAGACCAGGATGTGTTCGATACGCTGGCGAGTGATGTCACCGAATTGCAGTGCTGCCAGGATCCGTACAACGCGCTTCTGGATGTCGCGAGCTATGCCCGAGACCTGCTCCGCCATCGTGGTGACGGCCGTGTAATGCCTACTGACGATGCGTGCCGCCGCCGCGAGGTCTTCCGGGACTGCGGGCACCAACGATGTTATTTGGTGCCCCAGGATTTCTCCCTGTGTTGTCGCAGATTCGAGGTCGCGCTGGAGCGCGGTTAGTTCGTCGTCGAGGGTCGCGATTTCGGCACTGCCGCCGGTAACGCAAATGGCGATGTTGTCCGCCAGCCCGGCCAACCCTTCGCCCATTGCCGCGCCGGCCATTAGCTTGGCGTTGCGGGAGAAGGCCCCCATGAACGCCAGGTGGCAGCGCATCGCCGATACATGCCGGCCGAGCTTGGCACGCGAACGCGCCAATTCTGCGATCTGTTCGAGATGGTGGGCATGGTACGCAGGCAGAGTGCAGAGCTTGGCGGCGGCCACGGTGAGATCGGCCCTTGTCGCGGCCACGATCTTGGTATCGAACGTCTTGGCAAACCGGTCTAAGGACTCGATCAGATCGTCGATGCCGCCAAGCGACTTGAGCAGGATTTCGCCCGCCGCCACGAATTTGTCTTCGATGACGCGCCGGATCTGTTCCAGCCGATGGATGATTCCATCATCAGCTTCAGGTCCACATTCCAGCACAAAAGTCGAACGCTGCATTTCTAGTTTCCGTTCTCCTACAACTTACCGGACAGCAACAAAGCGGCCGTAAAGACCTCTTCGGTTCGTCACACCGCAGATAAGAAAGGCAAAACGGGGCTAATGCCGTCTGTTTGTGGCGAAACCAGCGATATCGCTGATCCTCCGGCCGCAACTGGGAACACAACCAATGCGAGCGTTGCGTCAAATCAGCGGTTCAAGAGACGGTCCCAGTCGAAGGCCGGTTTCACGATCCCGTCGCTATCGTCGTGACGTGGTTTCCAGCCCAATGTGTTCTGTGTCTTCCGGGAATCGAGTGGGCGCTTCTGAAACCTCATAACGGGGGCAGCATGCACGAGAGGACTTTGAGGCGAAGATATTCCTCGTCGCGCAATCCATAGGCTCGTCGTTGGAAGACGCGAATTTTGTTGTTGAGGCCTTCGACGAAGCCGAGCGAGACTTTGTTTTCTGGGTTGCAGTAGGCGGCGATGCCGTCCCAGTGGCGATCGATCATGGCGGCGAAGCGCTCGTAGGGTTCGAGGCGCTGCCATTTGAGGCTGGCGCGCCAGTTGTCGAAGAAGCGCCGCGCCCAACCCTCGCGCCCGTAATCCCAGAGCTGTCTGAAAGACTCCTTCAAGATGTAGGCGGTGTTCAACCGCTTGTTGGCGCCGAGCAGGAGCTTGAGCGAGTGCTTGCCCTCCAGGGTGAGATTGTCGTGGCGCGACAGTAGCGTGTATTTCTGGCCCTTGATGAAGCGCCGCTCTTTACCGCCGAGGCGGGCGTACTCGGCCTTGCGGACCTTGTCGAGCGCTTCGCCGAGATGGCGCAGGATGTGGAACTTGTCGAACAGGATCGCGGCTTGCGGCGCTTTTTCCTGGGCGACGTTGCGGAACGGCTTCCACATGTCCATCACGGCGAGCTTGATTTGGCGGCTTTTTCTGAGCCCCAGCCAGGCATAGAACTCTTCCATGCTGGCCTCGGAACGATCCGCGCCGCCAAACCACACCGGCCGCTTGCGAACCAAATCGCTGACCACGATGCGATACGTGTGGCCCTTGCGGACCGAGATTTCGTCGATGCCGATCGCCTTGGGGCCCGGCGTGCCGGCGCGCGCGATCTGGGCTCGCATGTACTGCATCTCCAGCGTCTTGACCGTATCCCAGTCGAGCTTCTGTTCCTTGGCGACATCACGGATCGAGGCCTGCGCACAGCGCCGCCCGACATAGAAGGCAAAGCGCTTGGTGAAGTGCGGATTATCCGCCAGAAAATCCAGCCGTTCGCGCTTCACGGTGCCGCAATGCCGGCAGGCGACGCGCCGAACTTCGAGTTCCAGGATGATTCTGTATCCGGCACACGGCAGGTCGCGAACCTGGCGCACCCGCCGGTTGAGCTGGCCCCAGAAAACGAGACCGTAGCTTAAGTGGAGTTTTGCTCCTTAAGGTAGGGAAAAGGGGCCGAAAATGTCGAGGACGAGAAGGAAGCACGACGCGAAATTCAAGGCGCGGGTAGCGCTGGCGGCGTTGAAGGAAGAAGGCACGGTTGCCCAACTGGCGAGCCGTTTTGAGGTTCACCCGAACCAGATTTATGCCTGGAAGAAAGAGCTGCTGGACGCGGCGGTGAGCATCTTTGAAACCGGCAAACAAGCCAAGACGGAAGAAGAGCGGATCGCCAAGCTGCACGAGACGATCGGGCAACTGATTGTGGAACGCAATTTTTTATCGGATGTGCACAGGAAATAAGCCGGTCTGAGCGTCTCGAAAAGGTTGATCGCAGCTGCGAAGGACTGCCGGTTACGCGGCAATGTGCGTTACTGCGCTTGCCGCGCTCGGCGGCGTACTGCAAGGGCGCGTCCGTGAAGAAGGCCGATCTCGATCGGATGCGGCTGATCGACAAGCTGCATCTGGAAAAGCCCTTCTTCGGGGCACAAAGTAGAACGCAAGCGCGTCACGCGTCTGATGCGGCTGATGGGCATCGAAGCGATCTATCGCAAACCGACGTAGAAGATCTCGACCGTGCGATGGGTGAGGCGCACATCGACCCGGCGGCCGATCAGCCGGTGGGGCACCGAGTAAAAGGTCTTGTCGACTTCCACGTGATAATCGGGATGGACCTTGGCGGTTTTCCATTCGGCGTATTCGAAGGGCGTGGACGGCAGCGGCGCGAGCGCGGCGCGTTCGATCTCCTCGAACAACTGGCGGCGTGACTTGCCGACATGACGCATCACCCGATTGTTCAAGTCCTCCAAGAGGATGGCGATCGCCGTATTGAGTTCGCCGAGGCCGAAGAAGCGCCGGTTCCTCAGCCGCGCCAAAATCCAGCGCTCGACGATCAGCACCGTGCCCTCGACCTTGCCCTTGTCGCGCGGCTTGCGGCTGCGGGTCGGCAAAATCGTGGTGTCGTAATGCTCGGCCATGGCGGCAAAGGTCTGGTTGAGCGTCGGCTCGAACCACAGCGCCTTGACCACCCCGGCCTTCAGGTTGTCGCAGACGATGGCCTTGGGCACCCCGCCGAAGTAGCTCAAGGCGCAGGTCTGCCCTTCGATCCAGTCCGGCAGTTTCTGGCTGAAGCTGGCCATGGCGTAGGTCAGCGACGAGGCCACCAGCACGGCGACAAATATCTGCGCCTGGCGGACTTCACCCGTTCCGGGGTCGATCACCTCCGCCGTCTGACCGGCGTAATCGGTCTGCATTGCGGCGCCCGCCGCATGGTGATGGCGGAAGGTGGGGTGGGCACGGCGCTTGAAGGCGTCGTATGTCTCGCAGAACCACGTGTAGCCGTAGCCGTCCGGATGGGTCGCCCGGTATTCCTGCCAGAGCAGCGTCAGCGTCACGCCCGGGGGTTTCAACTCCTGCGCCACCACCGGCCAGTCCGGCTCAGCCAAATCCTGCGGTGGTCGCCCGACCCGGCCGAACAGCACCCGCTCCAAAGCCGCGTCGTTGTCGTATTCTGGCGGCAGCGGCCAAGTGAGCCAGGCCTCCCGAACCCGCAATTGGTAAGTCGCGACCGAGGTCTTGCTGAGCCCAAGTCGTTCTGAGATCGCCCGGACCGACAATCCCTCCTGCGTCAGCCGCAGGATCAACCGAATGTCCTTCACCGTCGTCCGTTTCGTGTGCTTCCGCCGTGGCATGTCCCCTCCAATCTGAAGAGAGAACACTGCCAGAACGGCGCCCTCGAAAAACGGCCCGCCAGACTGTCCGGGATTTAGCGAAATTCCTGTCCCGGAATTACTGAAATCGCTGTCCGCGAATTAGCGAAACACGCAGCGGCGGCGAATATCATCCAGTCCGCGGTAAACAGTCCGTCGCGCAAGGCCGGTTACGCGAACCACGCAACTGACGCCGCCCCGCCCCAGAGCCTTCGCTTCCGTGGCTGCCCAGCGTCGCCGGCTCTGCTCATTCAGAACCGGCTCTATCTCTTTCCATCGCTGGCGAAGACATTGCACTTGCGCGGCTGCAATCATCCCGCGATTCTATATCCATCGATTCGTTCAGGAGAATCCCCCCGCCTCAATATCTTGGCTCACTGTGCTGAAATCGACTCACTTATTTCCTTACAGCGCCTTACTCGGGTCACACAGTGGAAGAGTTGCTCTTATGGACGGAGTTTGACGGCTCCAGCGGCGCAGGCCTAGTCAAGATTATGGTTGAATTATCGAGCAACACTTGATATAAAATAACAAGATTAGGTGGAACGCATGAGACGGGGAATCATTCTTGCCGGAGGGTCTGGAACCCGCCTTTATCCGGTGTCGAAGGTCATCAGCAAGCAGCTGATGCCTGTCTATGACAAACCAATGATCTATTACCCGCTGTCGGTCCTGATGCTTGCCGGGATTCGCGAGATTTTGATTATCACGACGCCACGTGATCGTCATGCATTTGAAGAACTCTTGGGAGATGGCAGCGACCTGGGGCTTGATCTTCAGTATGCGGTTCAACCCAACCCCGGTGGTTTGGCGCAGGCATTTCATATCGCCAAAGATTTCGTCAGTGGGCGGCCCTCGGCCTTGATCCTTGGCGACAACATCTTTTATGGCAATAGCCTTATCGAGCTACTTGGTAAGGCCAATGCGCGCACCGAAGGCGCCACCATCTTTGGCTATTATGTTTCCAACGCGCAATCCTACGGCGTGGTGTCGTTTGATGCTGCTGGCCGCGCCCAAACGATCGAGGAAAAGCCAGAGGTACCCAAGTCCAATTATGCCGTAACGGGCCTGTACTTCTACGATGAAAGAGTGGTGGAGTTCGCCCATGCCATACGCCCTTCGCCGCGAGGGGAGCTGGAAATCACTGACGTCAACCGGTGTTATCTTGAGGTAAATTTGCTCAATGTAGAAATTATGAATCGCGGGTTTGCTTGGCTTGATACTGGTACGCACGCCTCTCTCGTCGATGCTGCCGTCTTCATAAAGCTGATGGAGGACCGGCAAGGTCTCAAAGTTTGCTGCCCGGAAGAGATCGCGTGGCGGATGGGGTTCATTAGCGCCGATCAACTTGAACGTCTGGCTGGTCCGCTACGCAAGAGTGGATATGGCGAGTATTTGTTGCGCGTTCTAGCGCAAGGAGTTGCGCGTGAAAATTCTTGAAACGGCGCTGCCTGACGTCAAGCTGCTGGAACCGCACGTGTTCGGCGATGACCGCGGCTTCTTTCTGGAAAGCTGGAACGCCCGAACATTTGCGGCGGCCGGCATCGAAGCAAATTTCGTTCAGGACAATCACAGCCGCTCGGCAAAAGGGGTGCTGCGCGGCTTACACTATCAGATCAATTCGCCGCAGGGAAAGTTGGTCCGGGTCGTTTCCGGTGCTGTGTACGACGTGGCTGTCGACATCAGGCGCTCATCGCCCACATTTGGACGCTGGGCATACTGTGAGTTGTCCGCTGAGAATAAACTGCAGTGCTGGGTTCCTGCTGGGTTCGCCCATGGCTTCTTGAGCATCCAGGACGGCACCGAACTGATTTACAAATGCACCGATTTCTATGCGCCTGACGCGGAGCGTTCGCTGCGTTGGAACGATCCGGATATCGCCATCACCTGGCCGCTAAAGGGCATTGACGCCCCCATTCTCTCCGCAAAAGACGCCGTGGGGCAGTTGCTTTCCGAGGCCGAGGTCTTTCCGTGAAGGCGCTGGTCATCGGCGCACAGGGCCAGCTGGGTCGTGCATTGCAGGCAACGGCGCCGATGGATGCCGAAACTATTGCGCCCGCGGAATCGGCGTGCAATTTGACAAATGGCGCGCATATAGAGCGTTGGCTTGCAGAGGTCCGTCCCGATGTGCTTTTCAATGCTGCGGCCTACACTGCTGTTGACGCCGCCGAAAGCGATGTTGCGACAGCCGAACTGGTAAACTCTGTCAGTGTCGGTCGGCTCGCGGAGAGCGCAAGACTCCATGGCGCGCGTCTCGTTCATGTCTCGACAGATTTCGTATTTGATGGCGAAACGAACAGTCCGTACGCTCCCGATGACAAGCCTAATCCGCTGAGCGTCTATGGCCGCACGAAGCGCGAAGGCGAGCTCGCGGCTCTGCACGCGAGCAGCGAGACATTGATCGTCCGCACAGCGTGGGTTTATGCCGAACAGGGCAAGAACTTCGTGCAGACAATGCTGCGACTGATGCGCGAGCGCGATGAAGTCAAGGTGGTCTCTGACCAGATCGGTACGCCGACCTACGCCCGTAACCTCGCGCTCGCCTTGTGGTCCCTGGCGGGGCAATCCGCAACAGGCGTTTATCACTTTACGGATGCAGGGGTGGCGAGCTGGTACGATTTTGCCCAGGCTATCCAGGAAGAGGCCTTGGCCGTTGGGCTTTTGCAGCGGGCTTGCGCTATTGTCCCAATCGCGACAAAGGATTTTCCCACACCTGCCATACGGCCGCGTTTCAGTGTGCTTGACAAATCGAAGGCCTGGGCTACGCTTGGCTGCCCCGGCCCCCATTGGCGCCAAGCGCTTCGTGCAATGCTGGGACGAATGACTCCAAATGGCTAATCTGCTTGTCACCGGCGGCGCCGGATTTATCGGTGTCAATTTCGTGCGCTATTGGCGGCGCTCCTTTCCACAAGACGCCGTCGTCGTGCTCGATGCACTGACCTATGCAGGCAACGCGGCAAGCCTTGACGGCGTAACGGAAATTCATTTCGAGAAAGGCGACATCCGCGATTACGATCTGGTCGTGCGGTTGCTCGACGAGCGTGCGATCGATACGGTCGTGCATTTTGCCGCCGAAAGCCATGTCGATCGGTCGATCCGCGGCCCCGACGCCTTCATCGATACCAATGTGGTCGGCACCCATGTCCTGCTTAAAGCGGCCAAGGCCGTGTGGCTCGACCGGGGAACCGGCCGTCCCCACCGTTTCCACCACGTTTCTACGGACGAAGTCTTCGGTTCGTTAGCAAGCGACGATCCCGCCTTTTCGGAAACCACACGCTATCAACCCAATTCGCCTTATTCGGCATCCAAGGCCGCCTCGGACCACCTCGTCCACGCTTATCATCACACTTACGGTTTGCAGGTTACGACGAGTAATTGTTCGAACAATTATGGGCCTTACCAATTTCCCGAAAAGCTCATTCCGCTCTTTATCATTAACGCGCTATTGGGCAAGCCTTTGCCGATCTATGGCGACGGCGGCAATGTGCGCGACTGGCTCCATGTTGAGGATCATTGCCGTGGCATCGAGCGGATACTGCATGTCGGTCGTGTTGGGGAATGTTACAATATCGGTGGTGGCGAAGAACTACCGAACCTTGCGGTCATCGATCGGATTTGCACAACCCTGGACGACATTTTCGCGGTGCGGCCAGACCTGGCAAAGCAATTTCCCAGCGCACCGGCCGCAACCGGCAAACCCAGCGCGGGCCTGAAGAGTTATGTCGCGGACCGCAAAGGCCATGACCGTCGCTATGCCATCGACCACGCAAAGATCCAGCGCGAATTGGGTTATGAGCCCCTGCATGATTTCAGCCGCGGGCTGCACGAAACCGTGCAGTGGTACCTCGACCACGAGCCGTGGTGGCGATCCGTAATGGACGGCAGCTATCGCGATTGGCTCCGCCAAGAATTATGCTTTTTAGCAGAGCACAAGCCATGCCCTCAAGAATCAAACGACCATCACTTGCGCGGCTTAGCAGACGATCAACCGCGTGGGCGTGCTCGCGTTTGCCGCCGCCCCCAAGAAGGCGCAAGCAATCCCCGGCGCTATCCGACGGGCGGTATCGGTTACCGACCAGCCGTTTGGGGCACTCTGTGACGGCAAGACGGATGATACTGTGGCTATTCCATCGGCCATCGACCACAACAAGGGCGGATTTTTCCTTCGGGACCATTGTGGAGTTGACGTCAATGCGCGAATCTGTACTTGGGAGGTTAAACCGTCTGCAATCAAGGCGGCATCCGCATCAAAATGAGCATGAACATGAATGATTCCGCGGACAAGTCGACGCTGCTCGGCTACGATGTCGATCTCGGAAAACTTTTTCAGATATTGCTTGAACGCAAAAGGCTGATCCTCGCGTCGATCCTCGGCGCGGTCTTGCTGGCCATTGTGTATCTACATATTGCTACTTATTCCTACACTGCGACCTTGATGGTCAGCCCCGTTATTTCGTCGTCTGATTCTATGTCAAGCAAGCTTGGCGGCCTATCGAGTTTGGCTTCGCTTGCCGGCACCAAATTGCCGACTGACTCCGGGACGCAAACCTTTATGCTCTATCAACAGGGGCTGTACTCGCGTGACGTCGCCGATGAAATGGCGAGGAACCCGCAAATCATGCACATCGTTTTTCGCAATCAGTGGGACGCTGACAGAAAGCAATGGATTGGACCATCGCGTGTGGTTTCCTTTCTGGTCGGGCTTGTGAAAGACGTTATCGGCATTCCTATTCGGCCTTGGCAGCCGCCTAGTGGGGCGCTGCTGCAAGAATACATCGTCAAAAATGTGACTGTCGACTCTGACGCTGATAAACCCATCGTCACGATAACCTATCGCGACCAGGATCCGCAGTTCGCGGTTGCCTTTCTCAGAGAGCTTGACCGCGCCGTCGACCACAAATTGCGCGGCATCGCCATCGTTCGGGCAAATCAATATGTCGGTTATCTTACCAGCCAATTGGAAAAAGTGACCCAAGCGGATATCCGTCTGGCCCTAATGTCGACGCTGGCCGATCAGGAAAAAACCCAAATGATGGCAAGCGCGACTGCTCCTTACGCGGCGCAACCATTCGATCTGCCGAGCGCCTCGCGCAAGCCGACTAATCCCAAGCCGTTCCTGGTTTTGGCTGGCGCACTCTTCGCGGGTGGATTGCTTGGCGTACTCAGTGCACTGTGTTTACCGCCGCTATCATGGGCACCGAAGCGGCTCAAGGTACAGTTTTGGAAACGAGGTCTAGATAGCGATCAATAACGAACTTTTCGTCGAATTCCGCTTCCATCTTGGCGCGCCCACGTTGGCCCATTTCCAGGCGTTCAGCGGGTGGCAGGGCGATGAATTTCTCCAGCGATGCAACGAGGCTGTCGGTGTCCTGTGCTCGGCATAGAAATCCAGTTATGCCATCCTCCACAGCATCGCGGCTGCCCGCGACGTCGGTCGTGACAAGAGGCTTGCTCATCGCCGCAGCTTCGAGCAGCGAACGCGGCACGCCCTCCCGGTAATAGGTTGGAAGAACGACGCAATCCGTGTTCGCAAGATGGGGGCGAACATCGTTGGCGACGCCGACATATTCAATTATGCCTTCTTGTTCCCACGATCTCAGCGCCCGTTCGGGAACGCCAGCGCTGCTTGGCTCCAACGGCCCCAACACGCGGAAGACCATATCGGGATGGCGTGCTTTGATGCGCCGCGCGGCCTCGGCGTAATAACCGACGCCTTTGGCGCGCAAGAGACGTGCAAACAATAGGAACACGAGGCCGGGCTCCGTACGATCAGGTTTCTCGTCGCGCGGAACGAATTTTTGCAGGTCCACACCTGAACCTGGAATACGAAAGGCCGTACTTTCGCCGACGATACGGTTTGCGACCAGCAATTGCATGTCGTCGCCATTTTGGAACAACACCGCACAAGCCCGCCCTAAAGCGCGCCTGAAGAGGAACCCCATCAGCCATTCGAGCCGCGAGCCGTTGGCGAAGGCGCGGCCCAGGCCGGAGACATTAGCAATGAAGCGCATGTGACGGTGCAGTACGAGACCAGAGTAAATATTGCCCTTGGGCGTAAAACTCAGAACCATGTCGATCCGCTCATCGCGCAGGAGGCGTCGCAAGGCTAGAACGCTACCCAGCTCGCAGAGCGGATTGGTACCTGCCGGGTCGAGCGGAAAGTGCCGATGGACGAAGCCTTCTTCTGCGATCTTTGCGCTGAACCCGTCAGTAGGTGCAATCGCCACGACATCGTGCCCCGCCTCGCGAAGCGCACGCATTAGGGTTGCCCGGAAGTTATAAAGATACCAACTCGTGTTCGCGACAATGGCAATTCTGCGGCGTCTTGGCATACCTATCATCCGAAGGCGATGTTCGAGAGCAGCGCGCCAATCGTCGGCGACATAACCTGAAGGGAAAAAAATGTCTCAACCCGCGCACGCGCAGCGATACCCATACGGCAGCGCAATTCAGCATTGCCAGCGAGCCACGTCAAGGCGGCAGACCACGCCGCCTGATCGCCGGCAAGGATGCCGACATCCGCAGTGACAATATCCGCATTCATACCAACGGGCGACGCAATCACCGGGCGTGCTGCCGCCATATATTGGATCAGCTTGTAGCCGCACTTGCCACGTTCCCACGGCGCGTCCGGCAACGGCATCACGCCAATATGCAGCGTGCTCAAAAGCGCCGTTTCGGTATCGGCCGACCAGGCATGCTGTTCGAGCGGGACGCCAAAATCGACCAATGGGCCTGCGCCGATGGTCACCAGGCGGATTTTGTATGTCTTGGAGATGTCTTGGAGCGGCGCGCGCAAAAGTTCCAGATATTTCATTGTTGCCGGGGTGCCGATCCATCCCACGCGAATCTCATCCGCCGTCGGCTCAGCCCTGGGAATGTAACGCGCAAGGTCGATCACGGTCGGAATGCGCACGATAGACTTTGCCCCATGGGCGCGGGCATAAGTTTCAAGATAAGCGTTGCCCACGGTGACGGCCCGCGCGCCGCGAAGCAGTGGATCGAGCTTGTTTGCGAGCACGTGACGCACCAGCGGATTGGCGCTGTTGTCATAGCTGTGAAATGTGGCGTCGTCATAATCCACGACATAGGGAACACCTAGGCATGCTGGCAAAGATTCGACAAAACCCGGGAGAAACGGGAACAGCTCCTTTTCGATCCAGACAACTGAAGCACGGCGCATCTTCGCCAAAGCTGCCGCGCGCCGCGCATAAGCGCGCATGACGTCGAACGGTCTGCGACCGCCGGATCTGTAAAAACCGCTCAAATAAGCTTCGTCAAAAAAGGGAGCAACAGTGACGGATGCGCCTTGAGCCTCAAGGTAAGGAATGTATTGAAAGGTGCGCAGTCGGCTACTGGCAGCCTGCGGTGCATGTCGGCTCAACACCAGAATAGACCAGTCGGATGGTTTCATTGAGCCGTCTACACGTGTTGAAGGTGTTTGGCGCCGACATAGTGCCGGATGATGTCCGCATCATCAACCGGTTTGTCGCTCTTGATGCCTAAGAAGAATGTACAGGAAGCACCGTCCATCGCCTCGGGGCGCCGAACAAGCAGATAATCAAAATATTTCAGCCAGAAAAACAAACATCTGACCACGACCTTGGCCATAAGGCGCGCATGGCGACCGGAAAAGAAGGCAAGGGCGAAATTCTCGATGGCCCACACCAGAGCCGTCGCCGGCCCGGCTGCCATGCCGCTCTGCAGTTCGGCGAATTGCCGGAACAAGCGACGATGACCAGAGAGGCTGTATCGCGTGAAATCATATGCCCCTTCGTGAACCTGCTGCATGAAGGGCAGTTCCGAATAAAGCACCCCCCCGGTTCTCAGCACACGGCCGATTTCCAATGCTACGCGCTCCGGGTACAGCACATGTTCGAGCACGGCGGTCGTGATCACGGCATCGAAGCTGCCGTCGACAAAGGGCAAGTCATGGCCGTCGCAGAAGATGTCCACATCGGCGCCTAAATCGATGTCGGTGTAGACCAGCGCGTGCGGCCTCTTGGCTTGCATCAGCGGCGTTAGCCAGCCGCGCTGTCGTCCACTACCGACAACAAGAATAGTACAATCGCCCATTCCGTCGAGACGGTCACGCATAGCATAGAGGGTACTATCGCGTGATAGATTGACAGAAGGACTCGGAACGAGACGCGCCAATGCGGAACGCGGTGCGTCGTCTGGCGGAACCGTACGTACATAGTCGTCGATGGAAAAGAGCGCATTATCTGGACAGAGCAGCACCGGTCGCCCGGCAGATATAGGATATCGAACGCCGCAATTCGGACAGAGCGCGGTGTGTTCCGCCTGCGTCAAGCGGCCTGCGTGGCAAGCCGGGCAACGTATTCTTTCCCAAATATCCTTTTCAATCATGACGCCGCATCTGCACATCGTGATAGTTTAGAATAGGACGCATAAGCACAGGCACATTTTTCCAAATCATACCATATCCACGGAGTGTATCGGCAAATTCCTGCCCGGAACCGCGTAACACGGCGCGGACCAGCCGCGCGATGGGCTCGACGAACAATGCTAGTGCGATGACGGTGGCGGCCCCACCTGGCGAGAAGTGTTTCATGGCGTAAAGCATGCGGCTGCGCATGGAATAAAACAAGCGATGAGCCTTTACTTGCTCAGACGTGCCACCGCCTTTGTGGAAGGCGACCGCTTCGGCCAGATACCAGGTGGACCAGCCGGATTTCTTGGCGCGCAATGTAAAATCGACCTCTTCAAAATAGACAAAGAAGCGTTCGTCGAATCCGCCCAGCCTGCCAAACAAGTGTCGCCTTACCAGAAAAAAAGCACCGATGACCTGATCGACGGCGCGGCTTGTCAGATGATCGAAGTCTCGTAAGTAGAAAGCGGGAAATAAACTGGGAAAGACGCCCTCCAGCCCCACTGCGCGCCCGACGAATATGCGCGCCTCCGGCAAGCGAGCGCAATGACGATGCGCCTTGCCGTCCTCGTCCACCAACCGCACGCCGCATATTCCAATCATCGCTGCGGCGTCGCTCTCCATAAACGCCAATGTTTTGTCGAGCGTGGCGTCCATCAGCCTTGCGTCGGGATTCAAAAACAGAACGTAGGGCGAAGCGCACTGCGACGCCCCGAGATTGCAGGCCCTGGCGAAGCCGAGGTTTTTGCCCGCACGGATGACTTCGAGAGAAATGCCGCCGCCGTCGATGGCCAACGAGTTGTCCGTAGAACCATTATCAACGACAACTATTTTCCCCAGCGCATCGCCGCCGAAGGTCCGAATGGAGTCGACGCACTCGGCCAGATAGCGCCCAGAATTCCAGTTGACGATAACAATGTCTGTTTTGCAGTCCATCAAAGCCATGTTACGGCACCATTATCCATCCATCGCTAATGGCTGTATAAATCATTTTACCACTGAAAAGTATCATTAACACCACCGGAATACGGCTCTGGTGAGAATTATCGAACCGAAACGTAAATAAGAAAAATGAAAAAATAAATGCTTCAGAAATTCTGAATGCGAACACAGGAATCCTCAGCAATGCAAGGAACGACATAAGGGCCCAGAAGTTCAGGTAATAGAAAAAACCATCCCTTTGTGTTTGCCACGGCCGCAGAAATATCGTGCTGCATACGAGAATGAACAAGAGAATTACATTTCGTCCGTAAAGCAAAGGTGGCGCATGGTACAATCCTTTGTCCATATACGCGGCGATCAGAGGGCTCGCTAGTTGCAGGTTGGGAATCAAAGGTGAGATCATGAATGACGAAATTATAGCCATTGCAGCAAACAATCCGGCGACAAAAATCGGCGGACGTTTAGAAACAAGCAGCACCATTATAGCCCCGGCCACCAACGCAATTGCGCTGTTATGAAATAGAACTGCAACGATGGCCAACAAAAGTGCAGTTTCCCGGCGCCCATCCAGATACTTGTCTATCGCAGCGTAAGCAAATGCGTAAGCAATTGCAGCTCGCATTTGTGTGTACTCGTAGAACGGATACAGGAGTAGGAGATAGATGATTGCTGCGACGATGGGCGCCGACGTGTGCTTCCAAATGAGTCTGAATTTCAAAGCGAGAGAAATAGCAACAAGTATAGTATAATATTGGGTAAAACTCATGCCAATGTAGATTTTGCAGAACCATGATGCAAACATGTATCCGCGTTCGAATCGAAAACTGGACAAATGGCTGGTAGGCGTGAGCGCGTTGTAGACGCTTAGATAGTTGCTATAGTCGCGGCTTTCACCTAGCCAGCCGTACCCGGCAGCAACGGCAAAGACACAAGTCATCACACCCAGTGCAACTGCGCCGGGGCTTGGGCGGACGATTTTTTGTTGAATTTCTGCTATCGCAGTGCTCAATTTTCCCTCCAGCAAAATACCATCTTTTTTGCCATTTCAGGTCGTGCTAGAGGTTAGAATAATGCCGAGGAATTATATGACCTGTAGATTTATGGGGCAAGTGGACATCGCTACATGGTTTTGGCAGGTCCGCAAAAGCCGAGTATAAGCTACGAATAACTGAATCGTCGGTACTCTGATTTAGTACCTTCACTTATGCTTGAAATTCGAACCGGGGATTCGAATGTCAGACTGCAGAATTTCTATCGCATTGTGCACGTACAACGGCGCAAAATATCTTGCCGAACAGCTTCACAGCTATGCTCGCCAAATAAGGCCTCCGGATGAGGTTGTTATATGCGATGACGGCTCAACTGATGCGACGAGCGAGATCGTCAAGCAGTTTTCGAAGACGGCTCCGTTTCCTATCAAATGGCACGAAAACGAGCGGAACCTAGGTACAACGAAGAACTTCGAGCGCGCCATTCGTTTGTGCTCCGGCGACATCATCTTTTTGAGCGATCAGGATGATGTGTGGCGGGACGACAAGATTGCCCTGATGGTGGCGAAGTTTGCAGCGCGTCCCGAGGCGGGCGCGGTTTTTTCCGATGCGGACGTGGTTGATCATACACTGAAAAGCTTGGGGTACCGGATGTGGCGCTCGGCTGGCTTTGATCGCGCGCAGCAGCGGCAGATGGATGCGGAGGGAGGTAGCCTAAAGGTATTGCTGAAGCACAATGTGGTCACTGGAGCGGCAATGGCGTTTCGTTCTAAGTTTGTGCCACAGATTTGTCCAATACCCGAAGGGTGGATCCACGACGGATGGATTGCGCTCCTTATAGCGGGCCTTTCGAACTTGCAGCCCGTGCGTGAACCACTTGTGCAATATCGACAACACGCTAGTAATCAGATTGGCGGAGTACGGCGAACGCAGCTGGACCGTGTGGAGTCGGCAAGGTCCGACGGCCGTGCGCTTGCTACTGCAAAATATCGCTTGGTTGCCGAGCAATATAGAGCAGCGAGAGAAAGATTACGGCCTCATACGGGCGGTCAGCATTGGAAGAACTTAGAAACGCCTTTGAGCGAGAAGATAAGGCATATCGAAAATCGAATTTGGCTGCGCGAACATCAAAAAGTTAAGTTATGGTATGCGTTTGTAGAATTGCTTTCGCAGCGCTATTTTCGTTACTCGGCCGGGTGGGGTAGTTTTTTGAAAGACGCGTTCTGAACTAAGACCAACTCTAACTGAACGTTATCGCCAATAAACCACGTTCGCCCTCTGCCTTCGACTGCGTCTGCCGACTTTATGCCACAGCGTAGTGAGAAACAACATTACACTTTCTAGAATACCTTTTAAGACAATTATGGGCGCATCTCGAGCGGAATCGAACCAGATTCGGCGCGCCCAATTCAACCCGCTAGAAACTCTGCCTTTTGCAAGTTGGCCGTACACCGTGACCGTGAAGAACTTCGCTGCGACGCGTTTTTGCGCATTGCGGGCCAAGCCCTCGAGATGAGGATCGCGAATAGCTTCCCAGTATAATTCAAGTACTCTGTCGGACGACTTTTGTAGCATGGATGTTGCAACGCCGGAGCGGTACGCCACAAGTATCTGGTTTACATAACCCAACAAGCCATGCCGCGACAGGCGCAGATGCATCCGGTAGTCGATGTACTCGCCGTCGATGGCCAGGAGGTGCTGTTTCAGGTCCGCGCGGTAAAGCATCGAGCTATGATTTAGAAAATTACCGCCACGCAGAAGATAGTCTGTGTCGAACACCGGCGGTTGACGGTTGTTGAATGCGCCGACCAACTCTCCGCCCTCGTTAATGACAACCGCATTGGTATAGACGGCGGCGCATTCCGGATGCGCCCGGAAGAATTCGACTTGGGCAGCCAACTTTCCAGGCATCCAGTAGTCGTCTCCGTCGAGATGGGCGATAAAATCGCCGGTCGCGCGTGCTATGAGATCGAGGTAGTTCCTCGACCCACCGAGATTTCGCTCACGCCTTGGCGCAATGAGGCGTCCCGGATAAGCGGCCGCAACTTCACGAACGATTTCGCCAGTGCCGTCCGTCGAGCAATCGTCGCCGACAAGAATTTCCAGCTCGGCGTCACAGCCTTGCATCAGCACGCTCAGCAGACAATCCTTGATATAGGCGCGCTGATTATAGGTCGCTACACACACCGAAACCTTTGGCCTGGGTACAACCTCACTCATGCTCGTTCCTTCGCTATACGCGCTATCAGGGGCGCGAGCAGCATCATAACTCTATGGCGCACGATGGACGAGCCGCAGCCTGCCACCGCCAGCAACACAACGCCTGCGGCCGCGGCGACCGCTAATGTCGCCCAGCGGCCGGCCGGCCACGCTATGAGAGCGGCCAGCGCCCATCCCGCCAACACTGTTGGGACGGCGATGGGCAGGATATTGCGTATCATCCACTTCCAATGTTGTCCCTTAAACACTCTCGCATGAACAACGGGAATCCAACACAGCACATAAAGCCCGTTCACCAGTGCCCACACCGCGCCAGTGCCGACCCCACCGTAATGCGTGGCGCCCCAGAAAACCAAGGGCAGGAGCAAGGCTACAACCAGGACATTGCCGATAAAGTGCAGGCGCAGATCGCCCTTTGCATATTGAAGATAATAGGGGAGCGCACCTAATGCGACCCAACCATTGCCGATGGCGTAAAGACTGAGGATGGGCGCGGCATGGTGCGCAATATCCGGTCTTCCCGTCCACGCTAGCAAAATTGGCGAAGCGAAAAAACACAGAATAGCGACGGCGGGTGCAACGAGTACGCAAACCGCTTGCGTCGCTTCGCCATAAAGTTTGGCCACGCCAGCTTCGTTCTTTTCGGCGGCAAGCTTTGTCAATCGCGGCAATATGGCCTGTCCAAATGGCCCGCCGGCGGCGTTGATCGCACTCGCCGCCACCACGGCAATAGAGAACATGCCGTATTCGGCCAACGGCAAAAACTTTGAGAGGATCAACTTGTCCGTCTGCGTAGCAACCACCCACACCGTTGCCGTGAAGGCGATGATCAGAGAGAATGTCAGGTTTCCCATCAGCGGCTTGAAGGAAAACTTTTGTCTTGGCCCAGACCCGCGCCGCACGAGGCTATAAGTCATCGCCGCCAAGCCGGCCAACTCGATCAGCGCGACGACGAGTTGGTACGCGAAAAAATGGACCGGCGAGGCGCCCAAGGTTCCGAAGACCGCCAATACACCGACGAAGCGCGCGGTGGCGATGAAGATATTGTATCCGCCGAGCCAGACCTGGCGTTCGAAACCGTTGACGACGCCGCGATAAAGCCCCGATATCCAGCGCATCGGCACGGCCAATCCCATTAGCATCACCGCCTGTGCGACTTGCTGAATGGGCAGTTCCTTGACTTGCAGCCAGTGCGTCGCGATCCGCCCGGCGAACAGAATCATGGCCGCCGCCCCCGTGATCGAGACCACCCCGAAAATCACCTCCAAGGTGCGTAAGAACACTCGCAGGGTATCGACACCGATCGCGCCGCCGCGGTAGCGCGCCGTCTCGCGCACCAACGTCGGCGTCAGCCCCAGGTCGAGAAGCTGGAACCACGCCGTCATCATCGTGAAAAAGCCGATAAGACCGTAAGCCTCCGTCCCCATGTAATGGAGATAGACCGGCGCCATAACGATACCGATCGCCATAACATAAATCTGCGCCGTGTAATTGGACAGAATATTGTACTTTAGTGAGATTCGCACGGTTGCCATGCTCACCGATCACTTTCGTAATGTGATCGCGTATCGATGATCACCGTACCGTGCAGTCTGGGTCCGAACACATGAACCTTTTCCGCAAATATACAATAATTGGTGGGTGCGCTCGTTTCCATAGACGGCAAGTCCGTTTCGGCGGTTAAAACGAATTGAGCCCAGTCGCCTCTCAGCCGCTTTCGATATTTCAGAAAGATCTTTAACCGCGCTCGCACAGCAAGAAGATACTCGCGCAGAGATCGGGGTAAAGCTGACCGAGCTTGTAGCATCCGTCCAGATATCCTTGTGAAATGATATCCGTCTTCAGCAGCCTGTCCCACTGGAAATTCGCCAGCGCCTTGAAGAATACACCCGAGCGATGGACGACCTTTAACCCTGCCGCGACGGCGTCCCGCTCCAGCGTATCCAGCGAATATGTGCAGCGGTGGCCATGCTCGGCCTCGGCGGGCGTAACAGCGGCATTGTGCGTGATCAAGCCCATTTTCACTGCAATCTGCCGCGATGGCGCATTGGCATTGGGGCAAACCAGGAAAAAGCGCCCGCCTTCGGCAAGCCATTCATCGTTGACCCGCTTTAAGACGCGCACGGGATCATCGAGGTGCTCCAGCACGTGAGTTAGCACGACATTGTCGTATCGCTTGGGCAGCGTCGCTGTTTCGAAAAGCGCATTGACGAACTTGACCTTGTTGCCCAATTTCTTCTTTGCCTCCTCGACGGCGACATCGGAGGCTTCGATGCACGTTAAGTCATCGAAGTACGGCAGGAGCCGTTTCGTGAAATCGCCCTTGAAGCACCCCATCTCGAGAAGGCTGCCTTTTTTGAAGAATGGCTCGAACGAGCGGATCATATAAGGGTGCATGACGCCGAAGTCGAAATCGTAGGCGTATTGGTGACCTTTAGCGTCCTTGATTTCGGTGTTGTAATCGCGTTGGTTGGCCATTTGCGTGTCCTTTCCAATAGGCAGGCGCATGATAGCAGTCTCGCTTTTCATCCTGTCAACGACGAATCCGCTCCTCTGATATAGCCCGACTGCACCGACGTTTTTGATGTCCACTTCGAGCTCAATATTTTTGAAGCCGAGATCTATCGCATACGCGATACACCTCTTCATCAATAGCGCGGCGATGCCTTTGTGTTGCCATTCCCGCTCCACGCTGACGCTGGTGATATAGGCATCAAGCCGTTTGCCGTCGTTGCAATAGGCCGCCACCAATCCAACCAACGCTTCGTCGTGCCACATTTCGAATCGCACTGCTCGGGCTGCAATTTTGCGGGCATAGGCGCATATCTCGACACGGACACTCAGGGGCGGAATGAAATCGGAATCACAACGCGACAAATGGGAGGCGATATCCGTGTCGCTTGCCCTGTTCAAGGCGAAGGTGATGGCGTCGCTCATACTTCAAGTAACGCCAGACCGAAACCGTAGCGCCCGAACGCATTGCCATTATAAAGCAAGTATATCTTGCCGGCGAATTCGAACACATGCGGATAGCACTGCATGTCGGAATCCCATTCGCCCGAGCTTCTTTCGAGCGTGAAATCGTCATCCTCCCGCGTCCAGTTCGTTAAATCGTCCGACCAAGCATGGCCAATGCGATAGCCGCGATCGTTCGTCGTTCTGAAATCGAACGATTGGCGATAGCAGAAGAACATGTGATGGCGCCCGTCAATTGCTATCACCGTGGGCAAGGCTTGGCTTTCGTCCGCTCCCAAACGGTCGCTGATGATCTGCCGTGCTTCTTCTTTGACCCAATTGATGCCATCCGCCGAAACGGCGTGTCCAATCTTATAGGTTCGGTCGGGCGGCACATCGAGCGCATATCTCTTCCATCCCGTGCCGAAGATGTACCACATATGGAATACACCATCGACGACCTTCACAAAGCCGTCGCAGATCAGGCAAGGCTCTTGCAAGGATGCGGCAAGCACCGGTCCCGGGCCGATACGCTCGAAGGTGAGCCCGTCATCGTGGCTAATGGCCAGGCCAATTGCGGTATCTACGGACACCGAGACCCTTCTGTTCCAGCCGCTGGTGTAGCCGTAAACCGCATCGCCGTGGCGCAGGATGTTTATCGGGAAAATGCCATGTTCGTCGAAACAGCCGAGTCCGCCCAGCGGAATAACCGTCTTATCGGACACGCGGATAATATCGCGCAAATTCGCCTGCATATCGACGAAAGCAATGTGGCTGAGGTATTTGTTGTTGCGCTTGTCTACAGCTCGAGTTGAGAAATAAATTCTGACGAAATCATCAAACACCAAAGCCTGCGGAGATTGCGCAAACACCTTACAATCGTTCGGCAGCTTATGCTGCGTCGGGTCGAAGATTTGTCCTAGTTTTTTCCACTTCATCGCGGTCGCTGCCTAATCGAGCCTTCCATCGAGTACCGCTAATCCGAAGCCAAACCTGCCAACTTGATCGCCGAGATAGGCGAGATAGGTTTTGCCGTCTAAGTCGAAAACATGCGGATAACTGATCATCTCTGCATCCCATCCCTCTGTCGAGACGTCTATGCCGGCCTTTGCGTCATCGCGCACCCATTCGGTCAAGTTGGAGCTGGAGGCGTAACCGATGCGGTAGCCGTTTTTCTTGCTGCGGTAACCGCTACTGTATCGGTAGCAAAAAAACATGTGATATTTGCCATTCGCGTAGAACACATCCGGGCTGGCCTGGGCCTCGTCTTCTTCAATGCGGCTTTCGATCAGATCCCTGTTCTCTTTGATCCAGTGAATGCCATCGTGAGAGGTCGCCATGCGGATCTTGTAAACAGGCTCCGCTCTGCCAGCCACCACCTTCCATTTCCGCCCAGCAATATACCACAGATACCAGAGATCATTGAACCGGCGTATTTTTGGCCCGCTCAATACAAACGGCTCGTCCGGCGAATAGCTGAGGACCGGCCCATTGCCGAGTTTTGTGAAACTTATCCCTCTATCGCGACTAATTGCGTACCCTACTGCAACATTGAACGGAACGGATTCACAACGCGTCCAACCAGCGTAATAGGCACGAACCTCATCACCATCGCGAATGACCGAGACAGGATACGTGCCAAACTCGTCGAATTCGCCGATGCCTCCCAGGCTTAAGATCGGTTGTTCGGCAACATGACGCACCTTGAACAGATCCGCGCGATCGAGATCGACAAAGGCGGAATAGCTCACATATTGCCCGTTCGTGTCCGCCGGCGGCCGACAGGAGAAAAAGACACGCACAAAATCGTCAAACACAAGTGTCGCCGGCGCCTGCGCAAATTCTTTCAGCCAAGCGCGACCTTCGACTTCCTGTGGCGTGAAGACTTTGCCTAGTTTTTGCCATTTGAACATGTTTGCCGACTTCTCGATATGGCTCAAATTAGCTCGTAACCGGAGTTTACGCGCTCATGAATGAGATCGACCGAATTGAACATCATCACGTCAACAATTGAAAGCCAAGGTACGAACTCGTTGCCGAACTGCGCGTACTCAAACGGCTTAGGTTGGAGGAATTTCAGTTCGATACCCTGCGCGCGGAACTCATCCTTCGAATAAAGATCGACACCGCCGATTGGGTTAATATAGGTGTCCGCGCCAAGAGCATGGCACAATGCCAGCACTTTTTCCTTGCCCTTGAGAGCGTGATTGACGGCGACATCCGAGGAAACCTTGATCTCCGTCGTGATCCCGATATGTTCGCAGGTTCTGATAATGGCGTGACCAATGAACTTAAACAGATTGACCTCGTCGTATCGCACGATCTGCTCGATCAGGTGAAATGTCTGTTCGAAGTAAGGGGCACGCCGGTAGGCCCCCTTCATTTGATTGAGAATTTTGTCGCTATTATAATCGTCCGCCAACTGTCTTTCGCGCACGTCGGCGAAGTCGGAATTGTTCTTTAGAGGCAAGGTGAACATCACATCCTTGCCATTCTGAAGCATGCGATTGCGGTTAATCCAGCCCTTTTTGGTATATTTTATGTTGTCGTAAGCGACAAAAACGTCCACCGCCCCGATGAGCTGGAAATACCCGATGTACGGTAGAAAATAGGGTTGCATGATGGCTACTTTCATCTGCACGCCTGCGTCGTAACGGTGTGTTCCCGGTTCATTTCCGCGCGACTATCAACTCGAGGATGGTTTCGACTTGTTGTGCCGACAGGTCCGGATAGATCGGCAGGCACAGCACTTGTTCGGCGATGCGCGTCGCGACCGGCAGGTTGGCGGGTGCGGCGGAAGCTAGGCCCCGATACATCGGCATATTGCTGATCAGAGGGTAGAAGTAGCGCCGCGCAAAGATCTTCTGCTCGCGCAGCTTTTGATAAAGGCCATCACGGGATAGAGGATAGTCAGGGCCGACGAGAATCGGGAAATAGGAATAGTTCGGCGTCACATCGGGCGCCGTTGCGAAACAGGTTATTCCGGGTACAGCCCGCAACGCCTCTAGATAGGTTTGCGCGATCTTCTTTCGCGCTTCAACCGCACTGGCGAGATGTTTCAGCTGCAGCAACCCCAACGCCGATTGGAACTCGTTCATCTTGGCGTTGATCCCGGGCGCTGTCACGGTGACTTCGTCGACAAAGCCGAAATTCTTCAAATAATCGATGCGCTGTTTGGTTTTGGCGTTGGGACAGACGATCGCTCCGCCTTCAAATGTGTTGAATACCTTGGTGGCATGAAAGCTCATCACCGACAGGTCGCCGTGGCAGAGGACGCTCTCGCCCTTGACGCGCACGTCGAACGCATGGGCGGCGTCGTAGACGACTTTCAGCCCATAGACATCGGCGACGCGCTGGATGGCGGCGACGTCGCACGGCGTTCCGTAGCAATGCACTGGCATGATCGCGGTTGTTTGCGGTGTGATGGCGGCTTCAATTTTCGCGGGGTCGAGGTTGCAGGTGGCAGGGTCGATATCGATGAAGACCGGTTTCAAATCGTTCCAGATCAGCGAGTGTGCGGTGGCGACGAACGAGTAGGGGGTGGTAATCACTTCCCCAGCAATGTGCAGCGTTTGGAAAGCAACCACCAAACCGAGGGTACCGTTCGACACCAGCGCCAAATGCTTGACACCCAGAAATTCCGCCAGATCTACCTCGAGTTGCTCATGAAATGGGCCTCCGTTGGTTAAAATCCGGCGCTCCCAGATTTTCTCCAGATAGGGGATGAAGTCCTCCAAAGGTGGAAGGAACGGCTTGGTCACATAAATTGGTTTGCTATTGTTCACACCCGAAGCTCCGTCACAACACGCTTGCCGTCCCCGTGCTCTGATCGGCGCCGAAGACCAAGCCCTCCTTTGAACTGCACAAATCTCTGGGCTTCAAAATCGTCGCCCCGCCCCACCTACTTTGGTAGTTCTTACTACAGCCATTTGGCACATGCACACGGAATCTGGAGGGTTTTGTGAGGCCGCGCGACACGGACGTCGCCTTCTGGCAAGCTGAGCGACCTCATTGAAGCTGGATTGAACTAACCCGCGGTACGGCGAGCAGAGCTATGGGGATTTTGACGGTGCCGGCATGTCCGAGGCACTGGTCGGCATACGCTGGAGCGGCATACGGATGGATTAAACAGGGCGGGATACGCGATCCGATAGGCGATAAGAGCGGTTGGGCGTAGGAAAAGCCGTGTAATCGGCCAGCGTGGGGATATCGGGTTGCGCGACGCGCACGGGTGCCGGTTTGCTTCCATGCAGATCGCGAAATGCATCAACGCCGAGGATTTTGTGTTCGGTGATTGGCACGCGTTCATGAGCTGTTCCAGAATGATGAACGGCGTGGGATTGATGGCGCCAGCATGCCGAGCGTGATCATCGCTGCGCCGCAACACGGGCAGAGATGAAGTGGCACCGTCATTTGCCGCTCCTGACGGCGTTGAGACGTTGAGGTATCCTCGATTGGTGGCTAGGTGACCAGCAGCTTGCGGCAGAGTGCAAGCTTGTCGCCACGGTGGCCGTTGGCTAATCTCTTTCTGCATTACGCGTTCGATGTCTGGATGACACGGACGTATCCGGGCGTGCCCTGGTGCCGTTATGCAGATGACGGGCTGGTACATTGCAGGACGGAGCAGGAAGCGCAGGCCATCATGGCGGCGCTGAGCGCGCGGCTTGCCGAGTGCGGGCTACAGATGCATCCCGACAAGACGCAGATTGTCTATTGCAGGGACGGAAGTCGCAAGGAACGGTATCCGAATGTGAAGTTCGACTTCCTCGGCTACTCCTTCCGACCGCGGGTCGTGAAGAATCGCAAACGGAACAGTCTGTTTGTGAGCTTCACCCCGGCGGTCAGCACGAAAGCTCTCAAATCCATGCGGGAAATCACGCGGCGGCTGAACTACCGAAATCGAACGGACCTTTGCCTGCGGGACATCTCCCGGTTGTTCAATCCCGTTTTGCGGGGTTGGGTAGCCTACTATGGGAGGTTTTGCCCGTCGGCGATGTATCCGGTCTTCAGGCACGTCAACAAGATGTTGGTGGCCTGGGCGATGCGGAAGTATCGACAGCTGAAGCGGCATAAGACACGGGCAAGCCTCTACCTCGGAGGGTGTCAGTAACCCTGTGTAAGAAGGTTTCTGTGAGTTTACCAATGATAGGAGACTCACATGCCTGCCGACTTTTCACCTGAGATTCTGGACCAGATTTTAAGCGGGTATTCCAAACCGGAAGACCTGATGCGCGACGACGGGATATTCCGGCGTCTCAAGAAAGCCCCGATCGAACGGGCACTTGGCGCGGAACTGAGCGATCACCTTGGCTACGAGAAGGGCGACCCGGCGGGCCGCGGCAGCGGCAACAGCCGCAACGGCACCAGCGCCAAGACGGTTTTGACCGAAGACGGCGAAGTCGCCATCGAGGTTCCGCGCGACCGCGCCGGCACGTTCGAACCGCGGCTGATACCTAAGGGCCAGACCCGGTTCGACGGTTTCGACGACAAGGCTTGTCCCCGCGAAGGCGGGGATCATCAGCCTTTACGCCCGCGGGATGACGGTGCGGGAGATCCAGGGCCATCTGGCCGAACTTTACGGCACCGAGGTCTCGCCGGATTTCATCAGCAAGATCACGGACGCGGTGCTGGATGAGGTTCGCGAATGGCAGAGCCGTCCCCTCGATCCGGTCTATCCGGTGGTGTTCTTTGACGCCCTCAGGGTCAAAATCCGCGATGAAGGCTCGGTCAAGAACAAGGCCGTCTACGTCGCGCTCGGGCTCAACCCCAACGGCGACAAGGACGTTCTGGGGCTTTGGATCGAACAAACCGAAGGCGCCAAATTCTGGCTCAAGGTGATGAACGATCTGAAGCTGCGCGGCGTCAACGATGTCCTGATCGCCGTCGTCGATGGGCTCAAGGGATTTCCCGAGGCGATCACGACGGTGTTTCCGCAGGCCCTGGTGCAGACCTGCATCGTGCATCTGATCCGGGGTAGCCTGTCCTTCGTCAACTGGAAGGACCGCAAAGCCATTCTGCCGTCGATCAAGGCGATTTATCACGCCGAGAACGCCGACACGGCCCGCCAGCGGCTCGACGAGTTCGAGGTCGAATGGGGCAAGCGTTATCCGGCGATTGGCCAGGCGTGGCGGCGAAGCTGGGAGCACGTCATCCCGTTCTTCGCCTTCGCGCCGGGCATCCGCAAGATGATCTACACCACCAACGCAGTGGAGGCGCTCAACCGGTCCTTACGCAAAATCATCAAGACCCGCGGCAGCTTCCCTAACGATGAAGCCGCTTTGAAGCTGCTTTACCTCGCCATCAAAAATGCTGGCGTGCATTGGCGGCGGGCTATTGAATGGACGGGCGCGATGGGCCAATTTGCCATTCAGTTTGGCGACCGATTTCCGGCGTCATCGAACTGACCCCATGGGGTCAGTTCGATGACCCTCAACCACCACAGAGGCCGCTCTTACACAAAATATCTGACACTCCCGTATGCACTGGCTGCTCGATGGTAAGCGTGAAGGTTACCCCACGTAGCGGCGGGGCGGCTTGGGATCGTAGAACATCGCGGCTGATAGGGGTGTGATGATCTATGTCTGCGACTGTGCCTGAGACCAAAAGCTTCCATGTGATCGAGGCGGTAAGTTTGCTGGAAGGGGCGCCGGTGTCTGGACGGCGGCGGTGGTCAGCGAGGTTCAAGGCGGATTTGGTGGCCAAGACGCTGGAGCCTGGCGTCAACGTTTCGGCGATCGCGCGGAACGCCGGCGTCCTTCCGGCGCAATTGTTCGTCTGGAAACGACAAGCGCTGCGCCAGGGAGTGGCGGGCCGGCGCGACGAGGTGGGGCCGCGTTTTGTTGAAGTCGAGACGCGGGGAACGGATATGGTCGAGGTCGTCATCGGCTCGACTGTAGTGCGGGCGCCGGCGAACATTGATGAAGAGCATTTGCGCCGGGTGATCCGAGCGGTGCGCTCGGCATGATCCCGGCGGGCACCAAGGTGTTCCTTGCCAGCCATCCGGTCGATTTCCGCAAGTGACCAGACGGTTTGATGGCGCTGGTGCGCGATAGCGGAACCAATCCATTCGATGGGGCGCTGTACGTGTTTAGATCCAAGCGTGCTGACCGGATAAAAATTGTCTGGTGGGACGGCAGCGGGCTTTGTCTTTTTGCGAAGCGGCTTGAGAAAATGCACTTCTGCTGGCCGCGCATCGGCCATGTCCGCGTGCAGATGAACAGCGCACAATTGCTGGCATTGGTCGATGGAATGGACTGGACGAAGGTTCGCCCCATCGAAGTAAATCGGCCGCAATCAGTGGGCTGAATGTGTTGCGGCACGGTGAATCACGTCGGTGAGTATGCGAGCGATGAATCGCGTTTTGTGCCATAAATGCTCATGGTTTTTGCCGATCTCCCGAACGATGTGGATACGCTGAAGGCGATGATCTTCGCCTTGAGCCAAGAGACCAAAGAGGCCCAGGCTGAGGTCTGCGAACTGAAAGCCATCAATGCCACGGTCCATGAGCGCAATGCCCGGCTGACCTCGATCATCAAGATGCTGGAACGCAGTCGTTACGGCGCCCGCTCCGAGAAGCTGAAGCGGGACGGGCTCGACGACGAACAGCGTGCCTTCGTGTTCGACGAGATCGAGACGGGCCTGGCCGAGATTGCGGCGCCGCTGGAGAAGAAGGCCAAGACGGTTCGCACGCCGCGGCCACGCAAAGCCTTTGCCGCCCATCTGGAGCGCGTGGAGGTGGTAATCGAGCCTGAGGTTCCGCCTGGCTGCGAAGGCCTCGAAAAGGTGTGCATCGGCGAGGATGTCAGCGAGCGCCTGGACGTGACGCCGGCCAAGTTCCGGGTAATCGTGACGCGCCGGCCCAAATATGCCTATCGCGACCGCGACGGTGTCTTCCAGGCTCCGGCGCCGGCGCATCTGATCGAGGGCGGCATCCCGACCGAGGCGCTGCTGGCCCAGATTGCGGTTGCCAAATACGCCGATGGCCTGCCGCTCTATCGTCAGGAAGCCATCTATGCCCGCGACGGCGTAGAGATTGATCGCTCGCTGATGGCCCAATGGATGGGTCGGGTTGGCTTCGAACTTGAACCTTTGGCCGACGCCATCCTGGCCCGCATCAAACGGGGGATGCGCATCTTCGCCGACGAAACGACGCTGCCGACCTTAGCGCCGGGATCGGGCAAGGTCAAAACCGCGTGGCTCTGGGCTTACGCGCGAGACGACACGACCTTTGGCGGCAGTGGACCGCCCATGGTGGCCTACAGGTTCGAGGACAGCCGCAGCGGCGATTGCGTTGCGCGCCATCTGGCCGGCTATCGCGGCATTCTGCAGGTCGACGGCTATGCCGCCTACAACCGCTTGGCCAAACCGGAGCGAACCAACGATGTGGTCCTGCTCGCGGGTTGCTGGGCGCATGTGAGACGACGATTCTACGAATTGCATGCCAATGAAAGCTCACCCTTTGCGACGCGGACAATCGAGGCGATGGCCCCGTTGTGGCGGATCGAAGATGAAATCCGTGGCCGTGATCCCGTGTACCGCTGCACCATCCGCCAGCAGCGCTCGCGTGCGATCATCGACGAACTCTTCACGCTTTGGGAACGCGAGTTGCCGCGTCTGTCGGGAAAATCCAAGCTGGCCGAAGCGATCCGCTACGCTATCACCCGCCGTGCGGTGCTCGAGCGCTTCCTCGACGACGGTCGCATCAAGATCGACTCCAATATCGTCGAACGGTTGATCAGGCCCCAGGCCATTACGCGGAAAAATGCTCTCTTCGCAGGATCGGATGGCGGTGGCCGCGTGTGGGCGACCATTGCCACCTTATTGACAACCGCCAAGATCAACGGCGTCGATCCTTACAAGTGGGCGAAGCTCACCCTCGAGCGAATCGCCGCCGGCTGGCCCAACCGCGATCTCGACGCCCTCATTCCTTGGAATTATCAAGCCCAAATCTGAACGGCCACGCCTACGCGCTTACGCTCGATGTCGTGTTCAAGGACGACCTGTCGCGTTATCGCTCAGGGCATGGCGCCAAGAATATGGCTGTCGTCCGGCGCTTTGCACTCGGCCTCGTTCGCGCCAACAAAACCAAAGGCAGTGTCAAAACCCGCAGAAAAACAGCAGGTTGGGACCCCCGCTTCCTCCTGCAAATTGCTTGAGCATTAACCTGGATTCCGTACCGTGCACGGTACGCAAAGCGCAATTGACAATGTTCGTTACTATGTTTATCCGAGATCGATTCTATAAGGTATCCTATTGGGAATCCAGCAAATAAGTCTTATACAATTTATTATGAGGACAGTGTGCAATAGGCATGCAATCTCATAAGCGCAAGTCCTAAACCTAGCTCGGGGAGCTGCTTGGAATGTTGTTTGGGAAAGACCTTTTGTGTCAGTTTCGCCGGGATATTCTGACCGGCTTTTCGGTTTTCGGCGCATTAGTATGCGTAGGGCTTTTCTTTTTTCCGGCTGAAGATGCGTCTGCTCAGCAGATGACCAACATGTCCGCAGATCAGCTGATGCAGTTGCAGCAACAGGCGCAGCAGGGCAGGGGCAATACTGGCGGCCAGTCTCTGTCGTCTCAGGAGACTATTCTTGAACCCAATGCGGCTCCCAACCCGCAGCTCCCTACGTCCAGGCTGGAACAGATTTTGTCGAACCGGGCCGGGACTAAGCTAACCCAGTTTGGCTATGACCAAATGGGGTCTGGTCGGTCGGTGACCCTGCCGCAGATGGGGGCGGTGCAGGACGATTACATTTTGGGTCCTGGCGACGAAGTTGTCGTTTCATTGCGCGGGCAGGAAAATTCCGAATATCGGGTTACGGTGGATCGTGACGGCCGTATCGTGCTGCCGCGCTTGAATCCGGTTTCCGCCAGCGGCCGGACGTTGCAGGCTTTTAGGCAGGAACTCGTTGCCGCCATTCATCGTGCCTATGTATCGACGGAAGGCTTCGTTTCCGTCGGGAAACTCCGCCAGATCAGTGTGTTGGTATCCGGCGAGGTCGGCAGCCCCGGTGTCCGGACGCTGACCGGTCTTTCCACTGCCGTCGATGCGATTTTAATTTCCGGCGGTATCAAAAAAACCGGCAGCTTGCGCAACATCCATATCTTGCGCGGCGGGCGTGAAATAACGGTCGATTTATACAGCGTTCTAACCGGTCATTCCGCGTCAAAGCATACCGCTCTGGCGGACGGCGACCGGATCATCGTGCCGCCGCTTGGGTCCACCGCGGCTGTTGCCGGCTGGGTTCGCCGGCCTGGTATCTATGAAATTGCTGCCGGGAGATCGTCTGTCGGCGTGCAGGAATTGCTGGCTCTGGCCGGCGGGCTTGAAGTGCGCGGCCAGTACCATCTCTCCATTTTGAGCGTGGCGCGTGACGGCCGCAATCAGATGACCGCGCTCGAAGGTCAACGCGAGGTTCTGCGCGACAGTGAGATCCTTTTTGCTCAGCCTGCGGCAGATCAGACGGTCAACCGGGCGACCTTGGCAGGTGGGTCGCCGCTCGCCGGGCAATATGCGGCCAAGACCACGAAACTGTCCAAACTACTGAAGTCGCCTGGAGCGTTGGGAGAAAACCCCTACACTTTGATTGGGCTGATTTCGCGGCGCGATCCGGTAACCAAACTCAGGACGCTGCGGGTGTTCACGCCAGTAGCAGTGCTCAAGGGTAGCGAGGACCTCGATCTTCAGAGTGACGATATCGTTCGGGTTTTTTCCATTGACGAATCGCGGGTGATTCTTGCGGCGGTTCAGCAATACGGAAAGCAGCGCGCCGCGACGGAGGAAGCAACTCGCAGTCCGCAAGCCGCCGATACGGCCGAAGGCACTACCCAAGGTGCTGCTGGCGCCGCGAATACCGCTGCGGGATCAAGCGGCGTGGCTGCCGCCGTGTTGGCGAAGAGCGGCGGAGAGAAGGAAATGGAGTTCGAAGCGCTAAAATCCGCGAATATAGCTTCCAACTCCGTGGCTGCGGACTTGCGGGGGGACCCGCAACAGCAGGGGACACCACCAGGGAAACCGGGTAATCTCGATACCCAGATCGACCAGAAAGGCATTGCGTCCAATGTCGAAGTTGCGCGTATCGACGATCTTGCCAAGCAGCTTTATGTCGATCCACTGGTGCTGATCAATTTTTTACAGGATCATTCGACGAACGTCGATGGCGCTATTCGTGGACCGGGGCTGTATCTCATCGGACCGAACGCCGACATCCAATCATTGATAGAGGCCGCAGGCGGCGTTACGCAATGGGCCGACAGGACTTCCATCGAGGTGATTTCGACCCACGTCGATACCAGCACCGGAAATGCCCAAACCGAGCGCATCACCGTATCGCTGGCGGATGCATCGAGCGCCAGCATGACCATATCTCCGCACGATAGCGTGCGCATTCATGAGGTGTTTACGAAAGTCGGCGTCGGTGCGGTAACTGTCCAGGGCGAGGTCCGCCAGGTTGGTAGCTATCAGATTGTTCGCGGCGAGCATCTTTCCGATGTTCTCATGCGCGCTGGGGGTCTGACCGAGAGCGCATATCCCTATGGCACGGTGTTTCTACGCCGCTCCATAGCCGCGATAGAGCAAGACTCTTTCCGGCGTTCGGCGCAGGCGATCAACGACCAGCTTTTGCTTGGTATAAGCCGGACTTCTTCGGACACGAAACTTTCGCCCGAGGTCTTCGTGGCGCTTCAGGGGTACGTCAATCAATTGAGAAATCAAAAAGCGTTGGGCCGGATGACGGTAACCGCCGATCCCGCGGTGCTGGCAGCCAATCCCGCGGCGGATCCATTACTTGAGGCTGGCGACATCGTTTACGTTCCCAAGCGGCCTTATGCTGTTTCCGTGATGGGCGAGGTTTTGCAGCAGAACAGCGTGCCCTATCAACCAGGGCTATCCGCTGCGGAATATATTGATCGGGCCGGTGGCTTTTCGCAGTTTGCCGATAAATCGGAGGTATTCGTGGTCCTGCCAAATGGTTCGGCAAGGCGGGTGGAGAGTTCCTGGTTCGATTTTGTCGGGAGCGATGATATTCCGCCGGGAAGCGCGGTTTATGTCGGACGCGACATCGCCAAGTACGACCTCCGTCAAACCATCGTCGATGTGACGTCGATCTTTAGTACCTTGGCAACAACGGCGGCAGCCTTGGCCGTACTGTCGACAAACATGAAATAGCAACTGACCAATCTCTATTATGCTCAGGGCTGTTGAGTTTTCTTGATGCGATCGGAGGGATGCGAGGGATTTGAAGCCGCCGAGGGCTGCGGCGAAACGAGTCTGTACGACAGAGTCTGCGAGATTTCTGAGGCTGCTTGCCACGCCGGATTTTCCCGGATATTCCTTGGAATTCTGTAGGTTAAGTGCATTCTTTCGGCCAAGAGAGTGGGGCAAGAGACTGAGCGGGGACATTTTGTGCCGAGCGATAAGACCGTGTTGGCGCCGCTGCGGATGGTTTCCTACCGCATCTTTGCGGCGCGATGCTTGGTGCCGGGCGGGTATCTTGGCGGTTCTGATGCCGTCGGCGTTGCTGCCGGTCAGCGCCGCTCACGCCACATATCTGGTGTTCAACACACCACCTGAAGCGGTGCGCAATACTTATGGCGAGTTGGGCGCTTTCGACACGCCCTCTGCTCGCATGGCCCCCGACGGAGAAATTTCCTTCACCTTCGGCGATCTGGGGGATCAGCAGCGCTACAATCTTGCCTTCCAGGCCCTGCCGTGGCTCGAGACGTCATTCCGCTACAGCCACATCGTCGGACGCTATCCGGGGTATGACGACCGGCACTACTATGACCGCAGCTTCGGGCTGAAAGTCCGGCTCGTCAAAGAGGACGACATGTTCCCCGATGTGTCGGTTGGCATCCGGGATCTCTTGGGCACTGGCGCGTTGAGTTCGGAATACGTTGTCGCTAGCAAAAATGTTGGTCCGTTCAACATCAGCGCCGGACTGGGTTGGGGCGCGATGGCACAGCGAGCGGTGTTCTCGAATCCATTGGGCTTGCTATTCAAATCGTTCAAAACCCGCAGCGCCTACAGCAGTGGCGGCGGCCAGGTCGACTTTGGTATGTTTTTCCGCGGCCCCGATACCGGTGCGTTCGGGTCCATTGCTTGGCAGACGCCAGTCGACGGTTTGCAGCTACTGGCGGAATACAGCAGCGACAAATACCAGCAATATAATTACGATGGTGGCGTCAAGGTTCGTTCGCCGCTCAATATCGGCCTCAGCTACCGGCCGCTGGACAGCATCGCCTTATCGGCGGGCTGGTTTTACGGCTCGACCGTGGGCATCACCATGAGCGTGCGCGGCGATCCGACCAAGACCTATCCATCGGCCATGCGCCTTGGACCACAGGTGCCAGACGCGGTCGTCCGCACGGACGTGCAGCAGCAGGACGCCTTGCGGTTGATGCTTGATCGCAACAAGGCGGTCTCTTCGGTTCGCGCCGGTAAGCCCTGGACGAGCGTACTGACGCCGGAGGAGAGTGCGCGGCAGACTCTGCTTCAGGTTTTTCGAAGCGGGACGGCCGGTGTTCGCAGCGTCGAACCGAAGGGCAAATCGCTCATTATCGATGCACGACTTTCGAGCGATCCTTCAGGCCAATGCGCCAGCTATGCCCGCGTGGCACATGCCGGCAATACGAACTTCACCACGCTGGTTCTGACCGACCTGCAGGATCCCGGCGGCCGGGTGCAGTTCTGTTCGCCGACGACGAAAACCGCTAACCTCACGGGGGCTGGCGTTACGATGATCGCCAACCCCGTGACGGAGGCTCTGCGCAACAAGATCAAGTCCGACATCGCCGGCCAGGACGTTGCGGTCGTGGGACTGACCACCGGCCGCAGCGAAGTGTGGGTCTTCTACGAGACCTATCGCTACGCCAAGGCGGCGGAAGCCGCCGGGCGGATTGCACGCATTTTGATGGCCGACCTACCGCCCAATATCGAAGTCTTCCATCTTATACCCGGCTACCTGGGGATGGAGCTGAACGAAATCACTGTCTTCCGCAGCGCCCTGGAGCGCGAACTAAGCAGCGCATCCGGGCTAATCATGGTGGGCAACACCGTTCAGGTCGCCCGGCCGCCGCTCGATAACCCGGCGCGGGATCCCATGGCTGGTGACCGCTACCCGATGTTCTCGGCTTCGTTCGACCCCAAAGTCACGCAACGCCTTTACGATCCCGACGCCCCAATCCAGTTCAATATCTATGGCGATGCGGCTGGCCTGCTGCAGATCGCGCCCGGGCTTACTCTAGCGGCCGATGTAACTGGGATGATCTGGAGCAACTATAGCTTTACCCGCGATGCCGGCAGCGTCCTGCAGCATGTCCGCAGCGACGTGCTAAAATACCAAAAACGCGGTAAGTACGGTATTTCCGGCCTGCAGCTCATCTATCAGAAGCGGGTGGCGCGCGATGTCTTTGCCGAGGTGCGCGGCGGCTATTTCGAGGACATGTTTATGGGCGTTGGCGGTCAGGTTCTGTGGCGTCCCGCCGACACGCGTCTCGCCTTCGGAGCTGACATTTATCAGGTCTGGCAGCGCGCCTACAATCGCCTGTTTGGCCTGCAGCGCTTCAATGGCGAACACTACGATGTGCTTACCGGGCACGTCTCGGCCTATTACAACTCGCCCTGGTACGGGCTGAACTTTGCGGTTCACGCCGGGCGCTATTTGGCCGGCGACCGCGGCGCTACCTTCGAGATCACCCGGCGCTTTTCCAGCGGCGTCGAAATCGGTGCCTGGGCGACCTTCACCAACGTACCTTTCAGCAAATTCGGCGAAGGCAGTTTTGACAAGGGCATCATCGTGCACATCCCGTTCGAGTGGGGTCTGCCGATCTGGTCACAGTCTTCCTACGATATTCACATGAATTCCCTGACCCGCGACGGCGGCCAGAGACTTGCCGGAGACGATTCGCTCTACGGCGTGACCGACGCCGCCAGTTACGGAGAAATTGTGGACCACCTCGATGCTTTCCGTGAGCCATAAGCTGAAGCGCCTCGGCGCGCTGTTGCTGCTGTCCGGCCCGCTTGCGAGCTGCGCCTTTTTCCATGGGGCAGACGTGGAAGCGATTTACGCCATTGGCAAGCAGGCGATCGCACCAAACCGCGTCACGCTGGAGCAAGCCGCTGCAACCCCTTACGCCTCCATCGGCGTACGGCTGGGAGGCAGCTCCGAAATTATGCTCGTGCTGGCAACGGACGCGAGCGCCGAACAGCTTTGGACGTCAGCATCGCGCATCGCAATTGCCACGTCCGCTGGCCGTGTGGTTCGTACGTCGGGGTTGGAGCACAATCTCAGCAATCTGGTGCTGCTGGAACGCAAATCGGGCGACAACGGCGGAGCCACCGTGCGCTGGCTGGCCGACTGGCCTGACCTGAATGCTATCAGCGTTCCTGTCGTGTGCGAAAGTCGCCCGGTCGGCGACGAAACGATCACCATCCTGGGCAAACCGATCCACACCCAACGCGTGAACGAGAACTGCCGCGCCGAAGCCAGGAAGTTCATCTGGACGTTCGAGAATGTTTACTGGATTGATCCTGACAGCGGATTGGTCTGGCGTTCGATCCAGAACATCAGTCCCAAACTTGACGAGCTTAAGCTCGAAATACTGCGCCCGCCGGCCTAATCTTGAGATTCGTTGCTCGGTAGAGGACAAAAATCCCCTTTGCCTGCAAGTTATCAATACAAAACAACAAGCCAAGGGCTGCATAGGCGACCCTTGGCTTGAAACTGTAAACCACAACCCGTTTAATTGGTTGTCGTAGTTGTCGCTGTCGTTCCCGTGGTTGCTGTGGTCGTCGTCGTCGTGGTTGAACTCGACGAAGAACTCGATGAAGAACTCTGACCCCAACTGCCGTGACCGTTACCCGTCGCGACCAGCACAATGCCGCTGATGACCAGCCCGCCACCAACCAACCAAACCCCTAAAGGTTCGCCGTGCCACTTCTGCGCGAACACACCCGCAGGTGCACCACTTGGAAGGGCCGCTTGATCCGCACCACCCGCCGCTAACGCGATGCCTGTCATCGCCAACGACGACGCCAATACCCACGAACCAACTTTCCCCAACATGTAACCCCTCCTGCAATCAGAACGTTGGTCACGAATTAACACGCGTATTGGGCTAAGGTCAACCTTGTTGTGCTTGACCGCCCCACCATCTCCAACACTGTGTATTAGATAAACAACAACTAAATTATACAATTTTTACAATATGATACTGCAAATATTATAGTGATTCTATTGTCATCAAACTGTTGCTTGGCCATTTGTCCCCGCCTTCCGCGTGATCGCTGAAACCAACAAACAAATTAGAACCATGTTGCAAAGGCCTAGAAGTCTTTGAGATTGTTCGCTCGATAAGTGTCTCCCGGGCGCGCGGAAACACAACTATGAGTATTTTTTTGTAGAATCTGGGAGCCGGAGAACCGCTTCTTGTGCGACAACAAAACACCACCGGTGAGCGCCCTTAAAAAGCGAGTCCCCACTGGGAGACGGAGACCATTCCATTGCTGAACAGTGTCCGGCGGAGCATTGGCCGCCGGCGTTGATTGGACTCGGCAGCAAACGGCGCGTGCCATTTGCTATTGCAGACCCGGCGGCATCGCCAGGACCGCCCGCTGCGGCCGAAACCAAACGCCATCATAGTCCGCAGGCGGATTGGTTGCTCCGCGGTATTTGTGCTGCCCCATTCGCCACGATATAGTTTTTTCTGTTCGATAATCGGCTTGAGGTCGTGAGTGGCCTTGGCGCCAAGCCTTGTCTGTTAGCGACCCCATGTCTGTACCGGCACGCGCGCTTGAATTGATGGCCCCCCATAGGGGGACGCTGACCGGAGTGCTCGTTCTCCTGCTGGGTGCTCTGGTCTTCCTGCCATCCCTAAGCAATCCACCCCATCCCTATTGGGACGAGTACTACTATCTTTCCGCCGTGCAACGGCACGTCGAGCGGACGGCGACGTATGCCTCGCATCCACCGCTTGGTCTGATGCTGCTGTCAACCGGCCCCGCCTTGGCCGGAAACGGCAAAGCAAGCGCGGCTCACAAGCTGGCCGCCTTCAGCAAGATCACCGATCGGGACGTGCCCGCTGGCTATTCCTTTTCCGCCATCCGTCTACCCTCGGCCATCGCAGCGGTGATCGGCGCCTTGCTTTTCTATGTCATCATGCTGCGGCTCGGGTGTGGAACCACTGCCGCTGCCGCGTTCTCGACTCTCTACATCTTCGAAAATGCTTTCGTAGTGCAATTTCGCGGCGCTCATCTCGACGCTTTCCAAATCGCCTTCGTTCTGGCTGGGTTGCTGGTCTGGTTGCGCAAACGCGAAGACGCGCTGACCTGGCGCGACTTTGCCCTGTTCGGACTGTTCGTCGCCTTAGCCGCCGCCGTAAAAACCAATGCGTCGGTGCTGCTGGCCATTCCCGCCTTTGCGGTAGCGCGCGCCGTGTGGCAGAGGCGGTGCGAACGCTGGGTATGGCAACGGAACGTTCTCAATATCGCTGCTGCGCTGGGCGTATTTGCCACCGTCACTTTAGCGGTCTTCACGCTCGACTTTGCGCTGTCGACGCGGCCGCCCAATCCTGCGACCGAAGCGGGCCGCCACGATCTCGAAAATATGGGACCGGCTTACCAAGCCTATCTTAATGGGCGCAGCGGGCTCACCTTTGCCGCCTGGAAGGAAGCCATCGCGGGATATTCCGCCCGGATGCACAACGATTTTCTGGGTGTCACGAAGATCGATCCCAACGGACAGAATCCGCTGACTTGGCCGTTCTACACCAAATCTATCAGCTATCGCTTGGACACCGACGGCTCATACACGGGCTATTCGACGATGGTGGGAAATCCGATCGGATGGCGCCTGTCGCTGGCCGGTATTCTCGGCGGGCTGGCCCTGGTCGTGCTGCGGCGCTTACGGCGCTTTGGCCTGGACGAACTGCCCGCCGCCGACTTTGCCAAAGTTGAGACCGTTTTGGTGATGTATGCCGTGTTCCTGGCGGCCCACGCCTACATGGGCTTTTTCCGCGTCATGTATATTTATCACCACTTTATCGGGTTGATATTGGGCTTCGTGGCGCTGGCGCTGGCGTTCAAGATCGCGGCCGCGGCCTTCCCCGAAGTGGCGAAGAATCGCAACGCTATCCTCGGTGCTGCGAGCATGGCCGTGGCGCTCGGTTTCGCTTACTACGCGCCGTTCAGCTACCACCGGCCCATCACCAACGCCGATTGTTTGGCGCGCAATATCATCGTGGTGCCGTTCACGTGCGTCGGAAAATAGCGGCAGAAATGCTGGTCACGCCCTCGGCGGCGCTTCGTCCTGTCCGGTCTGCGCCGTCAGTTGGAGGTAGGCGGACAGACCAGCGACGTTTCCCGGAATGGTGGCGGCCAGATAGGACAGGCTGACGATAATAACCACGCCAGGCAGCGCCATGCGATAGTTCCGCACCACATCGACGAGCAGCATGCCGGGAGAGGCCGCAATGCCAAGTCCGGTGGCGTGCAACAGGATTTCTCCCAGCGTCTCCAGCACGAGCCCCAGAATCAGGAAGCCCCCCACGATCAAAGCCAAACCGCGAAAGTTCCCTCCCGACAGGCGCCAAGCCTTGCGTACCACTGGCCCTTTATCGGTAGCGACGGCCACCGGCGTAACCAGAAGCCCGATCCGGGTGGTCAGGTAGAACAGACCGGCCACCAGTGCCAGTGCATCGAGCAGCGGTAGCAACGGCAACACCAGGAATTCCCCGGCGACAAGCCTGACGATCTGCACCGCCACGATATAAACCGCGCACACCAGCATGAACCGCAGATATGCCGCATAAAGGCGCCAGACCCGGCGCGTGATACGGAAAAATGGCCATCCGCCATCCGGGCGGTCGAGGAAACGCGATGCCACTTCAGAGGAAATCACGGCCTGTACAAAGCTGATCGTCAGAAAACCGGCGGAGGCTAGACCGAGGACTACGCTGCCGATCCGGTCGGTCGGCTGAATGAGGTAGCGCTCAAGATCCAGCAGATAAAAATACAGCGAACCATAGAGCAAGATACCGCCCACCAAGACCGGCAACAGCAGCGACAACCACAAACCCGGACTGGCCTTGGCCAGGAACCGAAAGGCGGAAACGACGGCATTCTCCGTAGCGATGCGCATCACAACGAAGCCCCCTTTTATCGTTAAACGAGTACCCGATTATCGCATCTGCGCATAGTACAACATGGGGGTGTCATGCCGCACCTTGACGTCCTTTGTCCTTGTTTTCGACCGGCATCGAAACGACGTTATCGGCCCTTCGGGACATTGGTGCGGACTTGGAAATCCGTGCGGGGTCTGAACCGGTTAACCATGCGAAACTGAAATAGAATGCCGAAAGCACGCAAAGACAAACCAAAGAGAAGCGCGGTGCGAGCGTCGATACTATCGATGTGATTGCCACAGCGGAGATATAGCAGACATAGCCCTTCTGCTTACCCATCTTGTCTTCAAGACGATGGTGGAAGTGGTCCCGGTCGCCTACAAACGGCGAAACACCCCGCAGCGGACGGCTGACCAGCAGGCGAATGCAATCCGCCACAGGAATAAACAGCCATACAATGATGGTTTCGAGTGGAACCATACTGCGCGCATGGGCCATCGTGAATAACAAGACGAAAGCAAAGCCGATCCCATAGGAGCCGCAATCACCCAGAAAAAGCTTGCCGCGCAGATTGAAGGCCAAGAAGGTGAGCGATAAAAGTGCCAGCACGCCCCCCGTGGCGGCATAGGCGCCGTTCGCCGAGAGGTACAGACAGCCGCCCCAAATGACAAACATGCTTCCGACGATACCGTCCTGACCGTCGGCCAGGTTGATTGCGTTTACAGTGCCGATCATGGCCAGTGCCAACAGAGCAACATAAGCCCAGGAGGGAATGGCCGTGGGTGCAAAACTGATCCAGTTTAGGCTAGATGCTAGGAACCCATGATCGATGGCCAAAGCCAAAAGGGAAAAAACAGCGAGCAAAAGAACCCTCGCCGCCGGTGACAACTCGCTCTGATCGTCGGAAAAGCCGACCAAGCCGATACCGGTCGCGGTCAAGCCGACGGCGTATAAAAAAGCCAGATCCGTCGTTTGCCCTCTTAGCAATTCCAAAGAGATCCAGCATATCAAGCCACAGAGAATGGCGATACCGCCCACTTGCGGGGTTGCGCGGCGATGCTGCTTTCGCCGGTCCGGAATGGCCATCACCGAAAGGATTTTTCCGAACAACGAGGCCTTTATGCAAATGATAAGTGTCGTTGCGACCGCTAACACAACTGCGGCAGCTTCAAGCACTACAGGATGCACGGCGAACACACTCAGCTCCCCCATCGCTACCCAGAACCAACCACCCAATCCGTTGCCAATTTATTACTACGAGTAAGGGCTAAGTGCCAGTACTACTAAAAGTAGCTGTAACAGCTCAAAATCAATGTATAACTATTCTAATACCAACTCCTGCGATCCCTGGCTCATTGGAACTTTGCGGAGGTGGGAAATACTAGTTCACCCTGGCAAACGGACGGTTCGACATAAGGACGGCGCTTTGGCGGATGGCGCGAGGATCGAAGGATAGCGGATAATCTATGAATTCCGGCAGTTGCTAACGGATACGATCAAATCGCTAGTCATCTAGCTACGATAGCCGCGGTAGAATGACTGTCATGTTGAAGCGGTAATTGGCCCGGGTGTTCTGTTCCAATAAGGACACCATCAAAGCCCGGATGTGCACAGAGTAGGAAGGATCTCGCAATGAACAAGGCCTGCACCGCGTTGCTTTTTGCCTCCGCGCTGCCGGCTTTTTCTGTCAGCGCCACGGCCGGTGTTTGGACTGAACTGGGCGATGCGCAAACCAGATCCGATTTTGAGATGGCGGTGGCTTACGGCCTGCTCAATAACATTACGACACAAGGTCCGCCATCGTGGGCAGGAATTCTTGAGCAGCTACCGGACGAAAGCCGAGTCGCCAACTCTCCGGATTACGTTCGCAAGGCGGCCGGGCGTTTAGGGGTGCAGGGAAGGTCGGATCTCGGCCCGCATAAGCCGCACATATCCGTCAGTTTCGATGTCACCAACGATCCCGCAGTCATACGAGGCTATGATGCGCTTGGACGCTCCCAAGCCCAGGGCCAGGCAACTTTTGATTATCTCGCGGCTGGTACTGCGGTCCACTTGTCGGTTGGCGCCCAGAAAAGCAGGGGGACCGATCGGCAAAATTTGGTATTCGATGGCAGCTACATCGCGGAGCGCATCGGCGGCATCGTTGTGTATACGGGATACAAGGAACACTGGTGGGGGCCGGGCTGGATTTCCGCACTGTCGCTATCGAACAACGCACGGCCGATGCCGCAGGTCGGATTCACGCGCGTCCATTCGCAGCAGTCCGACTCCTGGTGGTTGAGCTGGCTTGGTCCGTGGCAAATCGAGGGCTTTGTCGGCCTGCTGGACGGTCCGCGTCAAGCGCGCGACACCGCCTACATCGCCGTCCACTTTGCGTTCAGTCCTTTTCCGGGTTTTGAAATTGGATTGTCGCGTACCACCGAAATGTGCGGCACCGGGCACAGTTGCGAACCGCTTGTCGACTATTTCACCTTCAGCAACGATCCCAGTCACGTCAATAGGACCAACGAGCAAGGTTCGATCGAACTTCGGTACACCGGAATTGCGTTGTCGCGGCCTTATGCCGTCTACGCCCAGTTCATGAACGAAGATTCAAATCCGATTGTTCACTCTAGTACCAGCAAACTGTTTGGTGGATCGGTTTGGTTTCCGTGTGATGGCCTGACGGGGCGTCTGACGCTTGAATACGCCAATAGCATTGCCACCAATGACATTTGGGGCGGCGGGGCCCAGCATGGCGTTGCCTACAACAACTATGACTACGTCGACGGCATGCGCTATCGCGGCCGTTCGCTCGGCTTCAGTCTAGACAGCGATTCAGTTCTATATTCGGTGCAGGCGAGCGTTATCGACCCAGAACGCCGCACCTGGACGCTGACCTATCACCGCGCGCTCGTTTCGAACCCGCTGAATACTTCTGGCAACGCCGTCACCGCGTCGCCCGTGCGATTTAACGCCGTCGAGGCTCGTGTCGCGGTGCCACTGCAATGGGGCGACTATGTGGCACAAATCGAAACGGCGGTGCGCTGGCAAGACGATCAACCGAGGCCTGATCGCGGCGCGACGGCTGCATTTGAAATTGCATTGAAGTTGGGAATATAAGGGCCGACATTTTATCAGGGTCGGGAGGGTGGATTACTTTTCCCGCATAAAAACGAGGGGGCTATGGCTAAGACGGCTTTGATCACCGGTGTCACCGGTCAGGATGGCTCCTATCTGGCGGCGCTGCTGTTGCAGAAGGGCTATACCGTCCACGGTGTGAAGCGGCGGTCGTCGTCGTTCAATACCGGCCGTGTCGATAGGCTTTATCAGGACCGTCATGACGAAAAAGTGCAGTTCACGCTGCATTACGGTGACATGACGGATTCGACCAACATCATACGTCTGGTGCAGGAAACCCAGCCTGACGAAATCTACAATCTCGCCGCCCAGAGCCATGTACAAGTGAGCTTCGAAACCGCCGAGTACACCGCCAATGCGGACGGCATCGGAGCGCTGCGTATTCTGGAAGCCATTCGCCTTCTCGGTCTTACCGAAAAAACGCGCTTCTATCAGGCCTCGACCTCCGAGCTTTACGGCTTGGTGCAGGAAAAACCCCAGCGCGAAACGACACCGTTCTATCCGCGCAGTCCCTACGCTGTGGCCAAGCTCTATGGCTATTGGATCACGGTGAACTATCGCGAGGCCTACGGCATTCACGCTTCCAACGGCATTCTGTTCAATCACGAGAGCCCGGTGCGCGGCGAGACCTTCGTTACCCGCAAGATTACTCGTGCGGTTGCCGCCATCCATCTCGGCCTGCAGGACAAGCTCTATATCGGCAATCTCGATTCCATGCGCGATTGGGGCCACGCCCGTGATTACGTCGAAGGCATGTGGCGGATCCTGCAGTAGGACAAGCCCGGAGATTACGTGCTGGCGACGGGCGTGAACCATTCGGTGCGCGAGTTCATCGAGATGGCTTTCGGTCATGTCGACACCAAGGTCCGCTGGGAAGGCAAAGGTCTCGACGAGAAAGGCATCGACGCCGCAAACGGCAAGGTGCTGGTATCGGTCGATCCGCGTTACTTCCGTCCAACCGAGGTGGATTTCCTGCTCGGCGATCCGGCCAAGGCGAAGAAGGTCCTGGGCTGGACCCACACCGTCGAGCTCAAGGATCTAGTGGCGGAAATGGTGGATTGCGATCTCAAGTCGATCACCAGCAAGCGGGGGCGCAGCGATGACTGAGGTTGTGTTCCCGCTGGCGGGTAAGCGCGTCATGGTGGCCGGTCACAAAGGCATGGCCGGAAGTTCGATTCAACGTCGGCTCAGCTCTGAAGGCTGCGAAGTTCTCACCGCCGACCGCGAGGACCTCGACATGGGCCGCCAGGTCGAGGTGGAAGAATGGCTGGCCGCGACGAAGCCCGATGCGCTGTTCCTGGCAGCGGCAAAAGTCGGTGGCATTTACGCCAACAGCACGCGTCCGGCCGAGTTTCTCCACGATAACCTCGTCATCGAGACCAATATCATTCACGCCGCCTACAAGGGGGGCGTAAAGAAGCTCTTGTTTCTCGGCTCGTCCTGCATTTATCCGCGTGAGGCGCCGCAGCCGATTCCGGAAGAGGCTCTGCTTACCGGCCCGTTAGAGCCGACCAACGATGCCTATGCGCTGGCCAAAATTGCCGGCATTAAGATGTGCCAAGCCTACCGCAAACAGTACGGCTGCGATTTCATCTCGGCGATGCCGACCAATCTCTACGGACCCGGCGACAAGTACGATCTCGAGAACGGCCATGTGGTCGCCGCGTTGATCATGAAGATCCATGCCGCCAAGAAGGCGGGCGCCAAGGAGGTCGTATTGTGGGGCACCGGCACACCGCTCCGCGAGTTCCTCTACACCGAAGACCTCGCCGACGGTCTCATCTTCCTGATGAAGCACTATTCAGGCGAGAGCCATGTCAATCTCGGCACCGGCAAGGAGCACACCATTCGACAGCTAGCTGAGACCGTCGCCAAAGCGGCCGGTTGGGAGGGCAGTTTTGTCTATGACACCTCCAAACCTGACGGCATGCCGCGCAAGGTGATGGATGTCTCGCGCCTTGCCGCCCTCGGTTGGACCGCGAAGACCCGCTTCGAAGACGGCATCAAATCCGCTTACGATTGGTACGTCGCCAACAAGGCCTGACGCATCCGGTCAAAAATCTGCACAAGGATGTGCTCGACCGTTTGGGCAGACCAGCCACGGAGGTGCGATTCAAGACATGGTATTCGATGCCAGGCTCACAGCAATAGCCGCGTTTGTACGGCTTGTCGCCGTCTTCTCTGACAATAAAAACATCAGGTTTTAGATCGCGGTTTCTTGCAGGAGGCGGATATTGCTGGAGCGGATGTCGTCGAACCCGCCGCTGACAACGACTTTGCGGGCGCCCGTCACGCGTCGCCCGTGCGGATGTTGACGTGGAAAGAGCCGGGTACTGGCTCTTCCGACACCACGATCAGATAACCGCCTCCCGGTCCCGAATAGGCCGTGCCGAGATACTGATGCTGATAGGCCGTCGCCAGTTCCATCAAATCCACCTTCATGACGGGGTGGCGCATCGACTGCGGCAGCAGGATGTCCCAGTGTCAAATCGCACCCAAACGTGACCCCGGTATCGCGCCCAATAATGACCCCCTTGTAGGTGTTGTTTAACAGGCCGCGGAGGGACCCGCGCGCGCAGCGTAGCCC
>WSSedL1CaDRAFT_10000057_pt1 | contig 64006 bp, 46 predicted proteins | sample WetSurSL1Cattail_FD_9464 | JGI IMG/M metagenome (IMG submission 9464)
GCAGGACATGCCGGTTGTGAGGCGGCCGCCGCTGCTGCTAATATGGGTTCTCGAACGCTTCTTATTACTATGGATATGACTAAATTTGGCCAAATGTCGTGCAATCCGGCTATGGGTGGCATTGCAAAGGGTCAGATAGTACGTGAAATAGATGCATTAGGTGGTTATAGTGGTATTGTAACAGATTTATCTACTATTCAATTTCGGTTATTGAATCGATCTAAGGGTCCAGCAATGTGGAGTCCAAGGGCTCAATGCGACCGTTCTAAATTTTCTTTGGTTTGGCGTGATTTATTAGAAAAAACAAATAATCTCGATTTTTGGCAGGATTCTGTTGTTTCTCTTATTATAGAAGATTCTAAAGTATGTGGAGTTGTTACTCAATTAGGTATTTCATTTAGATCTAATTGTGTTGTATTAACTAATGGTACTTTTATTAATGGTTTAATTCACGTTGGACGGAAACAAGTTCAGGGAGGTAGAATTTCCGAACCGGCTTCTTTCGGTATTTCCGAACAATTACGTGATTTTGGTTTTCAGGTTGGCCGAATGAAAACCGGAACTCCTGCACGATTAGATGGTAGAAGTATTAATTTTGACATTCTGGAAAAGCAGGATGGGGAAGATGATGGTAATAAATTTTCATATTTACCCTATATAAAGAGCAATCCTAATTTTCGGCCTTGCCATATTACCTATACAAACGAAGAAGTTCATCGAATTCTCGAGAGAGGTTTTGTTGATTCACCTTTATATACGGGTATCATTAAAGGAGTAGGTCCAAGGTATTGCCCAAGTATTGAAGATAAAATTGTAACTTTCGCGGATAAGGAGAAACATCAGTTATTTTTAGAACCTGAGGGTTTTGATACCAACGAATATTATATAAATGGTTTTTCTTCTTCTTTACCCTGGCAGATTCAATACGAAGCATTAAGGAAAGTTAAAGGCTTAGAAAATGTCAAAATATTTAGACCGGGTTATGCCATTGAATACGATTATTTTCCCCCTACACAATTAAATTCTGCATTAGAAACCAAAAATCTAAGTAATTTATATTTTGCCGGACAAATTAATGGAACTACCGGGTACGAAGAGGCGGCAGCACAGGGTTTATTGGCTGGGATTAATGCCTCTCTTAAATGTAGCAATAAAGAACCTTTAGTTTTAAAGAGAGATCAGGCTTATATCGGAGTTTTAATTGATGATTTAGTAACTAAAGGCGTTGATGAGCCATACCGGATGTTTACTTCACGGGCTGAGTATCGTATTTTATTACGACAAGATGATGCTGATTTAAGATTAACACCTATTGGCTTTAAAATTGGCTTAGCTTCTCAAGAACGTATGGATTTATTATCTGATAAAATTTCAAAACGTGATGATTTAATTAAATTTGCTAATGAAACCAATATCAAACCCGAAATTATTAATGATACCTTAAGAAAATTGTCCACCAGTGAAATTTCTCATACTATTAAATTAAAGGATTTAATTTTGAGACCACAGGTTACCTTTAATGATTTATTGAACATACTTCCAAATTTGAGCTCTTTAATTGATAGTTATGGAGATCGGAAATTCGAAATTGTTCAATCTGCCGAAATTATATTGAAATATTCGGGATATATTGAAAGAGAAAAATTAATCGCTGATAAAATTCAACGTTTAGAACATGTTAAGATTAGTCCGGAATTCGATTTTTATAAAGTAAAATCACTTTCTACCGAAGCTAGACAAAAACTCCGGAGAATTAAGCCTACAACTATTGCCCAGGCTTCGCGTATTCCCGGAATTTCGCCTTCAGATATAAATGTCTTGTTAATTTTATTAGGACGGTAAGTGTTCCACGTGGAACATAAATTTTAAATCGAATGATGTTCCACGTGGAACAAATAAAATATGTATATTGATTTTAGACATTAAAGTGTTCCACGTGGAACACTTTTTTTTATGAATTTATTTTTGGTTTTAATTTTTCGAAAAATTATTTACTTTAGATATATTAATTATTTAAGCAAATGAATAGGATAGAAGGAAATTTAATAGATATTCATAATAGAATTATTTACCCGGCGGAAATAATCTTTGAAAATGGAATAATTACTGCGATAAATAAAAATAGTAATCATTATGATCAGTATATTATTCCCGGGTTTGTAGATTCTCATATTCATATCGAAAGTTCAATGCTTACGCCATTTGAATTTGCGAAGGCTGCTTTTAAATTTGGAACAGTTGCTGCCGTTTGCGATCCACACGAAATTGCCAATGTTTTAGGGGAGGAGGGGATTAATTTTATGATTTCAAATGGTAATGAGTCTTCTTTTAAGTTTAATTGGTGTTTGCCTTCTTGTGTTCCCGCAACTTCTTTCGAAACTTCCGGAGCTGTTATATCTTCTGAATCCACTAGGTATTTCTTTGAAAATTATTCATTTGTTGCCTTAGCGGAGATGATGAATTATCCTGGTGTGGTATTTGACGATCCCGAGGTTCTTAAAAAGCTTGAAGTTGCAAAGCAATTCAAAAAACTGGTTGATGGTCACGCACCGGGTTTGTCTGGTAACGATTTGAAAAAGTATATTCAAAGCGGTATTTCTACCGATCATGAATGCTCTACAATAGAAGAAGCTATTGAAAAAATTAATTTGGGTATGCATATTCTGATTAGAAATGGAAGTGCAGCGAAAAATTATAAAAGTTTATATGCTTTAGTTGATTTATTTCCTGATAAGGTTATGTTTTGTAGTGACGATTTACATCCTGAAAATTTAATTCAAGGGCATATTAACAAGTTTATTTTAGAAGGACTGGAATATGGCTTAAATCTTTTTAATTTATTGCAAGCAGCCTGTATAAATCCTGTAAAATTTTATAATCTACCTGTTGGTATGTTAAGAGTAGGAGATAAGGCCGATTTTTGTGTTATTGAAGATTTAGAAACCTTTTTTATCAAAGAAACATGGATTGATGGTGTGTCTTGTTTTAATCATAATTCATCTTTACCGGAATCTGAGATTAATTTTGAAGTTCCAAATAATTTTAAATCCAGGAAAGTTTTATTGAATGAAATTTCTGTAATTAATAAAAGGCGGGATTTTAAAACTATTGCTGTAACGGATGGTTCCTTAGTTACCAACTCGGAAATTTTTAGAAATATTTCCTCAGCTTCCTATTTAACTTCAAATACTGAATGGGATGTTTTAAAACTCGTTGTCGTTAATAGGTATCAAATATCAACACCTTCTGTGGCGTTTGTTAAGAATTTCGGTCTTAAAAAGGGGGCTATTGCCTGCAGTGTTGCTCATGACAGTCATAATATAATTGCTGTAGGAGTAGATGATACTGATATTTTATTTGCAATTAATAAGCTTATGGAATATAAAGGGGGTATAATTGCTGTCGAGAATCAAATTTTTACCATATTGCCTTTGCCTGTGGCTGGATTAATTTCTGTAAATAATGCAGAAACAACAGCTAATTTATACGAATCTGTTAATGCCGCTGCCAAATCATTTGGAACTACTTTAAATGCACCTTTTATGACTCTTTCTTTTCTTTCGCTATTGGTAATTCCAGAGTTAAAACTCAGCGATAAGGGATTATTTGATTCTTCTAAATTTGAATTTACGTCTTTATTTGTTTAATTGAATTTACATGGATAATACTATTGAGGAATATTTGAATTCAATTGTCAGGAATTTACCGGATACCCCTGGCGTTTATCAGTTTTTTAATGTGAAAGGGGATATTATTTATGTTGGTAAGGCTCGAAATTTAAAGAAACGGGTTTCTTCATATTTTCAAAAATCTCATCAGGAGAATGGAAAAGTGAGGGTAATGGTTAAGAAAATTACAGATATTAAATTCATTATTGTAGAAACAGAGTCTGATGCTTTGCTTTTGGAAAATAATTTAATTAAGAAATATCAACCTCGTTATAATATTTTACTGAAAGATGATAAAACGTATCCATGGATTTGTATTAAAAATGAACCTTTCCCAAGAGTGTTTTATACACGAAATGTAATTAAGGATGGGTCACTTTATTTTGGTCCATATACTTCTGTGCTCATGGTTCGGACTTTGCTTGATTTAATTAAGCATTTATTTCAATTACGTAATTGTAGTTTAATTTTGTCCGAATCTAATATTAATTCAAATAAATTTAAAGTGTGCCTCGAATATCATATTGGTAATTGTAAAGGTCCATGTATCGGTAATCAAAATATTGACGAATACCAACAATCTATTACTCAAATAAAGGATATTTTAAAGGGTAATATTCATTCTGTAGCTAATTATTTGAAGGATTTAATGCAGACTTTTGCAAATGAATATAAATTTGAACAAGCTGAGCTAGTAAAACAGAAGTATGAGTTATTGGAAAAATATCAAAGTAAATCAACTATTGTAAATCCTTCTATTCATAATATCGATATATTTTCTTTTATCGAAGAGGATAATGTTGCTGTAGTTAATTATATAAAAGTTATTAATGGAGCTATTTTACAGTCTCACACCCTTGAATTAGTAAAGCGAATTGAAGAAGATAAGGAGGATTTATTAGGTCTGGCTATAATTGAAATCAGGGAACGTTTTCAAAGCCTCTCACGTGAAATTTTAGTTCCGTTTAACCTGGATTTGACACTTCCTAATATTTCTATAAGTATTCCCAAAATTGGGGATAAAAGAAAGTTAATGGATTTATCTGAGCGAAATGCTAAATATTATCTTTTAGAAAAGAAAAAGCAAATTAGTAATAAAAATCCTGAAGTTAAAGTTGATTGGCTCATGCAGCAAATGAAGAAGGATTTGAATTTAGATACTTTACCGCTTCATATTGAATGTTTTGATAATTCCAATATCCAGGGAACTACGCCTGTAGCTTCCTGTGTTGTTTTTAAAAAGGGTAAGCCAGCAAAGTCTGAATATCGCCATTTTAATATTAAAACAGTTGAAGGGCCTAATGATTTTGCCTCTATGGAAGAAATTGTCTATCGGCGATATCATAGATTACTTGTGGAAGGTTCGCCTTTGCCACAGCTTATTGTTATTGATGGGGGCAAGGGTCAGCTTCATGCTGCGGTTCAAAGTCTCGATAAATTAGGAATTACTTCTGATGTCGCAGTTATTGGTATTGCTAAAAAATTGGAAGAGATATTTTTCCCCGGTGATCCTGTTCCTATTTATATTGATAAAACTTCTCAGACGCTCAAAGTTATTCAGCATATTCGGGATGAAGCCCACCGTTTTGGCATAACATTTCATAGGTCAAAACGATCAAAGAAAATGGTTAATTCTGAGTTAACCTCAATACCTGGAATTGGTGAGAAAACACTTGAGTTGTTGTATCAGAATTTTGGTTCTATATCTTCTATTAAACAGCAAACACCAGAAGTTATTATTAAACTAGTGGGACAAAAGAAATTTAATATTTTAAAGGATTATTTTAGTTTAAATGATTTAAATGCTAATAATTAAGTTAATTATATATTTATTATCTTTTATTAATCGAAATTGAAAAGATGTTAATTTTTTTTTATCTTTAATTATATTAACTAATAATCACTAATTTAATTTTTTACTATGGAAAACGTTGTTGATAATAATTTGGCCAGTTCAGATTTTGTTTTAGACAATCAATCTGTTTCTTATTTGAATGAAACCCGTAAATGGACTATGTTCCTAAGTATTTTGGGAATGATTACGATGGGTTTATTGTTAGTTTTTGCCTTTGCATTTAATGCAATTTTGTCGAGTTTTACCGGAGGATTGGGGATGAGCGGTCCGGCTATGATGATGCCTGGAGCTGTGTTCTCTGTTGTTTTCTTTATACTTATTCTTCTTTATATTATGCCTCTTTTTTATTTATATAAATTTTCGTCTTCTGCTAAAAGGGCTATTGAAACAAAGAGTACCGACAATATTCAACGAACATTTGAATATCAGAAATCTTTATATAAATATATTGGTATTTTAACTATTGTAATTTTAAGCTTCTATTTATTAGTATTTTTGATTGCTTTATTTCGATAAATAGTTTAAAAATAGCCGCTCATCAGCGGCTATTTTTATTTGTTTCTTTCAATGGTATAATTGACCAACCCTATCAATGCCTTTTTCACTTCATTATCTTCATAATCCGATAATATATCTAATGCCTTCTGTTTATATTCCTGCATTATTTTTTCTGCATATAATAAACCTTCTTTCTTATTTACAAAGTCTATTACTATTTTAACCTTTTCGGAATTCTTATTGTGTTTCCGAATAATATGAATGATTTCTTTTTTCTCTTTTGAAGTAGAATTTTCAAGAGCGTAAATCAATGGAAGTGTTAACTTTTTTTCTTTGATATCATTAGCTGTGGGTTTCCCAATTAATCCTTTAGGTTGATAGTCGAATAAATCGTCTTTAATTTGAAAAGCGATTCCAACATATTCCCCAAATAACTTCATTTTTGCAACAGTTTCCTCGTTACATCCAACAGATCTGGCACCGCTGGCAGTGCAAGCAGCGATTAAGGCAGCCGTTTTCTTTCTGATGACTTCAAAATATTCTTCGCGGGTAATTTTCATAGTTCTGGATAACTGCATCTGGCTGAGTTCTCCTTCGCTCATTTCTCTTACTGCCTCCGAAACAATTTCCAATAAATCGTAAGTTTTACTCTGTACCGATAGTAACAGTCCTTTAGCAAGCAGATAATCGCCCAGTAACACTGCGATTTTGTTTTTCCATAGAGCATTTATTGAGAAAAACCCTCTTCTTTCGTATGATTCGTCCACAACATCATCATGAACCAGAGATGCGGTGTGTAATAATTCGATTAATGAAGCTGCAGAATAGGTGGCTTCCTGCACCTGGCCATTTAATTTAGCTGAAAGGAATACAAACATGGGTCTCATTTGTTTACCTTTTCTTCTTAAAATGTAATTGGTAACTATATTTAAAAGAGAAATTTCACTTTTCATGGATGCTTTAAAAACATCTTCAAATCTTGACATTTCCTCCTTTATCGGTGCCTTTATAAAATCTGTTTCTGACATTCTTTAATTTTTATACAAACCTAATTTTTTATGTTTTACAAATATACTTTGATTGAAGTTTTTTTCCTTCTTTTTAATTACTATATATTTGTAATATCAATTTATTTACAAAGTAAATTAATTTTATGCATTTTAATGAATTAACTCCTGAACAGGTCGAAAAGGCTGCGGGCATGCTTAAAGCTATTGCTCATCCAATACGAATTTCTATTTTAAATTTACTTGAGGATGGAAAGAAAATGACGGTTTCCGAATTGCATGAAGCTTTAAAAATAGAACAATCTGCTACTTCTCATCATTTAGGGATTTTAAAAGATAAGGGAGTTTTGTCCTCCAAACGAGAAGGCAAGAATACTTACTATTTTCTTCGCTATCTGAATCTCGCCAACATTATTGATTGTATTAGTACCTGTTCTTCCTATTGATCTTTTCTTTTCTTATTTATTTACCAGTTAACCAGTCTGAAATATCTTATTATGGAACCCAATAAAAAATTATTTCTTCTCGATGCTTATGCTTTAATTTTCCGTTCTTATTATGCATTTATTAAGAATCCTATGTTCAACGGTGAGGGTTTAAACACGTCCTGTATTTTTGGATTTGTTAACACTCTCGAAGAATTATTGCTTAAAGAAAAACCTTCTCACATTGCGGTGGCTTTTGACCCCGGTGGACCAAATTTTAGACATGAGTTATATCCTGAATATAAGGCCAACCGTGATGAAACTCCGGAAGACATAAAAAAGTCCGTCCCAATTATTAAAGATATTTTAAAGGCTTATGGTATTCCCATTCTTCAGGTTTCAGGTTTTGAGGCCGATGATGTTATCGGTTCACTAGCGAAGAAGGCAGAGAGGGACGGTTATACTGTCTATATGATGACTCCGGATAAGGACTACATTCAACTTTTATCTGATAATATATATATTTATAAACCAAGTAGGTCTGGTTCAGGAATTGAAGTAATAGATAAATCTGGAGGTTGTAATTTATTCAAATTGAATGAACCTGTTCAATTTGTTGATATCCTTGCTTTGATGGGCGATACTTCCGATAATATCCCAGGAGCTCCTGGAATTGGTGAGAAAACTGCAATGAAGCTTATTCAGGAATTTAATTCTATTGATAATCTTTACGAAAATCTATCCAAACTTAAGGGGAAAGTTCTCGAAACGCTCGTCAATAATAAGGATCAGGTTTACCTTTCCCAAAGGCTTGCCCGGATTGCTATTGATATTCCTCTGGATGTTAATGAACAGGAATTGATTTTATCAACTCCGGATTTAGATAAACTTAAAGAACTTTTTGACAGACTTAATTTTAAATCTTTAGAGAAACGTGTTTTTACACGTATTAATGGCAATCAGGTAACAACAGTAACTCAAAATCTTTTATTCGATTTGCCTCCGGTTGCTGTTCCTGAAACTTCTAATTTCACTACTATTAATGAAGTTCCTCATGAATATAAGGTGGCTGATAGTGATGATTTAATTGATTCTTTGATTTCTCAATTGAATTCGTTGAGCGAATTCTGTTTTGATACGGAAACAACAGGTTTAAATGTTATGCAGGTTCAATTAGTAGGTATGTCTTTTTCATGGGAGAAATCCAAAGGTTGGTATGTTCCTTTTTCTGCAGATCAAGCTCAGGTTAATTCTATTCTTGCAAAATTTAAGGATTTATTTGCTGATGAGCAAATAATTAAAGTGGGCCAGAATATTAAATATGATATTTTGGTTTTGAAGAATTATGGGATTGAAATCAAGGGTGCCATTTTTGATACTATGGTGGCGCATTATCTTATTCAACCTGAGCTTAGGCATAATATGAATTTTTTGGCTGAACAATATCTCAGTTATTCCCCTGTCCACATTGAAGAATTAATTGGGCAAAAGGGCAAGCAGCAATTGAATATGCGTTCAGTTAGTATTGAAAAAATTAAGGAATATGCCGTTGAAGATGCTGATGTTACCTATCAGCTTAAACATGTTTTATTTAATAATTTAAATGAAGATTTGTTAAAACTTGCCGAATCTGTTGAAATGCCTTTAATTCATGTATTGGCTGAAATGGAATTTGAAGGGGTCAAAATTAATGATAAGGCTTTATTGGATTTTTCTCATATTTTAAGAGAAGATATTATTAAAATTGAAAAGCAAATTTTTGACTTTGCAGGCTGTGAATTTAATATTTCCTCTCCTAAACAAATGGGTGAAATTCTTTTTGACAAGTTACAGATTGATACTAATGTAAAGCTTACAAAAACAAAACAGTACAGTACCAGCGAAGAAACTCTGGCCGCGTTATTGGATAAACACGAGATTGTTCCTTTGATATTGGAATACAGAGGTTTGTTAAAATTATTGAATACTTATGTGGAAGCTTTACCTAAAATGATTAATTCTAAAACAGGCCGCATTCATACTTCCTATAATCAAACAATCGCTGCCACTGGTCGCCTGAGTTCTGTGGAACCTAATTTGCAGAATATTCCTATACGCGACGAAAGAGGTCGCGAAATTCGTAAAGCATTTGTAGCCCGTAATTCTGATTTTGTTTTAATGTCGGCTGACTACTCTCAGATTGAACTTCGGGTTATGGCTCATTTTAGTGAAGATGAACACATGCTTGAAGCTTTTCATAAGGAGGCGGATATTCATGCATCTACAGCTGCTAAAATTTATAATATCCCGGAAGAGGAAGTAACTTCTGATATGCGGCGAAAAGCTAAAACTGCCAATTTTGGTATTATCTATGGAATTTCTGCTTTTGGTTTAGCACAGCGGTTGCAAATATCCCGAAAAGAAGCCAGCGAACTAATTGAAGGTTATTTTAAAACTTTTCCCGGTGTTAAGAAATACATGGACGATTGCATAAAGATTGCCCGTGAAAAAGGTTACGTTGAAACTTTACTAGGTCGAAGACGGTTGTTACCCGATATTCATTCCAATAATTCTAATGTTCGAGGCATGGCTGAAAGGAATGCTATAAATTCTCCAATACAGGGCTCTGCAGCAGATATTATTAAGATAGCAATGATTGACATTCACCGTGAATTAAAAAATCGAAATATGCGGTCTAAAATGATATTACAGGTGCATGACGAATTGGTGTTCGATATATTTCGTGACGAACTCGATGAAATTAAAATTTTAGTTAAAGATAAAATGGAAAATGCTCTGAAGCTTAAAGTCCCTTTGCTTGTTGAAATGGGAGTAGGGGAGAACTGGGTGGAAGCTCATTAACCAAAAAGGGGGCTGTGTAAAAACTCAATTTTTACGACGGAGTTGCAAATTCCGGCGTGTGTAATTCCTTGGTTTATCGGCTTTGGCACTGAGCGGAGTCGATTTTAGAATCAAATGACTTTTGCGAATTTTTCACACTAAAAAATTAATGAAACATTTTACATCCGGATCGCTGCATGCATTCACCGGTGCAGTTCGGCGGGGGGTTTACCTCCGTCGTATTTATCTTTGTGGGCTATAGCCTACGTTCATAAAACTGACAAAGTTCCAACCTTGTCTGAGCAAAATGGGTTTCTTAAGAGAGCCCTTTCAAATCTAATTCCCTAATATTTTCTGATATTTTTTAGAATCAAGTAAAATTTCTTTTGCCTTTAAAACGGTTGAGTCATTAGGTAAACTAGCTTCAATTTTACCTTTTTCGTAAAAATATCTGCCTGTTATTTCTTCTTCAACAATTTCTTTGATTTCGCTTTTATATTTACTAAAATCAGATTTTTTACTTTTTTGTATGTTAGTTTTTAGAGATTCTATATCATTTTTTGATTGGTCATAAACTCCTTCTTTTAAAGCGGTTTCTTTTAATTTTGCCAACATCTTTTCAGTTTCGTTTTGGTATTCAAAACCGGATTGAGTGATGTATTTAACAAAATCTTCATATTCTTTCTCACTTAATTTGAACTTAATAGGTTCTGGTATATTTTGATGGGTGTAATAATATTGGGTTGAATAATTGAAAATAATATTTTGATTATAAAGATTTAATGTGAGTGAACTTAAAGTTTCAATCGAAGTTTTAATATCTGGTTCTATACCTCCGGCATCTTTTACCCGTCTTCTGTTTTTAGTCCAGAAAAATTGAGTTAACGAATCCGCAATTATAACTGCTTCTCCTTTTGCATTTTTGTGTGCATAATCTCTTGCCTGTATGCATCTTCCACTGGGTATATAATATTTAGCAGTTGTAATTTTTAATTTGGTATTATAACTCAAATCGCGTGTTGTTTGCACCAATCCTTTACCGTAAGTTTTTTGTCCCAATATTACGGCCCGGTCTAAATCTTGCATTGATCCGGATATAATTTCTGCTGCCGAAGCCGTGTTTTTATTTACCAAAATGGCCATTGGAGTTGTTGTATCTATGGGCTCATTAGTGGTGACAAAATCCTTATCCCATTGCTTTGCCCTGCCTCTTGTTTTAACTATTAATTGATTTTTTGATAGAAATAAATTTGCGATATCTACTGCTTCAATTAATAAACCACCTGGGTTATTTCTAAGATCCAGCATTATATATTTAGCCCCTTTATTTTTCAATTCCAACCATGCTTCTCTAATTTCGATATGAGCATTTGCTGTAAAATTTGAAAGTTTTATAAATCCAATATTATCAGATATTAAACCATAATAACTTATATTTTTAATATTAATGATTTGTCGTAAAAGATTTTTAGTCTCTTTTTTATGTGTATAACCATTTTCGTAGGTTACCTCTAATTTTGTGTTGGGGTCTCCCTTTAATAAATCCCCAATTTCCTGATTGGTTTTATTTTTAATATTTTCTCCATTAAGTTTCAGAATGATATCGCCGGGTTTTATTCCGGCCTGGTCTGCTGAATAACCCTGAATTACTTCTTCTATTACAACATTATCTCCCATTTTTTGGATATAAGCTCCTATTCCTCCATATTCACCGGTTGTAATAAATTTATAATCTTCTAATTTATCTTCAGGAATATACATGGTATAGGGATCCAGCGATTTTAACATACCTTCAATGCCATCATTAATTAATGTTTCCGGATTTGGTTCATCCACATAATAAGTATTTACTTCCCTGAATAACGAAAAGAAAATATCAAGATTTTTAATTATTTCAAAATCTCTGTCAATAAAGGAATACGTTAATAAACTCGATATAAGTATGCCTATTATTAATAACTTATTGCGTTTACGGAACATCTTTTTTAAAGATTGTAGTTTCATTTTAGCTCTTTTTTTACTGTATCACAAATATATAGGATATTGAATTATTTATTACATTCGTTATAATCTTGTAATCATATTAACCTTATCCCAAAATTAAAACTACCAAGTTATGAAAAGGAAACTTTTTATTATTATCCCTGCAGTATGTTTACTCTTAGGCGCTATCTTTTATTTTTTTAATCCGTTTAAGAAGGCCGGGTATATCGATCCTGGTTTTAGCGAATACATTGCTGCTTTTACTTCAGGCAGGGTTTCTGTAAATGCTACCATAAAAATTGAGCTTACAAAGGATTTCCCCGATCATGAATTAAATGTCCCAGTAGATAAAAAGTTGTTTTCTTTTTCTCCTTCAATTTCCGGTGATGCTTTTTGGATTGATTCAAGAACTATTGAGTTTAGGCCGGCTAAACCTATGAAACAGTGTACTGAATATGAAGTTACCTTTTATTTGGGTAAGGTAATGGATGTTCCCTCTAAATTCAGAAAATTTCAATATACTTTTGAAACTATTACTCAGGCCGTGTCTGTAGTTACGGATGGCTACGAACCATATAATTATACTTCTCTCGAATTTAATTTTGTTCAGGGTAAATTTTTAACCGCCGATTATGCCGACGAAAAAGCCATTGAAGAAATGGTTACGGCTACCCAGAATAATAAAAAACTTAAAATTACCTGGACCCATCAAAATGAAAATCGTGAACATCATTTTAAAATTGATAGTGTTTATCGGGGAGAAAAGGCTTCGGAAGTTAAAATTGCCTGGGATGGAAGTAAAATATCTTCTGAATCATCCGGTGAAGAGATTGTAAAAATTCCTTCCATTTATGATTTTTTTGCTATTGAGGTTCGTGTTGAACACGAACCTGAGCAATTTGTGTCTATTCGATTTTCCGATCCTATCGATCCCAAACAAGATTTAAAGGGTCTGGTTCATGCGGATAATATCGGCGATTTTACTTTTGAGGTAAACGGGATGGAAATCAGGGCTTATCCCGCTACACGACAAAATGGTTCTGCTAAAATAATCCTCGAACCCGGTATTCAAAATATAGCCCATGCCAAACTTAAAAATTCTCAGTCCTTCGAAGTCTTATTTGAAAGTATTAAACCGGCCGTGCGATTAAAAGGGAAAGGTGTTATTCTTCCTAATTCCAATGGTTTAATTTTGCCTTTTGAAGCTGTGAATCTTAAAGCGGTCGATCTTAGAATTATAAAAATCTATGAAAATAATATTGCTCATTTTCTTCAGGTAAATCAATTGGATGGCGATAATGAACTCAAAAGAGCCGGGAGGTTAATTCTTAAAAAAACACTGAGTCTTGGATCCGAAAAGCCAATTATTTTTAATAAATGGAATACTTTTTCGTTGGATCTTTCTAAATTAATTGCTCAGGAACCTGGCGCAATATATAGGATTCAATTATCTTTTAAACAGAAATATTCTACCTACCCTTGTTCTTCTTCAAAATCTGATAAGGATTCTGATGATGATATGACTTCATTTGATGAACGTGATATTGAAGATTTCAATACAGAAGAAGCTAAATATGATAACCCGGTTAGCTATTATGATGATGAATATTCCTATGATTATGGTGATTACAATTGGGACGAAAGAGATGATCCATGCAGTCCATCCTATTTTTATAATTCTGAACATACTGTAAGTAGAAATGTAATTGCTTCAAATATTGGTATAATAGCCAAAGGTAATTCATCTAATACTTTACATATAGCTGTTGCTGATTTGTTAACCACTAAACCTATTTCCGGTGCTTCTGTTGATGTTTTGAATTATCAAAATCAGGTTATTGGTTCCGGTAAAACTGATGGTGACGGCTTTTGTACAATTTCTGCCAAGGGTAAACCTTTTTTGATCATAGTTAAAGACGATAAACAAAAGGGATATTTAAAAGTTGATGATGGTAACGCTTTATCCTTAAGTAATTTTGATGTTTCAGGTGAAATAATTACTAAAGGTTTAAAGGGTTTTATTTATGGCGAAAGGGGAGTGTGGAGACCCGGTGACACTTTTCATCTTACTTTCATGCTTGAAGATAAATTAAACGCTATCCCTTCTAATCATCCTGTCATTCTTGAAGTTATTAATCCTCAAGGAAAAAAGTACAAGCGAATTACTAAAACCAATGGAATTAATGGATTTTATACTTTTGAGTTTTCTACTTCTGAAAGTGATATAACCGGCAATTATCAGGCAAATATTATTTTAGGGTCTTCGACTTTTAGTAAAACTTTAAAAATTGAAACAATTAAACCGAATCGGTTAAAGATTAACTTTGATTTTGGTACCGATATTATCTCTGAACGAAACCAGACTGCCAAATTGAATGTTAAGTGGCTTCATGGTGCCCCGGCTAAAAATTTAAAAACGGATGTTAAAATTACCTTAACTCCGGCAAATACTCATTTTGCGAAACTCGAAGGATATGTTTTTGACGATCCGACTAAAAAGTTTACGGCAGACGAACATACTGTATATGATAATTCTATTGATGAGAACGGTAATGCCATTTTTAATGCCGGTTTGTCTAATTCCACCAATGCTCCCGGAATGTTAAATGCCAATGTAGTTACCAGGGTTTTTGAAACCGGAGGGGAGTTTAGTATTGATCGTTTAAGCATTTTGTATTCGCCGTATAGTTCTTATGTAGGTTTAAAATCCCCTGAAGGTGATTATCATTATCTCGAAACTGACACCAATCAAATTTTTGAAATTGCTACTGTTGATCCTAAAGGAAATTTATTGAATCGTAGTAATCTTGACTTTAAGATTTATAAACTTGACTGGCATTGGTGGTGGAGTTCTTCTGACGAAGATTTGGCTAATTTTAATGGTAGTTCCTATCAAACACCTGTTTTTTCTTCTAATATTTCTACGATCAACGGTAAATGTAAAGTTCCCTTTAAGCTACGTTACCCTAGCTGGGGAAGATACCTGGTTATTGTAACGGATATGCAAAGTGGGCATAGTACCGGACAGGTGGTTTATTTCGATTGGCCCATGTGGAGAGGTCGTTCTGATAGAGGAGATACACAAGGGGCTACTATGTTAACTTTTAGTTCAGATAAGAAATCTTATAAAGTTGGAGATAAAGCTAATATTACGGTACCAACTCCTCAAAATAGCAGATTATTGGTTTCTCTCGAAACTGGTTCGGATATTCTGAAAACCTGGTGGGTTGAGGCTACTGGAAATGAAACCCGCTTTTCTTTTGATATTGAGGCTGGTATGACTCCAAATGTTTATGTTTCTGTATCTCTGATACAACCTCACGCTCAGGTTAAGAACGATTTACCCATTCGGATGTATGGGGTAATTCCTCTTACTGTTGAAAATCCGGAATCACGGCTTACTCCTGTAATTACTATGCCTGATGTTATTAAACCGGAACAAAGTACTACCATTAAAATCAAAGAAAAGGATGGCAAACCTATGACTTACACTTTGGCTATAGTTGATGATGGTTTGCTGGATCTGACCCGTTTTAAAACTCCGGATCCTTACAATGCGTTTAACGGAAAGGAAGCCTTAGGAATAAAAAGTTGGGATTTATACGATTTGGTAATGGGTTCTTACGGAGGTAAAATTGAACAATTGTTTTCTATTGGTGGTGACAACGAATTGAAAAATGGCAGCGGAGCAAAGGCACAAAGATTTAAACCGGTTGTTAAATTTATGGGACCTTTTACATTGAGTTCCGGAACTAATTCTCATGTATTTAAATTACCTCCCTACATTGGTTCTGTTAGGGTTATGGTTATTGCCGGGAATAAAAATGCTTTTGGAAATGCAGAAAAAACTGTAGCTGTAAGAAAACCTCTGATGGTTTTGGCCACTCTTCCCCGTGTTGTTGGTCCAGGTGAAGAAGTAGATTTACCGGTTACGATCTTTGCTATGGAAAAATCCGTTCGGAAATTTAATGTTGATATTTCAACTAACGAGTTATTTACAATTTTAAATGAAAGAAATAAATCACAGGAATGTAAGGAAATAGGGGAATATAATTTAACTTTTAGATTAAAAGTAAATTCTAAAACGGGCATCGGAAGGGTAAAAGTTACCGCTTACAGTGGTGCTGAAAAATCAACCTATGATATAGAAATACAAGTAAGAAATCCGAATCCCAAAATTACTAAATATACAGAAGCAGTAATAAATCCTTCTGCTAGTTCTGCAATTAATTTTGAATTATTTTGTTTACCCGGTACAAGTAAAGCAACACTTGAAGTATCTAATGTTCCTCCTATCGATTTAAGCCGACGCCTGGAATATTTAATTTCATATCCCTATGGTTGCGCTGAACAAACTACTTCAAAAGCTTTTCCTCAATTGTATCTTAATAAATTTATTGAGTTGACGGATAATGATAAAAAGCGTCGCGACGAACATATTAATTATACTATAAAATATATCGGTAGTTTATTATCTCCTGACGGTGGTGTTATGTATTGGCCTAATTCTTCAAGTCCTGATGATTGGGTTACTTCTTACTGTGGTCATTTTATGCTCGAAGCTCAAAATTTGGGTTATACTTTACCTTCCGGATTTATTTCGAGCTGGTTAAAATATCAAAAAAAGAATGCCCGCAACTGGTCTTATTCCAAAACTTATTATTACGACGATTTTGCTCAGGCTTATCGTTTATATACTTTGGCTTTGGCTAAAGAACCTGAAATTGGTGCCATGAATCGACTAAAGGAACAAAAGAATTTATCGGTTCAATCTTTATGGAGACTTGCCGCGGCTTATGTTTTGATTGGCAGGGATGATGAAGCTAAAAAGTTAATTAATACTGCTCTACCTGATAATAAAGATTATCATAGGTTTAATTTTACTTATGGATCAGATGAGCGTGATATAGCTATGATGCTCGAAACTTTATGTTTGTTAAAAGATAAAACTAAGGCTTATCCTTTGGTAAAGAAAATTTCCGGAGCTTTGAGCGGTAACTACTGGTTGAGCACTCAAACCACTGCCTATTGTTTGTTAAGTCTGTCTAAATTTCTCGATATCGCTCAATTTGCGAACGAATTGAAATTTAGCTATCAGCTTCCTGGTGGTTCTGTTACTCAGGTTTATACTCACATGCCAATTTCTCAAATTAAATTACCTGTTTCTGCTATAGGTAATTATAATGTTTCATTGCATAATTTCACTAAGGGTTCTTTATTTTCGAGAGTAATTGTTGAAGGTGTACCGGAAACAAACCCGACTCAGGCTTTCGAGAATAATGTTAAATTATCTGTGATTTATCAAAATGAAAATGGGAGTACTCTGGATGTTTCTGAACTTAAGCAGGGGACTGATTTCAAGGCATTAGTTACTGTGACAAATTCTTATCCAAATTATGAATTGACTAACATGGCCTTATCTCAAATATTCCCCTCGGGTTGGGAAATTACAAATACCAGATTTTTAGGAAATAGTGATGATAATTATTCATCGTGCACTTATCAGGATTTTAGAGACGACAGGGTTAATACATTTTTTAATCTTTCAGTAAATTCTACCAAAACTTTTGTAATTAAACTTACTGCTGCCTATACCGGTAGATTTTATTTACCCGGTGTTCTTTGTGAAGCGATGTACGAACCGGGTGTTAATGCTTTTGTTCCGGGTAAATGGATTGAAGTTGTTAAATAATTATTTAACTATGAGTACTCGGAGAGATTTTATTAAATGTGCAGGTTTAAGTGGAGTGGCCGCTGTTGCTTTACCTAACCTGGCTGATTCATTTTTAGATAATTCGGTTTCTTTCGATAAACAAAAGATTTCAGTTTTGTTTCAGGGTGATTCAATTACCGATGGTAACCGGTCACGCAATAACGACTGGAATCATGTTCTTGGCCATGGCTATGCATATCTTTTAGCTTCCCGTTTATTGTTTGATAATATTGGGAAAAACTATATGTTTTATAACCGTGGTATCAGTGGAAATAAGGTTTCAGATTTATACAACCGATGGATTGCCGATGCTATCGATTTAAAACCCGATTTAATTAGCATTCTTGTTGGCATAAATGATGTTAATGCTTTTGTTTATGGTGATGCCGAAGCAACAATTGAAAATTTTGAAAGTTGTTATCGTCAACTTTTAGATTGTACTAAAAACTCATTGCCTGATACTAAACTTGTTTTATGCGAACCTTTTTTCTTTCCTTTTGGGAGAGCTTCCGTAAAAACTGAAGTTTGGAAAGAACAAGTTAAATTACGACAGGATATCTTGAGAAAATTAGTAAAGGATTATTCAACTTATTTTGTTCCACTTCAAAAACCTTTTGATGATGCTTGTACAAAAGCGCCACAGGAATACTGGGTTTGGGATGGTATTCATCCGATGCCGGCCGGACATGAATTGATAGCAAGAGAATGGTTAAAAGTTTTTAATAAAATTGAATTTAAATAAATTGTCGTTTTTACTTAAATTAAATAATCATATTTTCAGGTTTAAGATATTATATAGTATTATTTTATTATTATTTGTTTTATATATATTTTCTTTACCTGGCCTATTATTTTCTAATGATTATTCCACCGTTGTTTTTGATTGCAAGGGCGAACTGGTAGGAGCAAGGGTTACTTCCGACGGGCAATGGCGTTTCCCTGAAAATGATTCTTTAGTGTCTTCTAAGTATATTCAAAGTTTACTTTGTTTTGAGGATAAACATTTCTTTAATCATCCTGGGTTTAACCCTGTTTCTCTTTTTAAAGCTGCGGTTCAAAATATAAAACATCGCTGCATTGTATCAGGTGGAAGCACTATTTCGATGCAGGTTATCCGGCTTTTTCGGCATCACAGTAAGCGGACTGTTTTGGAAAAAATTCGGGAAATCATTTTAGCTACACGTTTAGAACTTAGATATTCCAAGTCCGAAATTTTATCTAAATATTACAATAATGCTCCTTTCGGAGGAAATATTGTAGGGATACAAGCTGCCTGCTGGCGTTTGTTCGGAAGGTCTCCGGATCATCTTTCGTGGAGCGATGCAGCTCTTTTAGCTGTTTTACCTAATTCACCTTCTATTCTTCATGTAAATAGAAATAGAGAAATTCTTATAAATAAACGTAATAAGCTTTTGAAGAATTTGTTTTTCAATGGAAATATTTCTTATAATGATTATCAATTATCTCTTTTAGAACCATTGCCGGATAAATTAATTGATTTACCAGACCTTGCTCCTCAATTAACTGAAAAATTAAGTGCTGATAATTCCGTTAACAGTTATATTTCTACCCTGGATGTTAATTTTCAGGAAAATATTTCCCGGAAAGTTTCTAATTATATGGAAATTTTAATTTCCAATGAAATTTTTAACGCCTGTGCAATTGTAATTAATGTGCGTACTATGGAAATAATGGCTTATGTAGCTAATGTTCCCAAAGGTAAATACAAAGTAGAGGGGCAGGATGTTGATTTAATTACTTCTGCCAGAAGTACAGGAAGTATTTTGAAACCTCTTTTGTTTGCTGGAAGTATCAGCGATGGGATTGTATTACCTGAAACTTTGATCCCTGATATTCCTACGGTTATTGGTGGTTTTAAACCCGAAAATTATTCTAATACTTATGATGGTGCTGTACCGGCAAAATATGCACTTTCGCGATCTTTAAATATTCCGTGCGTACGATTATTGCAAAAATATGGAGTTCCCAAATTTTATAATTTATTAACCAATTTAGGAATTACTTCTTTTCGATTTCCATGCGATCACTATGGTTTAACTTTAGTTGTTGGTGGTGCCGAAGGTAAGTTATATGATATTGCCGGTATTTATGCAAAATTAGCTTATACCCTTAATTATTTTAATAAGAATAATAATTACCCCGACTCAATCCCTGAAATTCATTATTTGAAGAAAAAAGGTTTAAAATACCAAAATGCCAAAATTTATAAAACCTTAGATGCTGGTTCCATTTATTTAACTTTTAAAGCGCTTTTGGAAGTTAACCGTCCTGATGAAGAGAGTGGCTGGTTACAATTAGGTTCTTCGAAGAAAATTGCCTGGAAAACCGGTACCAGTTTTGGGTTTCGTGATGCATGGGCAATTGGGACTACACCTGAATATGTTGTTGGCGTTTGGGCAGGTAATGCTGATGGTGAAGGTCGACCGGGTTTAACCGGAGTGGGAGCTGCTGCCCCTTTATTGTTTCAGATCTTCTCAATACTTCCTGCTACTTCATGGTTTAATATTCCTTATGATGAATTGGAAAAAGTGAAAATTTGTAAAATGAGTGGATATAAAGCCAGCGATTTATGTTCCGATATAGATACCGTTTATGTTCCTCGTAAGGGTGTTGAATCTGGTTTATGTCCCTATCATAAACTCTTTCATCTTTCTAAGGATAAAAAGTACAGGGTTTCGCAAAGTTGCTGTCCTCCGGACTTAATGTCTAATATCCCGCTATTTGTTCTACCTCCGGCCATGGAATATTTTTATAAGAAGAAAAATTTATTTTATAAACCTTTACCACCCGTTTTACCAGGTTGCAATGATGATGACGATATAAAATATATGGAATTTATTTATCCGAACGAATCGGTTAAAGTTTTTATACCCCGTGAATTGGATGGAACACCCGGGAAAATTATTTTAGAAGTTGCACATCGTTATTCCAATTCAACAATTTATTGGCATATCGATAATGAATATATAAATTCAACAACACAATATCATAAAATTGCAGTATCTCTTAGTCCCGGAAAACATAAAATTAGTGTGGTCGATTCTGAAGGAAATTCTTTAAATAAATATATTGAAGTAGTTGATAAATAAATTTTTGAATTAATTATGGAACCGGATCGTAACCGTGCCCTCCCCATGGATTGCATGAAAGTATTCGTTTAATACTTAACCAGGAACCTTTAAATGGTCCATATTTTTTTAAGGCTTCAATTGAGTAATTGGAACAAGTGGGATAATATCGGCATTGCCTGCCAATAAATGGCGATAATGTGTATTGATAGATTTTTATTAAACCTATAAAAAATTTAGCTACTAGTTTTACTAATAGTTTCAGCAATTTTGTGAAATAACCCGATAATTTTTTTTTCAATATCATGCATCGCAATTAATTCGTTTCCTATATAAACAATTAAGATATTAATTTGATAATTGTTTTTATTCAGAAGTTCGTAAAGAGGATTTTTATGTAAACGGTATCCCTCACGCATTCTTCTTTTTAATGTGTTTCTTTTATTGGCTCTTTTAAATTTTTTTTTAGGCACAGCAAATGCCACTCTTGCGGGGTATTCTTCTTTTATTTCAGAAAAATCCCAAACAGCTCTTAAAGGGTATGAAAAGTATATATTCCCTTTTTTTACAAGTGATTCAAAATCTTTTTTCTTTATTAATCTTTCTTCCTTTTTGAATGAATAGTTCACGGATGATTAAATAAAAAGCTGACTGGTAAACCAATCAGCTTAGGATTATAAAAAAATAAATTCTATTAGACTTTAGCTTCTTTACTGTTTTTAGCTTCGTTTTTATTAAACTCTTTAATATAAAGTTCCAATGCCATGGTCATAGAAGGAGCCTGAGGCATTGGTGCTTGAATATCAAGACGCAACCCGGCATCTTTAACAGCCTTAGCAGTAGAATTTCCAAAGCTGGCTATTTTAATTTCATTTTGTTGAAAATCCGGAAAATTGGATAATAATGATTTAATACAAGAAGGACTGTAAAAAACCATAATATCATAGTTTACACCGGCAAGATCCGATAAATCTGAAGAAACATTACGGTAGAAAAATACTTTTGTATATTTTAATTTGTTTTTATCCAGTAATTTTGGGATTTCTGGTTTATGTTGTTCAGAAAGAGGTACTAAAAATTTTTCTTCTTTATGTTTCTGAATTACATCAATTAATTCAGGGAAAGTACCTTTTCCATAGAAAATTTTACGCTTGCGATAAACAATATATTTCTGCAGATAAAATGCAATAGATTCGCTCATGCAAAAATATTTCATAGTATCCGGAACAGTAATACGCATTTCTTCACATATCCTGAAAAAATGGTCTATAGCTGTTTTACTTGTAAAAATAACCGCAGTATGCTGTAAAATATCCACCCTTGACTGACGGAATTCTTTTACTGAAATACCTTCTACAAAACTAAATGGCCTGAAATCAATTTTTACATTGTTTTTCTCTGCCAGTTCAAAGAAAGGCGACTTCTCCTGTTCTGTAGGCTGGGGTTGCGACACCAGAATTTTTTTAATTTTCAAAGTTTTAAAATTTAATGGTTACAATTTTTAATTGTCATTAAATCAATGTACTGGTTAATTTCACAAGTAAAATAACCGGTAATATTTCAATGGTACAAAGATACAAAATCAAATAAAACACAGATGCACCTTTTCTCATAATAATTTGAAATCCTCTGTAAAATCTTAGTAATATTATTATTGAGAAAATAATGATTCCTATAGTAAGGATGATTGGTTTTATATTTCCGTGGACAAAGGGATAGGCAATAATAATTGGAAATAGAAATAAACCGGCATTTTTATTGAAAAGATTTACATTGTGTATATATTCTGAAAATTCTTCCTGAACCAAAAATGAATATCCTATTAATTTGTTTATTGCTGATTTAATATTGTAAATAAGTAATATAACAAAACAATTAATGACAATATTTTCTATTGTTTTATCAAAAAGTTGTTGAATATGAAAGGTTTCGAATATATAATTAACAAACAATCCTGCATTGATGTAAAAAATGGCATGTAATCCGTACGAAACATTTCTGAATAGTACGTTCCGTTCTCTGTATAACCTGTTAGCTACCTGATAGTCTACTAAACTGGTAACAATTTGTAAAATATACTTATTGTATAAATTTTTAATAAATGCAAAAATAAACAATGATGTTACTATTGCTATGGTAAACCAGTTTAAGCTTGAATGAATTTTTTCTTTACCCTGAAACAATGTTGAATTATCAGCTTTAGTTGTATGTACTGAATATGTTACTGCTTTTAGGTTACTTTTTAAACCTGTAATGCCATTCATAAAATTATCTGTGTTTAAATAAACCGGTTTAGGTTCTGAAAATGGATAATTATATGAACTGTGTTTTATTGAAAGGGTATCTGTTATAAGTATCTTAGATGTATCCTGATTTTGTATTATTGGAGTAATAGTATACAATAAACGATGCTCTCTGTTTTCGCTCGCTTTTAATATTGAATCTTGCTGAACTTTGGAATACAGTTTTGTTTTATTGGTAATTATTTGTGATTGAGGTTTGTCAATCTTTTGAAGAGAATGTATCGAATCTTGCTTAAATGATTTATTTTCAATCACCAAATGGGTAAAAGGAGTTTGCTTACTATTGTTATAAGTCCTCACATCGTTTCCCCTTAACATACTTTAATGTTTGAAAATTTTTTTGCAAAAGTAATTAAAATTTGTGCTTAATATTCTTTTTTAAATGAAATTATTTTTTCAATATCCCTTGTTTTAAAGTTTATCGTTGTTTTTATGTCTGAGTGAATCTCTTAAATTTTTCTTCTCAAGATTTTTTTGAAATGCCTGGTTGAGATTTGTACCGGTTTGATTGGCCAAACAGACTAAAACAAACATTACATCGGCTATTTCATCTTCAATATTATCTTTTTCACCGGCTTTAAAGGATTGGTCACCATATTTTCTGGCAATATTTCTTGCCAGTTCACCGACTTCTTCAGTTAATAATGCCATATTTGTTAATTCACTAAAATACCTTACCCCGGTAGTTTTTATCCAGCTATCCACCTCTTTCTGTAATTCATCTAATGTCATTATTCTTTATTTTTAGTATCCATTAAAATTGTAACCGGACCATCATTTATCAGCGATACTTTCATATCTGCTCCAAATTTCCCTGTTTTTATGGTTAAGCCTGAGACCTCTTTTAATTTGTCGATAAATTTTTCATATAGAGGTATAGCAGTATCTGGTTTCGAAGCTCTGATATAGGATGGTCTGTTTCCTTTTTTAGTCATTGCAAATAATGTAAACTGGCTAATTAATAATATTTCACCTTTTACATCATGTACAGATAAATTCATTACTTCTTCTTTATCATTAAAGATTCGAAGATTAACAATTTTTTTACATAACCACTCTATGTCTTCTTCATTATCAGAATCTTCTATTCCAAGTAAAACAACTAAACCTTTTGAAATTTTTTCTTCTCTGATATTATTAATATTTACTGAAGCATTTAAAGCTCTTTGTATTACAACACGCATTTAAACAATATATTTATATAAAGTATTAATAAGTAATTCTGCATCAATAGGTTTTGTTAAATAATCCTGACAACCAGCTTTAAGAATTTTTTCTTTTTCATCGGTAAAAGCAAATGCTGTTTGTGCAATTATGGGTATGCTTGGATATTGGGAAAGAATTTCGCGGGTTACTGTATAACCATCCATTTGGGGTAACTGAATATCCATTAAGATTAAATCGGGAATATATTTTTTACATAATTCTATTGCTTGTATACCATCCTGTGCCCATTTTACATTAACTTTTGTTCTTTTAAGTATGGCCTCCAGGTAGAAATAGTTTGAGTCTATATCTTCTACAATTAAAATTGTTTTATTATTCCAGTTGATTTCATTAAAGGATATTTTTCGAGTATTTTCACCGGGATTGTTAATATCCTGATAAGTTTTACATGGTAAAACAAACCAAAAAATCGAGCCTTTTTTTAATTCAGATGCAACCGATAGGTCTCCACCCATTTGTTGTACCATTTTTTTTGAAATGGCCAATCCTAGACCAGTACCACTATATAATTTATGACCTTCATTTAATTTACTGAACCTTTCAAAAATTACCTGAAGTTTGTCTTCCGGAATACCGATTCCTGTATCTCTGACGTATATTTTAACGGTATCCTTGATATGGATATAACCTACTTCAATAATGCCAGAATCCGTAAATTTTAGGGCATTGCCCATTAAATTTGTGATTATTTGCCTAAACCTTACAGCATCGGTGTATATAAAAATATCGTTATTGGAATTCGATTCGTTTAACCTGATATTTAAATGAGCCTTATTTACTCTTAGTTTATCTTCCTGATAGAACCGGACAATTTCTTTTAACGTATTGTTTAAATTGATGTTGGAATAATTCATTTTAAGCTGTCCTGCATCAATTAATGAAATATCAATGATGTCGTCAATTAATTTGAGTAAAGTATCGGCACTGCTTTTTATTATACTCCCAAATTCTAATTTTTCCTCTTCGGGTACATCGTTTGCAATTAATAAATCAGAAAATCCAAGAATCGCATTCATTGGCGTACGTATTTCGTGACTCATATTTGCTAGAAAAGCACTTTTTAATTTATCGGCTACTTCAGCCCTTTCTTTTGCATTTCTTAAATTTTCTTCTTTTTGTTTTCGGTCAGAAATATCTCTTATAAAACCAAATGCGTATTCCTTTTCGTCGTGATTGATGTAATTCAGTGCAATTTCAACCGGAAATATATTTTTACTTTTTTTCTGGAAATTCATTTCCAAAACGATAGAACCTTCAACACTAATTATTTCCCAAATATCATTCCAATCTTTTTCGGAAAATTTTGGAATAATGTTCGTAATATTTTGTGTAAGAAATTCTTCCTTAGTGTATTCTAAAAATTTGCACGCGATATTGTTGGCAAATAAAAGATTGCCTTGCTGATTTAACCATATAATCGGATCTGCTGCATGATCTACCGAAAATTGTGTTAATTGTAATGATGCCGTTTTTTCTTTTACTCGTTTATCTAAATCTATGTTAATTTCCTGAATATGTCTTCCTTTAATTGCAAGTAACCTGTATTGACGAAATAACATAAAAGACATTATCAGAATTAATGTAATGGCTATACCAAATAAATATAAATTTCTTTTTTGTTTATTTATTAATTCAACTTTTTTATTTATTTCTATATTTTTCGCGCTTAATTCCTTTTCTTTTCTTTCTGTTTCATATTTTGTTTGTAATTCTGCTATTCTCAGATTTTTCTCACGGTTTAAAACCGTATCGTTCATTTGTTGGTATAATGTATAATATTTTAGAGCATTTTTATATTGTTCTATGTTTTTATAATAATTCGAAAAATTTAAATAATTCGATTTTAATAAATCAACTGAATTTATTTTTTTCGCAAGTGTTAAAGCTGTATTTAACGAATTTAATGATTTTGGGTATTCTTCCTGTTTTAAATAATATTGAGATAACTTTATGTTACTTAATGCAATTCCATACTCATTATTATATTGAGTGAATATATCCAATGCTTTTAATGCATATTTTATAGCATTTTCAGTTTCACCTTTTTCGAAGAAAATAGAACTGTATGAATTTAGTATTTCTCCGGTTTTACGTTTTAATTGAAATGAATCTAAAATTGAAATTGCTGCTTGATAATAATAAAATGCTGAATCGTATTGCTTTGTATTTTCATACAACTTACCAAAACGGTAATAGAAATTGGCTAAACTTTCTGGTTTTGAAAAAAATTCGTTATTAATTATTATTTTTTGGAAATAAATTTTTGCATTTTTATAATCATTTAATTCTGAGTATAAAGCTCCAATATTGGTATATACATTATTTATCCCGTTTTTGTTTTTAATATTTTCATATAACGTTAGTGCTTTTAAATAATAATCCAGAGATTTATCATAACCTGCAGAATACCAAAATGTATTCCCTAACCTGATATAAAGATCTGCTATACTTTTATGATTATTTGTTGATAGGTTTATTTTTAGACTTTTATTATAATAATTTGTTGCTGAGTCTATTTTATTTAATTTATAAAAAACGTCACCTAAATCTTGAAATAGTAAAGGTAAATTTTGGGTTAAATTTTGATTTATTGAAATTTCAATTGCCTTGTAAAAATAAGGTATGGCTAATTGATCATAATCTGTTCTTTTGTATATTTTTCCAATTGTATGTAATGATTTTTCTTCTGATACCAGATCTTTGTTCTTTTTTGCAATTTCTAAGGCTGTTTCAGCATATTGTAAACTTTTTTCCGGATTTTTTAAATATACTTTTTCTGCCAGGTTATTAAGTATTTCAATATCGTTATTATAAAGGGTTTTTTTGAAATTTTTTAAGGTATCATTTTTGCATGATGTTAGCCCATTGATATATTGTAATGTTATTCCCAATAAAGTAAATAATAAAATGGTGAATTTTTTCATTCTCCGGATTTTTAGTTGATAGCCTCTAATGGCAAATATAGTTTAATAACCGATTTTTTACATTAAAATCAATAATAATTGTTTTATGATTTAAATCCAAATAAATCAAATATATAGACCATTTATTAAATTATGTTAATTTATTATGAAATATTACTTAAATTTTTTATATTAGTATGCTGATTTAAAATATTAACCTTAAATTTTTCGATCATGAACATTACATTCAATGAATTAAGAAAGATTAAAGATAATCTCCCTGCTGGAAGTATAAAACAAATTGCCGATACTTTATCTGTTTCTGAAGATACTGTGAGGAATTATTTTGGAGGGAGTCATTATTGCTCAGGAAATTCTGTTGGTATGCATGTTGAACAGGGTCCGGACGGAGGCGTTGTTTCTCTTGATGATACCACTATTTTGGATATGGCGCGTTCTATACTTGATAGTAGTCAGGTTATACACTAATTTAAAGCCGGTAAGGAATTATAATAAATTTTCTTTACCGGTTTATCTGTTATTTTGATTGTAGTATTCAAAAATTCCCGTTTTAAATCTTATATTTTTTATCTTACCGCTGGCATCTTCGTTGTGTGATAATTGAATATCGGAACCCATGATTTTATTTACTTTTTGAATTCCCTTTTCTGTATATGATAATATTGAATTCCAGGTAAGCAAATCATTATTTTTTACATTTTCTTCAATCTTTACAAATTCGATTTTATTTTCTTCAATGTTATTTATTATTTCTCTTTTTTGAGTATTTATCCTGGATATTTCAATAGGTTTTAAGATTGCAATATTCTCTTTTTCCCAATTATAAGATTCTGTATTTTTGGTTTTTATAATTTTTTTGACTTCGTTTTTGACGGGATCAATCTTCGTTTGTATCGTTAATTTTTTTTCTGGTACATTAATTATAATTTTTTCATGAAATTTTGTTTTGTTAGTTGCAATAATCTGATTTGGCTTCGATTCAAAAATATTTAGTAATACATAAACAACACTGGCTGCTGCAGATATTGTTATCAATCTCCAAATTGATACAGTAGTTCTCTTTGTGGGTATTGTTTTTTTATATAATAAATTTTTGTATTTAAATGTTATATCACTATTAGCTTCAAGATATACTTTACGAAAACTGGTTAACTCATTCTTTAATTGTATTGAAGATTTAGAAAATTTTAGCAATTCATCCCTTTTTTTCTCGGAAAGCAGATTTTCATATAATGCTATGCAAAATTCATTAAAGTTGTTATGCGTTATTTTTGTTTTTTCAAATTTGAAATGATAGAGTTCGCTTTTATCATTAAAAGTGATATTCGTTGGAATTATTTTAATATTTGAAGATTGATCAAAATCTGTTTTAATTTGGGGATTATCTGATAAAAATTTCCTTAATTCTGCAAGTGTTTCTTCGTTTAGATTACCTTCAGACCAGTCTAATAAATATTCTTCGTAATTATGCAGGGTAATTTTCATTGTTTTTATATTACAGTTTCAAGACTTACGATAAAATTTTTTAAAAATGTTCTGGCTCTAAAAATGTAGACTTTTACCTGAGATTCAGATAAGTCCGTAATTTTTCCGATTTCTTCATAAGAATAGCCTTCATAGTCTCTTAAAAGTATTACTGATTTTTGTATTTCCGGTAATCTGTTAATAGCTGAATGTAAGATTTCGTTTAAATCTGAATATTGGCTATTATCTATCAGGTTAATTGATATTTCTGAATCAAAAGCTGATATACGTTTGTCTTTTCTGTAGTTATTTATAAATATGTGATAAGCAGTTGAGAATAAATAAGATTTTGCTTTTTCACCATCTACTGTTTCTAATTTTATCCACAGTTTTTCGTAACTTTCCTGAATAATATCTTTAGCCTTTTCTTCATCCTTTGCAATTTTAAGGATAAACCGGAAAAGATTATCAGAGTATTTATCTACACAGAAGTTATACTGTTCAACAGTCATTTTTATTTTTTTATAAATCTATGACGTTTGAAATGGCGAATTGTTACAGGTAATTTATTAAGCTAAAATAATAGTCATATAGAATATTATTTGGGCAAGAATGAATATTTTAAAAATTGCTGACCTGGCATGAATTTTCATAACTGCCAGAATTTCGCTAAAGAAAAGACTGAGGATAAACCATATCAGATAATACTGGACTTGATTTTTTGTAGTTTCCCATTTCCAATAATCTAATTTATCTGCTACTTGTTCTATTAATAAAAGGATAAATATTACAATAAATGAACCTATCAAAGCTCTTAAATATCTGTTTTTAATTAATAACGAAAAGGAACCATAAGCTGAAAGAATTAATATGCTCCAATAAAAGGGTATTATGATAGGTATTCCTGATATTAATGTTGGGAATGTTTCTCCATAGACTAACTTACCATAAATGATTTCGGTATTAAATGTTAAGAGCAGAAATAAATATATACTTAAAATTGTTGTTAAACTCCAAAAGGTGAAACTTGTTAAATTTCGATGATTATTTAGTAAACCAAAAGCAAAAATTAATGAATTTATCAGAAATAAATAAAGTTCTGTTATTTTTATCACTAAGGGTTGCATTTCTTTGAAAAGATGTAAGGTTAATCCTAATGCAAATGTTACGCATAAAAATATAATGGAATATTTTTCGGTAGGATCCCTGAATATCTTCATTTATTAGTAATTGTTAGCCGTTTATTTTAAAAATGAATCTATAAGTTTTAATAGTTTTATTTTGTCAATGGGCTTAGTAATATAGGCATTGCAGCCTACGTTGATTGATTTTTGTTTTTCGTCTTCCAGAGCATAAGCGGTCTGAGCAATTATTGGAACGGTAGTATTTAATTTCCTAATTTCCTGAGTTACTTCATATCCGTCCATTTCGGGCATTTTAATGTCCATTAGAATTAAATTTATTTGTGGGTTTATCTTAAATAATTCTAATGTTTTTAAACCGTCTTGTCCGTGCAACAGATTTACTTTAGTTTTAGTAAGGATAAATTCTAATAATTTATAATTTACGAGTTCATCCTCGGCAACCAGAATTGTTTTATCTTCCCAATTAAATGTTTGATTAGAATTTAAATCCATCTGTTTTTCTATATCTGTTTTTCCTTATTTATCAAAGTTAATAATGAATTTGTTAAGAAAAAATATAAATAGAAATAAACTTTTATTTTTTTATGAAGTGATTTTGATTGTAACTTTAGTGCTTTACATACGTCATACCTGTAAATTTAAAAATATTGCTATGAATAAATTAATTTTAATCTTGATTAATCTGTTTTTATTAGGCAGTTTATATGGCCAAAAGGGAACAGTTGTAATTGAAACTAAAAATAACGATACCACTAAAATAATTTTAGGAAAAAAGCAGATTAAAATCATTGAATCAGATAAAGGAACTGATATTAATGTTTATAAGGATACTCTCGCTGATAGTGATTCTTCTGTAGTAATAAAAAAATCGTTTCCGATTAAAAAGCATAGGGATCACTTTAATGGTCACTGGAATGCTATTGAATTTGGATTTAATGGTTATATGGATAAAAATCACAGTATGAGTCTTTCTGGTGATAATTATTATATGGATTTAAATACTAATCCAACTCGTTCTATTAATGTCAATATTAATTTTGGAGAAGTTAATTTTGGAGTAATTGGTAAATCTGCTGGTTTTGTATCAGGTTTAGGTTTAAAATATAATAATTATGCTTTTGATAATAATATAACGATTATTAAAAATTCGGAAGGTATTATTAAATGCGACTCAGGTTATATGAATGTTCACCTTGATAAAACCAAACTTGCTATTTGTTATTTTTCGATTCCTCTTTTATTTGAAATTCAATTACCAAAATTATCTGATTCAGGAAAGCGACCATGGATTTCTGGTGGTATTATTGGTAGTTTAAAATTGAGTTCGCATACTAAGGTCGTTTATACCAGTAATGGCGATAAAAAGAAGGAAAAAAACAGGGATGATTTTAATCTTAATGCTTTAACCTATCTGTTTACTGTTAGGGGTGGGTATTCCAATTTTTATTTCTATGGTAATTATTCTCCGGTACCTTTATTTCAGAAAAATAAGGGCCCAGAATTATATCCCTTTGATATTGGTATCGGTTTTAGCATATAAAATTTGAGAGGCTGTGTAAAAAGTTCAAAAATTGAGCTGAATTACAAATTCAGCTCAACGCCAAGGTTTATAAACTAAGGTGTTGCGCTCGGCGGAATTTGCAATTCCGCCGAAAAATTGACTTTTTACAAAGCCTCTTTTTTAATATATATAATTGAATGAATCGAAATTGTAATCTTTAAAACACGATATTAACATTAATATAAAATTTTCTTTTTCGTTATTTTCTTCTTCTACCTGTATTATTTTATATTCTATTTGTTTAATAACTTTATTATCATTATATTCAATAGCCTTATATAAATTATCACTCAAACTAATCAAAATATATTTATTTTCATCCTCTGAAGAGTAAAATGCAAATTTTCCTGAAAAGGGCTTATTATTCTTATAGATCCCCTCGGTTATCAAATTTCCTGTTACTCCAAATGTTTGATATTTACCTTCTACGTATCCATCTATTTTATGGTAGATGGCTTTTGTTTTACCGTCTTTGAAAAATTCTGTTACTAAGCACGAACCTGATGAATATTCTTCCTTAGTTATTAATTCATAATCTTCATTATATTTTTTTAGTACTTCAAGTGCGCCTTTTTTGTAAATAGATTCTTTATAAGATTCAATTTTTGAGCCATCGTAAGGTTCATTGTTTTTGTAGATTAATACGTATTGTTTTCCTGTATTATCAAATGAAATTGTTTTTATTTGTTCTCCTGCATTATAAATTTCCAATTTTACTATTGAATCTGAGTAAATTGTAAAAACAGTATCTTGAAGGAGTCCATTTTTATATTTTGATATCGTTTTATAGTTATTTATCTCATCATAATCATAAACATATCCTTCATAGGGTTGATCATTTTTAAAAATACATTTTTTCGACGAATTATTATTTTCATAAAAGTTACCTTCCCCGTCTTTTAATCCATTTTTGTAGGTCAGGGTTTTTATTAATTTCCCATGGTAATAGGTTTTTTCAATGCCCTCTTTAATCCCTTTTTTATAGGTTTCTTCAAGTATTAATTCGTTAGTATCCTGCTCGCTATTGTATTCATAACTTAATTTGGTACCTTCTAATAATCCATTTTTAAAACTTTTAATTTCAGTTATGAAATTTTCATAAGTATCAAATTCAATTTCGGTACCTTCAACTGGTTCATTATTTTTATAAATACAAGAGTATTCTTTATTATCAGTTAAGTCATAAAATTTCGATAATCCGTTGTAATTTATATCGTAAAGTGGTTTGCCTTCTTTAAATAGTTTACATTTTAAAATTTTATCTTTATCATATATTGTAATTTTTTCGATGCTGTCATTCAAATCAAATTCATATTTTGTTCCTGAAAGATATTGATCTGTGTCCGTATTCAGTTTACCAATTACCTGACCTTTTGTATTATAATAGGTTACTTCCCTTTCATAGCCATTGTTGTCGTATTTAGTATATTTTTTTAATTTATTTTCCTTGTAAAATTCTTTGGCTTCTCCGTCGTAATTACCATTTTTATAATGTATAATTGACTGTATATAATCATTTTCGTAGGAATTGCTGTCGTTATTAAAATAGGTAATTAATGTTCCGTTTTCAGGAGAACCATCTTTAAAATAAAGAGTATCTGATGGTTTATCTATATTATATAAATAAAATCTTTTCGTAACATTGTTTTCTTCATCCAAAAATTCGTAATATTTTGGTTTACCGTTTGTGAAATATTCAGTTATCGGGTTTTTAATTTTTTCATTTTGATAGTATGAAATCCTGTTTACAACCATCGGCGCCATGCTGTAGTAAACAAGCATTCCGTTATTTATATTGTTATTTTCTGATATATCGTTAGTTTGACCTAATAATTTGCCATTGATATCAAAATATCTTATGCTTTTATATTTATCATTTTCCTGAACGATTTCAATTTTAGCTTTACTTCTGTTGTCATTTGAATAAACTTCTGTTTGGATAAGATTTTCATTATCATAAACTTTTTTGATATTGTAGTAATTAAAGATAGAAGTCTGATATCCTTTTACCGGTGTATTTTGTTTGTAAATTAGTTCTGAGACTTTCTCTCCATTTTCATTAAATACTTGAAATAATCCATCTAAATCTCCATTATTATAATGAGCTATCTGGTTTAATTTTTTATTTTCATAATACCAGGTGGCCACACCTTTTAATACTAGATTTTCCATATTGTCGATATTTTCTGACAATCCCTTCATTTGTAGATTTCCGGAGATATAGTAATCTTTAATGATGTATCCCGAATCTGTTTTTAAAGGGGTTAACCGGTAATATTTAGCATTGTTTTTTGTTGTAATAAACCATGCATCGGAAAAATAAGTGGTGTCTTTTGATATTTCCTGGATCGGAGATTCCGATTGTGCGTAAAGAAAAGTTGGGAAAATTAAAAAAAGGAATAGTTGAATTAACTTTAACATCATATTAATTGGTTTTAATTTTTATTAAAACCAATTAATATAAAATTATTTATACTACAAAATATTTTGCAAAAGATAAATTTTTGCCCGGGGAAATTAAATGTATTTAAACCAATTCAAAAGTAGGTTTCGTATTAATTAGATGCCTGAAATCTTCCAGGAATTTTTTTTCATATTGTTTTGATTCTTCTTCAGGAAAGGTAAAAATGGATTTAATTTTTGGCATTTGCCCTTGTTTCAGCATGTTGTTAATCCAATCGTATTTTTCTGGCTGTTCCTGGGCCTCTTTGATGTGCTGATTATACTTTTCCAGAAGATCAGTCTGTTTGGTTTTCCCAATATATCTAATTTGGGATTCATCCAATAAAGCATAAATTGTAACCATAGGTATGTATTTTAATGATGTGCCAAAGGTATAATAACTATTTAATTTTAAGTACGATTGTTGATAAATTTAAAAATATTTTTAATAACGCTTTAACGTAAGGTTTATCCTTATTTTGGTTATAGTATCATTTATTATAATTAACAATAATTTCTTAAAAGCGATTTCTAAATCTTCTATTTGCAAAATTTTAACTTTGCAATAAATATTATATTTTATGCAACTTTTACTTTTAAGTAATTCAACTAATATCGGCGAGGGGTTTTTGGATTATGCCCGGGAACATGTTCTAAATTTTTTTAAAGAAATTAAGGGTTACATCATTTTTGTCCCATTTGCGGCTGTGAGGATGTCTTATGACGATTATGAATACAAAGTTAAAGCTAAATTTAATGAATTCGGGTTAGAGGTAAGGTCCATTCATCATTTTGAGGATAAAGTGGCAGCCTTAGAAAATGCCTCTGCAATTATGATTGGAGGTGGTAATACTTTTTCTTTATTAAGTAGTTTGCAGAAATTTGGTTTGCTTTCTCATATTCGAAATCTTGTTTTAAAGGGGAAACCATATTTAGGTTGGAGTGCCGGAAGTAATGTGGCTTGTCCGACTATTTGCACTACTAACGATATGCCTATCGTTGAAGTTGAAAATTTTAATGCATTAAATCTTATACCTTTTCAGATAAATCCTCATTATATTGATACCTTTCCTGAAAACTTTGCCGGTGAAACCCGGGATGAACGAATTTCGGAATTTTTAATGGCCAATATTGACAAAACTGTAATTGGATTAAGAGAAGGTACCTTGTTATCTTACTCCGGTAATCAATTGAAATTATGGGGGCCCTGGTCTTTGAAAGTTTTTAGGTATAATCAATCTGCTTTGGAATTAAGTTTTACGGATAATTTAAACTTTTTAATTAGTTAATCCTTTAAATATATTAATAGTGAAAGTTTTATTAAAAAAATATTTAAAATATTTTGGAATAGCTGTTGGCGCCTTTTTAATTTTATTAATTTCTTTATCTATCATTATTTCGGTATTTTTTAAAAAGCAATTACAAGATTTTGTAATAGGTTCCTTAAATAAATCTTTAAATGCCCGAATTGAAATAAAGAATACTGATGTAAGTATTATTAAATCATTTCCGTATGTTTCTTTTAGTTTTTATGATGTAATAACGCATTCTTCAAAAGATTATATTTCACTTACCGGACGAAATGATACTTTAATTTCCGCTAAGGAGATTCATCTTGAATTTAATTTAATGAAACTTTTTCAACATCAATATGTTTTAAAACGAATTCAGATTAATTCCGGAAGAATTAATATTATGAGCATAAAAGGGTTAAATAACTATGAAATATTTAAATCTAACGATTCTGTTAGTTTAACACCAAATATTGATTTAAAGCTTATTAAAATAAAGAATTGTATAATAAAATATTATAATTCAAATAATAAAGTTTTGGTTTGTTTAAATACAGATAAATTATTAATAATTGGAAAGATAAACTCTAAATTATCAGAATTTAATATTGATTGCAAATCCAATATTGAGCTTTTAAATTTGGATGATCATACAATATTAAAACAACAACCTATTCAAGCGGATCTTAATTTTTCCTCTACTAAGGAAATGTTAAAGTTCGCCGATTCTAAAATTAAAATTTCCGGAATTAATTTATACTTTAATTCGTATTTCCGATTTTCACCTACATCTTTTATTGAAGCCAATATAAAGGGTGATAAAATAGATATTGGACAATTTTTAAAAATTTTACCCGCTCGATATATTTCATTTTTAAATTCTTATAAATTTAATGGTAATTTGAATTTTATTCTTACCGTAAAAGGGTATTTAAAAACTAATATTTTCCCGCATATTAACCTTAATTTTTCTATACTTGACGGATCTGTAAACCGTATTCATTCAAATTTGGAATTTTCAAATCTGCATTTTAATGGTTTTTATACCAATGGCAATAATAATAACTTAAATTCTTCACGGGTAGCCATAAACGATTTTTCAACTAATTTTAATACCGGCATTATCAATTTATCCGGATATATTTCAAATTTTAGTAAACCTATAGTTGATTTAAATACGTCCTGTAATCTTAATTTGAGTAACTTAAAAGAATTTTTGAAATTGGATACATTTGAAATTTTAAAGGGAAATATAGAAAATAAATTGCATGTTTCCGGGTCGTTACTATCTTTATCAAATTTTAATTTAAAGGATTTTTATAATTTAAATTATAAGGGCGATTGCAATTTTCAGGATGTATCTTTTAAAGTAAAACATAACAATTTTGATCTTAATTCAATTAATGGTTTAGTTAATATTGATAATGATTTAAAATTTAATAATATATCTTTTTTTATACATAAAGATAAACTTTTGTTGGATGGTATAATGAATAATGGTTTGTCCTATTTATTCCATAAGACAAATAATGCAACCCTCGATGCTCATTTAACATCGAACAGTATCGATTTATCAAATTATTTTGTAAAAGGTGATTCTGTTGGAAATAAAAATTACTCGCGTGAGTTTCTTTTTCCTGAAAATGTATTGTTAAATCTGGATTTGAATATTAATTATTTTAAATTAAATCGTTTTGAGGCTAAATGGATTAAAGGTAAATTAAAATATAAACCTGGTATGTTTATACTGAATTCTTTATCCTTCGATCTTTGTGGAGGCAGAGTTTCAGGAAATGGTGCAATCATTCAGGATAATAATGATAATTTTTTAGTTAAAGGTCAAACTGATATTTCCAAGGTTGATATCAGTAAATTGTTTTATACACTCAACAATTTTTCTCAGGATATTCTATTAGATGAGAATTTGAAAGGAAAGATTTCTGGAAAGATTAATTTTTCTTCTATTTGGAATAAAATATTGTATCTGGATACTAAAAAATTACTTATTGATGCCGATATTACTTTATTTAATGGAGAACTTATTAAGTTTAAACCTATGTATAATTTATCTAAGTTTATAGCCTTAGATGAATTAAAGCAGATTAAATTTTCCACACTGCATAATAATTTATTAATTAAGGATGAAACAATTTATATCCCTCAAATGGAAGTAAAATCTTCAGCCTTTAACATAGTTGCATCCGGGGAGCATACTTTTGATAATCATTATAAATATAAGATAAGAGTATTATTATCTGATATTCTTTATAACAAAGCTAAAAAGGCTAAAAGAGAAAACGAGGAATTTGGAGTTGTTGAGGATGATGGATTAGGAAAAACTACTATACCTCTTTCAATTGTTGGTTATAAAAGTGATTATAAGATTACTTATGATACTAAAAGTTCAATCCAGGTAATTAAAGAGGGTTTTACCAAGCAGAAAACAGAATTAAAGCAAATATTTAAAGAGGAATTTGGTTGGTTTAAGCACGATACAATTTTTGATTCCAATAAAAAATCTATTAACAAACCCAAAATTGAATGGGATGATAATTCCACCGATTCAAATCCTGTTAAAACTGATAAAGCGAAAACTGATAAAAGGAAAACTGATAAATCAAATAATTCTTCCGAAAAGGTTAAAGTTGAATGGGAATAATTCATAATTTGGTTATTTTTCTATAACTTTTTAATTTTCTATTTATTAAATATGAAAACCCGAAGTATTTATTCTCAGAAATCATGGTTTAAATTTTTTTTATTAATAGTTTCCATCCTAATTGGTGGTTCATCTTTGCTATATACTCATAAACTTGTTAATGAACTATCGCGTGAAGAACAAAAAAGGATTAGTATATGGGCTGATGCCACACAAAAATTATTTGAAGCTAATACCGACCAGGAGGATTTGAATTTTTTTCTTAAAGTAATAGAATCCAATACCACTATACCCACTATCCTTACTGATGAGAATTACAAAATTCTCGCTTTTCGTAATTTTGATTCTATAAGTGCATTGAAACCTGGTTTCGTAGAACAGCAATTACAAAAAATGAAATTGCATCAGCCTCCTCTTGAAATTATAATTGACAAAAATAAAAGGAATTATTGCTTTTATAGTGAATCAATACTTTTAAGAAGGTTAACTATTTATCCATATATTCAATTATTTATAATTATTATTTTTATTATTGCCTCTTATTATGCGTTTAGTTCTTCACGTAAAGCTGAGCAGAATAAAGTTTGGGTCGGGTTATCCCGCGAAACTGCTCATCAGCTTGGTACACCCATATCTTCATTAATTGCCTGGGTTGAATTGTTAAAGGAAAATGATGAAAATTCATCTATAGTTGAAGAGTTGGATAAGGATGTTAAAAGATTGGAAATTATTACAGAAAGGTTTTCTAATATTGGTTCTGTACCTCAATTAACTAAAACAGATTTTAACTTTTTAATTTCTAACGTAGTTAATTATATGCAAAAACGAATTCCTTCTACTGTTTCCTTAAGTTTTAAATCACATATTTCTAACTGTGAAGTTTTTATTAATTCCAATTTGTTTACCTGGGTTTTGGAAAATCTTATTAAAAATTCTTTGGATGCTTCTGGAAGTAAAGGAAAAATTGAAGTTGTTTTAGGCAATGAAAAGAATGGTTTTTTGAACGTAGATGTAATAGATAATGGGAAGGGTATTTCAAGAACAAATTTGAGACGTGTTTTTAAACCTGGTTTTACTTCAAAATCTCGTGGGTGGGGCTTAGGTTTATCTTTGGCAAAAAGAATAATTGTAGAATATCATAAGGGCAAAATTTTTGTGTTGAATTCCGAATTAAATAAAGGAACAACTTTTCGGATACTTATCCCGTTCCGAAAGTAATAAGATGCTAATTTATTATCTAACAAAATTATTGATTTTTCGTATAATTAAAAAAATGAAATAACAATTTACATCTTATATTTGCGATGAATAAAAGTAAATCAATGAAAAGGGAAGAAATTGAGATTATGGCTCCTGTTGGTTCATGGGAATCATTAACTGCCGCGGTACAAGGGGGTGCTAATTCTGTATATTTTGGAATAGACAGGCTTAATATGCGTTCTCAATCTACAGTTAATTTTACATTTAATGATTTACCTAAAATTGTTGATTTTTGCAGAAAATCTTCTGTAAAAACGTATTTGACTATTAACACGGTTTTATATGATCACGATTTAGGGTTAATGCACGAATTGGTAAATGCTGTTAAAACTTATCAAGTTGATGCCATCATCGCTTCTGATATTTCTGCTATTGAATATGCTAATTCTGTTGGAGTAGAGGTTCATATCTCGACTCAATTGAATGTTAGCAATTTAAGTGCGGTTAAGTTTTTTTCAAAATTTGCTGATGTTATTGTATTAGCCAGGGAATTAAGTGTATTGCAGATTGCTCATATTGCAAATGCAATTATTAATGAGAATATATGCGGTCCTTCCGGGAAACCTGTACGTTTGGAGTTATTTGTTCATGGTGCATTGTGCATGGCTGTTTCTGGTAAATGTTATTTAAGTCTGCACCAAATGAATAAATCGGCTAACCGTGGAGGTTGTTTGCAAATTTGTAGGAGAGGCTATATAGTTACAGATAAGGAATCTAAAGAAGAACTTGAGATAGATGATCAATATATTATGTCCCCCAAAGATTTATGTACAATTGATTTTTTGAATATTATTCTGGATTCCGGTATAAGGGTATTAAAAATTGAAGGTCGTGCCCGATCCGCCGATTATGTTAAAACCGTGGTTGAATGTTATAATCAAGCTGTAAATTCCTATTTTGAGGGTACTTATAATCGAGAAAAGATTGATATTTGGAAAGAAAAGCTTGCGACTGTATTTAACCGCGGATTTTGGGACGGGTATTATTTGGGTCGACGTTTAGGCGAATGGAGTGGTGTTTATGGATCAAAAGCCACTGTAAAGAAAATTTATATTGGAAAGGGAACTAATTATTTTAACAATATTAAAGTAGCAGAATTTATTATAGAAACAGGAAATCTAAAAGTTGGTGATTCCATATTAATAACCGGACCTACCACTGGAGTTGTTGAATTTAAAGTACCTGAAATAAGAGTCGATCTTAAAAATGTAGAAGAAGCTGGCAAAGGTGATAAGTTTTCTATGCCAATTGATACTATTATCCGTAGATCTGATAAACTTTATAAGTTAATACCAGCTTCATAATTAATTTATTATACTAATTCTGAGAAGTATTTAATTAATACTTTTTTAATTGCCTCCATTTTGGTTGGTTTAGTGATATAACCGTCCATACCCTGTGCAATGGCTTTATTTTTTCCTTCTTTACTGGCATTTGCAGTCATAGCTATTATTGGACCTTTATAACCTTGTTTTCTTAAATCTTTAGTAGCCTGAATACCATCTTTTTCGGGCATCATCATATCCATAAAAATAATATCGTATTTGTTTTTCATGCCTAAATCTACCGCTTCTACTCCGTTATTGGCAAATTCAATTTCGTATCCAATATTTTTAAATATGGTCTTCGCTACCTTCTGATTTATCATATTGTCTTCGGCAACCAAAATGGATATATTTTTTCGTATTTTACTTATTTTAGCTGGTAACTTGGCATCAGGACTGATACTTTCGAAGGTATTTTGAATTAGATCAAATATTTCAGAAGATTCATAAGGTTTAATTAAATAATAATCCATACCTAACCTTTTGGATCGAATAAAGTTTCCAGCAACATCATTGCTGCTAATCATAATAAATATATGACGGTAGGTAATACCTTTTTCAAATAATGTTTTGGCAATGGCAAATCCATCGCATTCAATAGAATCAGTTAAATAAATGATTTGATATTTGTTATATTCTATTAATAATTTATTCGTTAATAATTCCGGAGTTTCTGGGTCAAAATGGTATCGCTCATAATTAATTCCAAAATTGTCCAAAAATGAGTATATGGGTTCGTTCTCATTCTGATCCGGAGAAACTATAAGTGCATGTATTTGATTATATTCAGTAATATTATGGAAATCGTAACTTTTTTGGATTTTTTCGTTCGAAAAAGCTTCTATGGTAAATGAAAATTTCGATCCGGGGTAGGAGGGGTTTGTAGAAATTGAGGAAGGACTTTCAACCCAAATTTCACCACCCATAAGTTCTACCAACTGTTTACTAATAGTTGTTCCTAAACCGCTGCCCCCATATTTTCTGGAAATAGAGCCTTCAGCCTGTGTATAGGAAGCAAAAATACTTTCAATTTTATCTTTTGGAATTCCAATACCGGTATCTTCTATTATAAATAATAAAGTTAAATGTCCTGAATATTCCTCCATTAATTCAACGTTAATGGCTACTTCACCCTCATGAGTGAATTTAATTGCATTACTAAATAAGTTGGAAATTACCTGTCTTAAGCGAAAAGGATCACCAATGATATTATCCGGAACATTTGAAGCAATATGTGAAATAAGTTTAATATCTTTTTGATCTGCTGTGGGTTTAAATAATTCGTGAATTAAAGTTATTTCGTCAGATATTTTAAATGGAATTTCTTCTAGCATCATTTTACCTGCTTCTACTTTGGAGAAATCCAAGATGTCATTAATAATGGATAAAAGTAAATCGGATGATTTTTTTACAATTTCCGCATATTCTTTTTGTTCAGCAGTGAGATTTTGTTGCAATAATGCATCGGCCATACCTACGATTCCATTCATAGGTGTTCGGATTTCATGGCTCATTTTTGCCAGAAAATCACTTTTAGCCAAATTTGCTGCGGCTTCTAATTTTCTACCTTTTTCAATGGGAGTAACATCAATAAAAGCTTCAATTATTAACTCTTCTTTGTTGATATTAAATGGAATATCTTTTTTATAAATAGTAAATTCGTTATCTTCTTTATCAAATACATAAAAATGTCCGGTATCGTAAGCTGCATCTGATTTTATTTTGTCATTAAAATGCTTAGGCATAATCAGATCAGCTATGTTTCTACCAATAATATTGGTTTCGTCTTTACCATACAGCATATCAGTAGCTGTCTTATTAATATATCGAATGGTTTTATCGTAAGTTAATATCATTACCCCAATGGGTATTGTATCAAAAATTCTGGATAAAGTATTTTCTCCTTCTTTATTTTTTATATCCTCCGCTTTTATTACGCACAAAACCCTGCATAAAAAATAAAATAATACAGATGATAAAATTAGAATCAATAAAGTGCTGAAAATAGCCCTGTTAATTAGTGGTTTTTTTACAATTTCAAGATTACTTGAGAAAACTATAATAAAATCTTTTTTAATTATTCTTGTGGGTATTACTGAGGAAATTGTTAATATTTTGGTTTTATTAGAAAGTGTATAATGTATAAAATAAGTAGGATCATTGTTTTTTATACAATTGTTAAATTCTTCTTTCCTATTAAAATCAAAAGCTGATGTATCAAAATTGTTAAAGAGAACTCTGGCAGAATCATTGGTGACAAATTGCCAGGAATTATTTTCAATTTTATAATAACCCAGATAATTTTCGACCATTGATTTAAGATAGTTCGAATAATTTACTGAAATACTTATATTTATATTCGGACTATTTTTTAGAAATGATACTAATGTATAGATATATTCTTCATTCTGGTATTCTAAAGATTCTTTGTCTTTCAATTTTTTAAAACCTTGGGGAATATATAGATCTGTAATAAAATTGTTTTCTTGATCCAGAAAAATTGAGATCGCTTCGTTTTTATTGTTAGTTATTGTAATAAAATTAATAAGGTCTGCATATTTTTTATAAAAAGCTTCTAAATGTTTGATAGCCGTTTCTGACTTAGAATTTGTTTTAAATAATGAATTTATACTATCTTCATAAAGTATATGATGAATATCGTTTTCAAATTCATTAGCTCTTTTTTCAATTAATCCAGAAGTTTTTTCGTTCTGTTGCGTTATAAAAGTACGGATTATTTCTACTTGCTTTTTCCAGGAAGAGTAATAAAATGCCAGATTTATTACTAAAATAGTCACCACTAATGAAAGAAACAGGAAGTAGATCTTTCTCATAATTTTAGTTCGTTTTTTAATGTATTGTAAATATAAACTATTTCATCTTTAATCATATAAATTATAATCAAATAATTTATTGATATTTACAGATATTACCTGTATTTTTTTTCTTGATCATCCATGATGCTTCTGTAACTAATATAACGACTTTCAGAAATGAAACCTTCTTCAACCGCCTTTTTTACTGCACAATTGGGTTCGTCAATATGTAAACAATTATTATATTGGCAACTTTGTGATGAATTGAATATTTCCGGGAAAAAGTGATATATTTCCTCTCGTTCTATATTAATAATTCCAAAACCTTTTATTCCGGGTGTATCTATAATATAACCGTTATCCTGAGTTTCTACCATTTCGGCAAATGTTGTCGTATGCTTTCCCTTCAGGTGATATTCTGATATTGCACCTGTTTTCATTTCGTAATTTGTATACATACTATTAATCAGAGTAGATTTACCAACACCTGAATTTCCCGCTAGAACCGTAACTTTATTGCTGATATGGCTTTTTAGTTCGTTAATGTTTTTACCGGTTAATGCTGAAACTTCTATTACTTTATAACCAATAGGTTCGTATATTTGATGTATTTTTTCTATGTACTCTTTTAAAGTTGATTCATATAAATCAATTTTATTTAATACAATAGTAACCGGAATTTGATATGCCTCAGCAGCTACCAAAAATCTATCAATAAATTCTAAAGATGTTTCAGGAAATACTAAAGTTACAATCAAAAGAGCTTCATCGATGTTTGCTGCAATGATATGACTTTGCTTTGATAAATTTGAAGACTTACGGATGATATAGTTTTTACGGTCTAAAATATCTTTGATTACCCCGTCTTTTTCATTAATAAGTTCAACCGTAACATTATCCCCTACTGCAATTGGATTTGTACTCTTTAAGTCCAGGGTTCTTAATTTCCCTTTAATGGAACATTGATAAATGTTTCCACTTTCTGATTTAACAGAATATAAACTTCCCGTCGATTTTAAAACTAATCCTTTCAATTATTTGTAAATTTTTTCCAATATTAATTTTTATTTTTGATTTTAAAAATATAATGTAATTATGTCTATACGTATTTTTTCATTTAATGTAAATGGGATTCGTTCTGTAATTAATAAGGGCTTTGTTGATTGGTTAAAATTGGAAAATCCAGATATAATTAGTTTACAGGAAATTAAAGCTAATAAAGATCAGTTTGATGAACAGATATTTAAAGATTTGGGCTATCATTGTTATTGGTATTCTGCTGAAAAAAAGGGTTATAGTGGAGTTGGTTTATTGACTAAATTATTGCCTATTCGAATTTCTTATGGGATTGGAATACCTACATTTGATATTGAAGGAAGGGTAATTTTTTCTGAATATGAAAATTTTAATATTGTAAGTGTTTATTTTCCTTCTGGAACTTCTGGGGATTTAAGACAAAATGTTAAAATGGAATTCCTTCGTTGTTTTTTTGATTTTATTAACAATGCCATTAAATCCGGGAAACCTCTTATTATTTCTGGTGATTACAATATTGCACATACTGAAATTGATATAAATAATCCTAAAAAACATATTAAAACATCCGGCTTTTTGCCCGAAGAGAGGGAATGGTTCACAGAATTTCTTTCTTTGGGACTTTTAGATACTTTTCGGTTATTTAATAATAAGGAAGAACAATATAGTTGGTGGACTTATAGGGCTGGAGCCAAAGAAAAGAACCTGGGCTGGAGAATTGATTACCATCTTGCGAGCGAAAGCTTAAAACCTTCTATTGTAAATGCCAACATATATTCAAATGTTAGTATATCAGACCATTGTCCAGTTTCAATTGAACTAAAATTTTAGTAATGCTTTTTAATTAATTCATTATATGTGGGTTGTACTGGATTCGAACCAGTGACCCCTACCCTGTCAAGGTAATGCTCTAAACCAACTGAGCTAACAACCCATTTAATGCAAATATAATTACGACTTAGAGATAATACAAATGCTATTTTTGAGTTTTGATAATATTATATTTAATTATAATTTCGTGGCCGAATTCTAGTATTATTTATATTATCCAAATTAATCCTGAATGAAAAGAATTTTAACTTTTGCATTAGTTTTTATTTTATCAATTTCCGGTGCTTTTTTATCCCAGGCTCAGGATATTTCACAAACTGATTTAAGTCAGGTTAAAGTTGATGATTTATCTGATGCTCAAATAGAAAGTTTAATAAAAAAGGCTGAATCACAGAATCTTTCCGAATCTCAACTTGAACAGCTGGCTTTGCAGCGAGGTATGAGTAGTGTGGAAGTAGCCAAATTAAAAACCCGTATTGAAAAAATTAAGTCCTCCGGTACAAAAAAAACTGATTCAGAAAAATTTAGCGATCGTTCTCGTGAACAAAAAACCTACGATACTAATTCGAATAAGGACCCCCTTCAGAATAATTCTGAAGTTGTAGAAAATAATTCAAAAGATGAAGGAGATTTTTTTAATGGCCTAACTAAAAATAAAAAGCAGAGACCCGAGGATAAAATTTTTGGATTTAGTTTGTTTAATAAGGATAAACTTAGTTTTGAACCCTCTCTGAATATAGCAACACCCATAAATTATAAATTGGGTCCAGGAGACCAAGTATTTATTGATATTTGGGGAGCATCTCAGGAAAATTACCAAAAAACTATATCTCCGGATGGTACCTTATTTATTGATAATATTGGTGTTATTAATTTAAATGGTTTTACTATAGAAGAAGCAACCCAAAAATTAAAAAAATCTTTATCCAGAATATATTCCGGATTGAACTCCGGTAATACCTCTTTAAAAGTAAGTTTGGGCAATATTAGAAGTATAAAAGTAAATATTGTAGGAGATGTTTATAAACCCGGAACTTATACCATTCCTTCTTTATCTTCTGCTTTTAATGCTTTATATGCTGCTGGTGGTCCTTCTATAAATGGTACATTAAGGGAAATAAAGGTTATTAGAAATGGCAAAACAGTGAATAAACTCGATTTTTATAATTTTTTAGTTAATGGTGAACAGAAGGATAATATCAGGTTAGAGGATCAAGACGTTATTTTTATTTCTGCTTATACAAATCGGGTTGAAGTTAAAGGTGAAGTAAAGCGTCCATTATATTATGATGTTTTAAATACTGAAACATTAAAAGATGTTATACGATTTTCCGGAGGGTTTACAAGCAAAGCTTATAATCAAAGGTTAAAAATTATTAGAAACACAGGGAAAGAACAAAAGATATTCGATATTGATTTTAAAGATGCTGACACTTTATTTTTGACAAATGGTGATCAGATTTTAGTTGACTCTGTGTTAAATAAATTTGAAAATAGAGTCGAAATTAAGGGTGCTGTTTATCGACCTGGTTATTTTTCTATAGATGGAAAATTAACTTTAAAAGAATTAATTCAAAAGGCTGATGGAATTCGCGGAGATGCATTTAAAAATCGAATTTCTATATACCGGACTAAAGAGGATTATACTGTGGAAGTTGTTTCTGTAGATTTAAATAAATTACTTTCTAATAGTGCTGATATTGATTTAATTAAAGATGATTTAGTGGTCATTCCTTCTATTTTTGATTTAAAAGAAGAATATTTTATTAAAATTTCCGGAGACATTAAAAAACCTGGGGACTATTTGTATACAACCAATTCTACTATTGAAGATGTTATTTTACAAGCCGGAGGGTTGCTTGAGTCAGCTTCGTTAGCAAAAGTAGAGGTGGCTCGACGAATTAAAAATTCAAGTGCTATAAACTCTACTGATGAAATAGCACAAGTATTTCAATTTGCTATTTCTGAGGATTTAAAACTATCTGATGGTGCCAAAAAGTTTACTTTGGAACCTTATGATAATATTTTTATAAGGAGGTCTCCGGGTTATGAGGAGCAACAAATTATTACATTAGACGGAGAGTTTCTTTTTCCCGGACGATATGCAGTAATACATAAAAATGATAGAATTTCTGATTTAATAACACGTTCCGGTGGACTCACTCCCGAAGCATTTCCGCGAGGGGCAAAATTACAGAGGATAGTTTCTAATAAATATACCGAACATAGGGCAATTCTTGATACTCTTAAGTTCAAAAATAAAATTGATTCAATCGATTTTCGAATGCAGTTTGATTCAATTGTAACTGTGGGCATTAATTTGGAAAAGATTATCGCTCACCCCAAATCTAAATTTGATATTTTACTTCAAAATGGTGATAAAATCATAGTTCCTAAGGAAATGCAAACTGTTCACTTATTGGGTGAAGTTCTAGCTCCTGTTCTTGTCAGATATGAAAAGGGAAAATCATTTAAAAGTTATATCTCCAAAGGTGGTGGATTTACAAGTGAAGCCTTAAAACGAAAAAGTTATGTTGTTTATCCCAATGGTATGATAGACCGAACCCGTAAAATATTGATTTTTAATTCATATCCTAAAGTCGAACCTGGTTCCGAACTAATTGTACCCAAAAAGCCAGTTCGAAAGGGAATTTCTACAGGAGAAATAATAACTTTATCTGGAACGTTAATGTCAGCTATGGCTATTGTTGTTGCTGCTGTGATTGCAGCAAAGAATTAAACTAATTTTTAAAGATTTAAATATGAATATAAATTTAATTCAGCTTTTAAAGCTTTTCTGGCATAATCGAAAAATAATTTTAATTATTATTTCCATTTTTCTGTTTGTGGGTTTTATTTTTGTTATTGTATCGCCTAAAGAATATAGAGTTGATGTATTAGTATTAGAAGAAAATTTATCAACTAGTAGTTCTATGTCGTCTTTAATTTCTCAATTTGGTGGATTAAATGGCCTGTCTAATATTAATACAAATTCTAATAACCAAAATTTACCATACACTCTATACCCTGAAATTATAAAAAGTACACCATTTTTGTTAGATGTAATGAATAAAAAAATAAACAGAATTACAGATAATTCGAAAATTGTGATTTCTGATTATTTTAATAATTACTCTAAACCATCAACACTGGAATTAATTCAAAAATATACGTTGGGTCTACCCTTTTTATTGAAAACTTTGTTTACTAACTCGTCTATTCCTACAAGTAAAGTATTTAGCAATGTTGAATTATCTCAAATTCAAGTCAAAGCCTTAAATGAATTAAAAAATAGGATTCAAGTAAAAGAAGGTAAAATAGATAATACATTATTATTTAGTTTTGAACTACAGGATAAATTTTTAATAGTACCTTTTGCTGATACCATAATTAATTGTTTAACAAAATTTGCTACTGATTATAAAATTCAAAAAGCTAAAAATGATCTTGAATTTATTCAAAGTAGGTGTGACGAAGCTCGAAAAAAGTATATAATAGCACAACAAACTCTTGCAGATTTTCAAGATAATAATTTAAATTTAGTATTAGCTATAAATAAGGCAAGGGAAATTCGTCTTAATTCTGAATATAATATTGCTTCAAATATTTATTTAGGTTTAGCTCAACAGGTAGAGCATGAAAAGATTGAATTACAAAAATGTACCCCTATATTTAAAGTTATTGAACCTCCTTTATTACCAAATCAAAAGTCAAAACCTCAGACATTAATAATATTATTTTTTTCTATTTTTTTAGGTTCCATTACTGGAATGAGTTATGTTTTATATAAATCTTTTTTTTAGATATATGTCAACTTTAAAAAAGAATTTTATTTACAATATAATTTTATCCATAAGTAGTCTAATTGCTCCGTTAATTACTTTTCCTTATGTATCTCATGTTCTTGGACCTACTGGAATTGGTCAAGTAAATTTCGTAAATTCGTATATTCAATATTATATTTTATTTTCTGCATTAGGTATTCCAATATATGGTATCCGTGAAGTAGCAAAATTGAATAATTCAGTTTTATCTCGGAGTAATTTGTTTTTTGAATTATTAATAATTAGAGCAATAATTACATTTTTTTTATTATTCCCTTATATATTTTCAATTTTTTACGTCAATAAATTTATTTATGTTGATAAATTTTTATTTTTTGGAATCTTTTCTTTATTTCTTTCAATTTTTGATATAAATTGGTTTTTTATTGGAATGGAAAGAATTAAATTTATCACAATTAGATCTTTATTGTTTCAAATTTTGCAGATTATTTTAATATTTATATTAATTAGAAGAGAATGTGATGTTTTTTATTATTTTCTAATACCAATTGTTATAAATTTATTAAATGTGATTCTCAATATTAAATATTCTTTTAACTATATTAGTTTTGAATCTATAAAATTTAAAGATTTAAATTTTTTTTGTCATATCAGTCCTCTTTTAATACTTTTTTCTTCAATTGTAGCTATTAGCGTTTATAATTTATTAGATGTTGTTATATTAGGTTTTATAAGTAATAACGAAAATGTAGGTTATTATACTGTAGCTTCAAAAATAAATAAAATCCCTATAACTCTTATTACAGCTTTAGCTCCAGTTATATTACCCTCATTATCTTTAGCAGCAATGGATAAGGACAATGGACTTTTAAAATTAATAATAAATAAGTCGATAAATTTTGTTTTATTATTATCTATACCAATTACCTTTGGGATTATTATTTTATCTCCTGAACTTATTAATATTTTTGGAGGCTTCGAGTTCAAACAAGCTATATTAACTGTTAAAATTATAGCTCCAACTATTATTTTTATTGGATTATCTAATGTTTTTGGAACACAAATACTTATTCCATTAAATAAAGAAAAATATTTACTTATTTCTATATTAATTGGAACTATTATAAGTATTATCTTAAATTCAATTTTGATTAGATTTTTTAATCAAAATGGGGCAGCTTTAACTAGTTTTTTAAGTGAATTAGCTGTAACCATATCTACATTTTATTTTGCAAAGAAAATATTAGATTTTAAGATTAATTATGTATATATTTTATACAACATTTTACTCTCTTTGTTTTTTATAATTTTTGCATTTATTTTTAGACATATATTTAATTCTAGTTTAGTAATACTAATTTTAACAATTTTATGTTCTAGTTTATTTTATTTTTGGTTTCAAATTTATGTAATTAAAAATGAATTATTTTTTCAATTTAAATTAAGTATATTTTCTCGCAATGAATAAATACGATTTTTTAATAATTGGAGCTGGTTTATATGGTTCTACATTTGCATACAATGCAAATAAACACGGTTATAAATGTCTCGTTTTAGATAAAAGAAATCACATAGGTGGCAATCTTTATTGTGAAAATATTTCTAATATCAATGTTCACAAATTTGGAGCTCATATTTTTCATACTTCTAATAAATTAGTTTGGGATTTCGTAAATTCTTTTTCTGAGTTTAATCGGTATATAAATAGTCCAATTGCTATATCCAGAGGTAAATTATATAATTTACCTTTTAATATGAATACTTTTTATCAATTATGGGGGGTTAAAACTCCTGAAGAAGCCCAAAATATTATTAACGAGCAGACATCAAAATATAAAAATATTGATCCTGTTAATCTTGAAGAGCAGGCTTTAAAGCTTGTTGGTCCTGATATTTATTATACCTTAATTAAGGAATATACCGAAAAACAATGGGGTAAAAAAGCAACAGAATTACCAGCCTTTATTATTAGACGTTTACCTTTAAGATTTCGATTTGATAATAATTATTTTAATGATATTTATCAAGGTATTCCAATCAGTGGATATAATAAGATTTTTAATGGTCTTTTGAGTAATATTGATATTGAATTGGAGGTAGATTTTGTAAATGAATTTGAATATTTTAAATCTTTTGCAAAAAGAATTATTTATACCGGAGAAATTGATAGACTATTTAATTATTGCTATGGACCTCTTGAATATAGAGGGTTAAAATTTGAGCATGAAGTTCTCCAAACTTCTAATTTTCAAGGAAATGCTGTAATTAATTATATTGATTCTGATGTCCCTTATACACGGATAATCGAACATAAACATTTTGAATTTGGAGATCAGAAAGATACTATTATAACTAAAGAGTATTCTATAAATTGGTCTCCGGGACAGGAGCCTTACTATCCAATTAATGATGAATCTAATAATAATTTATACGAAAAATATAAATTATTATTAAATGATAGTAATATTATGATTGGCGGTCGATTAGCAGACTATAAATATTATGATATGAATGTTATAATTGAAAATGTTTTAAAAATTTGGAATAATTTATAATATTAATTTATGGATATTAAAATATTAGTTGCATATCATAAAAATTCGTTTATCATAAAAAATGATATTTATTTGCCAATTCAAGTAGGATCTTCTATTTCAAATTTAAATTTGAATATTTTAAAGGATAATGAAGGAGATAATATATCTTATAAAAATAATATATATTGTGAGTTAACTGCTGCCTATTGGGCATGGAAGAATTTAAAGGCTGATTATATAGGTCTTTGCCATTATAGAAGATTTTTGACTTTTTCCAATGAAGGTTTGATTAAAAGGTTGAGATTTAATATTATTTATCTATTAATGAGATATTTTGGTAATATTATTAAACCTGGGTTTTCAATGGGTTTATTTCCTACTTTTCAAATTAATAATTCTAATGAATTAGTAAATAATTGTAATTATTTTGAAAATCAATTAAAAATATATCTTAAGAATAAAAGTTACGATATTGTTACTGTTAAACCATTAAAATATAATGTTGGAAACGTATTATTTCATTTTAGAGCTGCTAGTATTGGAAATATTGATAGATTAGAATTAATTGTTAAAACTGAATTTGAAGATTATTATCCATTTTTACAAGAAACATTTAATGGTAATGAATTATATTATGGCAATATTTTTTTAATGAAATATGATATTTTTTGTGAGTATTGTAATTTCATTTTTAGTATTTTAAAACGACATGAGGAAGAAACTCTTAATTCAAATTGGTGTCGAGATCTTAATGAAGGTAATTATTCTCGAATTTCTGGATATTTAGGTGAGTTATTAACGGATACATTTATCAGAAAATGTATTTATGAAAAAAAGAAGATTTTGAAATTGTCAGTTTTAAATTTTAATGAGTCAATTTGATGTTAAACAAATTCTTATATATTGTTATTTATATTTATCATTTTGTTTTTAGGAGATATTTCTTTTTTCTTTTATCAAAATTTTTTAATAAAATATATTCATTTTATTTATCGATTGACTTTAACAGTATTGGAGAACATTCATTATTTAAATATCCATGTTTTTTATTAAATCCTAAAAAAATAAAAATAGGTAAGAATTTTAAGTCTGAGAGAGGGCTTAGACTTGAAGTATTTGACATTTTGAATAAAGATATATATATAGAAATTGGTGATTCTGTTTATATAAATTGGAATTGTCATATTGGTTCTTCTAATTACATATACATAGGTAATAATGTTTTGATTGGAAGCAATGTTTTTATTACGGACCATTTTCATGGTGAAATTAACAGTGATGATATTCATTTAACCCCTATTAATCGAAAGAATTATTCTAAAGGTCCTGTTATTATATCAGATAATGTTTGGATTGGAGAATTTGTTTCTATAATGCCTAATGTTAGCATTGGGAAAAATTGTATTATCGGATCTAATTCTGTTGTAACTCATAGTTTTTCTGATAATACTGTTATTGCTGGAAATCCTGCTAAAATTATTAAAATTTTATGAAAATTATTGCTGTTGTTGTTACTTATTTTCCTGAACTTAAAAGTGTTGTTAAAAATATAAATCAATATATAGATTATGTTGATAGAATAATTATCTGGGAAAATACTCCAATTGAGAATCGTAGTTTATATAAAATTGAGATACCTGAATATCAAGATAAAATTATTTATTTGGGTACAGATAAAAATGAAGGAATCGCATTTGCACTTAATAAATCAACAGATTATGCATTAAGTGAAAATTTTACTCATATTTTAACCATGGATCAGGATAGTTTTTTCCCTGATTTAACATTTAAAAAGTTTAAGGAAAAAGCTGAGTTTTTATTTAATTCACGCGATATTGCCATAATTACTTCTAACCCTAATGAAAAAATAAGAAGTAATTTTGAGTTTATAGATGTTGATGATTGCATAACTTCTGGTACTTTTTATGATCTATCTACGATTAAAAAATTAGGATATTTTAAAACTGATTTTTTTATTGATGCGGTTGATTTGGAATTTAATTATAGAGCTAAAAAATTTGGGTACCGAACTATTTTAATACCTGATTGTATATTAAATCAAGTTTATGCTAATTATCAAAAAACTTTTATAGGAGTAAATTCGCAAAATTATCCCGTCTTTCGTACTTATTATATTGTAAGAAATCATATAATCGTTTGGAAAGAATATCCTTCTTTTTTTAATTATAAATCTGCATTAATTAAATATTTTATTATATATCGTATCTTATCAATTATATTCGGTGAAAAAGATAAAATGCTTAAAATAAAAGCGTTATTTTTTGGGATAAGCGACGGTATTAGGAATAGATATATAAAAAGGAAATTTTTATTATGAGTAATTTTATCTTTACTATTTGTGCTAAAAATTATATTGGGTTAGCTCAGGTTTTAAAAAATTCAATTATTAAAACAAATCCGGATATTAATTTTTTAATCTTTGTGGCTGATGAAATTGATAATTCTGAAATTTCTTCAAATGATAATATTCTTGTTGCTAAAGATATTTTAGGTATTGCTGAAGATAAATGGCATCAATTGGCTTTTAAATATGAACTGACTGAATTTTGTACTTGTATTAAGCCTTATTGTTTTCAATATATATTTGATAATTTTGGACCTTGTAAGATTATTTATTTTGATCCTGATATATTTGTTTTTAATAATTTAACATATATTTTTAATGAGCTTTCTCAATATAATATTTTACTTACCCCACATATATTAACCCCACAACAGTTTTATACTGGGGACTTAAAAGAGCAAAATATTCTTTCTTCCGGAATTTTTAATTTAGGGTTTTTAGGGTTAAGTTATTCAGAACAGTCTATTTTATTTCTTGACTGGTGGAAAACTAGATTAGATTCTGCCTGCTATAGAAATGCCGCTGAAAGTTATTTTACTGACCAGAGATGGATAGATTTTGTTCCTTCTTTATTTTCATCTTATAAAATATCCAACAATTTAGGTCTTAATCTTGCTCCTTGGAATTTCTTTGAAAGAGAAGTGTTTTTTAAAAATAATAATTATTATGTAAAAAACAGAATAAATGGTAAAGATGAAAGTTTATTGTTATTTGTTCATTTTTCAGGCTTTAAATATACTAGTTTAATAAATGGTGATGTTATTCAAGATAATATTCAAGATATTTCATTTTATCCCGATCTTGAAGTTTTATTTAATGATTATGGACAATCTTTAAGTAATAGTTTGTTTTTAAAATATTCAACATTATCTTATACTTATAATAATTTTAAAAATGGAGACTCAATAACGATTATATATCGACGTCTTTTTCGGAGATTAATAGAAGATAATAATTATTTTTTTGAAAAAAACCCGTTTTTGGTAACGAGTAATTCATTTTATACTTTTTTAAAAAAGAAGGCTATTTTAAAAAAAGGAATGAAAAATATTGATAAAACAAATTTAACAACAATGCAATTTGTTGATAATAAAGTAAACTTAATAAATAAAATATTATATTTTTTATTTAGAATAATTGGTTCTAGACAATATTTTTTATTAATTCGATTAATGAGGGTTTATTCTAAAATTGAAAATCATATATTTTTATTTAATTATCCATATACAAAAAATTTTAAATTAAGGAATTAAATAATTTATGTCAGGATATTTATTTTTAATTATTTTCTTTATTTCAGCATTTTCACTTTTTTTTGATTTTATTAAAGTAGTAAATAGTAAATATTTATTTTATTTATTTATTTTTTTATTAATTTATATTGCTGGTATTAAGGATGAATATACATGTCATGATACGAGTAATTATATAAATTTTTTTAATTCATCTGTAAATTTAAAAGATTTTTTTAGTATAAAGATTTTTGTTTTTGAACCAGGTTTTCAATTTATCACCTCTCTATTAAAATCTTTTGGGTTTGATTTTCATGTACTTTTTTTTCTTATTTCTTCATTTTCACTCCTTATTTATGGTAAGTTAATCTGGAAGTATTCAAAATATCCGTTTACTTCTTTGTTTGTTTATATTTGTGTATTTTATTTCACAAATGAAATAATTATAATTCGATTTGGTTTAGCTAGTGCATTAATGTTATATTCGATATGTAGTTATAGTGAAGGTAAATATGTAAAATTTATTTTTTTTTCGATTCTTTCATTTTTATTTCATTATACCGCTTTATCATGTATTTTATTTTATCTCCTTTTTATTATATCATCAAAATATCGGGTTTTATTATTAGAAATTTTAATTTTACTTTTTTTGCCATTATCTTTCTTTAATATTACAATACTTGATTTAATAATTTATATTCAAAAAATATTACCTCTATTTTTACAATTTGCCATTTCTAAATTTACTCAATATCTTACGGTTCAATCTTCTGCTGGAATTAAACAGGTCTTTATGTATTTACCTTTTATATATTTTTTTCATAATATTAGTAATTCAGATATTCAACTTAAGCGATTTTACGAATTTTTTCTATTTTCTATCTTTTTTATGATAGAATTAAATCAAGCATCTGATTTTTCTAGGGTAGGTAAAATGTATATAACAAGTATTATTTTATTCTTTCCATTTCTTTTAAAACATGTAAATAAAAATTTATTTCCATATTTATATTCTATGATTATAATATATTCTGTTTATATGTTTATTCGGATTTGTTTTTTTAATTCAGGGGGGTTTATTTATGTTAATTGGTAATATCGCTTTTTTAGGTTTTAATGATCCTAGGATTTATAAACGGGGAGTTGAAAATGTCATAAAATTTCAATCATCTGTAAAGGTATTTAAATATAAATATTATATTTTTTTTGGGTTGAATAATGAAATTTTTAGATGGGACGACATTATTTGTATAAGCATTAAAACTACTTTGTTTAAGTATTTTTTACTTTCTATCATTATTTATAAATTAAAAAGGAAGAATATTACTTATGTTCATTCTCATAATTATATAATGTCTTGTTTTTTAATATATAAAACTGATATTTTTACAGTACATGATGCTATTTTTTATCAAAGAAAAAGCAATCAAGAATGGAATTACTTTATTTTTTATTTTGTTGAAAAATTTTGTTATTTAAGAACGAATTACTTTCATTTTATTTCTAGATTTTCATATAATAATTCATTATTATCAAAGAGAAAGTTTAAAAAATTTGGGAAAATCATTTTTAATACTAGTCTTTTAGAAATTTTAGCTTTCAAAGATTTTAGTTGTGATTTTAATAATAATGAAATTAATTTATTTACTGTTCGAGGAATTCAACCTAGAACTAGAATAGATTTATTAATAGATTTTGCTGATTTTTGTAGTAATTATGATTTTAATAATAAAAAAATACATATTTATATTGCAGGGAAGGGTATATATTTAGATCGGTTTAAAAAGGAAATAGTAGATAGAAATATAACTAATATTACCTTTTTAGGTTATATATCCGATGAGATGATTTGTAATTATTATAAACAATGTGATATGGTAATAGTTCCCTGTGAATATGCCGAAGGCTTTGGTTTACCAATCATAGAGGGTTATTTATTTAATAAACCTGTTATTGCTAGTAACAGATGTGCCATTCCTGAAATTATTAATTCTAAAGTATTTTTATTTGAAAATACTCCTGAATCTATATTTAAAACTTTTTTGAAAGTTAAAACTTTACCATATTCGTTTAAAGAATTTTATGATAATAATTATTCCCTAAAAAAAATTATTAATGAATATACTAATTTTTATAATTTTATTTTAAATGGAAAATAAAAGTATTATTTTAATTGATGGAACCTCAATTAATAATAAAATTGACGGACTTACACAATATATACTCAATGTTTCTTATAATTTAGGTAAATATCATTCTGATAAATTCAAATTTATTTTATTAGTTAGACCCAATTATTGTACCTCAACTTGGCGAAAGAAATTGGAACAAGTTTCAATTAAAATTATTGATTTTGATGTTTATCCTTTGGGACCAATAAGAGAATTCAAATTTTGGTTTTATTTAAAATATAAATTTAAACTTAAGTATGATTTATTATACATTCCATCAAATCAATACCCGATTTTTTTAAAAGGTGGAATTTATACTATTCACGATTTAATTTATGAATCTTTTCCACAACAACTTGGTAAGGCTGCAATAATTAAAAGGTTTTATTTGCATTTTTGTGTTACACTTGGTTTGAAAAGATCTAATAAAATTATTGCAGTTTCCAACTATACTAAAGATCAAATTATTAAATATTTTAGTATTGAACCTTCAAAAATTGATGTAATTTATGAGGGATGGGAACATTTAACTGAGTATAATACTACTAATCAACACCAATTTATTAAACCCTTTAAAAACTATTTTTTTTATGTAGGTTCTTCTAGAGGTCATAAAAATTTGTATAATTTATTATTAGCCTTTCAAAAGATTAACGATGATATTAATTGGGGTTTAGTTATATCTGGTAATATGGATAGACTAACTTCTAAAGAGAAGGCATTAATTATTAGCATAAATAAAGAAAACGAACAAATTAAATTTACTGGATGGATTAATGATGAAGATTTGATTTTATATTTTGGTAATGCAAATGCATTTGTCTTTCCTTCATTATCTGAGGGTTTCGGAATTCCTATTTTAGAATCTTTTTATTTAAAAATTCCTATTTTATGTTCAAATAATACAGTTTTCCCTGAAATTGCTGGTAATTCTGCTATTTATTTTGATCCATTTGATATTGACTCTATTAGTTCTGTTTTAAAGGACTTTAAAAATGATTCTTTTTCGAAAGAAGAATTAATTTCTAATGGAACGAACAGATTGGAGTTATTTTCTTGGTATAATACAGCAAATAAACTAGTTAGTTTATTTAATTTATCAATTCCAAAATAATTTATCTTAAGTAATAATGAAAATTGTTTTGCACTCAAATATTGCTTGGACTATATCCAATTTTCGACTGGAGTTAATTAAATTTCTGATAAATTCTAAGTTTGAAGTTATTTGTATTGCTAATATTGATACTTTTAGTAATACTTCAGTTAAAGAAATTGAAGAAACTGGAGCTAAATTTATAAAGTTATCATTGGATAGAAAGGGAATTAATCCTATAAATGACTTATTATATTTTTCTAAATTGTTATTTATTCTTAAAAGGGAGAAACCGGATTTAATAATTAACTATACTATTAAACCTGTTATTTATGGTTCATTATCTGCAAGATTTTTGAGAATTAAAAGTATTTCAGTAATTACCGGGTTAGGTTATGTGTTTACTTCAAAGAATTATATTTCTCAAATTGTTATTAATTTATATAAAATTTCTTTAAAAAAAGTTAATAGAGTTCTCTTTTTAAATCAATCAGATCTTAATGATTTTATTTCATATAACATTATTCCTTCTAATAAAGCCATAGTTTTACCTGGTGAAGGTATTAATACAGAATATTTTAGTCCGATTTTTGAAGAAAAAAAAATAAATCAATGTTTCACTTTTATTCAAATCTGTAGATTATTAAAAGATAAAGGTTTAATCGAATATTTTAAAGCTGCTGAAAATATTAAATCTAAATATAAACATGTTGAATTCAAACTATTAGGATTTATTGATGAAAATAATCCTAATGGAATTACACTTGAAGAAATTAAAGTTCTTGAAAATAAAGGTATTATTACTTATTGTGGTTTTTCTAATGATGTACGGAAATTTATTTCAAATTCAGATTGTGTTGTTTTAGCTTCATTTTATAGAGAAGGATTGCCTCGTACATTATTAGAAGCTGCTTCTATGGGTAAACCAATTATTACAACAAAGTCAATTGGATGTGCAGACACAGTAAATGATGGAGAAACAGGTTTTTTATGTGAACCCAGAAATTCAGTTAGTTTAGAATTAATGATGGAGAAAATGCTTAAGAAGACTCCTAATGAAAGAATAATTATGGGATTAAAAGGACGTGAAAAGATTATTAAGGAATTTGATCAAAAAATTATCAATTCAATTTATTATAATTTAATCAATTCAATACAAAATGAATCTTTTAATTACAGGTAGTTCTGGATTTGTAGGCTCTTCATTTTTATTAAATTGTAAAGAGATTAATATTAATCCAATTAGTTTAAGAAATACCAATCTTGATCAAATTGAATTCAGTAATAAAGATTGCATTTTGCATCTTGCTGCCCTTGTTCATCAAATGAAAGGGGCTCCGGATGATCAATATTATTCAGTAAATCGGGATTTAACTTTTGAACTTGCAAGGGCTGCTAAAGAACATGGCGTTAAACATTTTGTTTTTTTAAGCTCAGTAAAAGTTTTTGGAGAATTTACTACTAATTTGCCCGCTTGGAATGAAAATTCTGAGTGTTTACCCACTGATGCTTATGGTAAAAGTAAATTAGAAGCTGAAAAATTACTTTTTAGTCTTGAAGACGAGAATTTTAAAGTAGCTGTAATTAGGTCTCCATTGGTTTATGGAGTTGGAGTGAAAGCTAACATGCTTAATCTAATTAAATTAATCAATACTGTACCTGTTATTCCTCTAAATGGAATTAATAATAAGCGGACAATGGTTTACGTTGGTAATTTAATTGCATTAATTCAGCATGTTATAAATAGACAGTCTTCTGGTATTTTTATTGCTTCCGACAAAACTTCTTTATCTACAACCGAATTGGCTAAATTAATTGCTAACGCTAGTCATAAAAAACGTTTGTTTTTGAAAATACCTAATTTTATATTATCTATTGGAAAGAAATTGAAACCTGGCGTTATAGATCGTTTATTTGGCTCTCTTGAATTGGATAGTTCTATAACAAACAGTAAATTGGGTTTTTGTCCTCCTTTTGAATCCGAATTTGGTATTCAAGAGATGGTGGATTGGTATAAAGCTTCTCAAAAATAAGCTATTTATGTTTTATATATTAATTTTCGTTTTATTTGTTTTTTCAGAGCTTTTGTATTTTAAGATTGCTGATAAATTTAATATTATAGATAAACCTAACGAACGCAGTTCCCATTCTATTATTACGTTAAGAGGCGGTGGTATCATTTTTTTTATTGGGGCACTTACCTGTTTTAGTATTACCGGATTTCAATATCCTTGGTTTTTTTTAGGTTTATGTTTAATTTCATTAATTAGTTTTATTGATGATATAACTTCGGTTTCATCGAGGATACGTTTAATAATGCATTTCGGAGCAATGCTGTTGTTATTTTTTCAATTAAATATTTATAATTATCCTTGGTTTTATTGGATTTTTGCATTGGTTATCTGCACGGGTATTATCAATGCATTTAATTTTATGGATGGTATTAACGGGATTACAGGTGGTTATAGTTTTGTTGTTTTAGCCTCATTTTTTTATATAAATAATTATTATTTGAGATTTATTGACAATGATTATATTATAATTCCAACACTTTCTGTTTTAGTATTTAATTTTTTTAATTTCCGGAAAAAGGCTAAATGTTTTTCTGGTGATATTGGAGCTGTTTCAATTGCTTTTATCATTCTTTTTTTACTTGGTAAGCTTGTTCTTTTAAGTAATAATTTTGCTTTTGTTGGTTTATTATTAGTGTATGGTATTGATAGCATTTTAACTATTATTCACCGTATTTTACTGAAAGAAAATATTGGCTTGCCTCATCGTAAACATCTATATCAGATTATGGCAAATGAATTAAAGATACCTCACGTATTGGTTTCTCTAGTTTATATGAGTATTCAGGTTTTATTTTTTATTGGTTTGGTTTATTTTATTTCTTATAGTTATAGTTATTTGCTGATTTGTTGTATTATACTTGTTTTTGTTTATATTTTATTTATGAAGAAGTATTTTCATCTTCATATAAAGTAAGAAATTAAAAAATATTCTTTGAAATATTAATTTGTAATCCGAAATTGTTACCATACATATTTCCGAGATCTAACCCTGCATTTATTTCAAAATTTAATTTATATCTTGAAATTTCCGGATATTGAATTTTAAAAAGAATCGAATTTTGTTTTCTTATGGTTTTGAATGGTACCCAATATGTACCATAATTTAATGAGTATGAATATAGAAATTTATATGAAATTTTCTGAATAATTCCTGCTAATCCAAAATGAAAAACACGTACTCTGTTGTTTATAATATATTGTGAAGTTCCAAAATTTAATGTTCCATGTTCTATAGCCGGAGAAGTGATAAAAGGGTTACCAATTGTCATATCCTTATATGTCCAACCTTTAACATAATATCCATGGTTGAAATAGTTATCAGGTCCTATTAAAATTGTGGTGTCAAAATTTTCTTTTTCACCAAATGTACTTTTACTTTGATTGGTTGTGTTTAAAAATTCAAATAGAATATGATTTACTATTTTAGAATTATTAAATGTAAAATTTAATCCCCATAATCCATCCTGAAGGTTTTTATGTCTAAATCCGCTATTGTCTTCAATTATGGATTGCCAGTATGTCGAAATGGATATTTTATTTAGTTGTATATCTAAACTCAGGTTTTCTGAACCTAAATGATTACCGATTTTATTTTCAGCTTCGCCAACGGGTGTTGTAGTTGAGCCACTACCACCTTTCACAAAAAAAACTTTTATAAAATCTTTAAATGATGATGGCAAATTTCCAATTGAGGGATCGGATGTTTTTCCTCCCCATTGGGCAAAATGATTAAAGCCGTAACTTATATGAATGGGTAAATTCCCACCTGCCTGGAAATAAATATATTTATGGTGCAACCAAAAATTCCGGATTAATTCATTATTATCAAACCAACCATGAGCTATCCCGCCTTTAAATTTTAAATATTTTTTAGTAAATGGCACTGGTGTATAATCTGGAATATATATTTGAATTTTGGGCATCGGACTGGCGTTTTTTGACCATAATAATCCTCCGCTTGATAGTTCTTTATCCTGGTTACCGAATTCTTCTTCTTTTTTGCCTGCTTGTAAAATTATAAACCGGTAATTTAAACTTCCATATAATTGATTTAATATTAGTTTATTAGATGAATCATATCTATTTATTAAATCAATGCCATACTCAAAATTAAATTTTTTTGAAGTATTTGGGGATTTAATAAATTTGGCTCTAAAAAGACTATTAAATTTTTTTGAAGAAGAATTTCCAAATTGATTACTTACTAACCAAAATGGAGTTTGTTTTCCTATAGACTGAATAATTTCAGGGTAAATTGTAAGATTATATGATTTATTGTCTTGCGAATAGCCTTCTTTGAATAAGAAATTAAGGATATTCGCAAAAATAAATGCTTTAAATAATAGATTCAAGTTGTTGAAGTATATTATTGATATTGTATTTTGTATAGACTTTTTGTTTTGCTTCTAATGCTATTTGGTTCAGAAATTCCGGGTTATTTATCAGGTAAATAATTTTTTCTGCCATATTTTTAATATTGCCATATTCAACTAATAAACCATTTTTATTATCATCAATAACTTCAGGAATACTACTGATGTTAAATGCAATAATTGGTTTTGCAAAATACATTGCCTCAATTATGGAATTAGCACTTCCTTCATGTGATGAAGTAATTACAAAAATATCTATTGTATTGTAGAAATCCTCAATAGTTTCAACAAAATCAAGAAAATTAATATTATTTAGGACATTATTTTGTTCAGCAAGTTTAATTAGTGAATTTTTTAATGGGCCTTTACCTGCTATTTGAATTTCAAAATCTATATTATATTTTTTTAGTTCAAGAGCTAAATAAATAAGGTGAAAATGTCCTTTTTGTTCTACTATTCTGCCCGCTGTTCCTATAATAATTTTTTTATTTTTATTAAAATTTAAGGTTTTGGGAAATTCTGGGCTATTTATTTTAATACCATTATAAATAACATGGATATTTTCTAAAGGGAATAAAAATGGATTTTGCTCTAACAATTTTTTTTGAATTTCAACGGAATTTGTTATTACATCCGTAATGATATTTCTATATAAATATTTATTTAAAAGTGAATTTTTTACAGTCAATGCAGTTCCTCTGCGATAAATTATTTTATTTACATTAGCTAATTTTGCAGCAATTCCTCCAATTTTTACATCGGAAGGAAGTCCTAAAATAATCGAATCAATGGAATGTTTATTTAATAATAATTTGATTTTTAATAGTTTTAAAACATTTAAAAAACTAAGGTTCCCTATTTTAATTTCACAATGGGTAATCGATGTTTCAGATATTTTTTTATGTAATTCTGAGTGGATATTTGTAATCATAATTACATTATAGCCACGTTCGGACAGCATTTTTGCGAATTCAAAATGCCATTTTTCACCCCCCCCCCAACTTAAACAACTATTAAAAAAGCAAATATTTTTG
>WSSedL1CaDRAFT_10000058_pt1 | contig 63022 bp, 40 predicted proteins | sample WetSurSL1Cattail_FD_9464 | JGI IMG/M metagenome (IMG submission 9464)
TCTGCTGCAATGGTAGGAACTTTATTTTCTAGTGATTCCTGGACTGGTGTAACTTTTATTGCTGGCGAAATTAAAAATCCAAAACGAAATGTGGGTTTAAGCATGTTTTTAGGAACATTAATTGTGACTTTAATTTATGTTTTGACCAATGTAATGTATGTTTCTGTATTGTCATTGGACGAAATGGCAACGGCAAAATCCGATCGAATTGCTGTAGTAGCTTCTCAATATATTTTAGGTGATATTGGGACTTTGATTATTGCGATAATGATTATGATTTCAACATTTGCTTGCAATAATGGATTGATTATGGCTGGAGCGAGAGTGTATTATACCATGGCTAATGATGGTTTGTTCTTTAAAAAAGCGGCTGTTTTAAATCAGCAGAGTGTTCCTGCTTGGGCACTTTGGGCACAATGCATCTGGGCATCGGCTTTGTGTTTTACAGGGAAATATGGAGATCTACTTGATTTTGTTATTATAATTGTACTTATTTTTTATATTCTCACTATCTGTGGAATATTTATACTTCGAAAAAAGAAACCAGAATTAGAAAGACCTTATAAGGCATTTGCTTATCCCTTTTTTCCAGCACTTTATGTTCTAGTAGCTTCGGCGGTATCAATTTCTCTCTTATTTGTTAAATTTTCTACTTGCGGCTGGGGAGTATTAATAATGCTGCTCGGGATTCCTGTTTATTATTTGATAAAAAAGGAAAAGTAATTTTTATAGAAAATTATTAAATAAACATTAGGATTAAAATAGAATATGTAATCTACATAAGTGTGGACAAGTTTTCTATTGTCAAAAATTAAGATAAAATATAAAATTATAATTCGATCATAGAGTAGAAAATCTTGATTGAAACTAAGGTTCCTAATAGTGTTTGTAACTATGAAATTTCAGTAAATATTTTTTAAAAAAATGTATAGTAATTATGAGTAAAGAAAAATTAAGAAGGGAAGCATTGCAATATCATGCTGAGCCACAACCTGGAAAAATAAAAATTGTACCTACAAAGCCTTATGCCACGCAAAGAGATTTAGGATTAGCGTATTCGCCAGGAGTTGCTGAGCCTTGTTTGGAAATAGCAAATGATAAAGAAAATGTATATAAATATACTTCTAAAGGAAATTTAGTAGCTGTTATTTCTAATGGTACCGCTGTTTTAGGTTTAGGGGATATTGGTCCGGAAGCTTCAAAACCAGTAATGGAAGGCAAATCGTTATTGTTTAAAATTTTTGCAGATATTGATAGTATTGACATTGAGTTGGATACCAAAGATGTAGAAAAATTTATCGAGACAGTAAAAATAATGGCTCCTACTTTTGGAGGAATTAATCTAGAAGATATCAAAGCACCAGAAGCTTTTGAAATTGAAAGACGGTTGAAAGAAGAATTAGATATTCCAGTCATGCACGATGATCAACATGGAACAGCTATTATATCATCTGCAGCCTTGTTGAATGCTTTAGAAATAACTAATAAAAAAATAGAAGAAGTTCGCATTGTAGTTAGTGGTGCTGGTGCTGCAGCAGTTTCTTGTACTAAGTTATATAAAGCTTTTGGTGCTAAAGCCGAGAACATTGTAATGCTCGATAGTAAAGGAGTTATTCGTACGGATAGAGAAAATTTATCAGTTGAAAAAATAGAATTTGCCAGTGATAGAAAGATTGATACATTAGAAGAAGCGATGGTTGATGCCGATGTTTTTATAGGATTATCGATTGCTAATGTGGTTAACGAAGCTATGTTAGTTTCTATGGCAAAAGATCCAATTGTTTTTGCCATGGCTAATCCAGATCCAGAAATAGCTTATGATTTGGCTATCAAAACCCGTAAAGATATTATTATGGCAACGGGTCGATCGGATCATCCTAATCAAGTGAATAATGTATTAGGTTTTCCATTTATTTTTAGAGGAGCTCTTGATGTAAGAGCAACCAAAATTAATGAAGAAATGAAAATGGCTGCAGTAAAAGCTTTGGCCGAATTGACTAGAGAATCGGTTCCCGAGCAAGTAAACATAGCTTATGGAGAAACTCGTCTTAGTTTTGGTAAAGATTATATCATTCCAAAACCTTTCGACCCAAGATTGATTTCTTCTATTCCAATTGCAGTGGCAAGAGCAGCCATGGAAAGTGGTGTGGCTAAAATTGCAATTGAAGATTGGGATTTATACAAAGAGCAATTGTTGCAACGTTCCGGGAATGATAATAAAGTAGTTCGAATGCTACACAGTCGAGCGAAGCAAAGTGCTAAAAAAATTGTATTTGCAGAAGCCGATCAATTGGATGTATTGAAAGCGGCACAAATTACTTATGAAGAAGGAATTGCAGAACCCATTTTACTTGGTGATAAAGAAACTATTATTGAATTAAAAAATGAAATAGAGTTTAATGCAGATGTTACAATTATTGATACGCATTCGGATGAATCAAAATTAATTAGAGAAGAATATGCTGAGAAATTTTGGAACAAAAGAAAAAGAAATGGTGTAACACTTTATAACGCACAAGCTAAAATGCGAGAGCGTAATTATTTTGCAGCTATGATGGTTCTAGAAGGCGATGCTGACGGAATGATTTCAGGCTATTCCAGAGCCTATTCTACTGTTGTAAAACCTATTTTTGAAGTAATTGGTAAAGCGACTAATATAAAAAAAGCGGCTACTGTGAATATTTTAACTACTGAAAGAGGTCCTATATTTTTAGCCGACACCGCTATTAATATTGAACCTACCTCAGAAGAATTGGCTGATATTACTCAAATGACCGCTACTGTAGCTGCATCTTTTGGTTTTGATCCCGTAGTTGCGATGTTGTCTTATTCTAATTTTGGTTCTTCAACACATCCTAGTGCTAATAAAGTAAGAAAGGCAGTGGAGATTTTGCATTCAAATACTCCTGAGTTGGTAGTTGACGGAGATATACAATTTGATTTTGCCTTAAATATGGAATTGTTAGAAAGCAAATTTCCGTTTTCAAAATTGGCTGGTAAAAAAGTAAACACTTTAATTTTTCCAAATTTAGAGTCGGCAAATATTACTTATAAGTTATTGAAGGAATTAAATAAAGCCGATTCAATAGGTCCAATTATGATGGGACTTAATAAATCAGTGCATATTCTACAATTAGGAGCTAGTGTCAATGAAATGGTTAATATGACTGCAGTTGCAGTAATTGATGCTCAAGAAAGAGAGAAAAGAATGAAGTTAAACTAATGTTTCTTAATTTTAAAAAGGAGTAAGTTGATTAATGTACTAAATGAAATGGCGTTGTACAAAGAAAGATGATTTTAGTATAAATTAACTAATTTACTGTTGTTGTAATGCTAAATAGACCAATATAGTATTAGAATTGGTTAATATTAACAAATTTTCAAAAAATGATTTCATATACTTTTATAATATGACAAAAGCTAAAAAAAATACAAGTGTAGTTTTAATACTTTTAGTGTGCTTTATGAGTTATTCTCAAGGCACTTTAAAAGAATATCAAAAGGCTAATGCCGTTGATTCTTTATTTAAGAATAAAGTTTTTAATACGCCTAAAGAATTTCATTGGATAACTAATAATAGTTTTTGGTATATTAATAATGCCAAGAAGGGAAATGAATTTTTACTGGTTGATGCCAAAGAGCAAAAGCAAACTTCTGCTTTTAATCAAGAACGTTTGGCAGCATCACTTTCTAAAAATTTAGAAAAAAAAATAACTCCAAACCAACTACCAATTGATAATTTAGAGTTTAGTAAAGATTTCTCGAATCTCATTTTTACCACAGACAGTCTGAAAATTTCTTGTGATTTAAAGAGTTATGAACTGAGTAAAATGCAAGGAGGTTATAAAAAGCCTCAAAAAAGAAATACTTATTGGGGCGATCGTTTTGATGAACAAAGTAAAAGAGAAGTTAAGTCTCCTGATTTGCTTTATAGTGCATTTATAAAAAACTACAATTTATACATTAAAAATATAAAAACAGAAGTAGAAACCCAATTGAGCTATGACGGTTCTAAGGGATTCTATTATTCGTCTTATTTAGAATGGGCTCCAGACAGCAAAAAAATTATGGCTTACAAAGTCAGACCAGGCGAAGAACACAAGATTTATTTTGTAGAATCTAGCCCAAAAGACCAATTTCAACCTAAGTTGCAGGATAGAGATTATTTAAAACCAGGAGATCAATTGCCTTTTAAAAGTCCGCAATTATTTGATATTGCATCTAAAAAACATTTAGCAATTGCTACTGATTTGTTTCAATCACAATATAGTGTTTCTAATTTTGATTGGAAAGACGATAGTTCCGGTTTTACATTTGAATTTAATGAAAGAGGACATCAAATATATAGAGTTTTAGATGTTAATGCAACAGATGGAAATGTAAAGGTTTTAATTGAAGAAAAAAGCCCGACATTTATTGATTATAGCGGTAAAAAATACCGTTATGATGCCAAAAAAAGTAAAGAAATTGTTTGGGCATCAGAACGTGATGGATGGAATCATTTGTATTTAATTGATGCCAATACTGGTAAAGTTAAAAATCAAATAACTAAAGGAAACTGGCCATTAAGAGATGTGGTTAAAGTTGATGAAGAGCATAGATTAATTTATTTTACTGCTAGTGGATTAGATAAAGATCAAGATCCTTATTTGTTGCATTATTGTAGTATAGATTTTGACGGGAAGAACTTTAAGCGTTTAACTACTGAAAACGGGAATCATAACGTAACTTTTTCTACGGATTATAAATTTTATGTAGATCAATATTCAAGAGTAGATATGGCTCCTATTACACTATTGAAAAGTGTAAATAGTAAATCTATTTTAAAGTTACAGGAAGCAGATATTTCAGAATTGCAACAAACAGGATGGAAAATACCTGAGGTATTTAGTGCCAAAGGTAGAGATGGTAAAACTGATATTTGGGGAATGATTGTGCGTCCAACTACTTTTGATCCTAATCGTAGTTATCCAATAGTAGAATATATTTATGCGGGACCTCATGATTCATTTGTTCCAAAGAATTTTCAGCCTTATTATTGGGCAATGTCTTCTCTGGCAGAATTAGGTTTTATCGTCGTTCAAATTGACGGAATGGGAACTTCTAATCGTTCTAAGGCTTTTCAGGATGTATGCTGGAAAAATTTAAAAGATGCTGGATTTCCGGATAGAAAACTTTGGATGAAAGCTGCAGCTGTAAAATATCCTTATATGAATATTGATAAAGTAGGGATTCATGGAACGTCAGCGGGAGGTCAAAATGCTGCCGCAGCCTTGGTCTTTAATTCTGATTTTTATGACGTAGCGGTATCTTCTTGTGGTTGTCATGACAATCGAATGGATAAAATGTGGTGGAATGAACAGTGGATGGGGTATCCAATAGGTCCAGAATATGAAGCTTGTTCCAATACAGTTAATGCCGCACAAATGGGCGGAAATTTGATGTTAATACTAGGTGAACTAGATGATAACGTTGATCCTGCAACGACAATGCAATTTGCTAATGCTTTGATTAAAGCGAATAAAAATTTCGAATTAGTTACTATTCCAGGAATGGGGCATTCTGCTGGAGGTGATTATGGTGAACGCAAACGCAGGGATTATTTCGTGCAGCATTTAATGGATGTTACACCACCAACATGGGATAAAATTTATAAATAGGATACGGTGTAAAAGTCCAAACCAGAAATAGCATAATTAGTAAAGAAAAAGAATTTAATTATGGAAGGAGTAAAGATATTTAGATGCAAGCGCAAATGAAGATCTATACGAATTCCATAGTCCTTTAAAAAACAAATATTATTACCTATGAAAAGATATAAGTCATTTATTTATTTAATGCTAGGTTTTGGGTTGATGAGCACAACAAATATAGTAGCACAAAGTGGGGATCAAATTTTAGATGGAATTGGAGAAACAGCTTTAATTTCCAGATACGTTTTTGATGGAGATACTAAAGATTGGTCGCGAAATAATCTTCATGCAAGTGTCCAAGGATCATTAGCAAAGTTTGAGAAGGATGAACTTTTTGGAAAAGTACTTTCGTTGGATGCAAATAATAAAGGGTTTGTCTCGTTACCGGGTGATGCTCTTATCGGAGAAGAATCAATTAGCATAACAGCATGGATTTATTTGCGTTCTTCGCAACGTGGTCAATCTTTTTTTGATTTTGGAAAAAGTGCTAAATCTCATTTTTTTGTTACACCAATAGGAAGTTTAGACAAAGAGGGATGTCTAGCTGAAATTTCTAATGGTACCGGGAATGCATATAAAACGAGTTCAACTGCTTTAGAAATTAATAAATGGGTGCATTTTGCAATTGTTTTTAATATTGCATCAAAATCTATGAGTACTTATGTAAATGGTGTTCAAGTAAGTGAAACTAAGAATATAGAACTGGAGTTAGAACAATTATTTGACAAAAAAGGCAGTGGGAAAAACAGATTCTATATTGGTAAATCGCTGCAAGCAGATAATTCTTTTCTTAATGCAAAATTGCATGATTTTAGAATCTATCGCACCCCTTTGAATGAGAAACAAATTAGTATGATTTTCAAGAATGCTATAGGGAAAGGGGATTCAGATGTAAATGAAGATAAAGGAGTTGTAGATGTTATTCAAGCATTTCCAAAAACAAATCCTCAACTTTATAACCAATATCTAGAGAGTGTTTCAGATATTGAGGTGCATACAGTAGTAGGTAATCTTCCAAGGATACCAAGTTATGTAAAAGGAGTTTACAGTAAAGGTATTGAAGGTCCTGAGGTACGAGTAATTTGGCCTGCACCAACGGATAATACTCAAACCCTTAAAGAAGGCAAATACATTGTAACGGGTGTTGTTCCTGGAACGGAATTCAAACCAAAAGCAACTATAATTGTAAATGAAGGCAAAGAGGCTACTACACCAGATAGGAAGTTAGAAGTTTTTAAATTAGATCAGGTTTCTTTGAATACAGATCTTCATGGTCACGAAACCAAATTTATTGAGAATCGCGATAAATTTATAACAACACTAGCGGAGACAAATCCAGATAATTTTCTGTTTATGTTTCGAAATGCTTTTGGGCAAACACAACCTGGAGGAGCTAATGCTTTAGGAGTTTGGGACAGTCAGGAAACAAAGTTGCGTGGGCATGCTACTGGTCACTATCTAACAGCAATTGCTCAGGCTTATGCAAGTACTAGTTATGACAAAAAGCTACAGGCTGTTTTTACAGATAAGATGAATTATATGGTGAACACTTTATACGACTTAGCGCAGCTATCTGGAAAACCTAAAGAAACAGGTGGAGTTTATGTATCAGATGCTACTGCTGTACCAACAGGACCGGGAAAAACAACCTATGATTCTGATTTTACTGATGAAGGTATTCGAACTGATTATTGGAATTGGGGGGAAGGATTTATTAGTGCCTATCCACCAGATCAATTTATTATGCTAGAAAAAGGAGCTAATTATGGTGGTCAAAAAACTCAAATTTGGGCACCTTACTATACTTTGCATAAAATAATGGCTGGTTTATTAGATATTTACGAAATCAGTGGAAATGAAAAAGCACTCAAAACTGCAAAGGGTATGGGTGACTGGGTACATGCTCGATTAAGTAAGTTGCCAAAAGAGACACTTATTAGTATGTGGAGTAAATACATAGCAGGCGAATTTGGTGGTATGAATGAGGTTATGGCACGATTGTATCGAATAACAAATGAATATAAATACTTAGAAGTAGCTCAATCATTCGACAATATTAAGTTATTTTATGGCGATGCTGCACATTCAGGTGGACTAGCTAAAAATGTAGATAACTTTCGTGGATTACATGCCAATCAGCATATTCCTCAAATTATAGGAGCACTCGAAATGTATCGTGATTTAGAAACTCCAGCATATTATCATGTAGCTGATAATTTTTGGAACAAAGCTACTAATGATTATATGTATAGTATCGGTGGAGTTGCAGGAGCACGTAATCCGGCTAATGCAGAATGTTTTACTGCTCAGCCTGCAACAATTTACGAAAACGGTTTTTCTGGTACAGGGCAAAACGAAACCTGTGCTACCTACAATATGCTTAAATTAAGTGGAGATTTGTTTCTTTATAATCAGCGTACTGAGTTGATGGATTATTATGAGCGTGGTCTTTATAATCATATCCTTGCTTCTGTGGCAGAGGATAGTCCTGCTAATACATACCATGTGTCTTTAAGAGCTGGTGTATCGAAACAATTTAGTAATGGAGATATGTCTGGTTTTACATGTTGTAATGGAACAGCATTAGAAAGTAGCACAAAATTGCAAAATTCCATTTATTTTAAAAGTAAAGATAATAAAGCATTGTATGTGAATCTATATGTGCCTTCAACATTACAATGGACAGAAAGAAAAGTAACTGTTGTACAAACAACTGATTTTCCAAATGAAGATCGTACCCACTTGACAATTAAAGGAAACGGAAAATTTGATGTGAATGTACGTGTACCAAACTGGGCTACTAAAGGTTTTTTTGTAACGATAAATGGTAAGGAGGAAAAAGTAAATGCACAACCAGGTAGTTATCTTACCTTAAGTCGCAAATGGAAAAATGGAGATACCATTGAGTTGCGTATGCCATTTCAATTTCATTTAGACCCAATAATGGATCAGCAAAATATTGCTAGTTTGTTTTATGGACCTATTTTACTTGCTGCTCAAGAAACTGAACCCAGAAAAGATTGGCGTAAAGTTACTCTTGACCAAAAAGATATTAGCAAATCAATTCAGGGCAATCCAGAAAAATTAGAATTTGTTATTGATGGAGTTCTCTTTAAACCTTTCTATGAAACGTATGGTCGTCATTCTGTTTATTTGGATGTAACGCTTAAATAGTTATCAGATTTAATCACTAAAAAATAGCAAACAATGAACAGTACAACTTTAAAAATATACAACTTCTTAATATTATTCTTTTTAACTATGGTAGTAAGTGCTCAAAGTAATCTAATAGACGTAGTGAATACATTTTCGGCTGATAAAAAAGCATTAAATACATTTTATAATAATAAGGAATCCGAAGAATATTATCAACGATTCACAACCTTATACAAAGATTGGGATAAAAAAATTGGAGCGATAGATTTTGAAAAATTAAATCAACAAGAAAAAGTAGATTACTTGCTTTTGAAAAACTTGGTTACTAAAGAAAGTTATTTTTTAAATCTTGATTACAACGCTTATAAAGAAGTAGCTTATGTATCAAATTTTACGAAAGAAATAAATCCATTTTTAATAGAAAGAAGAAGAGGTAAAAAACCAAATGCTCAAGAACTTGCAAAAATACTGCATGCTGCAAGTGCTCAAGTGGATAAAGACATCAAAACACTTGCTGAAAAGCCGTTTAAAGATTGGTTAACGGCAGAAAAGGCATCTAAAGTTATTTGGTCATTCAACAGTTCTTTAAAAGAAGCCTATTCTTTTTATTACGGTTATGATCCTGAATTTACTTGGTGGGTAGAAAAACCATATAAAAATTTGTCTAGTAAATTAAAGGAATATGCCGATTTACTAAAAAACAATTACTCCAAAACAAGTGTTAAGGATGACGGAAGCGGAATCATTGGAAAACCAATAGGTAGAGAAGCCTTAATCAAAAGCTTGAATTTTGAATTTATTCCGTACACGCCAGAAGAAATGATAAAAACTGCCGAAAAACAGTTTGATTGGTGTAAAGAAGAAATGATAAAAGCTTCTATAGAATTGGGCTATGGAAACGATTGGAAAGCAGCTCTAGAACATGTAAAAAACACCTATGTTCCAGCAGGAGATCAACCGCAAGCTATAACTGATTTATACAACCAGTCAGTAGATTTTATAGAGAAAAGGGATTTAATTACCCTTCCTGATATGGCAAAAGAAACCTGGGGTATGATTATGATGACTCCAGAACGTCAAAAAGTGAATCCTTTTTTTACTGGTGGTTGGGAAATAAGTATTTCTTATCCCACTCAAGATATGAGTGAAGATGACAAAATGATGAGCATGCGCGGGAACAATCCTAACTTTTCTAGAGCTACTGTACAACATGAATTATTGCCGGGGCATAACCTTCAGTTTTTTATGAATGCCCGTAACAAGAGCTATCGTGATGCATTTGACACACCATTTTGGATGGAAGGTTGGGCTTTATACTGGGAAATAAATTTATGGAATAAAGAATTCCCTCAAACACCAGAGCAAAAATTAGGGATGTTATTTTGGAGAATTCACCGTTGTGCCAGAATTATTTTTTCTTTAAAATATCATTTAGGCGAAATGACACCGCAACAATGTATTGATTTGTTAGTGAATGAAGTGGGGCATGAATATGCAAATGCGGAAGCCGAAGTAAGACGTTCGTTTGCGACAAGTTATACACCACCATTGTACCAAATGGCTTATATGACTGGTGGTTTACAGTTTTATGCTTTACGAAATGAAATGTTAGCCAAAGGATGGACGGAAAAACAATTTCATGATCGTGTTTTAAAAGAAAACATGATGCCTATAGAGTTGTTAAGAAGCTTATTACAGGATTTACCACTAAAGGTAAATTATAAAACCAATTGGAAATTCTCAACTGATTTTAAATAAAATCATTAATAAAAAACTAATGAAAAAAAATATAAAAAACAGTTTATCTATTGTTTGCTTTTTAGCAACAACAATAAGTATTCAAGCACAAGACTATTGGAGTAGAATCGAAAAGAAAGAATCAACTTTAGGTGTTGCAGATGTTTATCAAAAATTTGACACCCCTAGTTTTCAATTAAAATTAGTAAAGGCATCTCAAACAGTTGCAGCGTTAAGACCAATTAAAAACCTGAAATTTGATTTTACACCAGGGGATCGACTAGAAATTAGAGATAAAGACGGTTTATACCATTTAGGTGATATTAATTTAAGAATTAAAGAAGAAAATGGCGATTGGAAAAGCTATTCAACTGCTGCCAAACGCGCTGCTGTTAGGGCTTTAGAAACAACAGGAAATGTATTAGCAGGAGCAGATTTGGCAAATACCTTACCAAGTGATATTCCGGTTAATGTTAAACGTTTTTACGAAATTGATAATAATGAATTAGTATTACGTTTTGAAATCACCAATAAATCGGCAAATAATATTGAAATAGGTGCTCTAGGAATTCCTATGATTTTTAATAATATTTTAGAAGGCAAATCATTAAATGAAACACATGCACAAAATGTGTTTTTCGACCCTTATATTGGTGAAGATGCAGGTTATTTAGAAGTAAAAAGACTTAGTGGTGAAGGGCCTGCTTTATTGGTTTTACCAAAAGAAAATATGGCTTTTGAAGCATATCGTCCATTACTGGACGATCCAACACCTAGAAGCATTGTTTTTGAAGGTTTCCACGAATGGATGGTCTATAGTAAAGCGTATGCCGATAATGAATGGAAAGGGGTTAATGAATGGAATACACCTACCTCACTAATTCTAAAACCAAAAGAAACAAAAAACTTTGCATTACGATTAGTTCTATCAGAAGGTATCGAAGCTATTCAAAATACCCTTGTAAAAGAAGAAATGCCTGTTGCTACTAGCATACCAGGTTATGTTCTTCCACAGGATGTTGAATCACAATTATTTTTAAACTATAAAAGTGATGTAAACTCTTTTGAGGTTGAACCGAAAGATGCTCTTAAAATAAAAGAAGATGGGATAACAGTTAATGGGATAAAAAAGTACAAAGTTCAAGGAAAAAAATGGGGACAAGCAAGGTTAACCATTAATTACAAAAATGGAGTAAAACAAACTATCAATTATAAGGTTATTAAACCAGAAACGGAAGTGATAAAGGATTTTGGTCATTTCTTAACTACAGAACAATGGTTTGATGAGCCAAATGATCCCTTTCACAGAAATCCATCGGTAATAAGTTACGATTATGAACTAAAAAAGCAAGTTACAAAAGATAGTAGATCATGGGTTAGTGGTTTAAGTGATGAAGGTGGTGCTGGTGGTTGGCTGGCTGCAATTATGAAACAACTCATTCAACCTGATAAACAAGAAATAAAAAAACTGGAACAATTTATAGATAAAACTCTTTGGGGCAATATTCAATACAGTGAAGGCAAAAACAAATATGGTGTTAAAAAAAGTGTTTTTTACTATGAACCAGATTCTTTACCTAAAGGCACTTATAGTTCCGATATCAATTACAAAACCTGGGCAGCATGGGATCACAAACATGCTAGCGATCCAGGTAGATCTTATAATTACCCACACGTAGCTGCGGCTTATTGGGCAATGTATCGTTTGGCAAGATACCATGAAGGCTTAGTTGACAATCAAACTTGGGATTGGTATTTAAAACAAGCCTACAATACTAGTATTGCCATGGTGGAACAGGCTCCCTATTATGCACAATTTGGACAAATGGAAGGTTCTGTATTTTTATATATTTTAGAAGATTTAAAAGCAGAAAATTATTCGGTAATGGCTACTGATTTAGAGGCTAGAATGAAAGCAAGAGCTGATCATTGGAGAGCTTTAGATTATCCTTTTGGAAGTGAAATGCCTTGGGATTCTACAGGTCAAGAAGAAGTGTATATGTGGTCTGATTATTTTGGATATAATTACAAAGCTGATGTAACATTAAATGCTATTTTAGTTTATATGCCAACCATGCCGCATTGGGCTTACAACGGTAATGCGCGTAGGTATTGGGATTTCTTGTACGGTGGAAAATTGTCAAGAGTCGAAAGACAAATTCACCACTATGGTTCTTCTTTAAATGCTATTCCTGTGCTGAAACAATATAGAAAAACAAATGATTTGTACTTGTTAAAAGTGGGTTATGGAGGCCTTTTAGGCGGTATTTCGAATATTACTCAAGACGGTTTTGGTGCTGCAGCATTTCACTCCTATCCTACTGAATTGAGAATTGATTACCTTTCTGGTGATTATGGTTCTGGTTTTTATGGATATGCTGTTAATACTGCGACCTTCATTACAAAAGATGAAAATCTAGGCTGGTTAGTTTTTGGGGGGAATCTAAAAGAAAAAGGAGATGTAGTTGAAGTTGATATTACAACCGCTGCTAAATCGAAAATTTATATTACACCAAAAAAATTATGGTTGACATTGGATGCAGGAACTTTTGAAAAAGTAACTTATAATACGAAAACAGAAATGGTAGAAATTACCTTAAACGGTAAAGATGAATTTACACCAAATGCTTATTTAAGAATAAACAATGATGTAGAGGATGTAGAGCTTCCATATAATAAAGTAAGAGGTACTTTTGAAATCCCTTTACAAAAAAAGAGTATTACTATAAAATTATAATATATGATAATGGGAAAATTAAAAAGAAATATTTTAAAAAAAACACTATTTAGTGTATTCGGAATACTTATTAGCATCAATTCGATTGCTCAAAAATTCGATAAATATTTTCCTAAAAAAGATCTTACTACGGTAGGTGTTTATTATTATCCAGAACATTGGGATCCTAGCCAATGGGATCGGGACTTAAAAAATATAGCCGAAATGGGTTTTGAATTTACCCATTTTGGCGAATTTGCTTGGGCAGAATTAGAACCTCAAGAGGGAGTCTATGATTTTAAATGGATGGATAAAGCGGTAGCAATTGCTGTAAAATACAATTTAAAAATTGTTATGTGTACTTCAACAGCAACACCTCCTGTGTGGCTAACTCGTAAACATCCAGATATACTTGCTACTTATGAAGATGGTACTAAAACGGATCATGGTTCTAGACAACACGCATCGTTTTCCAGTTATTATTACCGAAGCTATTCGTTGAAAATGATTGAACAATTAGCTAAAAGATATGGCAATAATAAAAACATCATTGGTTGGCAAGTAGATAATGAACCTGCTCGTTTTCTGGATTATGGAGCTGATGCGCAACAACGTTTTCGAGATTGGTTAAAAGCAAAATATACAACTATTGAGACTTTAAATCAAGCTTGGGGAAATAGCTTCTGGAGCGGAACGTATAGTAGTTTTGATCAAATAAATATTCCATTGCATAGAGAATGGGGAATGAACTTACATTCCCAATTAGATCATTATCGATTTGCTGATGAGGAAACGGCAACTTTTCTAGATTCACAGGCTGTTACTATTCGTAATAATATAAAAAACGATCAATGGATTACTTCTAATTATAGGTCGAACTATAGTGAAAGTTTCGTGGGTATGAGTAAAGAATTAGACTTTGATTGTTACACGCGATATGTGGTTTATGGCGGAAGTCTAGGAATTGGTACGAACGGCTATCGTTTGGGTAATTATACTGATATAGCGATGTCTAATGATTTTTTCCGTCCTACCAAAGGAATGTATGGTTGCATGGAGTTACAACCGGGACAAGTAAATTGGGGAAGCATTAATCCGCAGCCATTACCTGGTGCTGTTCGTTTGTGGTTGTGGCATGTTTTTGCTGGTGGTAGCAAGTTTACCTGTACCTATCGCTATCGTGCTCCTTTGTATGGTTATGAGCAATTTCACTATGGAATTGTAGGGACAGATGGTGTTACACCCACTCCTGGTGGAAAAGAATTTGGTCAATTTATAAAAGAATTGGATACCTTACGAAAAAAATATGATGCTAAAGCCGCTTTACCCGATTACTATTTAAAGCGCAAAACAGGAATTTTATTTAATGCCGATAATGTGATGGGGATTGAATTGAATAAGCAAACTAGAGAATGGAGCACACTAGGGCATTTCATGAAATATTATAAGGCTGCAAAATCTTTTGGTGCGCCAGTTGATTTTGTTCGAGATACTACTAATTTCTCCAATTACCCTGTTTTAGTAGTACCTGCTTACCAAATGATTGATCAAAAAATGATTGATAAACTAACCTTGTATGCAAAAAATGGCGGGAATTTAGTATTGAGTTGTCGCTCTGGAATACAAAACCGACAAGGACATCTTTGGGAAGCTAAATTTTACGAACCCATGTGGAATTTAATTGGTTCTCAAATAGAATCTTATGATTTGCTGATGCCACAATCTCCAGGTGTAATAAAGTTTAACAATCAAGAATTTGCTTGGACAAGTTGGGGCGATTTGTTAAAACCAAATCAAGGAACGGAAGTTTGGGCAACCTATCAAGGCGATTTTTATGCAGGAACGCCAGCTATTATTTCGCGTAAACTTGGCAAAGGAACTGTAACCTATATTGGAGTAGATTCTAAAAATGGAGAACTTGAAAAACAAGTTTTAGCAAAATTATACCAACAACAAAAAATTGCTATCGAAAATTATCCAGAAGGCGTTATGGTTGAATATCGAGATGGATTTGGTATCGCTGTCAATTATTCGGATAAGGTGTACAACATTGAATTGCCGTCAAATACAAAAATTATTATTGGAACAAAAGCAATAAAAACAGCAGGCGTGTTGGTTTGGAAATATTAAGGGATTCAAAATTAATCTATACTATTCAATGCTGAACAATAAATTATTATACGGTTTCATACTGCTTTTTTTTACAGCAACTCTTTTTGCTCAAAAAGATAGTGATGTCAATGCACCTGGAGCTAAAAATCCTATTTTACCGGGCTGGTTTGCTGATCCTTCCATTAAAAAGTTTGGAGATATGTATTATATTTATGCGACTACGGATAATGAAATGTTAGCTTCGGGAGCGCCAACGGTTTGGTATAGTAAAGATTTTCAAAATTGGTACAATTATACGATGGAAATCCCCTCTTTTTCTGCAAAATCGATAACTAATTTTTGGGCTCCTGACATTGTAGAAGGGAAAGATGGAAAGTATTATTTGTATTTTGGAAACTGTGAAATGGGCTGTAATATTTACGGTTATGTTTCTGATACGCCAGTTGGGTCTTGGACTAAATTAAGCGAAAATGATGTTCCTGTAATTTCAAATGGATACCCAAGAGAAGGGTTTCCCTCACTAGATGCTCAGTTTTTTACGGATACCGATGGGAAAGTTTATGGCTATTGGGGAACTTGGGTGCACTATAATGGCGGATATGCTGTTGGGGAACTGAATACGAAAACCATGAAAGATATGGTAAATTCAACAAATATATCTTTATCACAAACGCCAGGTCCTTTTGAAGCGGCTTATATGATGAAAAAAGGCAGTAAATATATTTTGATGTATTCTGGTGCTTCTTGTCATGACGAAACTTATAATGTTCGCTATTCTTATTCAGATTCTCCTTATGGTCTTTTTACAGCAGGTAAAAACAATCCTATTCTGAGTACAAATGGGGATCAAACCGTTCACGGACCGGGACATCATTCTATATTAAAAGAAAAGGACGACTATTATATCGTTTATCACAAACATGATTATCCTATGACACGTGGTGGTCTTGCGAGACAAATTTGTATTGATAAAATGATTTTCGAAAATGATTCTACGATACAAACCGTTGTACCATCAAGTAAAGGAATAGCCGATTTGATAAAATCCGAAGTTCCAGACAATATTGCTTTTGGGGCAAAAACAACAGCTTCTTCTTATCATTTGAAATCAACGCAGTACGATTATGAGTATAAATCTTCTTATGCTACCGATGATAATAATGCTACCATGTGGAAAGCAGCTGATAATGCTTCAGCACAAGATTTAATTGTCGATTTAGGTTCTGTAAAACCAATAAAAAGGATAATGACCCAATTTGAATTTGCGAGTTATTATTATCAATATAAGTTGGAATATTCCGTGAATGGAAAAAAATGGTCTTTGTACGCCGATAAATCGAAAAATCATACTTCAGGAAGTCCTATGATTGATGATAATAGCGTAAATGCACGTTATTTAAAATTAACCGTTTTGGGGACTGAAAAGATGGGTTTGTATGCCGCTGTATGGAACATTAAAGTTTACAGTTCGTTATTTGAAATTCCTTTGCAACTACAAAATAAAAAATCTACTAAAGAAGTAGCCGCTGTAAGTTCAAAAAAATTGTTAGTTGATCTTAATGCTGGTGAAGTTTCTGGTAATAATGGCTTAATCTCCATTTCGAATAAAGGGTCTATTGGAGGGGTTTTTACAAAAACTGGAGAAGTTGCTTTAGAAAAAGCGGATGGCGTTAAGGCTTTTAACTTTACAAATGGAGCTTTGACTTTGGATAAAGCGGTACCGAAAACTTTGGCTTGGAATGGTTCTTTTACTGTAGCAACTTGGGTTAAAAATCCAGTAATAGCAAAAGAAGGTGAGATTATCGCCTCTTGGTGTGACAGACGTGAATTTGGGTTGGCTAATTCCTATAATGCTTTGGCTTATAATAGTGGTAATTATGGAGCCGTAGCGCACTTAGACGGTCATTTTGATATGCGCTATTCAAAATTACCCGAAGCAAACAAATGGCATTATATCGTCTTAACATTTGATGGAGTTGTCGAAAAAATATATGTCGATGGTATTTTAGATAATTCTCAAAGCATGTTGTTATCATCTGCAATTGATAAAGCAAAAATTATTATTGGTTCTTCGGATATTGGCGAGAATTATACCGGTTTTATGGCATCATTCCAAATGTATGATTATTCAATAACTTCAGAGGATATAATTAAACTCATGAGTAAAACTAAACCAAAGGGATTGCTTTAAGCCTATTAAGGATATAAAAACTAGAGGTCGAATTACTTTTATCTCAAAATAAATTGCAGAATATGTTTTTAAAACCATTCGTAACTATTTTAACAATCTCTTTATGTTTGACTTTTTTTGATGTTTCATCTCAAGAAAAGCCAAAAAAAGAATTGTACTTGCCTTCTAAGGTATGGATGATTCCTGAAGGGAATGACTATAAAAATCCAAATAGTGACTATAATTTTGAAAACATGGTCACTTCAGATAATATAGCAATTTTTTGGCATAAGGATTATGGTAAAAATCCAATGACTAATGAAGATGAAACAGAGCGATTCAATCCAGCTAGGATGTTGAGTGAGTGCGAAAGAATCTATAATGTTTATGTAAATGAATTAAAATTAGTAGAATCGGGTCATTCTTTAATAGATAAATACAAGATTCTGGTATATGTATTTAAAGGTGAGGAAAAAACTGCTTTTGGAGGAGGAGCGGAAGATAAGGTCGGGATTTTTTGTACGCCCGCTATTCGTGTAAATAAAGAACCTTATGGAGTTTTGGCTCATGAGTTAGGCCATAGCTTTCAGTATATAAGTAAGGCTGATACAGGGAAAGGACCTTCTGGAGTAATTCAAGAAATGTCTGCACAATACATGCTTTGGCAAGTATATTCTAATTGGATTACTTTTGAAAATTACCATTTAGTTGATTATTTAAAAGGCACATATTACGGATTTTTACATCCTTATAATACCTATCATTCTCCATATGTAATTGAATATTGGTCAGAAAAGCACGGTAAAGAATTCTTTGGTAAGTTGATGCGAAATACAGAAAAAGGAGAAGATGCTGTGATGACTTACAAGCGTTTAAATCATCTTTCACAAGATCAATTTAATGATGAAATGTTTGATGCCTCTAGACGGTTTATTACTTGGGATTTAAAAAGAATTGACTCTGTTGCGAAACAATATGCTAATATGCATTATACCAAAGTAAATCTTCTAGGAAATGGTTGGTATCAAGTGGATTCTACCAATTGTCCTCAAAACTATGGTTATAATGGAATTAAATTAAATATTCCTGTATATGGAACTCAAATAAAATTAGATTTTAAAGGAATTGCTGGTGCTAGTGGTTTTTCAAAAGTAAGTGTTGAAAAAGCAGCTTGGCGATATGGTTTTGTAGCACAATTAAAAAGCGGACTGCGTGTGTATAGCGATACTTTCAAAAAAAATGAAGGTAAAGCTTTTTTTGCAATCCCTCAAAATACTGAACACCTGTGGTTGGTAGTTATGGGTGCTCCAACAGAACATTGGAAACGACCTAATAGATGGGGTGAAAATCCAGATAAAACACCAGATGAGCAATGGCCATATCAGTTTAAGTTGTCTGGTACTACAGTTGAATAGCATTCTTCAAAAGCTTGCTTTTTATAAATGAAAATAAATGAACAAAATCTTATTATTTCTATTCTCGATGATGTATTTCAATAGTCCGGCGCAAGAAGATACTATGATTTGTATCGAAACCGAAAATTTTGCTCAGGTTTTTAAGATAGGGATTGATCATAAATTGTATCAAACTTATATTGGAACCAAGTTGCATAATAGTGCGGAATATGAGGCTATTTCTAAAGAAAATACTAAAAAATTTGTGGTCAATGATGGAAATCCGTTGATTGATTTACGCCATGCTGCTTATCCTACTTTTGGAACAACTAATCTATTTGAACCTGCTATTCGAATTACGCATAATGATGGAAATCCATCTTTGGAATTAGAATATCAAAATCATGTTATTCAAAAAATAGATGATAATAGTACTGAAACAATTATAAAATTAAAAGATCCTCAATATCCAGTGTTTGTTGAATTGCATTATAAAGCATTTTACAAACAAAATGTTGTTGAGTCTTGGACGATGATTCAGCATCAAGAAAAGGAATCAGTAATGTTGTATAATTATGCGTCATCAGCATTGCATTTAGATGCGGATAAATATTGGTTGACTCAATTTTATAGTGATGTGGTCGAGGAAGTTCGAATGGAAGAAAGTCAGTTGACTAGAGGAATTAAGGTAATTGATTCGAAGTTGGGTGTGAGAACCAATATGTTTGCAGCACCTAATTTTTTTCTCTCTTTAAATTCAAAATCAACCGAAGATACTGGTGAAGTACTAGCAGGAACAATAGCTTGGTCTGGGAATTTTAAGTTTACATTTGATTTAGATAATAATAATGAACTCCGAATCATTTCTGGAATAAACGAATTTGCATCTGAATACAGTCTTGAACCAGAGAAAGTGTTTAAAACACCTACTTTTATTTATACTTTTTCCAATCAAGGAAAAGGAGTGGCAAGTAGAAATTTACATGCTTGGGCTAGAAAATATGGATTAAAAGATGGTGAAAAACCAAGACTTACTTTGTTGAATAACTGGGAGACTACTTTTTTTGATTTTGACGAAAAAAAATTGACCAATATGTTTACTGATGCTAAAACATTGGGAGTGGATATGTTTTTGCTTGACGATGGCTGGTTTGGAAATAAATACCCAAGAAGTGGCTCTACATCGGGCTTAGGAGATTGGCAAGCAACCAAAGGAATTTTACCCAATGGAATTGGCTATCTAATGGATCAAGCAACTATTTCTGGAGTTAAATTTGGAATTTGGATTGAGCCAGAAATGATTAATGAAAAAACGGAACTGTATGAAAAACATCCAGATTGGGTTTTAAGTTTGCCTAATAGACCAAAAGATATTTATCGAACACAACTCGTACTGGATTTATGCAATCCTAAAGTACAGGATTTTGTTTTTAAGGTTGTAGATGATATTATGCAAACCAAATCAGGTGTTGCTTTCTTTAAATGGGATTGCAATCGAATGATGACTAGCGCTTATTCTAATTACTTGAAAAAGCAGCAATCTCATTTATTTATTGAATATACGAATGGATTGTACAATGTTCTAGATCGAATAAAAGCTAAGTATCCAAATTTGCCGATGATGCTTTGTGCAGGCGGTGGTGGAAGAGTTGATTATGGATTATTAAATTATTTTACCGAGTTTTGGGCAAGTGACAATACAGATCCTTTTGATCGAGTTTTTATCCAATGGGGTTATTCTTATTTTTATCCAGCATTAGCGACTTGTAACCATGTTACCTCTATGGGGAAACAGTCTATTAAGTTTAGAACGGATGTGGCAATGATGGGCAAGTTAGGGTTTGATATCCATGTTGGCGGATTAAAAGAGGATGAGTTGAAATTTTGCCAAGATGCAGTTGCCAATTATAAACGATTAAGTTCTACGATTTGGAAAGGGGATTTGTATCGATTAGTTTCGCCTTATGAAGATACCAGAGCAGTTTTGATGTATGTTGATGAAAGTAAGAGTAGTTCGGTTCTCTTTTCGTACACATTACATCCACTAACTGATCCTAATTATGGGTTAGTAAGGTTGCAAGGACTAGAGGCTAGTAAGAAATATAAAGTAGAAGAAATCAATACCATGCCTCATGGAAGAAAAAGCTTTGAAGAGTCAGGAAAAGTATATTCTGGTGATTTTCTAATGAAAATTGGTTTGAAAGTTTCTTCTTCTCAACAAGAATCTAGTGTGATTCTCGAAATTAACGCAGTTGAATAATATTTGAATAAAAAGTATATGAAAAAAATTCATCAAATATCCGATGATTTTATAGAGAAAAATTACAATTTTAATGAATTGATAAAGGCACTTCAAGGTGGGTTTTTAAATTCAGAGATTGTAGTTCCCATGCGTCACCACCATGATTTTCCTAATCCTGAAGAAGATAAAGATTCGACCTTATTGTTGATGCCTGCTTTTAATCCAGGGAAAGATTTGGGGGTGAAAATAGTTACTGTGAGTCCTAATAATGGGAAATACGATATGCCAGCCATTCAAGGAACGTATATTTATTTAGATGCGCAAAAAGGTAATATTAAAGCAATTCTGGATGCAAAATCGCTTACGGCTAAGAGAACTGCGGCGACATCAGCATTAGCAAGTAGTTATCTTTCTAGAACTGATTCTAGTTCGATGTTAATGATTGGAACTGGTGCTTTATCAATTAATTTAATTAAAGCACATGCTAGTGTAAGGCCAATTAAACAAGTTTACATTTGGGGAAGAGATAAAAACAAAGCGCAAGATATTGTTGATGCACTTAAAAATTTTCCGTTTACTTGTAGTGTTGTTGAACATATAAAAGATAAAATTTCAGAAGTTGATATCATTTCGTCAGCAACATTATCGCCAACACCTTTGGTTTTTGGGAAATATTTAAAAGCTGGTCAACATCTTGATTTAGTGGGTGCTTATAAAAAAGATACAAGAGAGACAGATGATGAAGCTATTCTAAAATCTTCTGTGTTTTTGGATACGTATCAAGGCGGACTGAAAGAAAGTGGAGATATTTTGATTCCACTGACTAATGGTATTATTACTAAAGAAAGCATCAAAGCTGATTTGTTTGAGTTGTGTTCCAATACAAAGAATGGAAGGACTTCAGATGCTGAAATCACCTTTTTTAAATCGGTTGGTCATGCGCTGGAAGATTTAGTAGCAGCATCTTATTTTTATCAATTATTCGACTCTAAAGAATAAGATAATTCATTCTTTTTTAAATTATAAAATAATTAATTGGTTTTAAAATGACTAAAAAAACAATTGGAGTAGGAGGTTCTACTGCAGCTATAGAGTTAGATAAAATAAGTGATATGACTCAAAATGTTCAGCCTATTCAAATCGATGAATATTTGTCGAGAATCGAAAAGGCAACACATTTGATGAAAGAATACTCGGTTGGGGTTTTGTACTTGAATGCGGGTACTAATTTATATTACTTTACTGGAACACAATGGAGTCCTTCGGAAAGAATGGTTGGTGCTTTGTTGTTTGATGATGGGACTTTAAACTATGTAGTTCCAAAATTTGAAGAAGGAACTTTTAAAAAATACAGACAAGTTCAAGCGGATATTTATTGTTGGGAAGAGCATGAGTCGCCTTATGAATTAGTTGGAGATTTGTTACAGAAAAAAAATAAAACTAAAGCAAGCTTGGCGATTGACGAGTCATCTTCTTATTTTTTAGTGGATGGAATTACAAAAGTAAATTCTTTATGTAAAATTCAAACTGCTGAAGCCATCACAGCTGGATGTCGAATGCAAAAATCAGCTAATGAAATTGCAATCATTCAGCAAGCAAAAGAGATTACAATGGTGGTTCAGCGAGCTGCTGCCAGAATTTTGAGACTGGAAATTAGTGTTGATGAAGTAGTCGATTTTATTAATAAAGCGCACATAAAAGCAGGAATCGCTTCTGGTTCTTATTTTTGTATTGTATTGTTTTCTGATGACACACAATATCCTCACGGTGTAGCTGTTTCTCAAACCTTAAAAGAAAATGAGGCTGTTATTGTGGATACAGGTTGTCGTCTTGAAGGCTATCTTTCGGATATTACAAGGTCTTATGTTTTTGGAGCTCCATCTGAAGAATACAAAACAATTTGGAACTTAGAAAAAGCCACTCAATTAGCCGCTTTTGAAGCAGCAACAATTGGTGCTACTTGCGGATCTGTTGATGATGCTGCCCGAAAAACATTGTCAAATGCAGGTTTGAGCGCTGATTATAATTTACCCGGTTTACCACATCGAGTGGGGCATGGAACAGGACTTGATATTCATGAATATCCTTATTTAGTTAGGGGAAGCGAGATTCAACTTCAGGAAGGAATGGTGGTGAGTAATGAACCGATGATTTGTATTCCAGGTAAATTTGGAATTAGACATGAAGATCATTTTTATATGACAAAAAATGGACCTAAATGGTTTACAACACCGATGCAAAGTATAGAGAATCCTTTTGGTTACTAAAGCCGTTTTTTTACTATTAAAGAGAGGGTGAATTGAAATATAATTGAGAAAGAGTGCTGTTTAAAAATCATTCTTTTTTCTTTTTATATCTTTAAGAAATATTTTAACACGAATCAATTATTTTTTGTTTATAAAAATAAACACTATATTTGTGCCGTTATTTATTAAAATCTAGATAATGAGGGGACTAAATGTCCCCTCTTTTTATAAAAAATATGACATTTAAAGAAAAAGTAAATACATTATTGCAGGAAGCTCTTGAGGAAAGACCTTCACTTTTTTTAATTGACTTAACTATTACCGATGCGTTTAAAGTAATTGTGGCTTTGGATGATGACAACGGAGTGGTTTTGCAAGATTGTATTGATATCAGTCGAGCAATAGAAAGCAATTTAGATAGAGAAGAGCAGGATTTCTCTCTAGAAGTGGCTTCAGTAGGGGTAGGTTCACCATTAAAAATGGTTCGTCAATACAAAAAAAATATTGGTAGAACTTTGATTGTGAACACAAATACTGAAAAAATTGAAGCAGAATTAGTTGATGCTAATGAAGATTTCATAATTTTGTCTTGGAAAGCAAGAGAGCCTAAAAAAGTAGGAAAAGGAAAAGAAACAGTACAGAAAGAACAACAAATACCTTATACAGAAATCAAAGAGGCAGTTGTTACAGTAACATTTTAATTTAAAGAATTCGCATGGAAAATTTAGCATTAATCGATTCATTTTCAGAGTTTAAAGATGATAAACTTATTGATCGTGTAACGCTTATGGCAATTTTAGAAGATGTATTTAGAAATGCATTGAAGAAAAAATACGGTTCAGATGATAATTTCGATATCATTATCAATCCAGATAAAGGGGATATGGAGATTTGGAGAAGGAGAGTAATCGTTGCCGACGAAGATTTAGATTTCGAAAATGAAGAAATTACTTTAACAGAAGCTAGAAAGATTGAAGCGGATTTTGAAATTGGTGAAGAAGTTTCTGAAGAAGTAAAACTAATCGATTTAGGAAGAAGAGCTATTTTAGCTTTGCGTCAAAATTTGATTTCAAAAATACATGAGCATGATAATACTAATCTTTATAAGCAATTTAAAGATTTAATAGGCGATATTTACACCGCCGAAGTACATCATGTAAGACCAAGAGTTGTAATTTTGGTTGATGATGAAGGAAATGAAATTGTTTTGCCAAAAGAAAAACAAATTCCATCTGACTTCTTCCGTAAAGGAGATAATGTACGTGGGATCATTGAAAGCGTTGAATTAAAAGGAAATAAACCTCAAATTATTATGTCTAGAACTTCAGAGAAGTTTTTAGAGAAATTATTTGAACAAGAAATCCCTGAGGTATTTGACGGTTTAATTACAATCAAAAAAGTAGTAAGAATTCCAGGTGAAAAAGCAAAAGTAGCTGTAGATTCTTATGATGATAGAATTGATCCTGTAGGAGCTTGTGTGGGAATGAAAGGTTCTCGTATTCACGGAATTGTTCGTGAATTAGGAAACGAAAACATTGATGTTATTAATTATACAAGTAACATTCAATTGTTTATCACAAGAGCATTAAGTCCTGCTAAAGTGTCTTCAATTAAAATTAACGAAGAGGCAAAAAGGGCTGATGTGTTTTTGAAATTAGAAGAAGTTTCAAAAGCAATTGGTAGAGGAGGACACAATATTAAATTAGCTGGTTTGTTAACTGGTTATGAATTAGATGTTATTAGAGAAGGCGATGTTGCTGGCGCGACCGCTGATGAAGACGATGTTGAATTAACAGAGTTTTCAGACGAAATAGAAGATTGGATTATAGAGGAATTTGCAAAAATTGGTTTAGATACTGCAAAAAGTATTTTAAAGCACGATGTAGAGGACTTAGTTAGAAGAACAGATTTAGAAGAGGAAACAATTCTTGATGTAATGAAAATATTGAAAGAAGAGTTCGATAGTTAGTTCTATGCTTCTAACAACACAACGAAATAGGTAATAATAAAAAGGTTATATGTCTGAAGAGAGAGTAATAAGAATAAACAAAGTTTTAAGGGAATTGAATATTTCGTTAGATAGAGCTGTGGATTATCTTAAAGATAAGGGGATTGCCATTGATGCAAATCCAAACGCGAAAATATCTGATAAGGAATACGATGTCTTGTGCGGTCAGTTTGCGGGTGACAGAGGGAAAAAAGAGGCTTCGAAAGAAGTAGGCGAAGAGAAAAGAAAAGAGAAAGAAGCTTTACGTGTTGAACGTGATAAAGAAGTGGAAGATAAGCGTAAGCAAGAGGAGGAAATACAAAGACAACAACAAGAAGTAATCAAAGCGAGAGCTGTAATTTCAGGTCCTGTTCAAGTTGGAAAAATTGATTTAAATCCTTCAAAACCTACTCCTGCTCCAGCGGCAGCTGAAGAAAAAGTAGTAGCTCCTAAGCCTGAAGTTGTCGAAGAAAAACCGGCTGCTAAAATTAGTTCTCCAGAGAAAATCGAATCAGACAAAAAAGAAGAAAAGCCTGTTGTTGCTGAAGTTGCTAAGCCTGTTGTTGAAAATGTAGCACCTAAGAAAGAAGTGAAAAAAGAGGAAAAACAAACTCCTCCTGTTGTGCCTCAAGCTAAAGAAGAGCCTAAGTCAGAAGTAACTAAAACGGAAGCGCCTAAGACTGATGAAGCGCCTGTTGAAGAAGCAATTGCTACTCAGTATCAAAAACTTTCAGGAGCTAAATTAACAGGTCAAACTATTGATTTATCGCAATTCAATAAACCTAAAAAGAAAAAGGAAGATCCTAAAATTACTCCTAATAAACCAGGTGCGCCTGGAGCAGCAGGAGCTAATGCAAATAAAAATAAACGTAAAAGAATTGCTCCTAAGCCGGGTACTTCTAATACGCCAAGTACACCAAGACCTCCTGGGACACCAAATCCAAATAAGATAACACCTAATACAGGTGGTGGTGGATTTAATGCAAATAGAGGTGCTAGACCTGGGTTTGTAAAAGGAAATCGTCCTGCAATTGTGGCTAAAGTTGAGCCTACAGAAGAGGAAGTTAAAAATCAAATTAGAGAGACTTTAGAAAAACTTCAAGGTAAAAAAGGAGGGAAATCTAAAGCGGCTAAATATAGAAGAGACAAAAGAGATACGCATCGTCAAAAATCGGATGAGGAACAAAGAGCTTTAGATGAAGGAAGTAAGACTATTAAGGTTACTGAATTTGTTACGGTTGGTGAAATTGCCATTATGATGGATGTGCCAATTACTAAGGTGATTGGAACTTGTATGTCTCTTGGTATCATGGTGACACAAAACCAACGTTTAGATGCAGAAACATTAACTATTGTGGCTGATGAATTTGGTTATGAGGTTGAGTTTATAACTGTAGATATTGAAGAGGCTATCGAAGTTGTTGAAGACAGAGAAGAAGATTTAGAAGTGAGAGCGCCTATTGTTACGGTAATGGGTCACGTCGATCACGGTAAGACCTCTTTACTGGATTATATTCGTAAAGAAAATGTTATTGCAGGTGAGTCTGGAGGAATTACACAGCATATTGGTGCTTACGGAGTAACTTTAGATAGTGGTCAAAAAATAGCATTCTTGGATACACCAGGTCACGAAGCGTTTACCGCGATGCGTGCACGTGGAGCTCAAGTTACCGATATTGCAATTATTGTAATTGCTGCCGATGATGATATCATGCCACAAACAAAAGAGGCAATTTCTCATGCTCAAGCAGCTGGTGTGCCAATTATATTTGCTATCAATAAAATTGATAAGCCAAATGCTAATGTTGAAAAAATTAAAGAGCGTTTAGCAGGTATGAATTTATTAGTAGAAGACTGGGGTGGGAAAATCCAATCTCATGATATCTCTGCTAAAAAAGGAACAGGTGTTAAAGAGCTTTTGGAAAAAGTATTATTAGAAGCTGAGGTTTTAGAATTAAAATCAAATCCTAACAAAGCAGCTCAAGGAACAGTTGTTGAAGCTTTCTTAGATAAAGGAAAAGGATATGTTTCAACGATATTAGTACAACACGGAACTTTGAAAATTGGAGATTATTTACTAGCAGGTAAGCATCATGGTAAAATTAAAGCCATGCATGATGAACGTGGTAATATCGTTACTATTGCGGGGCCTTCAACTCCTGTGTCTATTTTAGGTTTGGATGGTGCAGCAACTGCAGGTGATAAATTCAATGTGTTTGAAGACGAAAAAGAAGCGAAACAAATTGCAGCTAAACGTTCTCAATTAATGCGTGAGCAATCAGTACGTACACAGCGTCATATTACTTTAGATGAAATTGGTCGTCGTATTGCATTAGGTCAATTTAAAGAATTGAATGTGATTCTTAAAGGAGATGTTGATGGTTCTGTGGAAGCATTATCTGATTCGTTCTCTAAATTATCTACTGAAGAAATTCAAATTAATATCATTCATAAAGGTGTTGGAGCAATTACTGAAACTGACGTTATGTTGGCTTCTGCTTCTGATGCAATCATTATCGGATTTAACGTTCGTCCTGCTGGAAATGCAAGACAATTGGCTGATAAAGAAGAAATCGATATCCGTTACTACTCAATTATCTATGCGGCAATTGACGACTTGAAAGATGCGATGGAAGGAATGCTTGCTCCTGAAATGAAAGAGGAAGTATTAGGAACTGCTGAGATTAGAGAGTTATTTAAAATCTCTAAAGTGGGAACTATTGCAGGATGTATGGTTATGGATGGTAAAATTACTAGAAATGGTAAAATCAGAATCATTAGAGATGGTGTAGTAATTCATGAAGGCGAACTAATTGCATTGAAACGTTTCAAAGACGATGTGAAAGAAGTTGCTAAAGGTTACGATTGTGGTATTCAAGTAAAAGGATTTAATGACATTGAAGAAAGAGATGTTATTGAGGCTTACCATGAAGTAGCAATCAAGAAAAAATTAAAATAGATTTTTTTTAAATAGAATTATATCAGAAAATCCCGAGCAATTCGGGATTTTTTTTGTTTCAGGCTTTTTTGGTTTTTGATAGTATTCGAATAAGGAATTTTAATGGTTTGATTGGTGTCGTTTTGTTTGAAGGAATAAATAAATATTTATTATAGATAATACTAGATTTTTTTTAAATGAAGTATAAAATACAGAGATGTCTCGTTGAAGTTGTTGTTGTCTATTGGGGTTGTTTTTCTACTATTATAATGACCTGAGGCAGTATGCTAGATTATAATCTTATAAACATGGTTTTGTTGCTTATGTTCTAAAAACCCTTTGATTGCGATGGTATTCCGTCTAGAGTTCGATTACGTATCCTTGAATACAAGTGAAAAAGTGTATTTAAGAGCAGGAGGTAAATTTTGTTTGTAGTATCGAATTAAAATAAAAGTCGATAAAAATGCAACTACTTTGTTTTTTTCAAATGAATTCAAATATTTCGAGTTTTTATAAGGTTGTGTCTTGATGGGTTTTGTTTTTATCTTGTGATAAATAAGATTGTTTTGTTGTCGAAAATTTCATAGAAAATTTAGTCGGTTTATGGTTATGCTTTGTTGTGAAAGTATGTTAGAAATAAAGGATTTTTTTTTAAAAAAATTAGTTAATATTGTTTTTTAGAGTGCTTAAATTTTTAATAAATCCTTATTATTGATAATTGGTACTCTTTTGAAATTAGTTTTTAGTTTGTTTTAAGTTGGTTAAAAGAGAAAAAAAAAGAGACCATCAAAGCAATTTTACTTAGATGGTCTCTTTTTGTGATAATATTTTTTGTTAAAATATTATTTTTTAGGTTTTATCAAAAAAGCATTTTCATACATTTTTTTTATTTCTATTAAGTTTCGTTCGGCTTCAATGCGGTTTCTGAAATTGCCTATCCAAACCTTATAGTTCGGTGTGTTGAAAACGATAGTTCCATCAAGATCTGAAAAATTTTGTTTGCAATCGTATAAAGTAGTTTTTGCCTTTTCACTATTGCCACTAAAAACCTGAATTTTATATCGCTCATTTACAGTTATTGAAGCGTTTATTTTTCTTTTTTCATTTAATAATTGCTCAAATTTAGGATTCTGCTGAATGTTAATTTTTGCTTCCTGAGCAGCTAATTTATAACTGCTAATTGATAGTAAAGCAATGTATAAAAACTGGTTTGGAATAGTTAAAATTCTCATAATGTGAAGTTTTTTAAGTAAAATTAGTATTTATTCATGGATAGTGAAATAAAAAACTTATTTAGAATAAATATAAATTGGTTTTTTGGCTATTTTAGGGTTTTGAGAATAGTTCTTAAGTCGTATTTTTGTCGAAGTTTAAAATAAAGGAACGTTTTTTATATGATTTTATTATATAAAAAATTGTGCCAATTTTTATTAGATAATCATTATACTTTATGAAAAAGGTGGGTAACCATAATTCGAACTCAAGGAAAATGTTTTTAAGTTTAGCATTAATGCTCGCTTTTTCCTTCTCTTCATTTGCGCAAGATGCTGCTTCTGCAGCTGCAACCGAGGCTTCAGCAGCTACTACAGTTGGTGGTGATCCAGTAAAAGGTAAAGCGCTTTTTAATTCTAATTGTGCTGCGTGTCATAAGCTCGATGCTAAGTCAACAGGTCCTGCATTGAGAGGGATTTCTGAAAAACATGAAATGGCATGGATCTATAAATGGGTTCATAATAGTTCTGACATGATTAAGTCGGGAGATGCCGTTGCAGTAAAATTATTTAATGAAAATAATAAGTCGGTAATGACTTCTTTTCCTCAGTTGTCAACAGAGGATATTGATAATATTATTGCCTATACATCTGAGCCAAAAGCGGAGCCAACTGCTGTAGTGCCAGGTACTCAAGCTAATGCCGCTGCTGCTAATGAGGGTGGAAATTCTGATACTGTAATTTTAGGAGTTCTTGCTTTGGTGTTGGTAGTGTTAGTTGTAATGCTAGTAATGGTTAATAATGTTTTAAGAAAAGTTGCTAAAGCAAATGGTATTGAAGTAGCGGCTAAGGCCGAACGTACTCCAATCTGGAAAGTTTTTGTTAAAAATCAATTTTTAGTATTGGTTTCTTGTATTTTCTTATTGTTGGCTAGTGGGTATTTTGTTTACGGTTTCTTGATGCAAGTAGGTGTAGATCAAAATTATCAACCGATTCAGCCGATACATTTTTCTCATAAAATTCACGCTGGTGATAATGAGATTAATTGTAAATATTGTCACTCTGCTGCTAGAGTTAGTAAGAATTCAGGTATTCCTTCATTGAATGTTTGTATGAACTGTCATAAAAATATTTCTGAAGTTGCTGAAAGTACCGCTACTCCTGATTACAACAAAGCATTTTATGATGCACAAATCCAAAAATTATACGATGCTGTTGGTTGGGATAAAACAACTCAATCTTATACAGGGAAAACACAGCCAGTTAAATGGGTTCGTATTCATAACCTACCTGACTTTGTGTACTTCAATCACTCTCAACACGTAACTGTTGCAGGAATTGAATGTCAAACTTGTCACGGTCCCGTTGAAACTTATGAAATTCAAAAACAATTTGCTCCATTAACTATGGGATGGTGTATTAACTGTCACAGAAAAACTGATGTTAAAATGGAAGGAAATGGGTATTATACTAAGATACATGAAGAACTTTCTAAGAAATATGGTGTGGATAAATTGACTGAAGCACAAATGGGAGGTTTAGAATGTGGTAAATGCCACTATTAATCAAATTATTAAGATTTTAATATATATATACAATGTCATCAAACAAAAAATACTGGAAAAGTGTTGAGGAACTAGAAAATGGTTCTATTGTTGAGGCGCTTAGAAATAACGAGTTTGTTGAAGAGATTCCTACGGATGAATTCTTAGGAAATGAAAGTGCTTTGTCATCTTCTTCTACTTCAAGACGTGATTTTCTAAAGTACGTTGGTTTTAGTACTGCAGCAGCTACACTTGCAGCGTGCGAAGGACCTGTGAACAAGTCGATTCCTTATGTATTACAGCCAGAGCAAATCATTCCTGGAGTAGCAGATTATTATGCTACTTCTGTATTCGATGGTTTTGATTTCGCAAATCTACTTGTTAAAACACGTGAAGGGCGTCCTATTAAAATAGATAATAATACTATTTCGGGAGCTAAATTTGCTGCAAATGCTAGAATTCACGCCTCAATATTGTCATTGTACGATAGTATGCGTTTGAAAGCACCAAAAGATGGAGGGAAAGATTCAACTTGGTCAGCAGTAGATTCGAAAATTAAATCTAGTATTGCTGATGCGAAAGCAAATGATGGTCAAGTAGTTTTCTTAACAAATACTTTAGCAAGTCCTTCAACTGAAAAATTAATAGCTGATTTTATTGCTGCTAATCCAAATGCAAAACATGTTGTTTATGATGCAGTTTCTTCATCAGCAGCTTTAGATGCTTTTGAAACAGTTTATGGAGAAAGAGCTTTAGTAGATTATGATTTCTCAAAAGCTTCTCTTATTGTTTCTGTTGGAGCTGATTTCCTTGGAGATTGGCAAGGTGGAGGATATGATTCTGGGTATGCTCAAGGTAGAATTCCGAAAAGCGGAAAAATGTCTCGTCATTTCCAATTAGAAGCAAATATGACTTTGTCTGGTGCTGCTGCTGATAAACGTTTACCGATGTCGGTTGCGAATCAGAAACAAGCATTAGTACATATATATAATGTAATTACAGGTTCGGCTGTTGCTGTAAACCTAGCACCTGAATTTAAAGCCGAAGTTACTAAAGCTGCTCAGCAATTGAAAGCTGCAGGTTCTAAAGGACTTTTGGTTTCAGGTATTCAAGATAAAAATGCTCAATTACTAGTTTTAGCTATCAACCAAGTTTTAGCTAGTGAAGCTTTTACTACAGTTGGTGCAAGACAAATAAGAAAAGGTTCTGATGAAAAAGTAACTCAATTGGTTAATGATATGAAAGCTGGAAGCGTTCATACCTTAATTATGAGTGGAGTTAATCCAGTTTATACTTTAGCTGATTCTGATTCTTTTGTAGAAGGGCTTAAAAAAGTAAAAACTTCTGTAGCCTTATCTTTAAAAGAAGATGAAACTGCTTCTGTTGCAACTATTGCTGCTCCAGTACCTCACTATTTAGAGGCTTGGGGAGATTTAGTTTTAACTAAAGGTACTTATAGTTTAACTCAACCTACAATTCGTCCATTATTTGATACAAAACAATTTCAAGATGTTTTGATGTCTATTAATGGTCTTACTGGAACTTATTATGATTATTTAAAAGCATATTCAGCATCATTCATTTCAGGTTCAAGTTGGAATACAGTTTTGCATGATGGTGTTTTTGTTGGAGCTCCACAAGCTGCATCTGGAGGTACTGCTGATTATGCAGGTGCTGCTAGTGAATTAGCAAAATCTAAAGCTGCTGCTGGATTAGAGTTAGTATTGTATACTAAAACTGGTATGGGAGATGGTCAACAAGCGAATAACCCTTGGTTACAAGAGTTTCCAGATCCAATCACAAGAGTTTCTTGGGATAACTATGTTACTGTTTCTAATGCCGATTCAAAAACATTAGGTTTGTCTAATGAGATTGTAGCTAATGGTGGTTTGAATGGTAGTTATGTTGATTTGACAGTAAATGGTCTTAAATTAGAAAATGTACCAGTTATTGTTCAGCCAGGTCAAGCGGTAGGAACTGTTGGTTTAGCTTTAGGATATGGTCGTAAAGCGGCTTTGAAAGAAGAAATGCAAGTAGGTTTAAATGCTTACGCTTTATATAAAGGTTTTAACGATGTTCAATCAGTTGAAATAGTTAAAGCTGGCGGAGAACACGAGTTTGCTTGTGTTCAAGGTCAAAAAACATTAATGGGTAGAGGAGATATTATTAAAGAAACTACTCTAGAGATTTTTAATACTAAAGATTCTGCAATTTGGAATGAAACACCAAAAGTATCTTTAGATCATAAAGAAGTAGAAGCTGCTAGCGTTGATTTATGGCAGTCTTTTGATCGTTCTATAGGTCATCACTTTAATCTTTCTATTGATTTAAATGCTTGTACAGGCTGTGGTGCTTGTGTGATTGCTTGTCACGCAGAGAACAATGTTCCTGTAGTAGGTAAATCAGAAATTAGAAGAAGTAGAGATATGCACTGGTTGCGTATTGATAGATATTATTCTTCTGATTCAACATTTGCTGAAGATGTAGAAAGAAAAGAAAATATCGCTGGTTTATCTAGCTCATTGTCTACATTTAATGAAATGGAAAAAGCAGGAGATAATCCTCAAGTTTCTTTCCAACCAGTAATGTGTCAGCACTGTAATCACGCGCCTTGTGAGACTGTATGTCCAGTTGCTGCAACATCTCATGGTCGTCAAGGTCAAAACCAAATGGCTTATAACAGATGTGTTGGTACTCGTTACTGTGCTAATAACTGTCCTTATAAAGTACGTCGTTTTAACTGGTTCTTGTACAACAAAAACAGTGAATTTGATTATCATATGAATGATGATTTAGGACGTATGGTTTTAAATCCTGATGTTAACGTTCGTTCTCGTGGAGTAATGGAAAAATGTTCTATGTGTATCCAAATGACACAAGCTACAATTCTAAATGCTAAGAGAGAAGGAAGAGAAGTAGTTGATGGAGAATTTCAAACAGCGTGTTCAAATGCTTGTTCTAGTGGAGCGATGGTTTTTGGAGATGTTAATGATAAAGCAAGTCAAGTTACTAAATTAGCTGCTGATGACAGAATGTATCATTTGTTAGAGCATGTAGGAACAAAACCTAATGTGATTTATCACGTTAAAGTTAGAAATACTTAGAAATAAATTAAAAATCAATATAAAGGAATATGTCTCATATATACGACTCTAGTATTAGAAAGCCTTTAGTTATAGGTGATAGAACTTATCACGACGTAACAGTAGATGTCGCTGCGCCTGTTGAAGGGAAAGCTAACAAACATTGGTGGATTGTATTTTCAATCGCTTTAACAGCATTCCTTTGGGGAATAGGTTGTATCGTTTATACTGTATCTACAGGTATTGGTACATGGGGATTAAATAAAACAGTTGGTTGGGCCTGGGATATTACTAACTTCGTTTGGTGGGTAGGTATTGGTCACGCAGGAACTTTGATTTCGGCAGTATTATTATTATTCCGTCAAAGATGGAGAATGGCCATTAACCGTTCTGCGGAAGCTATGACTATCTTCTCGGTTGTTCAAGCGGGTTTATTCCCAATCATCCACATGGGACGTCCATGGTTAGCTTACTGGGTATTACCAATTCCTAATCAATTTGGTTCTCTATGGGTGAACTTTAACTCACCATTACTTTGGGACGTATTTGCAATCTCTACTTACTTATCAGTATCATTAGTTTTCTGGTGGACTGGTTTGCTTCCTGACTTTGCAATGCTTAGAGATAGAGCTATTACTCCTTTTAACAAAAGAGTGTATTCAATCCTAAGTTTTGGATGGAGTGGTAGAGCAAAAGATTGGCAACGTTTTGAAGAAGTATCTTTGGTACTTGCAGGTTTAGCTACTCCACTTGTACTTTCTGTACACACTATTGTATCTATGGACTTTGCTACTTCTGTTATTCCAGGATGGCATACAACAATCTTCCCTCCATACTTTGTAGCTGGAGCGGTTTTCTCTGGATTTGCAATGGTAAATACTTTGCTTATTATTATGAGAAAAGTATCTAATCTTGAAGCTTATATTACATTACAACATATTGAATTGATGAATATCATCATCATGATTACAGGTTCTATTGTTGGTGTTGCTTATATTACGGAGTTATTTGTTGCTTGGTATTCAGGAGTTGAATACGAACAATATGCATTCTTGAATAGAGCTACTGGACCGTACTGGTGGGCATATTGGTCAATGATGACATGTAACGTATTTTCTCCACAATTTATGTGGTTTAAAAAATTGAGAACAAGTATTATGTTTTCGTTCATTATTTCTATTGTAGTAAACATTGGAATGTGGTTTGAGAGATTCGTAATTATTGTTACTTCTTTACATAGAGATTATTTACCGTCTTCTTGGACAATGTTCTCTCCAACATTTGTTGATATTGGAATTTTCATTGGAACAATAGGTTTCTTCTTTGTGTTGTTTTTATTGTATTCAAGAACTTTCCCTGTAATTGCTCAGGCAGAGGTTAAAACAATATTAAAAGCTACAGGAGATAATTACATAAGAGAAAGAGAAGCAAATAAAAATTCACATCATGAATAATAAAGTAATATACGCCATTTATAATGACGATGATATATTGATGGATGCGGTTAAAAAAACCAGAGCAGCTCATCATCATATTGAAGAAGTTTTTACTCCATTTCCAGTTCACGGTTTGGATAAAGCTATGGGATTAGCACCATCAAGATTAGCAATTTGTGCTTTTCTTTATGGATGTGTAGGAATCTCTTTTGCAACTTTCATGATGAGTTATATTATGATTCATGATTGGCCTCAAGATATAGGAGGTAAGCCAAGTTTTAGTTATATTCAAAATATGCCGGCTTTCGTGCCTATTATGTTTGAGATGACTGTATTCTTTGCAGCTCACTTAATGGTTATTACTTTTTACATGAGAAGTAAATTATGGCCTTTTAAGAAAGCTGAAAATCCAGACGTTAGAACTACAGATGATCATTTCTTAATGGAAGTTGCCATTAAAGATAATGAAGAAGAATTGGTTTCTTTTTTCCAAAATACAGGTGCTGTAGAAGTTAAAGTAATCGAAAAGAATTAATTTAGATATGAAAAGGGTATATAAAATAACACTATTGTTAGGCATAACTATGTTAGTAGCTTCATGTCATAATGATAAATCGCCGAATTATCAGTATTTTCCAAATATGTATGAGTCAGTAGGCTATGAAACCTATTCAGAGTCTAAAGCTTTTGCTAATGGAAAAGAAGGTCAACTTCCTGCTGAAGGTAGTATTAATAGAGGATTTGAACCTTATGATTATCCAAATACTACTGAAGGGTATGAATTAGCTAAGGCTAATCTTAAATCTCCTTTAGATTCTTTGGATAGAAATTCTGGTAAAGGAAAAGAACTTTTCGATATCTATTGTATTAGTTGTCATGGTGCAACTGGTAATGGTAAAGGAAAATTAGTTGAAAGAGAAAAATTCCTTGGAGTTCCTAATTATAAGGATAGAGAAATCACTGAAGGAAGTATTTTTCATGTTGAGACGTATGGTTTAAATGCAATGGGTTCTCATGCAAATCAATTAAGTGTTCATGAACGTTGGTTAGTTGCTGACTACGTTTTAAAACTTAGAAGCCAATTATAATTGTTGAACAAACTGATCGTAATAGATATGTATACATTTTCAAGTAAATTAAAAACTTTTTCTTTTATCTTAATGGCCGTTGGTATATTAGGAATTGGTTATGGTTTTTTAAACGCACCTAAAGATATTCACGACGTAGAGAATATTCTTGCTGCAGAATCTCACGGTGGTCACGGTGAAGCTCATCATGAAGAAGCTAATTCTACCGAAGAAGATCACGCTACAGATGGACATCATGCTGAAACTGCTGATGCAAAAGCTGCTGTCGAGCACGAAGAGCATTTAACTCACGTTTTGCACCAATTACAAAATAAGCCTTGGTCTGCTTTATATGTAGCTTGTATTTTCTTTATGCTACTAACAATGGGAACTTTGGTTTTTTATGCAATTCAACAAGTTGCTCTTGCTGGATGGTCTCCAGTTTTATTTAGAGTTATGCAGGGGATAACAGCTTACCTTCCTGTAGGTTCGGCTATATTTTTTGTAATATTGATTTTATGTGGTCTTCATTTTAATCATGTTTTTACGTGGTTAGCTGAAGGTGTAACTGATCCATCAAGTGCTAATTTTGATAAAATGATTGCTGGTAAAGCAGGTTATTTAAATTTTGGTTTTTGGATTGTTAGAGCAGCTATTTTTCTAATTGGATGGAATTTATACCGTCATTTTTCAAGAAAAAACTGTTTAGCACAAGATGAAGCTACTGATAATGCTTTTTATAAAAAGAACTTTAATATTTCAGCTGGTTTCTTAGTTTTCTTTATCGTTTCTGAGTCTATTATGTCTTGGGATTGGATTATGTCAATAGATCCACACTGGTTCTCTACATTATTTGGATGGTATGTATTTGCAAGTTTCTTTGTAAGTGGTATCACAATGATAGCTTTGGTAACTGTTTATTTGAAATCTAGAGGATTCTTAGAGCATGTAAATACAAGTCATATCCATGATTTAGCTAAATTTATGTTCGGTATCAGTATCTTTTGGACTTACTTATGGTTCTCTCAATTTATGTTGATTTGGTACGCAGATATTCCTGAAGAAATTACTTATTTCATTACAAGAATTCAATTATATAACTTACCTTTCTTTGGAGCTGTAGTTATGAACTTTGTGTTCCCTTTATTGATTCTTTTAAATACCGATTTCAAAAGACTTACATGGGTAATTGTTATGGCTGGTGTTGTAATTTTAGCAGGTCACTATATTGACTTCTTTAATATGATTATGCCTGGTACAGTTGGTGATCAATGGTTCATTGGTGTTCCTGAAATCTCATCAGTTCTTTTCTTCCTTGGGTTGTTTATTTTTACTGTATTTACTGCATTAACTAAAGCTCCTTTATTAGCAAAAAGAAATCCTTATATCGAAGAAAGTAAACATTTTCATTATTAATTTTTAAAGAGATAAACAGATGACAAGTTTGTTGGTAATTATAGTTTTAGTTTTATTAGCTGTTGCTTTATGGCAATTGACTAAAATATTCGACCTTACTCAAGTAGGTTCTACATCAGATACTTCTCAAGTAGCTAATGATAAGGATAATAATATACAAGGGTATTTGATGTTTGGGTTTTTAGCATTCTTATATGTTTTTACAATTTATGGTTTGTTTACTTGGGGTAATTTACCTCTTCATACTCCTGCTTCAGCTCATGGGGGTCAAGTAGATTATTTGATGAATATTACTTGGGTTTTGATTTTTGTTGTACAAGCAATTACTCAACTTCTTTTGTATTATTTTTCTTTTAAATATAAAGGTAAAGAAGGTCAAAAAGCAATGTATTTTGCTGATAATAATAAATTAGAAGCATTGTGGAGTATTATTCCTGCTGTTGTTTTAGCTGGTTTGATTCTTTACGGATTATATGCTTGGACTAATATTATGTTTATTGATGAGGATGAAGATACTGTAGTGGTTGAATTATATGCTCAACAATTTAAGTGGACAGCAAGAATCGCTGGTAAGGATAACGTTTTAGGGAAAGCTAACGTTAGATATATTGAAGGGATTAATACTTTAGGTGTTGATATGTCTGATCCAAATGCTCAAGATGATATCGTAGTTAGTGAATTACATATTCCTAAAGGTAAAAAAATACACTTTAAATTCCGTTCTCAAGACGTATTACACTCAGCTTATATGCCTCATTTTAGAGCGCAAATGAACTGTGTTCCTGGTATGGTTACTGAGTTTGCTTTTACTCCAATATACACAACAGCTGAATATAGAGAGTTACCTTATATGATTGAGAAAGTAGCTCATATCAATGATTTGAGAGCTAAGAAAAGTGTAGATTTAATTGCTAAAGGCGAATCTGGATTGGACCCTTATACTTTTGACTATTTGTTGCTTTGTAATAAAATTTGTGGAGCTTCTCACTATAACATGCAAATGAAAATTGTTGTTGATACACCAGAAGATTACAAAAAATGGTTAGCGGAACAAGCATTGCTTGTTACTCAAGTAAAAGAGTCTTTAGAAAAACCTGCAGAAGATCCTGCAGCGGCTCCAGTTGAAGTTAAAGAAAATGATACAGTAGCAGCTGCAAAAGTTGCCATGAAATAATTATTAAGAAAATTTAAAGTATAATATATGTCAGCAGAAGGTCACGATCACGCTCACGATCACGAACACGAACACCACCATAAAGAGACATTCATTACTAAATATATTTTTAGTATTGATCATAAAATGATTGCTAAGCAATACCTTATTACTGGTATTATTATGGGGGTTATTGGTATTGTAATGTCCTTGCTTTTCAGAATGCAATTAGCATGGCCAGAAGAATCTTTTAAAATATTCAATGTTTTATTAGGGGATAAATTTGCACCTGATGGTGTAATGGCTAATGATGTATATCTTGCATTAGTGACAATTCACGGTACTATCATGGTATTCTTTGTGCTAACGGCTGGTTTAAGTGGTACATTTAGTAACTTACTTATTCCACTTCAAATTGGTGCAAGGGATATGGCATCTGGATTTATGAATATGATTTCATATTGGTTGTTTTTCTTATCAGCCGTAATTATGTTGTCTTCTTTATTCGTAGAATCAGGGCCTGCTTCAGCTGGTTGGACAATTTATCCGCCTTTAAGTGCTTTACCACAAGCAATTCCAGGTTCTGGAACGGGTATGACACTTTGGTTGGTATCTATGGCAATATTTATTGCATCTTCTTTAATGGGATCTTTGAACTATATTGTTACAGTTATCAATTTAAGAACAAAAGGTATGTCTATGACTAGACTTCCACTTACAATTTGGACGTTCTTTGTAACTGCTATTATTGGAGTTGTTTCTTTCCCAGTTTTATTATCTGCAGCTTTATTGTTGATTTTTGATAGAAGTTTTGGTACATCATTCTTCTTGTCTGATATTTACATTGCTGGAGAAGTTTTACATTACCAAGGTGGTTCTCCTGTATTGTTTGAGCACTTATTTTGGTTCTTAGGACACCCTGAGGTATATATTGTAATCTTACCTGCAATGGGTCTTGTATCTGAAATTATGGCGACAAACTCTCGTAAACCAATTTTTGGTTACAGAGCGATGATTATGTCAGTTCTTGCAATTGCATTTTTATCTACAATTGTTTGGGGTCACCATATGTTTGTTTCTGGTATGAATCCTTTCTTAGGATCTGTATTTACATTTACCACTTTATTGATTGCAATTCCTTCTGCTGTAAAAGCATTTAACTGGATTACAACTTTATGGAAAGGTAATTTGCAATTAAATCCAGCTATGTTATTCTCTATTGGAATGGTTTCAACTTTCATTACTGGAGGTTTAACAGGAATCATTTTAGGAGATAGTACTTTAGATATTAACGTTCATGATACTTACTTTGTAATTGCTCACTTTCACTTAGTAATGGGTATTTCTGCACTTTACGGAATGTTTGCTGGTATTTACCACTGGTTCCCTAAAATGTTCGGAAGAATGTTGAATAAAAATTTAGGTTATATTCACTTTTGGATTACTGCAGTTTGTGCTTATGGAGTTTTCTTCCCAATGCACTTTATTGGATTAGCAGGTTTGCCAAGACGTTATTATACTAACACAAACTTCCCATTATTTGATGACTTGCAAAATGTAAATGTATTGATTACAACTTTCGCATTAGTCGGTGGAGCTTTCCAATTAGTATTCTTGTATAATTTCTTTAGTAGTATTTTCTACGGTAAGAAAGCCGTTCAAAATCCATGGAGATCTACTACATTAGAGTGGACAACTCCTGTAGAACATATTCATGGTAACTGGCCAGGAGAAATTCCTGAAGTTCATCGTTGGCCTTACGATTATAGTAACCCAGAACACGAAGAGGATTTTGTTCCTCAAACGGTTCCAATGAAACCAGGTGAATCAGTTTTACACCACTAAAAATATTTAAAACCTCTGTTTTTACAGAGGTTTTTTTATTCTATACTTTTTTGTGTTATTTATTATTTTCAAATCACAATTCGTTTTTTCTATCTTTGCTAAATGAATGAAAATTTAGACCCAACAACTAATGGATATAATCCAGAAGAACTTGATCTTGAAAAAAGATTGAGACCACTTAGTTTTGATGACTTTGCTGGTCAAGATCAGGTTTTGGAAAACTTAAAAGTTTTTGTTGCCGCCGCAAATCAACGAAACGAAGCTTTAGATCATACTTTGTTTCATGGGCCTCCTGGATTGGGGAAAACGACTTTGGCTAATATATTGGCTAACGAACTAGAAGTTGGTATTAAAATCACTTCTGGCCCCGTTTTGGATAAACCCGGTGACTTGGCTGGTTTGCTAACCAATCTTGAAGAAAGAGATGTTTTGTTTATTGATGAAATTCATCGCTTGAGTCCTATTGTAGAAGAATATTTGTATTCGGCTATGGAAGATTTCAAGATTGATATCATGATTGAATCGGGACCTAATGCAAGAACAGTTCAGATTAATTTAAATCCGTTTACATTAATTGGTGCAACTACTCGCTCAGGGCTTTTAACAGCTCCTATGCGCGCACGTTTTGGTATATCTTCAAGACTACAATATTATACTGTTGAGTTGTTAACTACAATTGTACAAAGAAGTGCTTCCATTTTAAAAATGCCGATTTCTATGGAAGCTGCTATAGAAATTGCTGGTAGAAGTAGAGGAACTCCAAGGATTGCCAATGCTTTGTTGCGAAGAGTTCGTGATTTTGCTCAAATAAAAGGAAACGGAACTATTGATATTGAAATTTCGAGATATGCATTGAAAGCATTGAATGTTGATGCACATGGGTTAGATGAAATGGATAATAAAATATTAAAAACCATTATTGATAAATTTAAAGGTGGGCCTGTTGGTTTGAGTACTCTGGCTACAGCTGTTTCTGAAAGTAGCGAAACTATTGAGGAAGTTTATGAACCTTTTTTGATTCAAGAAGGTTTTATAATGCGTACGCCACGTGGTCGTGAAGTGACTGATAAGGCTTATAAACATTTAGGAAAAGTGAGTCCTAATATTCAAGGAGGACTTTTTTAATTTTTTATTAATTTATAGTATCGACTTAAGAACTAAATATTCGCAATTTATTAAATCCGAAGCCAAACGCCTCGGATTTTTATCTTGTGGTATATCTAAAGCTGGTTTTTTAGAAGAAGAAGCACCTCGATTAGAGAATTGGTTGAATAAAAACCATAATGGGCAGATGTCTTATATGGAGAATAATTTTGACAAAAGACTCAATCCTACTTTGCTTGTTGATGACGCAAAAAGTGTGGTTTCGCTTTTACTTAATTATTATCCAGAAACGGAACAGCTTGTTGATTCATTTAAGATTTCTAAATATGCTTATGGCAAAGATTATCATTTTGTTATAAAAGAGAAATTAAAGGAATTGCTTTTTTCTATCCAAGAAAACATTGGAGAAGTTTCAGGTCGTGTTTTTGTAGATTCGGCTCCAGTTTTAGATAAAGCTTGGGCAGCCAAAAGTGGATTGGGATGGATTGGAAAAAACAGTAATTTGTTGACTCAAAAAGTGGGTTCTTTTTATTTTATAGCCGAATTAATTATCGATTTAGATTTAGAATACGATCATGCTACTACAGATCATTGTGGTAGTTGTACCGCTTGTATTGATGCTTGTCCTACGCAAGCCATTATTGCGCCTTATGTTGTTGACGGTAGTAAATGCATTTCTTATTTTACCATAGAACTCAAAGAAAATATTCCTTCGGAAATGAAAGGGCAATTTGATGATTGGGTTTTTGGTTGTGATACCTGTCAAGATGTTTGTCCTTGGAATCGATTTTCTAAAAGTCATAATGAACCCTTGTTCAATCCTAATCCAGTATTACTTTCGATGACTAAAAAGGATTGGGAAGAAATGACCGAAGAAACTTTTAAAGTTGTTTTTAAAGATTCGCCTGTAAAAAGAACCAAATTTCAGGGATTGCAACGAAATATTGATTTTTTGAAAACATAAAAATTGATGTTAATTAAATTATAAATTATTTAGCGGTAGTTTTTATTGATTTTTTTTTATATTTATAGTTCTTTAAAAATTCTCAATATGACTGTAAATCAAATATTAAGCACAAAAGGAAATAATGTGTATTCAATTATTTCGACTATTAGCGTGTATGACGCTATTAAGGTAATGGGAGAGAAAAATGTTGGTGCAATATTAATTATTGAAGAGGACCAACTAAAAGGAATTCTGTCTGAGAGGGATTATGCTCGTAAAATTGTTCTTAAAGATAAAACATCCAAAGACACTTTAGTACATGAGATAATGGTAAGCAATGTGATTACCGTTAAACCTTCTGATGATTTGGATAATTGTATGGAATTGATGATTTCAAAAAGAATTCGGCATTTACCAGTTGTAGAAAATAATAAGGTTGTTGGGTTAATTTCTATTGGAGACGTTGTAAAATCTATCATAGAAAAACAAAAAGAAACCATTCAGTTATTGGATTCTTACATTAATGGAACCCAATCTTAAAATTGTTTTTATTTAATGATCTAAATAGAGCCACTAATTTTAGTGGTTTTTTTATGAAATTAATTTTTAGTTTTTTTTAAAAGAATTATGAAAATGTTAACTTTTTAAGTTAAGACTTCTATCTTTGTGTATAAGATAAAACTGCCATTATGAATAAAGATAGCAAAAGAAGAGAAGCCTTACTATATCACGCCAAACCAACTCCTGGTAAAATTCAAGTTGTTCCAACAAAGAGCTATGCCACTCAAAGAGATTTGTCCTTGGCATATTCTCCAGGTGTTGCTGAACCTTGTTTGGAAATAGCAAAGGATGTGAATAATGTTTATAAATATACTGCCAAAGGAAATCTCGTTGCTGTAATTAGTAATGGTACTGCGGTTTTAGGACTTGGAGATATTGGACCAGAAGCTTCTAAGCCAGTAATGGAAGGGAAAGGGCTGTTGTTTAAGATTTTTGCCGATATTGATGTTTTTGATATTGAAGTAGATACTAAAAACATAGAAGAGTTTATTCAAACAGTAAAAAATATTGCGCCCACTTTCGGTGGAATTAATTTGGAAGATATCAAAGCACCAGAATCTTTTGAGATTGAAAGACGTTTGGTTGAAGAGTTGAATATTCCAGTAATGCACGATGACCAGCATGGAACTGCAATTATTTCGTCTGCTGCTTTAATTAATGCCTTAGAATTGGCAAAGAAAAAATCAGAAGAGATTAAAATGGTGATTTCTGGAGCGGGTTCAGCGGCTTTGGCTTGTGCTGATTTATACGTATTGTTGGGGGGTAAAATAGAAAATATTTTAATGTTTAATAGCAAAGGTGTTTTAACTAAAAACAACCCTTCGCTTTCTGTTTTACAACAAAAATATGCTCACGATATTGAGCCTGTTACGCTCGAAGAAGCTTTAAATAAAGCGGATGTTTTTATCGGATTGTCTTCTGGAGATATTATGACTGCTGATATGTTGTCCAGTATGGCTAAAAACCCTATCGTTTTTGCAATGGCAAATCCTACACCTGAAATCGATTATAACTTGGCTATTGCTACTCGTAAAGATATAATCATGGCTACGGGACGTTCGGATCATCCTAATCAAGTGAATAATGTTCTTGGGTTTCCATATATTTTCAGAGGTGCATTAGATGTTCGCGCGACTAAGATTAACGAAGAAATGAAAATGGCGGCTGTAAAAGCGCTTGCTTCTTTGGCTAAAGAATCAGTTCCGGAGCAGGTAAATGTTGCTTATGGTGCTACCAAGTTAGTTTTTGGTAGAGAATATATTATCCCAAAACCATTTGATCCTAGATTAATTAGTGTTGTTTCTCCGGCTGTAGCCAAAGCAGCAATGGAATCGGGTGTGGCTTTGAATCCAATCACGGACTGGCATAAATACGAAGAAGAGCTTATAGAACGATTAGGGAATGATAATAAAATGGTTCGATTGATTACTAATCGAGCTAAAATGGCCCCAAAGAGAATTGTGTTTTCAGAAGCCGATCATTTGGATGTTTTAAAAGCAGCCCAAATTGTTTATGAAGAAGGAATTGGTTTTCCTATTTTATTAGGAAATAAAGAAACTATTCTGGAATTAAAAGAAGAGTTAGGTTTTGATGCTGATATTGAAATTATAGACCCTAAAGCAACAGAAGAAAATTCGAGAAGAAATAGATATGCAACAACATATTGGCAATCTAGAAAGCGAAGAGGGATTTCATTGTTAGATGCACAAAAGTTAATGCGAGAGCGAAATTATTTTGCAGCGATGATGGTTAATACTGCCGAAGCGGATGGTTTAGTAACGGGTTATACTAGAAGTTATTCTACTGTAATTAAACCAATGTTGCAATTGATTGATAAGGAATCTGATGTGTCAACTGTTGCAACTACAAATATGATGATGACTTCCAGAGGTCCCATGTTTTTATCGGATACGGCAATCAATATTGATCCATCGGCAGAAGATTTGGTTAAAATAGCCTTGTTGACTGCAAAAACGGCTCGAGTTTTTGGTGTTGAACCCGTTATCGCAATGGTTTCCTACTCTAATTTTGGATCTTCAACATTTTCAAATGCATCCAAAGTAAGAGATGCAGTAGCTTATTTGCATGAAAATCATCCCGATTTGATTGTTGATGGAGAAATTCAAGCTGACTTTGCTTTGAATCCTGAAATGCTTAGCGAGAAATTTCCGTTTTCTAAATTAGCAGGGAAAAAAGTAAATACGTTGATTTTTCCAAATCTTGATTCTGCGAATATTACCTATAAACTAATGAAAGAATTATACAAAACGGGTTCAATAGGTCCTATAATGATGGGAATGGGAAAACCGGTTCATATTTTTCAATTAGGTGCTAGTGTAGAAGAAATGGTAAATATGGCTGCTATTACGGTTATCGATGCTCAAGAAAAAGAGATTAGAAAAAACAATTCCAAATAAAACATATTTTATATAAAAGATACTAGATGATTGCACATTTACAGGGGAAGTTAGTCGAGAAATCTCCAACACAGCTTGTTATTGATTGTGGTGGAGTGGGCTATGAAGTCCATATTTCATTACACACTTATTCCTTACTTCCTAATACTGATTTCATAAAAGTTTTCACTTATCTTCAAATAAAAGAAGATGCACATACTATTTTTGGTTTTGTTGAAAAATCAGAAAGAGAAATTTTTAAATTGTTACTTTCCGTTTCAGGTATTGGAGCAAGTATTGCCAGAACGATGTTGTCTTCGTTAGATCCAAAACAAATTACGAATGCTATTGGTTCAGGTGATGTGGTTACAATTCAGTCTGTTAAAGGGATTGGTAGTAAAACAGCGCAAAGAGTAATTTTGGATTTAAAAGAAAAAGTATTGAAACTATACGATTTGGATGAAGTTTCTATGTCGCAAAGCAATACAAATAGAGATGAAGCGTTATCTGCTTTGGAAGTTTTAGGATTTGTTAGAAAGGCTTCTGAAAAAGTAATAGATAAAATTGTAAAACAGGATCCAGATGCATCTGTAGAATCCATTATTAAACAAGCTTTAAAAAGCTTATAAAGCACAGCAAAAACCAATTGTATGCATAAAATTTGTATTGTTTTGGCAGTTTTATTATGCGGTTTTGTATCATTAGCTCAAGTAAATGAATCAGCTCAAGATACAACAAAAACAGGGTATTCTTTGGGGAAAGTTCAGATAAAAGACCCTAAGAGTATTCTTTCTGCATATACTTATGATCCAAAAACGGATAGATATATTTATACCAATTCTGTTGATGGGTTTTCAATTAAGTATCCTGTTATTTTGACTCCAAAAGAATATGAAAATTTAGTTTTGAAAGAATCTATGAAAGATTATTTCAAAAAGAAATCGGATGCAATTGATGGTAAAAAAGATGGAAGTGAAGCCGATAAAAAGGATTTACTGCCACGTTATTATGTAAAATCTGGTTTGTTTGAGTCTATTTTTGGAAGTAATACTATCGATGTAAAGCCTACAGGTTCAGTCGAAATGGACATGGGAGCTCGATTTACTAAACAAGATAATCCATCATTTTCTCCAAGAAATAGAACGAATCTTGCTTTTGATTTTGATCAAAGAATCAGTATGAGCTTGATGGGAAAAGTAGGAACCCGATTGAATGTTAATGCTAATTACGATACACAATCTACTTTTGCATTTCAAAATTTGCTTAAATTAGAATATGCTCCAACAGAAGATGATATTATCCAAAAAATTGAAGTTGGCAATGTGAGCATGCCTCTAAATAGCTCATTGATTAGAGGAGCGCAGAGTTTATTTGGTGTTAAAGCACAATTGCAATTTGGTAAAACAAGTGTTACGGCAGTTTACTCAGAACAAAAGTCGCAAACAAAAACAGTAGTTTCTCAAGGAGGAGGTACGGTACAGGATTATGATATTTATGCATTAGACTATGATAATGATAGACACTTCTTTTTATCTCAGTATTTTAGAAATAGATACGATACAGCATTAAAAAGCTATCCTTTTATTGATAGTAGAGTACAAATTACCCGAATAGAAGTTTGGGTTACCAATAAACAAACCCGTTTAAATACAACCTCAAATAATTTAAGAAATGTTATTGCACTTCAAGATTTAGGAGAATCACAATTAACAGGATTAGCGGATAGTGAAGTGGTAGTTTTAGATCCTTCAACAGGAATGTTTAATAGGCAAGCAAATTCACCTTCGGATAATAAAAATAATAAATATGATCCTGGACAAATTCAATCAGGCTCTGGATTATTGAATTCAAATATTCGCGAAATGGCAACTGCGGGTTCTGGTTTTAATACCACGGTGAGCGAAGGGCAAGATTATTCGAAACTTGAAAATGCACGTAAACTGACAAGTAATGAATTTACCTATCATCCGCAGTTGGGTTACATTTCCTTACAACAAAGGTTAGCTAATGATGAGATTCTTGCAGTAGCTTATGAATATACTGTGGGAGACAATGTCTATCAAGTGGGGGAATTTGGAAACGATGGTGTTGATGCAACTCTGGTTACCGGAACAACACAATCAACACAGGCGGTTATTACCCAAAGTTTAATTTTGAAAATGCTGAAAAGTAATTTGACGAATGTTAAAAATCCAGTTTGGAATTTGATGATGAAAAATATTTATCAAATTCCAGGAGCCTATCAAATCAATCAAGAGGATTTTAGATTCAACATTCTTTATACGGATCCATCTCCCTTAAATTATATTAATCCTGTAGCAGGAAATCCTTTTCCCGTAAATCCTTCGCCAGATGATAAAGTGGCTGAAACGGCATTGTTGAATGTTTTTAATTTAGATAAATTAAATTACAACAATGACCGTCAAACAGGTGGTGACGGTTTTTTTGATTTCGTTTCGGGTTTAACTGTAGATTCTCAAAATGGACGTATTATTTTTACCACTAAAGAGCCTTTTGGAGAATTGTTGTTTAATAAATTATCTAACCCCAATGCTGGAGAAAATTATAATGATGCGAATTCGTATAATGCCAATCAAAGCAAATATGTGTTTAGAAATATGTATCGCAATACACAGTCTGGAGCTTTACAAGACAGTGATAAAAATAAATTCTTATTAAGAGGAAAATACAAATCTTCTGCTGGAGATGGAATTCCAATTGGCGCTTTCAATGTTCCACAAGGTTCTGTTGTGGTTACTGCTGGAGGTCGCGTTCTAGTTGAAGGAGTTGATTATAGTGTAAATTATCAATTGGGTAGAGTTCAAATTTTAGATCCTTCATTACAAGCATCAAATACGCCAATTAATGTTTCTTTGGAAAATAATTCTGTTTTTGGGCAACAAACTAGAACATTTATGGGGGTTAATGTGGAACATAAATTTTCGGATAATTTTACTTTAGGAGGAACTTTTCTAAAAATGACCGAAAAGCCATTTACTCAAAAATCCAGCTATGGTCAAGAATCAGTTAATAACACTATTTTTGGGTTCAATACTAATTTCTCTACTGAGGTTCCGTTTTTTACTCGATTAGTAAATATGCTTCCTAATATTGATACCGATGTTCCTTCGAATTTATCGATTAGAGGAGAAATTGCATTTTTAAGACCAGACACGCCAAAAGCAGATCAGTTTCAAGGGGAATCAACACTTTATATAGATGATTTTGAAGGTTCGCAATCTACTATCGATATGCGTTCGGCTTATGCTTGGAGTTTGGCATCAACGCCTGAGGAAAATACCTATAGTACTTATAATTTTAATGCTAAAGCAAATGACTTAACTTATGGTTATAAAAGAGCAAAATTAGCTTGGTATACAATTGATCCTGTATTTTATGTTCAAAAGCCATCAGGAATATCTAATGATGATATTTCGTTAAATTCTACCAGAAGAATTTATAGTGAAGAATTGTATCCGTTGACAGATATTGCTCAAGGGCAAACACAGGTAATTAATACTTTAGATTTAACTTATTTTCCATCTGAAAGAGGACCGTATAATAATAATTCGAATTTTAGTTTAACTCCAAAAGAGAATTATGGAGGAATTATGCGTTCGTTAAGCTCTACTAATTTCGAACAAGGAAATGTAGAGTACATTCAGTTTTGGGTTTTAGATCCTTATGTAGGTAGTGGAAAATCAGAAGGAACTAATACTGGTAAAATTTATTTCAACTTAGGAGAAATATCTGAAGATATTTTGAAAGATGGAAGAAAACAATATGAAAACGGATTAGGACCTGATCAAGTTTTAGTAAAACCTAGACCAATATGGGGAGATGTTCCTGCTTCACAATCTTTGATTTACGCTTTTGACAGTGATAACAATAACAGGAAAAATCAAGATGTTGGATTGGATGGATTGCCTAATAGTGCAGAAGGAACTGTTTATAATAACTTTGCTTCGGAACCAGATCCAGCAGCCGATGATTATACTTACTATCTTAATACTTCAGGAGGAGTAAAAGAGCGCTATAAAAATTATAATGGAGTAGATGGGAACTCTGCCGTTGATATTAATGACCCTAATCAAGGTTCATCTACAGTTCCAGACGTTGAAGATATTAATAGAGATAATACCATGAATACTATTAATGCCTATTATGAATATAGCATTGATATGAAACCAGGTATGGAAGTAGGACAAAATTATGTGACTGATATAAGAGATACGCAAATAACTTTACCAAATAGTGAAGTAACATCAGCAAGATGGATTCAGTTTAAAATTCCAGTTTCGCAACCTCAAAATACCATTGGTAATATTAGTGATTTTAGATCCATTCGTTTTATGCGAATGTTTATGACTGGATTTGATGAGGAAGTAACCGTGCGTTTTGGATCTTTAGATTTGGTACGTGGAGAATGGAGAAGGTACACGAGCACATTAGATCCTGCTGACACAAATGTTGATGATGATAAGACAGAATTAGATGTTACGGCAGTAAATATTCAAGAAAATAATGAAAGATGTCCAGTAAATTATGTTACGCCTCCAGGAGTTCAAAGGGAGCAATTGTATAATAACAATACTTTGATTAATCAAAATGAACAATCATTATCATTAAGAGTGGCAGGTGATGGTCTCGAGATTGAAGATTCTAGAGCAGTTTTTAAAAATGTAAGTGTAGACATGCGCCAATTTAAAAAATTGAAAATGTTTTTGCACGCTGAATCTTTGACTAACGAAATTTCATTAGAGGATGATCAAATGATAGGATTTATCCGTTTTGGGAATGATTTTACCCAGAATTTTTACCAGATTGAGATTCCTTTAAAAGTGACAAAAACAACATCTGGCAATTGTCAATACACAGCTGAACAAGTTTGGCCTGAAGCCAATGAAATTGATTTGGCTTTGTCTTTATTGACCAAATTGAAAATTCAAGCCATGAGTATTGATGCAAGTACGCTGCCTTTGGATGGAATTTATTATAAAAATGAAGACGAACTAGATGGTAGTTTAGCAAGTAAAACTAATAAACTGCGATTAGGAATTAAAGGAAACCCAAATTTTGGATTGGTTCGTACCTTGATGGTGGGAGTAAAAAGTAATGAAACACATCAAGATATTAAAGGTGAAGTTTGGTTTAATGAACTTCGTTTGGCTGATATGGACAATCAAGGTGGTATGGCAGCAGTGTTGAATGTAGATACTAATTTTGCCGATTTCGCTACCGTTTCTGCTACAGGAAAAATGAGTACTGTTGGATTTGGAACGATAGAGCAAGGGCCCAATGAAAGAAGCAGAGAGGATATTCAGCAATATAATATTGTAACAAATCTTAATTTAGGAAAGTTACTGCCTAATAGATGGGGAGTTAATTTGCCTTTTAATTATAGCGTTGGTGAAGAAACAATTAAGCCGGAATACGATCCTTTTAATCAAGATATTAAATTAAAACAGCTTTTAGCTGAAACCAATGATGCTGATGAAAGAGCTAATTTAAAAAATAGAGCTATTGATTATACAAAGCGTACCAGTATCAATTTTATAGGAGTAAGAAAACAAAGAGGAGCTGAACAAAAACCTCATGTTTACGACCCAGAAAACTTTACTTTTTCGCAATCATTTAATAAGGTGGAACGTCATGATTACGAAATTGAAGATTACTTAGATCAGCAAGCAAGTACATCAGTAGATTATAATTATAGTTTTGATACCAAAGCGGTGGAGCCTTTCAAGAAGACTAAATTCATGAAAAAAAGTACTTATTGGAAGATGTTGAGTGATTTTAATTTTAATTATTTGCCTTCTAATATTACTTTCAATACAAATATTAATAGACAGTACAATCGTCAACAGTTTAGACAAGTTGATAATGTTCCAGGCCTTGAATTGGAGCCGTTGTACCGTAGAAATTTTGGCTTCAACTACAACTATGGCTTCAACTATAATTTAACAAAATCATTAAAATTTAGTTATTCTGCTTCAACAAATAATATTGTTAAAAATTATCTAGATCAAGACGATCAACCAATAGCTGATTTCTCAATTTGGGATAGTTATTGGGATATTGGTGATCCAAATCAGCATACCCAACAAATTGTTGTGAATTATGAGATTCCTATTAATAAGATTCCGTTATTTAGTTTTGTAAAAGCAAATTACTCTTATACGGGAGATTATAGTTGGCAGAAATCTTCAAATGCTTTATCTGAAATTGATGTAGAGGGTACGGCATATAATTTAGGTAATTCGGTTCAAAATGCACGTACCAATAATTTGAATGCTAGTTTTAACATGGATATGTTGTACAAGTATTTAGGTTTGACCAAAAAGTCAAAAACACCAGTAAGAAAAACACCAGCTGTTGCACCTAAACCAGGTCAGAAAATAACAGCAGCTCCTAAACCGCAAGCTCAAGGTAATGAATTTGTTGACGGATTATTGGGCGTTTTAACTAGTGTTAAAAATATTCAAATTAATTATACGGAGAATAGTGGTACATTCTTACCCGGATATACGCCAAGTATTGGGTTTTTAGGTTCTTCAAGACCATCGTTAGGCTTTATTTTTGGTAGCCAAGATGATGTGCGTTATGAGGCTGCTAAAAATGGTTGGTTAACTAATTATCAGGAGTTTAGTCAGAATTATACTCAGGTAAGTAACAAAGTATTACGAGCTACTGCCAATGTAGATTTATTCCCTGATTTAAAAATTGATTTAACAATGGACAGATCGTTTTCGGAAAATTTTTCGGAGCAATATGATGTGTCGTCTGATGGAACTTATAATTCGCGTTCTCCATACAATTATGGAATGTTTTCGATTTCTACAGTGTTAATTAAGACTGCTTTTTCTCAAAGTGATGAGAATTCGTCAGCTGCTTTTGATGATTTTAGAACAAACAGATTATTGGTAGCAAATAGATTAGCAACCGAGCGAGGAATCGATATTTTAAATCCTGCAAATCTTGATGAAGATGGTTATCCAAAAGGATATGGGAAAAACAATCAGGCTGTTTTATTACCAGCTTTCATGGCGGCTTATTCTGGAACTGATGTTTCAAAAGTTTCTACAGGAATTTTTAGAAGTTTCCCTATTCCTAACTGGTCTATAAAATATAATGGATTGATGCGTTATGGAATGTTTAAAAAGAGTTTCAAGCGTTTCTCCTTACAACATAGTTATCGAGCATCGTACACAATTAATCAATTTCGATCTAATTTTAATTTTGATAATGATTCTTCGGGAACGGATGATAGCGGGAATTTCTATAATAAGACCATCATGTCTAATGTCAATTTAGTAGAACAATTTAGTCCGCTTATCCGAATGGATTTCGAATTGAAAAGTTCGCTAAAAGTCCTGACAGAAATTAAAAAAGACCGTGCCTTATCCATGAGTTTTGATAATAATTTATTGACCGAGGTAAAAGGAATTGAATACATAGTAGGTTTAGGATATCGTTTTAAAAATGTAATTTTCTCTTCAAGACTTGCTGATAATCCTACCGGAGTTATTAAAGGGGATATCAATTTGAAAACCGATTTGTCATATAGAAACAATCAAACTATTGTGCGTTATTTAGATTATGATAACAATCAATTAGCAGGAGGACAAAATTTATGGTCTTTAAAACTTACAGCCGATTATTCGTTCAGTAAAAACTTAACGGCTATTTTCTATTATGATCATTCTTTTTCTAAAGCGGTTATATCAACTTCGTTTCCTATAACTAATATTCGATCAGGATTTACGCTGCGATATAATTTTGGAAATTAATTTCTAAAATCTCAACAAGTTTTAATTTGAAGATTACTACATTTGCCAAGAAAACAATTTTCATATATTAAATAGTATTATTATGAGTATACCAGCAGATTTAAAGTACACTAAAGACCACGAATGGGTTAGTTTAGAGGGAGATGTTGCAACAGTAGGAATTACACATTTTGCTCAAAAAGAATTGGGTGATATTGTATATGTTGAAGTAGAAACTTTAGATCAAACACTTGAAAAAGATGAAGTTTTTGGTACTGTTGAGGCAGTAAAAACTGTTTCTGATTTGTTTCTTCCTTTAGCTGGAGAAATTATCGAATTCAATTCTGGATTAGAAGAGAAACCTGAGTTAGTGAATTCTGATCCTTATGGAGCTGGATGGATGATAAAAGTTAAAGTTTCTGATTTAGCTGAATACGATACTTTGTTGACTGCTGAAGGCTATAAAGAACTTATTGGTGCTTAAGAAAATTAGTTTAGGAGCTGCTATAATTTGGGCAGGCATTATTTTATATATGTGCTTAATTCGGATAAGCGAACTTCCTGAAGTTAAAATTCCTTATATTGATAAAGTTGTTCACACTTTTTTTTATTTTGTATTTAGTTTATTGTGGTTTTTTGCACTTCGTTTTTCTTTTGAAAAACAAAGTCAGGCTAAACTTTTAAGGCTAGTTTTTTTAATAGCGTTTCTTTTTGGTATAGCAATAGAATTGTTTCAAGCGTTTTTTACAACTTATAGAAGTGGTGATGTTACGGATGTAATAGCAAATACATTTGGAATTTTATTAGCAATTGTGCTAATTCGGTTTTTGGATAAAAATGATTTTTTAAGTAAAATCTCCAAATAAATAGAAATCCTGCTTCGGCGGGATTTTTTATTTCAAGCAGTGTTTGTTGTTATATGGACTAGTGATTTTATGAAAAAACAGATATTTTTAACGTATTAAATGTATTTTTGTCTGATATGTATAAAGCTAAAAGCAATAATTCATGGATATAAGATCTTTTATAGATTCCACATACTTAAAAACGGCTTCACAGGCAACTCTTGACGAAAAACAAAACAAAGATGTAGTAGTGTCTTTTGTTGAAGAAGCCATTCAAGAAGATTTTAAACTCATTATGATTCGTCCAGAAATGGTAACATTGGCTAAGGAAATGATTCTAGCATCAAAATCTAATGTACAAGTAGGAACTGTGATTGATTTTCCAGAAGGTCAATCGAGCATTGAAAAGAAATTAGAAGAAGCTAATCAGGCTATTTTGGATGGTGCTGACGAATTAGATTTTGTATGCAATTATCAAGCTTTTAAAAAAGCAGAAGTTGATTTGGTTAAAGATGAAATTCTTAAAGGAACTCAATTGGCGTTGGCTAACAATAAAATAATTAAATGGATTATCGAAGTTGCTGCTTTAACGGATAAGCAAATTATTCAGTTGTCGGCTTTGATAAAAAATGTAGTAATAGCTAATTTTAAAGAATCGGATTATGCTTCGGTTTTTGTAAAATCCTCTACAGGTTTTTACAAAACAGAAAATAATGAACCTAATGGAGCGACAATTCCTGCGGTAATTATGATGTTAGAAAATGCTTCGCCACTTTCTGTAAAAGCAGCAGGCGGAGTTCGAAGTTATGAAGATGCAGTGGAAATGATAAAATTAGGTGTAAAACGTATTGGAACTTCTTCGGCAAAAACAATTGTTGAAGGAGGAAATAATGCAGACGAATATTAAGATAATGATGAAAAAAGATAGGAAAAAAAGCTTGCTGATTTTGTTTTTGTGTTTCACTTCTATTTTGACTTATGCACAAGATAGTAAAGCATTAAATGCGGAACGATTCCCTGTTTTTCCTAATTGCGAAAATTTGGAAGGCAAAGCATTGGAAAGCTGTTTTTATACCGAAGTGCAAGAATTTGTTTTTCAGAATTTTGTTGTTCCGGAAGATTTGGCGAGAAATAACTTCAAAGGGGATGTTAAAGTGCTTTTTGAAGTAGATGAAAATGGTGTTTTTAAAGTGATTTATGTTAATGCAGTGGATGAGAATTTGATAGTAGAAGCTAAACGAGTTTTTGCAAAATTCCCAAAAATTTCGGCTGCAACTTACAATGGAAGGTCTCAATATTCTAAATATAACATTACCATAGCTATTCCACTAAAAAGTGCTTCCACTTTAGCTGCCGAAAATTTAGCCAAAGCAGATGTTCTTAGAAATACAACGCAGCAATTGACCGAATTGGATAGTATCGTATATAGAAAATACAATAATCCAGAATTTGAAAGTCATTTGAGTATTCCTTTTTCGCATAGTTATTATGCGCAATTTGATGCGAATCTAAATCAAGTGGGGAGTAATAATCATACAGCCTCTAAGCCCTATACTTATGCCGAAGTAGCTAAGTACTATGATTTCAAACAAGAAAATGAGAAGTTAAAGAAAAAAACTTCAGGCTGGTGGACCAGAAAATTGTGGAATGAAAATACGGTAGAAATTCGTGGCGAGGATTATTGGTTTACGTTGAATCCGGTTTTGGATTTGCAAATTGGTAAATCGTCAGGGAATAAATCAACGAATACTTTTGTAAATACAAGAGCTATTAATTTTAGAGGAGGTTTAGGAAAACAGCTTAATTTTACAACAACTATTTTTGAGAGTCAAGGTCGTTTTGCAGATTACTATAATCGTTATTCGGAGTCTATTCAGCCTTCTGGAGGGAATCCAGCAATAATTCCAGGAATAGGTATTGCCAAAGGTTTTAAGACTGATGCTTATGATTTTCCTTTGGCGGAAGCCAATATCACTTTTGCGCCAAGCAAATTTTTGGATTTACAATTGGGATATGGTAGAAATTTTATTGGTGATGGTTATCGTTCTTTGTTAGAAAGTGATGGTGCGAGTCCGTATCCGTTTTTTAAGATAAACACGAAGTTTTGGAAAATAAAATACACCAATACTTTTATGTGGTTAAAAGATGTGCGTCCTGGTGTAACGGTGGATAAGACGTATGCAACTAAGTTTATGGCGGATCATTATTTGAGTTGGAATGTTTCTAATAAATTGAATTTAGGTTTCTTTGAATCTGTTGTTTGGACTAATTCAAACAACAGAGGTTTTGATGCAAGTTTTATCAATCCAATTATTTTTTATCGCTCGGTAGAATTTGGTTCTTCTTCCAGATCTGGAAATGCACTACTTGGCTTGACTTTTAAGTACAAATGGGACAACCAAATCAATTTCTATGGGCAATTTCTGTTAGATGAGTTTTCGTTGAGTGATATTAAGGCGGCTGATAATAGTTGGAAAAATAAATATGGTTACCAATTAGGAGCTAAATATTACAATGCTTTTAATGTTCCTAATTTGTTGTTGCAACTGGAATACAATAGAGTGAGACCTTATGTGTATTCGCATTCTGATCCAATAACTAATTATGGACATAATAATCAGAGTATTGGTCATCAATGGGGTGGGAACTTTGGAGAATTTATTGCTATTGCACGTTATCATCAAGGAAGATTTTTTGCCGATTTGAAGATAACTTCGGCAATAAGAGGTTTAGATTTTGCCGATTCAGGAGCGAATTCAAATTATGGTGGGAATATTTACCGTGATTATGATGAGGAACGTTTTGCTGATTCGGGTGTAAAAGTGGGGCAAGGAAATAAAACTAATTATTTTATGGCGGATATTCGAGGTGGATATTTGATTAATCCCTCAACTAATTTGAAACTTTTTGCTAGTTATATTTACAGGGATTTTAATCCATTACAAAATACAGCTACGGTATTTAAAGAAAGTACCAATTGGTTTTCTGTAGGAGTACGTTCGGATATTTTTAATTGGTATTTTGATTATTAGAATAGCTACAGGAAATGTGTAGAATTGTTAGGGAGATTTATGCTATTGATTAAATGTATGAGTCTTCTTTATTTCAACAATATTTTATGATTAGTTTTTTGCCAAATCCCTTTCGATGAGTTACTTTTGCAGCAGTTTTATAAAAACGTAATGAAAACGGCATTGAGCACAACTACAAATACATTTTCCTTTAAAGCAATTTTTACCGATTTTAAAGAAATCACAAAAGCTGGATTGGCTATTAGTGTGTTGTTTTCTTCTATAGCAGGATATTTACTAGGGTTTAATGGAGAGCAACCTTTTCAATGGTCAGTTTTACTGATGTTGTGTGTGGGTGGTTATTGTATGGTAGGGGCTTCAAATGCTTTTAATCAGGTTATTGAAAAAGATTTAGATGCGTTGATGGATCGAACTAAAAATCGTCCAGTGCCATCGGGAAGGATGTCTGCTAATTTAGCTTTGCTCGTAGCAAGTTTGCTTACCTTGATAGGACTTGCATTGTTATATATGATTAATCCTAAAACAGCCATGTTTGGGGCGATATCAATCTTTTTGTACACTAGCGTGTATACGCCACTTAAAACTATTACTTCTTTATCTGTGTTTGTTGGTGCGTTTCCTGGGGCTATTCCTTTTATGTTAGGCTGGGTTGCTGCAACGGGAGATTTTGGAATAGAAGCCGGAACTTTGTTTTTAATTCAGTTTTTCTGGCAGTTTCCTCATTTTTGGGCAATCGGATGGTTTTTGTATGAAGATTATGAAAAGGCAGGGATTTTTATGCTTCCAACAGGTAAAAAAGATAAAGGAACAGCTTTGCAGATTATTTTATATACCGTTTGGATGATAATTGCTTCGCTTTTGCCATGTTTAGGATATACTGGGAAATTATTTATTTCGGAAATTGCTGCAGTTTTGGTGTTCTTAATGGGGCTGTGGATGCTTTATTATGCAGTACAACTTTATAAAATTAGAACAGCAAAAGCTGCTAGAACTTTGATGTTGGTAAGTGTTTCGTATATTTCATTATTGCAATTGGTTTATATAATAGATAAATTTTTAAGATAGTTATGGGAGTTACAATGACAGTAGAGGAGCAAAAAGCAAGGAGTGCAAGGTCATATAAGTTGATTTTGTTGTTTGCTATGGTTAGTATGACCATGATGTTTGCTGGGTTAACAAGTGCTTTTGTGGTGAGTAAGTCAAGAGTCGATTGGTTAAAGGATTTTCAATTGCCAAATGCTTTTTATATTAGTACTATTGTTATAATAGGCTGTAGCGTTACTTTTTATTTAGCTAAAAAAGCAATTCAAAAAGACAATCAAAGTCAAACTACAATAATGCTTTTGGTTACTTTGGCTTTGGGAATTTTATTTGTGGTTTTACAGTTTGTAGGTTTTGGGCAAATTGTAGAAAGTGGCTATTATTTTACGGGTTCAGAGAGCTCAATTACTACTACATTCTTGTATATTGTTACATTAATGCACCTGTTGCACTTGGCTGGAGGTTTAATTTCACTTTTAATTATAATTTATAATCATTTTAAACAAAAGTACAATTCGAGTCAAACTCTTGGAATAGAACTAGGTGCAATGTATTGGCACTTTCTAGATTTCTTGTGGGTTTATTTATTTGTATTTTTATATTTCTTTAAATAAGAAAAAAACGTAAATTTGGGAACTTTTTAACGAATAACTTTTATGGAAGCGACAGTTACTACTGCAAATAGTGAAGAAAAAACTTGGGGAGGCGGCAATGAGCCTATGGGAGCAAGTTATGGTAAAATGATGATGTGGTTTTTTATCATGTCTGATGCCTTAACGTTCTCTGGATTTTTAGCAGCTTACGGTTTTTCTAGATTTAAATTTATTGAAACTTGGCCTTTGGCTGATGAAGTGTTTACTCACTTCCCATTTATGCATGGAGTTTCTGCTCCAATGTATTATGTGGCATTAATGACTTTTATTTTGATTTTCTCATCTGTAACAATGGTTTTGGCTGTTGATGCAGGTCACCAAATGAAAAAGAATAAAGTTATTTTGTACATGTTTTTAACCATTATTGGTGGTTTAATTTTCGTGGGTTCTCAGGCTTGGGAGTGGAAAAATTTTATTAAAGGGGAGTATGGTGCTATCGAAACAAAAGGAGGAAGTATTCTTCAGTTTGTTAAAGATGGAAAACAAATTGCTCTTGCTGATTTTGCTGTTAAATTGCCGCGTGAAAGACAACAATTGACTAGAAATGAAGCAACTTGGTTTATGGAAGAAGCAGCTATGCCTTCTTATACTGTTGCTGAGGTTCAAGCTGGTTTCAAAGCACATCCTGATTTGTTAATTAGAACAGAAGTTATTACTAATGGTAAACAGAAAACGGTTCTTTCTAGAGCGGAATCAGAGGAAAGATTAGCTCAAGCAGCTCTTGTTGTTGAAGGTGCGAATTTAGAAAGAAACGAATACGGAAATAAATTGTTTGCTGACTTCTTCTTCTTTATTACTGGTTTTCACGGTTTTCACGTAATATCTGGTATTATCATCAATATTATTATTTTCTTTAATGTATTGTTAGGAACTTACGAGAAAAGAAAAAGTTATGAAATGGTAGAGAAAGTTGGTTTGTACTGGCACTTTGTAGATTTAGTGTGGGTATTTGTATTTACTGTTTTCTATCTAGTTTAATTTTTTAAAAGTTATTATTATGTCACACGAACATGTATCAAATACTGCTGGAATCTGGAAAGTATTCTTTATTTTATCTGCAGTTACAATTGTAGAGGTTGTTTTAGGGATTTACAAGCCTGATTCTTTACACCACGTTCATTTTCTTGGTTTAAGTTTATTGAACTGGATTTTTTACGGTCTTACTATTTTTAAAGCTTATTATATTGTTTGGTCTTTTATGCACCTTGGAGGTGAAAAATCAAGCCTTAGATGGTCTATAGTTTTACCAGTAGTTTTTCTTATCTTATACTTGCTTTTCATTCTGTTGACTGAAGGTCATTATATTTATGGGGTTTTTAAAGATTCAACCATTAAATGGAATTTTTAACACTATATTAATTCAAAAAAAGGGCACGCATTGCGTGCCTTTTTTTATTTTTGCATTTAATAAATATTACTTCCCTGATGAAAAAAAATATTGTTCTTTTTGTACTTTTTGTTTTGCCAATCGTTGCTTATCTTTTTTTTGCTTCAGGAGTGAATAGTTTTACTAAATTACCTGTAATTACTCCTAAAGTTCCTGATTTGGGGAATTGGGAATCTTTAAGAGGCGAAAAAGTGACTTTGAATAATAAGATCACCATTTTAGGTTTTTCAGGAACAGAGATTTTAAAGAATAGAGGGAATCTATTTAACTTAAATGAAAAAATCTATCAACGTTACCATACTTTTAATGATTTGCAGTTTGTGATGGTTTGTCCATTAGGAACTGAAAAGGATATCAAAAACATCATGGATGCGTTTGATGATTTTACAGATGTTTCACAATGGCATTTTGTTTTTGCAACTCCCGAAGAAATTCAAACTTATTATAAGCAACTTAAGTTAGTAGGTAAATTAGACGCTAATGCGGGAACTCCAAATGTTTACATTATTGACAAAGAAAGAAATTTAAGAGGTAGGAAAGAACAGGAAGAGTATAAGGAAGGTTACAATACTTTTCATCCATCTGATTTGAGTAATGAAATGTTGGATGATTTTAAAGTTATTCTTTATGAATATCGTGCTGCTCTTAAAAAAAATCATAATGCAACTAAAGAATTGTAAATTACACCAGTTATGTTTAAAAATAAATCTTATATCGGAATTTCATTTATAATTTTAATTTTTGGAATTTACGCTGTTCCCAAGATCATTTCTCGAATTCAGAATAGTGATGTTGTTAAAGCAGATCGTTTAGATAAAGTTTCATCTAATTCAAATGCAGAAGGTGCTTTGGTTAAAATTGGTCCTGCTCCAAAGTTTGAATTGATGAATCAAAACAATAAAACAATCAATAATGAAACCTATAAAGGGAAAGTTTATGTTTTAGAGTTTTTCTTCACTACTTGTCCTTCTATTTGTCCAAAGATGAATCAAAGTATGTTGGTTTTAGAGAAAAAATTCTTTGGTAATCCTAATTTTGGTATTGTTTCTATTACTATCGATCCTAAACATGATACGCCAGAAGTTTTAAAATCCCATGCTGAATTATTAGGTGTTAAATCGTCTAACTGGAATTTTTTAACTGGCGATAGGCAAGCCATATTTGATTTGGCTAACAAAGGTTTTAATCTTTATGCTGGAGAAAATAGCAAAGTTAACGGAGGCTTTGAACATTCGGGAATGTTTGCTTTAATTGACAAAAACGGAGATATTCGTTGTAGAAAAGACGAATTTGGAAATCCAATTTTATATTATGATGGATTGGAGAAATCAGGAGTTAGAGATATTCAACAAGATATAAGTATTTTATTAGCAGAATAAGTTATGAAAGAGCAAAGTTTAGAAACCAAATACAATAAGTGGATTGTAGTTTTGTCAATCACTATACCGTTGGTTGTGGCGTTATTGTTTGGTGTTAATTTAAGAAAAATGGGATTTGATGTGGAACCACTTTCTTTTTTGCCTCCTATTTATGCTACGGTAAATGGAATTACTGCAATTGTTTTAATTTTAGCTGTACGAGCAATTAAAAGCGGAAATGTAAAGTTGCACGAAAATCTAATGAAAACGGCTATAGGTTGTTCTATTGCCTTTTTAGTGATGTATGTGGCTTATCATATGACTTCCGATTCTACAAAATTTGGAGGAGAGGGAATTATAAAATATCTATATTATTTTATCCTGATAACGCATATTATTCTTTCCATTGTTATTATTCCTTTGGTTTTAATTACTTATGTTCGTGCTTTGGCACAAGTATTTGATAAGCATAAAAAAATTGCTAAAATTACCTTTCCTATCTGGTTATATGTTGCTGTAACTGGTGTTGTAGTTTATTTAATGATTTCTCCTTATTATGTATAAAATAGAACAAAGAACAAATAACAAAGAACAAAGAAAGAGAAGTTTTTTTAAGATAGAATATATCTTTATTCTTGGTTCTATATTCTTTTCTCTTACTGCAAATGCTCAGTGTGCTATGTGTAGGGCTGCTTTAGGCGGTGATGCTAATGTGGCGCAAGCGCAAGCCGTAAACGATGGAATTGTATATTTAATGGTTGTTCCTTATTTATTAGTGGCTGGG